>JAABUT010000074.1_pt1 | contig 180662 bp, 196 predicted proteins | sample 5559281 | NCBI WGS metagenome assembly JAABUT01 (sample SAMN10711880, study PRJNA513359) | rock metagenome | isolation source: Antarctica rocks | place: Antarctica: Victoria Land, Ricker Hills nord | collected 2016-01-04
CGCCACTCCTCACCCCCCCCCCCCCCCGCCCGCTCCCCACCCCCCGCCCCCCCCCCCCCCCTCCCAACCCCCCCCCCCCCCCCCCCCCCTAAACTTTCCCGCAATCCACGATCAAAGACACACAGAATACTCGGGCGAGGTATGAGGAATCCTTCAAGGGGGCGAAGGGAGGCCGGATGACGGATTGCTGATCTCCTGATTGATACCGCACCAAGACGAAAAAGAAACCTCGCTCAGACACTTCGGAACAGGAACAGTTTTGTGAGCAAGTAGGGGAAAGGAGAGAAGAAGAAAATTCTGGCAGGGTTTCTGCTTTGTTGGCGGGAGGATGGTGGGATGGGTGGGGATGGGGATGGGGATGTCTGGGTTTGAGTATAGATGGGTAGGAGGGAGGGCTTGAGCGAAGAAGAGGGGGTTTTGAGGTGTGGCGAAAAGAGCTACAGTAGGTGAAATGACATGGGGATGTAGATAGTAAATTCGTGAGGAGGTATCTAAGCTTAACAATTCCTTTCGACGAAAACCAGCCGACTGATAGCTAACGAAACCAAAAACGCTGATTTTCCTCCATTGGAATAACTCCCAACTGACTCCGCACACAGAACAACCGTCAAATCCAGTAGAACACCCGCCCACCAAAAATGAGATTTCACACATCATCCCCCTCCTCATCCCACCCCCCCTCCTCCAACAAAACCCCCCTAACCCTCTCCCTCACCTCTCTCATCTCCTCCCCCAACGCCTCCCCCCACAGCCCCTCCACCACCCCAACCTTCTCCTTCAAATCCTCATCTAGCCTGCCCTCAGCCTCTCGCCTACTTCCCTCATCCCCATTGACCATACACCTAGCCTTTAGTTCCGCATTCTTGATCTCGTGCAAGAGACACAAGAGGTTGATTTGGGATTCGATAAACTGATACGATGATTTTTCGGCATGGGAGAGGAGGCTGTATAGGTATTGCAGGGGGTGCGTGTGGTAAGAAGGGTTTTCGGCGTATTCGGTCGCTGGGATTTGGATTTGGAACGTGGGGAGTGAGTCCTGGGATGGAATTTTCTGGAGGAGGTGCAGCAATGACGGTGCAATGTCCCAGAATGCGCTTAGCTGGACTTCGACGCCGCGGACCACGTTGCCCTCAATGACTTGTAAGAACGCGTGAGTGCGTTCCACGATGGCGCGATCAAAGGATACTTGGCGGTCTTGAGCATCTTGCGCGAAAAATGATTCTGCTTCTGCGAGCTTGGTGGGGTTCTTGGATTGCTTGTAAGGCAACAAGACGATGGCTTTGTATTTGTCATTTCGTTCGGTGAGAAGGTCGTAGGTAAAGCGGTGGAGGGACTCGCGAGCTTCAAAGAGCCATTTTAGTTGCGTCAGTTTTTCTAGCAACTCAGGCTGTTCGTCGCCTTCTTCTTGAGGGAGATTAGGGCTGTGGTCCTGGGCGTCAGAGAAGAGACGGCTGCCGAGTTTGTCGATGGACGATGTGGCTATGGTAATACGACTGGCGAAAACGGCGTGTAGCGGGGTGACGACGACATTTTGGAAGAGGTCGAAGTCGGTTTGGGTAATGTCTTTTTCTGATTGAGCCATTTTGATCCCGAGCTCGGACTCTGCCTGATCGTACTGCTCTTGAGAGATCTCTCCGTGTTCCATTCGGAATTGAATATCTTGATCATGGAGAGACTGTTGATGCGCGCACCACGAATTTGCACGTTTGCGTTTTTCTAGCATTTGCGATTGATAGGTCTCCCTGATACCCTCGGCTTCATCCTTGTCATGAAGTGAGCGCACAACGGCCCTCTCATTCGCTAGATCAGGATGATTGTTGTTGACCGCCGGATGATGCCGTGGATATGGTGGTGGCAAAGTTACGAGGCGTGAGATATCCAATTTCCGCGGATCTGGAGTATACGGAGCCGATTGAGGTGTTGGTGGATGAGCTGGTGGCGGTGTAAGTGTCGAGGCTTCTTCGTGCCAGCCAATCTTTTCAGGAGGATACTCATTCGGTCTATACATTGGTTGTTGGCTTGCTTCGCCAACTAGTCGCCCTGAGCGGTTCGAAGACGCAGAATATCCGCTCTCGTAAAGCGCAGGCGAGTTACGAGCTTCTTTTGGAACTCCCATATACTTTGACTCTCGTTTGGATCTTTCAAGGACTTTGAATGCATCTCCATGAACAGACTCGCCTGAATGATCTTCCCACCAGCGACTAGGCGCTCGTCCTCGAGAGTCCATCTCGTCTTGGCCCGTGATAATACTCATGCTTGCAATTGGTGAGAGGCTTGGGATGTAGTCCTTCCACCAGGTCGTCTCTGGCCGGTTATGCGGACTACTGTCACAACTGCTAGTGAAAGAAGATTGCTGGTTTAGGCTTGTTGTGGGTGAGTCAGTTCGCCATATTGATCCTCGTGCTGATACGTTGGATGTAGCCTTGTTTCTAGTGGAGCCTGTGTCCTCTAGTTTAGGTCTCTGTTGATCTTCAAAAGCCTGGGGGCCCTTTGGTTTTGCGAATAGGCCCTGCATGAGATCTTTGACATCAATATTATCCTCTACAAAGACGGCAGCATATTGCTCTCTCCGGATCCGAGACTCGGCGAGCATGAACTGCGTAAAAAGCTCTAGTCTCTCAGAGTTATTGGCAGCGGCTGCTTCCCGTTCTGCAAAGTTTCGATGACGCTCAATCGCACGTTGGGCGAAAGCTTTGGGGCTTTCAGGGCCTAACAAACCCGCCACTGGCTGCAAGGAGGCCTTCGTCAAAGGCGTCAACGGTACTTGCATTGGCTCATCGGAGTTTGGCATGTGCAAGAGATGAGATATCGGACGCTCCTCGGGCGTAGGTGGTACACCTAAATTAGATGGATACTGTGCTTCGGCAAGCTGTTGTGGAGGTGGTGTAGGAAGCGATTTCTGCAGGTTTGCAGGGACCCTTGACGAAGTATTCGAAAAGTTATCTCTACCTGGTGAAAACGGAGGTGTTGGTGTCGTAGTCTTGAAATTCGATGTGCGAGTCGATTCAGGTCGAGGTGTAGAGTTCGAGGTTCCGAAAGATGAGGCTTGACCAGACGAGAGGCGAGTATCTGTACTATGCAGAGCATCATCTAAGCTCATGATATTCTTCGCACTTCTCGGTGAGGGTTTAGTGGCAAGCCTCCGCCTCGCCAAGCCATCTGCGCTTCGTGGTAGAATCAAGTCTGTCGGTCTTACCGAGTTGTCGTCGTCTGGCCACATGCTTGTACTACCTGACGTGACAGCACTAGGCTCGTCTACCTCTCTCCCTTTTCCGTTCCGACTTTCACTTCGCCGCTCTCGGATGCCCTTTGAACTACGATTCCTGACTGCCGGGCTACGGAATAACGCCCCGGTGGAGGAGTCTCGTCTATGGTGTGACGATTGGGGAGTGGCGGATATCGCTGTTAATGGATCTGTAATAGCTGAGCGGCCTTTCCGCAAGATACTGCCAGTATCTATATGTAGCGGAGCCGGTCCATTTGGTAAATTGGAATTTACAGGACGTGGGGCGGGACTTTCTTCTCTCCAGTCGGCTGGCGTTGGTGGTACTGTATCGAGAGTAGTTCCATGACCCGGCGGACGTCTCGACCGCAAAGGAAGAACAGGTGGCGACTCGGATAAAGGAGACTCCGATGTCCTGTTCAAACTCTGCGATCGAGCACATGCTGGTGGTGGGCCTGGTGGAGGTGGGGGCAGAGGCATTCCAGGTTCCCAACCACTCTGACTGGGTGAACGAGTGGCTGAGCGCACTGAAGGCCCGCTTAATCCGATGCCTCCTGTCGAGGCTGCTCTTCGAGAGGCTGGCGGTTTGACTGCGGGATCGGTATTTGAGGCCTCGGGAGCAAGCGCAAGAGCTTGGGCAGTAGACTCCTGTAACGCATCAATAGCATTGACAGGGGACACGATGTTTGTACCCTTTGCTCTGGACGCCAGGGAAGATAGCAGCCTATCTGCATGATGTTTCGATGTGGAACGGATACGATAGCCAGGACCGTTTGTGGGGGGCGGAGGGGGGAAGATTGGTGCTGCTGATAGATTCGGAGAATCGTTCGGAAACGACTGTTGCGAAGGCAGTGGAGATGCAACGCCAAAATGCCTCGAAGAGAAGTCGGGAGATATGGTGGTAGCGGCGCTGACGGGGGTGTTGTAGTGAGAAGGTTCTGTATCAGGCGATACTGTCTCGGACGGCGAAACCGCATCGACACGGCGTGGTGAGTCTCCGCTTGCTTGGCCACGGCGAGGAGAATAAGGTGGTGGTGGAGAGGCAACAGGCTCTATAGCAATGTGTAAGAAGAAAACCCCATTGAGTCAATAAGTGCCAAAGCATACCATCCGGTCCGACAGGACGAGCCGCCAATGACTCAATTCTCGTCGTTTGTCTTTGCCTTGTACCCGATGCCGTGGACGTTGAGCTGGAAGACGGGTTGGTAGTCCCCCATCGCTGAGGATTATACGGGGCATTGTAGGCAGCCAGAGTCCGAGTAGCCATAGGTGAATTCCCTCTCATTGCTCCACCGGGCGATGCAGGGTATGGTGAAGGTTGGTAGACGGAGAAGGGACTACTCAATGACGTTGCCGAGAGAGGTGTCTGAGTACTGCCTCCAACTCCAAGACCGGTGTGGCGCGCGTTACCAAGGGAGGCCGTTAGAAGATTCGGCGGCTGGATGGCATGCTGGCGACGACGAGGAGACGATGGCCCTTCCTGCGCGGATGCAGGAGCGTAAGGGTAAGGGACACTCATCCTCAAGGAGTCGAAGCAAGGCCTCCAAATGGGCCCCGAAGCTGTTGCTTACAACATTAACGCTGCGAGGTAGCAATGCAGGAGAACGAAACACAATGCAGAGGTTTGCGACAGGTTGGTGATCAACCAGTATCGATCAAAGCGACGTGCTGAAGTGTGATTCCCAACGCACGTCGAGCAGAACCTGCAGGGCTTCGACGACTGGAAGGTGCCAGCGGTAGCATCTCATTGGTGCTCAGATATATCTGTAGGTGATTGCTAGCGATGGGATCTATTTATTCGCATCCAACATAGATGACTAGAGCGAGGGGTCGAGACTTTCAGGAGAAAAGGCTGTGAGGGCAGCGAATCACGATAACAGTCACGTTTGGGGCCGGCGCTTAGAGGAGTTCGCTCCAGCGGGAGGTCTAGCCTTGTTCGACCGGGACGTTCATGCGTTAAAATGCCCCTGCTCGAGGATGGTCACGGGACGTGATTAGTAACTAGTAAAGGGCGATGAGACTCATCATACTCGTACACCTAGGTAGAGATTTGTTGCACGAGCTTGAGCAAATCAGAAAGAACTTTCTGGGACTCTATTGGTAGCTACCTTGTCGTACAACATAATGCGCCCGTGCCTTTGCTCCGCCCAGAGACGCGCCAGGAAAACCTGCTATCTGTGAAAAAGTAAACGGGATGAGCCACTATGAGCAAAAGCACCCTCTATGGTACAAGAATCCCTATCTCGAAAACGAAAAGAATGGTAAAGATGCGCGTCTCATCATGTCCCTAAAGATATCAATCAAGCTCCATGCTGTGTGAGGGCAAACTGATAAGAGCCAGTAAGCACTTCCATAACATGTTGTAGCTGGAGCTCTGAGAAATACTTTTCTAATGGAGGAATAGGTGAATCCGAGAGCACAAGCCATGAAGACAGTGTGTAGTAGCCGGTTGGTCGTATCTGGGTAGCACACTCTTAAGCTTTCGTTTCTTCGGTCTCACCGTCGGCAGGTGCATTGTTGGATTGAGAAGTCTCTTGTGGGCCCGTAGCGTCGCCTTGCTGTTGTTTCTTTTGGTAGTCGTTGAAAACAGCAAGCGCTTCGTTGACCTTCTCACTCAGTTTGTCGTTGTCGCTAATGCTACGTCTGTTAGTGTCGACTATATTTGAACTGGGGAGTAAGATACTTACAGTCCCATCAACTCCGAGTTGTCCATCTCCAAGAGCATACCAGTGATCTTACCGGCCAAATCTGGCTGGAGGACCTGGATTTTGGGGTACAGGGCCTCGCCGAGTAGCTGTTTCTGCTGGTTGGACGGTGCTGAAGAAAGTGCCTCCACGCTCGTAGGTACGGCACCGGGTGCGGTAGGTGGCATCATGCTAGGCTGACCCATACCAGGAATCATGCCACGGCCTTGTTGAGGCAATCCGCCCATCTGGCCTTGCTGCATACCCACCCCCATACCCATTCCCATTGCCATGTTCATGCCCCCCCGGCCCGGCTGCGTTGGGAATTGCTGTGGCCGTCCATCTCTTCCACGCATGCCCTGAAGTCCCATCATCTGCTGTGGAATACCCGGCATGCCCTGGACTCCCGGCATTTGCCCGCGACCTCCTTGTCCGCCCCGACCCAGCTGAGCTTGTACTTGAGCGAGAGCTTGAGGATAGCCCATTCCGTTGGGAAAGCCACCAGGACCACCTTGAGGCATGGCACCAAAGGGCGGTATTCCAAAAGCGTTCGGCGGTACCTGCTGTGCCCCATTGAGAGCGCCCCTACCACCTTGCTGAGGCTGCAAGCCAGCAAATTGTCCAGCACGGCCGCCTGGCATTCCAGGTAGCATCATGCCTTGCTGGGGTACAAATGGCATGGCACGTCCCGCAGCAGCATTTGGCGCAACCATACCTGGTTGCTGACCGGGACCATAGAACATTGCAGGCTGCATGAATTGTTGTTGCGGCATTCCCGCCGCAGCGGCAGCTTGCTGCATACGGATCTGGTTACGAGCTTGAATGCTCGCTTCTAGCTGATTCTTGCGAACCTCCTTGCGCTGGGCCAAAGCAACATATAGCGGCTTACCGTTGACCATCTTCTGGTTAAAGTCGGTGACGGCTTTTGTGGCTTCGTCAGGGTTGCTAAAGCATACAAATCCAAATCCCTTGCTCTTACCGAGCGGCTTCTTTGTAGGCTTGGTGTTGTCTTTCTTGACGCTGTCGTCTGTTTCTTCCTCTTTCCTCTCGGTATCTTCATCTCCACCTTCCTTTTCGGTCGTTGTTGTCTTCGTGTTCTCCTTATCCTTCTCACTATCTGGAGATTCGCTCTGCTCTACAGCAGGATCACGCATGACTTTTGCCGACGTGATCGTTCCAGCACCGGTGAAAATATCGCGAAGTTTATCGTCATCGACATCATCGTCCAGATTCTTGACGTACAGGTTCACTCCTTGGTATTTTGATGCCTTCTCAACACGAGCTGCCTCGTGCTGCTTACGGAGTTCCTCCTCACGCTCATGCTTCTTCTGCGCACGACCAACATAGAGATTCTGACCCTTGAAATCCTTGTCGTGCAAGTTCTCCACAGCAGTTGAAGCATCCTCGTGCTTGATATAGTTGACAAAACCAAAGCCACGGCTTTTCCCCGTGTCATCCCGAGCGATCGAAGCCGACGTGATATCGCCATATTTTTCAAACAGTGCGCGAAAATCATCATCTGTAACCTCGGGTTCAATGTTCTTAACGTAAATGTTGGTAAAATTGGCCTTCATCTCGTCGAATTTGCTATCACGATCTTTCCTAGGAATATGATGCCCAACGAATACCTTCTTTTCATTCAGCAACATGCCATTCACATGCTTGATAGCATTCGTAGCTGCCTCGCCAGTCTCGTAGTGCACAAATCCGTACCCTTTGGAATTCCCGAATTCATCCTGTGCAACCTTGCAGCTCAGGATGTTGCCAAAAGCTGCGAAAGTGTCATGTAGAGCCTTGTTGTCAATAGCAGTATCCAAATTCTTGATGAAGACATTGCCCTGTCCGGTCTTACGTAAAGCAGGATCCCGCTGAGACCACATGATACGACAGGGACGACCTTTGATTATAGTATAATTGAGCTCCTCCAATGCTCGTTCCCCATCAGCTGTAATGTTGTAATTGACGTAGGCGTAGCCCAGAGAGCGACGGGTGACCGCATCACGACAAACACGAATCGACGCAACTTGGCCGATGGACGAGAAAAGCTCGAAGAGCATAGCTTCGGTGACCGCCGGATCAAGTTCGCCAACATACAGTGAAGCCGAGTGAGGCTGATTTGCCCCTCCTGGAACGGCAGAGCTCGGGGTTTGAAGGGCATCAGGGTCGGTCGGAGACTGAACAGCACCAACGCTAGTATCGATGGTAGTGCCATTACTAGCTACACCGTTGGAAGCAGAATTCGACTTGTCCTCGATGGACAGGTTCTCCAATGATGGAGGGGCCGCACTCGTAGCACCCTCAGCAGACATAATGGCAAGCTATGGTAGAGGAAGGAATTAGCAAAACGAGAACACAGCAACGGAATAGGACTGTTTTGGGTGTCAAAGAAACTTTTTAACAAAGAAGTAATGCTGTAAACGTACCTAGCTTGGTCGAGATGAGTTCGAAAAGGTTGGTGATCAAGTTGATTGTGGGTCCTAGGTCGACTGTTAATATTAGCTGAGCCTCTCTTCTAGATCAACAAAGTGCTGGTGTAGTCGGCCAGCAGCTCCGCGACAGTATCGTGTGCCTTGCTAGGTGAAGCACGCGGTATGCCTTACTAATACTGTAATTCTGGTTTTCCTGGGTTTTCAACTTTTTTTGAGGTTTTACGAGGGTTTTCTGGTAGGGGAAGGTGCAAAGGTACAAGGAGGAATCAAAAAGATGGTGGGCAGGTTGTGTTGATGTAGGCGGTTGAGCTTAAGAAAAGTGAAGAAAGTTTGGTGAAAGAGAAATTCTACTAGCGCAGAATCACTACGGCAGACATGAAAGACGCAAAACGACAGCTGCATCACCGGATGCGTCTTCTGATGAATCTCCCAGATCACAACCCATCCCTTTGGCAGCAACTGCGACGGCGTATGGCTCTTTCCTTATCCACACGTACCACCTTGAACACGCCGACTCTCTTGTAACTGAAGCAGTTTCTCTGAGGGCATTGTACCAAGTACTCTATCCCAGCACAGAATTTACTGTAGCAGTTAGATCTGCCGTACAAGAAGAGGTCCCAAGAATCTTCCTTCCACACTTCCTGTGATTTATTTTGCTCGAACTGTTGCTTAATTTCTTTCAACCTTTGAACGATGCGAGATCACGTTACACAAGAATCCCTTGGCGGGCATCCATCCTTACCAGCAAGCCATCGATCGTTCGATGCTGCGAATACCGTGCAGATAGCATGCGTAGATTGGGCAATCTATTCCCCGCTTTTGCGTGAGCGTTGTTTATATACTCTTCGATGATGGGTCGACTTTGGTTGTCATGGACAATCCCAGATTTCTTTTCCTACAAATACAACATGATTCCAACAAAAGATAACGATGCCATCCAAAACACTAGTGCGATACATGACTCTACTACCGTGGAGACTCGACGTGGCACTTCAAGAGCCAAGTCATTGACCACGTCAATCTCCAAACAGTTGGGTCGACAAACGTGGGTTTCGCTCTTTAGGCCCACTCCAACGAACCAACCCCATTTTGAACAGCATTGACTGAGCAATTTTCCGAAACAGATACCAAGGATCTTTGGTTTTCAACTTCTGTGCATTTCTGCTTCCAGCTCTTTATGGAACTCTCAGTAAACTCTGGGTCGCAGAAATTGACTCGAGCCAAGTGGTCACTACAGACATCTATACCTACATTGGTGTCGTGGTAGAAGTCTTGAACGAGGGCCTACCAAGAGCGGCCTACCTTATCATTGGGGATCGGTCCACTCGGACCCTATGTTCTCGAATTGGTTTGTCCTATACGTTGATCATTTTCCAAATCATCCTTGGGGCCATCATGACTGTGGTCTTTGTTGCTGCGTCTGAGCACCTTGCTGGCGCTTTCGTCCCTGAGCAGGTCAGGCAGAGTTCTCTCACCTACGTACGAATATCTTCGGTGCTAGCACTTTCTTCCACAATGGAAACGGCAGTGTCGTCGTGTACTCGGGCCTTGGACCATCCAGATGTTCCACTCATAATCAGCTCTACGAAGTTTGTGGTGAATTATCTTGCTCGATATGCTTGTCGTGTCAAAATTCCACGTTGGCTCGATTAAACCAACAGTCAACACCCAAGCAATCGTCCGGCTGGGTTGCGACATGACTTCCTCGTTATGCGGGCTAGTCTACTTTCTTTACCTCTCCCTCAAAATGAAGAGTGAGTCTCAAGTAGAAGGTCCACAAGAATCTGCTGCGCCCTCGTTACGGGCCCTCAAAGTCCTCGCACGGCCACATCCGTCTACACTTTTATTGAGTCTGCACTCCGGAATGCCCTCTATCTCTGGCTCGTTGCCGGAATAATCTCGATGAGCGCAGACTATGCCACCGCGTGGGGCATCTTCAACACGATCAGGTGGGGCATCGTCATGGTGCCTGTACAGGCTCTACAGGCGTCCACGCTGACCTTTGTTGGTCACAACTGGGGGCAGTGGAGGTCACAGACAGGTGCTGATCGAAGGAGGCCAAAGGCTTCCAAGAAGGACATATACGGTATGTTTCCAGTATACCTATGGGCAATCGTAACTGCTAACCAACATCAAAAGCCATTTCCCAACCTGCACTCTTCTCTTGCATCATCTCCCTCATCGTCGAAATCCCAATCTGCATTTTCCTATCGCTATGGGGCATCGAGGGCTTCGCATACTACCTCTCTCTCTCATCCGGCGTCGCTCACATCACGCAGAGAATGTGGAAGGTCAGTCAATCCCTCCATTCCGTTCCCTCCCTCGATTAACTCTCAACCTTTTTCCACATAGACCATAGACTGGTGCTACATCTTCTACGCCCTCGCCTACCAGCTCTCCGCCATCCTCCTCGCAACCACCCCCCGCTGGTACCTCTATCAAGCCCTCGGCTCGAACCTCCTCTGGGTTCTTCCCTGGGCTATTACGGTTTCGAAGATTAACATCAATGTTGATAATGCGTGGAAGTATCATTCTGTTATCTTCGGTGGGTCTTTGGTGTTTGATTTCTTTGTTGTGATTCCGGTGTTGGGCGTTTGGGGGTGGCGGTTGATGAGGGGAGAAATTAGGACACAGCCGGTGCGGGGGAGGGTTTAGGGAGGTGGGAGTGGTATTTTGGGGGGAAAGGAGGCGGGGGGGGGTTAGTATATCGTGCACAAGTCTTCGGTTCTCAAATATACCCACATTCGTCTCTATTCTAGCAGTCTTCACCACTACAACTCCCCGCAACAACTTTCACTCTTTGCAAATCTCACGTCTCATCCTCCACGAAATCTCACACGTCCCCAACATCGACCCACCCCCCCAGATCCTGCTCATCTAAATACACCACACAAGGCGCCGCACCCCCTCTTCCAGAGCGGCCATGAACCACCAAGATCGAGCGATCCCCTTCTCCACCCTGCCCGGGGAAGAACTGCACCGTCCTATCCTCCGCGGACTCGGGAAGCACCACCGCTTTCCCTGGGACGCAAACAGAAACCTCAGCCGCGATCTGTTTCTGCGCGTCTCCGTCCGCCGCACTTGACGGATTTTCTTCCGACGCAGTGACCAGCGGGATCTTGTAAAGCTTCAGCACCCCCGCGTCGGTAAACGCAACGAAAACGTCTGTGGCCGTCCAGGTCACGGCGAAGAGCATGCGGGCGACTGCGAGCTGGCTGCAGGGGCCGATGCTGAAGGTTTTTGTGTGGAGGAGGGCGGGTGGGGTTTTTAGTTTCTTGGAGTCCCGCGGGAGGCGGTAGGTGGAGGTGCGGATGGAGAGGGGGATTTTGCGGGTGGTTTCTGGGGTGTGGGGGAGGCATTTGCGGCGTTTTTGGGCTTCGAGGGTGGGGGTTTCGAGGGTGAGGAGGTGGAGGTGGTGGGATGTGGGGGGGAGGTGGAGGTGTGTGGAGAGGGTGTAGGCTGTGCGTGGGGGTTAGATGCTCGGGGTGTGGGTTTGGGAGGGTTAGGTTGGGGGGGGGGCTTACTCCTAGCGGATGATGGACGTATGTTGTGGACGAAGGAGGAGTTGTCGACAAGGTTGGCGAATAAGAGCTGCCCTTGGGTCAAGGGCCAGATTACCAGTGGTTCGAAGGGATGGATGACGGGCGGTGATTTGTGCATGAGTGTCTCCGACTTGCGGTGGAAGCGGAAGATGGGCGTTTTTTCGCTGGAGGAGTGGTCAAAAGCTACAAGTTCGTGAGCGAGCGTGAGATCGTCATGGTAGACGCTCTCGCCATCTTCTTGGACCCAATCCTCGTATCCGATCAATTCATGCTTGGTATCAAAGCACCATTTTCCTGCTTTGAAGCATGCGTTGCAGATGTCAAAATTGCCGTTGTTGCACTCGGGGCAACGGTAGTGGAACACTATGTCCTTGGAGCAGAGGTCACAGTAGCCGGCTGCACCGGAGTTGTTCGAGTCGTTGTCGGAATCCGAGTCCTCCCCTTCAAAAGCTAAGTCGTCATCTGATGGCTGTCCGGATGCTTCGTCTTCGAATGACGGGTTCTCCGATTTTCCGGCTTCGCTTTTACAAGCTTCGTCGTCCGAGAAGATACTGGCGTTGGAACTCTGGTCTGTCGTTGATAGCGCAACGTGGCTCATTTCTGAGAGGTTGTCCTCGTCGGAGAAAGCAAGGCTCCCTTCCGCTGCACTTGCACTATCATCGAAATCGATGGAAGTCTGGCTTTGGGCATCTTCTGCTTTGGACGACTGGCTTAAAGCTATCTCGCTTCCGTCAACGCTGCTGAGTTTGTCCAATTCATCATCCAAGAAAATGTCTTCTGGTTTCACAGATTCTACATTTCCGTGGTACTTGGACTCCTTTCTTGGGGTTCTCCGACAACTCAGTACTACGTACTGCCCACGGCATGCCATTTCCTCCCAGTACGGGCCTATTTCCTGAGCACTAGCTGTACGGTCATTGGAAACTGTACTGGATTCAGGAAGACCAGTTGACAAAACATGAGAGCCAATACGCAGACATTGCAAGTTATTGGAAATAGCAACTGGATCTGCTCGTTCAAAGAAATGAGGCGATGATAAATCCGCGAACTTATGCAAGGACGGCGTTGAATATGTGGCACGGTCCGGTATAGAGAAAGTACAATTTTTACTGCGTTGCGCTTTCAAGCTGGGTTTGTTCCTTGGATCCAAAGACCATTCTTCAAGGTGAAGAGTAGCGACATCCTTGGTTTCCTCGGCCGGAGTGCTAGAAAACTCATCAACTTAGAACCCCAGTCACATAAAAGTAGAATAAGCCGTAGGGTTTCTAGAAATACGAACAAGCTACACGACGGTTGATCACTTGAGCGACGCTTTACTGACGTATATGGACATTGTAGAGAGGCATAAAACGTGCTCCAGTCGAAGGAAACGCTCTCTAGTCTAATAGATGTAATGACATACCTATCTCCCCTGAATTTTGTCAGAATTAATCTGGTTCCATCTGAGGACGTTCCGTAGAGAATTTCTCCGTCCTCTGAACCAACTTGGAGCTCATGAATTGCTGCTTCATCTATGCTAGTGATCTTTCCTTTGTCTCCCATTTCGGACCTGTGATCATTAGTCTGTTGGTGGGGATTTTCATCCTTTGCTGTACTGGCGTTGGTCTGAATTGTAGGCATCCTGCTATTTCGCTCGAGTCAAAGATAACCGTGGTTGTTGATGTTTATGAAACTACGCTGCTTGCATCTGATATGTCTGAAGAATTCAAGAAACTAGTTCACGCAGAACTTTCGTAGGCTTTCAATGATAGGTACTCGTACCGAGGCAGCCGAGACTGCACTCACAAACGTACAAGGCAACTGCTTTGGACAGCGGTGAGTCACTGGGGATTTCAAAGCTGCGATCTCTACTGCAGATCTGTAGGATCTGGCAGCATTACTAGTACACCACGACTGCCTGCTCATTCCAATGGAAGTCTGAGCCAACAGGGTTTGAGCATTAGTTAGGCGCCGAAGCCCACAAGGCGCAGCCTTGTCGAATTGCCAACAGCAGGCTGCAGATAGGCAACAGCGGTGTGACGGCACAAGGGCAGTATTCTCGACTCTCCCCTGCATCGAGGCTTAGGACCTTTGGAAACAATAAGAGCTTTATTCGTCCGCATGTTTGGTTTTTATCATAGAAAAGGGAAACGGAAGGCAAGGAAAACTTATCTACTCTCTATCTCAGGTGGTCCCTATTCAAACGTGGAGCAAGCGCGGCACCTTAGTCATGGATCCTCAGCCAGAGAACCCAGGGGTGGAGGCGAATTCAGAGCCCAATGATTCTAACAAGAAGGAAAAGGTAGAGGATACGTCGAGGACTTCAATTCTACGAGTGGATCAGATGTAAGATATGATCAAATCGGTCACGTTGTAGACAATGGCCATTCCCGTGCTAATTTCGATATAGCTACAACAAGTCTGTCCCCAAACTTACAGATAGCACGAGTTCTACTGCCTAACATAATATAACCTAAATAGGAAAGACCGAAAATTTGTGCTTGTCAAGACCGTCCGGTCCACGCCGAAGCAAATTTCCAGCAAATATGTCTTGGTCGTACGGCGCAACATCGACCAGAAGGGAATGTGTACCAGCGTTCTCCTAGAGATACGAGGGAAATCTCTTCGTAGTGAACTGGCAGCGATTTACAAGGATGCAGAGGGCCCGCGACTGAATGAGAGCCCACCAGTTGTAGGGTCTCCCTTCACCGTACCTCTGAACATGTAATAACCATGCATGGAATACTAGCTAGAGCCCCGCCTACTCTATCATGCTGCCGAAAAACTTCAAGTCCGCTGTCTAAAAGAGGAGACTAAACCGTGGCGTGACGAGGAACTGGTCTACGAGCTCCATGCGGCTTTGAAATATTTTCACGAGGAGTTCCAATTCGAGAGTGAAAACATCAAAAAGCTGACCCAGAAACGAGAAATCACCTTCACCACTCTCTGGGCAATCTTGCCACCAAACGAGTTGGTGTTTACCCTTGACACGCTCGGAGAGCCGAGGGTCTATCGCGCAATCAGCCATGAAGTAAGACAGAACCAAGATTGTTCGTTTTATCTTGCTATCGTCTGCGGTTTTGTCGATGACGACGGCGACCGCATTGGAAACGCAACGTCGAAAGAAATCAGCTTGCAAGGGTTTGCTGCATCGAAAAAAATCGCCGACCTACCAATCTTCCCATTGCGTTTCCACCCCGAAAAAGATCGCATCATCGATGAGCTAACCACCAGAGGTAAGAAGAGGCTGCAGCTGAGGGGTAGACAATTTGTCGAGTATCACGGTCATGGGCTTCACGAGAAAATGCTTTCATCTGGGCACACGAGGGTTCAGAGATTCAATGTGAGACAGCTTCCTACAACGTTTTCTCCTACTTACATTGTTCCACAGTCGCACGGACGGGTAATCGTCGATCCTGTAGTCTTTAGCCAGCTGCATCCCCAGAACAGCTTTATTCCGTATATCGAAAAGGGAATCCCTGCGGAAGATCTTACTAGGGACCAGATCCTGACTTTGCCATCCACTCTGTACGGATTCAGCCTGGGAGACAAAATCTGGGGTTCGGCTTCAGTCCATTTTGTATCAGTAATATTGCAAGGTATACTGACGTGTCTGTAGGTGGTTTCGCATTGAAACGCATTGCCGACATTGAATGGAATGCCTCCATATTCGACTATCTCGTACTATCAGAAGAACGAAAACACCTCATCCGCACCCTAGTACAGGCCCACGTTGCTCAGACTAGCACTTTCGACGACTTTGTCAAAGACAAGGGCAAAGGCATCATCGGCCTTCTCACCGGCCCACCAGGCGTTGGTCAGTAGAAATACTCCCTTTTAAGATTATTGCACACTAAAATTCCTCATAGGTAAAACCCTCACCGCCGAAGCGGTAGCCGAGATCGTAGAAAGGCCGCTATACATGCTCAGCTCAGGCGAGCTCGGCGACGAACCGCACACCATGGAGAAAAACCTCACCGAGGTCCTCGAGCTAACACAAACCTGGGGCTGCGTCCTCTTGCTCGACGAAGCAGACGTCTTCCTGACCAGACGAGACGACACCAACCTGACCAGAAACGCTGTCGTTTCCATTTTCTTGCGGCAGCTCGAGTACTACCAAGGAATCCTGATCTTGACGACCAATCGTGTCGAGAGCATTGATCCAGCCTTCCAAAGTAACTCACTCCTATTCTTAACCTGACAGTCATAGCCTTGAGGTCTACCAGGCAGCTAACATATTCCCATTCCCCACAGGCCGCATCCACTTCTGCCACAACTACCCGGAGCTCAACCACGCCGCCCGCCGCACCATCTGGGCCGAATTCACCCAGCGCGCGGCCCAGACCTCGAATCTCGAGATTGCGATCAGCGAGAGAGGCAAGGACGAGCTGGCCGAGTTGCCGATGAATGGGCGCCAGGTATATCTAATCTACTTTCTTTTTCTTTTCGATGCTTGGGAGTCGCATATGGCCGACGGTGGATCTTCGAGTCGATGCTGACGATTTTTTTTCGGGTAGATTAAAAATACGATGAAAATGGCCCAGTCGATGGCGATGGAGGAGGGCAAGGCGCTGACGGTCAAGGGGATCAAGTTGGTTTCGGATTCGTTGCAGGGGTTTGCGTTCAAGGATGGTTCGTCAGCTTAGTCTTGGTTGCATGATCTTAGAAGATATGGGGGGGAGGAGATAGATGCGGAGATAGGCGAGGGTGGTGGTGGTGGCGGCGGCGGTGGCTCTTTGCTAGGATGAAAAACAACTCGCTATAACAGCCATGGGACTCATGGAAAAAGAAATGCAGCCTTGCGATTTCCCCGTTTTGGGCTTTTAGATATATACACTTCACTCCCCCTTAGCTCCCCCCCCCCTTCTTCGCTCACCACCGTACCCCCCAATCCCCCCCCCCCAACCAAGACTCCAGCAAATCACAACAACCCCACTAAACCGAATACACCACCAGCAGCAGGACCAAAAAAAGAGAAAAGAAAAAAAGGGATACCTTGATGAATGAGCAGATATCAAGAGATTGTGCATATGTAGAAGATAACTACTGTAATACAAAGTTGCGGAGTGCGAAAATTTTTATGGAAATGTATGGTAGGATCAGCGCTTGGTGCGCGCGACGGGGTTTGGAGGGGTAGAGATGGGGTGGAGGGGGGTGGTTGGTTGGTTGGTGGTTGGTGGTGGTGGTGGTGGTGAGGTATGTATTGATGGGGGTTTGAGATGGGGGAGGGATTGAGGATCGTTGGGGTTGTTATGGTGAGGTTGGTGAGGTGGGGGGTTGCATGGGTGTCAAAGAGAATTTTTTCGGGAGTCATTTTTGTTGTTGTCGACTTTGAAGCGCTGGGAGAAGTGGATGCGAAAAGCCTTGGGATACGATATCAGCGGTTTCCGTTTACCGGCAAGGTTTATTTGGTTCATGGCAGTAGCTTGTGCTCGGTCGGGCTTTTTCGCTCCAAGGAAATTCTCAAAATCTTCTGTTAGAGCTTTTGGTTCTTCACTACATAGGTATCTTTGCTCATCAGCATCTTCACTAGACGATGTTACTTGTCGTCTAGCTAATCTGCCTCGCAGAAGCATTTCCTCCCCTCCTCTCCGCATCTGTGCCAGGAGTGCGCGTTGCAGAAATAGCACTTATGAGACATTAAGTCTGAACCTGGAACGTGTTTCTGATAAAGGATATACATAATGTGATCGTAGCCATCATTCCGCTCAATCATACACCACATCTATGGCAGCTTTTCCACCCGTTCTTCCGGGCTATCTCGAAAATTACGTTTTAACCTTGTCCAAGGGGCAGTTCTCCCCGGGGTGTTGGGCTTTCTTGCAGGTGGTGCATTCGTTCCGCATGCATCACAACGAGCGAACTGACCTCGTAGCGCGGGATAAGGAACGATGAAAGCACCGCACGTAGGTTGAAAAATAGTAGGTACGGCCAGTCGCGGAATGTTCTTTTTCCATTCCTTTGTATCTTTTGATAATATCCTCCTGGATCTCAGGTGCGAAGCTTGTCCAAATGAATCGTTTGTGCGCAACAGCTCGGAGGGTAGGAAGACTCTTGTTCGATGGCCATCAGCAAGCGACAGCAGAAACACTCTGGGCACACCATATCTTCACACGGTAAGCGATAGCCGTGGTAGTAATCGGTGGACTCTCGACAAGCTACACGTTCTTCGCTGATGTCTTATTTCCCACCCCAAGCACACTTGAGAGTGATGTACTTTGTGATACGCCCTTCTAGAAATACCGTTTCATGGCTCAAAAAAATACATGGTCCGAGAAATTCGTTGGTGAAAAGCGAATCTACGTCCAAAGGCTGAACCAATCGAGCCCAGATATCGGAGAAATCTTGATTTGGTAATGGAATCAGGGCTCCTCATGCGATATCCTTCGCAACCGAGCCAGATAGAGTCTCATCACTTGTACGATCGAGATCTGCCGTAGACAAACAACCTTCTTTCTGTCGAGCTCGTTGCATAACTCCCGACCGTCCTAATTCCTATTTCGGTTCTATGGCCCCATGATCTAATTTGGTTCCATTTATACCAGCAGATGAAGGGGTGCTATCTGGATTTCTGGGTCGTAGGGCGAACTCAATCTCCATCTCGATGAATAAGATACAAATCCAGTATCGGTATTTCCCAGGATATACTCCTATACAAAGAGCAAATGCAGTGACAGAAAAATTTGAAAGAAGAGAGCATCAACGTACGTCAGCTATAGGTAATGTAGGGCTAATAAAGTCACATCAGCACTCCTATGAGTCTACACATGCAAACCTTCATAACCGGCTCATTTTAGTGAAATATCCATTTATACACCATTGCAGCTCAATGGACCGATACTCGAGCCTACGAATGATGAATGTGAATGATTTTTTAGAAATATGAATGAATACATAACGCAGATAGAGTCGATTCGCTCAAGATACAAGAACGAAGAGATTGGAAACAGTGTCAAGTGACACTCATACAGAGACTTGATCTCGTGCTCTCAAACTTTATAGATCTTGTGATATTGAAACGCAATTGTTCCACACTTAGCCAGCCGCGGCTTCGTGTCGATAGTGTACGAATACAGTTCCACAAGCAAAGTGGTCAATATCGAACTATATTTTGATACCTAGGCTCTCGCACTAGAGCGTATGGGGGATTTTCAAGATTGAGAAGGAGACGGAACAGCGAGCAAAACGGTATCGCTGCAGTCTGACAGATCCTAGGGAGGCATTCGCAGCCATCAACTACGCACCGTTATGACTGATTTGTTGCTTTTCTATGATGTGGAGTTGAGAATCCCAGTATTGTATCTAGCCGCAGTCCAAGAGAATGGGTAAACACTAATATCATGAAGCTCTAGCGTTTTTCTTACCTAATTCGAGAGCGTTGATTGTCCATCCAAACGTGTAAAGGTGCAGTGGACATCCATGCGGGAGGACGGGACGTAGTGCATGCCAGGGCCGTAAATAGAAGAGTGATGTGGCGTGTGTTGTCGTGGTTAATCGAAACCCCAAACAGAGAATCTACCACCGCGTCTGGCTTTACCTTATGATTATATAGTAGCAATGACAATGAACGTGTAACTTATGTAGAACCTGTCCTGTTTCGTCCAGACGTTCGGAGAGCCTCAAAGATTGTTACCCACAAAACCGCAAGATGTCATCACCAGCATCTCGACGATTGCTAAGGGTCATTTATGACATGAAACAAAGGCGATTCCCTGTTCCCTGTGATACTTCAGGCGCATATCTCAGTGGTATCCCGAGACAAGCCGAAAATTCTCGTTGTGATACAGAGCCAAGGAGTAGGACTAGTTTGGCGTTTGCCATGACAAGGACATGTCTTTCATCGGTCAAACGATGCGCCTCAGAGTACCTGAAACTCTTGGCGACTGATACGAAGAACGAAATGCAGTATTGCGTCTTCATCGAAGCCGTCAATTTCCACCAGTCCAATCTTCAAATCCCCATGTCGCAGAGTACCGCGTTACGAGGGATTAGGGACCAATGTGCCAAGTTGCCAAGTTGCCAAGTTCTCTCCTCGGTGATGGTGCGCGTCAAAAGCGAACAATGGCCCTCATGTTGGGGTGGGTCAAGGAACCATGGTAACCAACATGTAGGCATCCATCTGCTCCGTATATGACCCCACGTCTGACATCAATATCGAATCGTGTGATGCACCTCCTTTAGGAATTGAGTTGGTAGATAAGCGCTCGCTCGGTGCGCATCAGTATTGGACCGCTTTAAGGGAGTGTTTCTTGTCAAGATGCGCTCTGTTGGGGGGGGGGGGGGAGGTTCAAAAATGTTGAACAAGGATTCTCGCAGCCCGTGTCATGTGCGGCCGAATAAGGCCGTCTTGGGGAGGACGAGGCGACTGCCTTATTGTGTAACGGACGCAGTACCTCCGTCTACCAATGCATCATCCGCCGGTTTATGAGTTGCCATGGGTAATTGTGTAGATACTTGGATCAGAGGAATGGATCGTCAGAGAAAAGTAAGTTTATGTGAGTTACTCTATTGGCAGGACTTGGACCACGAATGCAACGGGCAGCAGATTGGATCCGTCGTTCAAGGGCTCACGTATGGCTCTCCTTTTCCCGCTCCTGCATCACCAGCATCAACGAGTTGCGCTAAGTCTGTGCAGCCATGCTGCCGGCAAGGATGGCTGGTTGATTTCCCTGGTACTTCCAGTGATAAAAAGGACCGGGCAATTCTAAGATGATCAACAGTGCATGGGATGGGAGAGAGGGTGTGGACGCTTTAGAAGCTTTGGAAGCTGTGGAAGCACGCTCTGGAAGCCTTCCACGCTTCTTCTGCTTCTTCGTGTCTTCGATGAACCAAACAATCATATTTACATACCTTCTTGCCCGCGCCCCACCATCATATGTACTTACGGTACTTCTATCCACTACTGCCAGTTAATTATAGACAAGACAACAAGACAATGATACAATCGTCAATCTCACCGACTACTGGTTACATTGTTGTTATTGCTCTGACTTTCTGATCGGACTTGGACCAGTCAGCAGTAGTAGCATGTAGTATCTGCATCTGCACTCCACACTCCACACTCCCGCCAACTGGGACTGCCCTATCGATTCCATCAAATTGAGCGTCGGCTGCCAGGCTGCCTCGCACAAATCTCCCGCTAGTCAAGCACGAGGGAATCGCCCACTACCTACCTACCTACCTTAACGTACATGACTTACCGCCACTTACCCTCGACTTTCGACAACAAAGTGCCTCATCAATGCCCAATTGCAATTAAAACCTCGGGATACAACTTGGACTGTTCGATTTATCGTTGCAGGAATCTCTGCGGCACTGATATAAGAAAACACACACCGAATTGTGCGTGAGTGAATACTCACAGCCCCACTCGTTGGCGAATACTGATCGGACCGAAACAGGAAGTCGCGACACAACAATCGGCCCTTCCTTGAACGCTCAACCAAGCCAGAGGCACACGCCCAACCTGCAACCTCCTACTTCCAAGAGCTGAGACTGCATACGAGACTGGATGCGGTGAAGAACAGCGCGCACACCGTGGGAGTCAACCCGGACAAACTGGTGGAACGAGCACCGGTTTCTGCACCTGTCCGTGATACTTTATCCAAAGACGCTGCTTCAGACACCGAAACCGTGGTTCACCGGCGGGAAGCAGCGCTGGCGTCATCGTTTGAGACAGTTTCTAAGCACCACCGCATTTTAGGAATCACTACAGCAAGATTACTCGGAGACGACGACGGGGGTTGGACGACGGTTATCTTACGGTGCTCGAGGATTCACTCTATCCAAGTCGAGCATAAGCAAAGCCATATCGGTGAATTGTCCTGGGTAAAGAATCCACCGGTTGCTATCACGCACCTGTAAGTCTGTAATGCACGATCTGCTACAAGACAGCATGCTGAACCATCTGCTAGTCATAGCAGAGTCAGACGACAACCTGAAAGCAATATCCCGGTGTGAGTACCAGGTTTGTTAAGCCCCGCGCCATTTGTACGTCAAGTTTCTCTTCGTCAAATTATCACATAAAAGTAATGGTGGATCTACCATACTTTCGAGCAATAATTTGCCACTTCTCGTTTTGTTTCTTTTGATTTCCTAGCCATTTCCATAAGGCTATTGGTTCATGTAATCTTAACCACTCGCATGTTCTGACTTGGTTCGCATTTACTAATTTATCAATGGGCGTCCAGCTCTGCACGAAATCTGAGCAGTCAGGAAGTCCAGCATTCTTATGCCAGTAGAAACCCGAGTTGAGACCCAAAATCAACTCCTTGCAGCTTGGACCCGCTACGAAGGCTTGACCGTGCACAGCCTTTTTGTACGATCAAAAGGCTGCTGTACGCAGATTTATTCTCTCGCCCCCACTATCGTTCCAATTCGTCATCTTTCCAAACCACCATGGATATCACCGGCATGCTGAATACCAAAGGGCCTTCTGCTGTGGCAGCCGCAGAACAGCAACTCCAACTGCATCTTGCTCAAGCTGCACAGACTCATGGCCGAACCGCATCAGAAGCTGGCTCCGAGATTGACAATAATTCCGAACATTCTTCTGGTTATTCATCAAGATCCGCGCAGCCATTGCAAGCCATGCCCAACATCCCAAATGGCATGCACTATTCTTCATCGTCTCACATGCAACAGCCAATGCCAATGCTTACAAACACCTACATACCGCAAGGCCTGGGTATTGAGAACGGATACCCTCATCAACAACACCAGGAAGGCCATTCCCATGAGTCAGAGTCAAATCACGAGATGGATCGTTCTGCTGGCAACGGCGACACCGTGAAGGCTTTTGCTTGCACCAATTGTAAAAAGGGATTTGCACGGCGGAGTGATCTTGCTCGCCATGGTAAGCATTGCCTGTTTTGACTCTGCGATGTTGTAGGCTAATAACACCCAACATAGAACGTATCCACAGTGGCGTTCGACCCCATCAGTGCGATTATCCTGGATGCGGCAAGCAATTCATCCAGAGATCTGCTTTAACCGTGCATGCTCGAGTTCACACAGGCGAGAAGCCTCACATGTGCGAGCGCTGCTCAAAGGTGAGTGCCCTGCTTTTACACAGATTCAATACAATACTAATAACGAGAACAGCCTTTCAGTGATTCAAGCTCCCTCGCAAGACACCGTCGCATTCATTCTGGAAAGCGACCTTACAAATGTCCATTTGCAGACTGTCAAAAGACGTTTACTCGACGAACGACCTTGACCCGACATCAGAACCACCATACTGGTACCGTGGAAGAAGCAGCAGCTGCAACCGCGGCGGTCCTTGCGTCGCGAAGTTCTGGAAGCGGTCAAAAGACAGGATCCGACGGCGGCACTTACTCCGATACTGCCTCAGCCCAATCTACACCTTCACCAAGCCTACGTACCGTCTCGATGTCGCCTTCGAATGGGATTCCACGAATGCCAACGCTAAATCGTCAAACTAGCGACTTCTCTTACATGCCTAATGGCTCCCTACCGCATCACATACGCGGCGACCTACAACAACCGAGCCCTCGATCTTCACCTTCTGCCCCATCGCCATCCTATTCATCATTCGGCAGCAATCAGCATCGACCATCTCTCACTTCATATCCTTCAATGTACTGTCCGCCGCAAATCTTGGAGCCACCTACACACCACGAGAACCGACGAGGGGGAAGTGCTGGTGACAGTCCACATTTGGGCAGTGTGGGTTGGCAATCACCAGTACATCCTGGTATGGGCTCACCGAGCCACGGTGAGCCGTACATGTACCCCGAGCCTCCGTATGGTGCACCGGCCCATCATCTCTACTATCCGAACTCGAATCTCCGACGGCCCCAGAGTTCAGAACCAGATCACTACGAGACAAAGCCGCGCCTAGTTGGTGGTGAGGTCTGGGCACCACATGTATGACGGCTTGTGCTTTGTTTATTGCGGATCCTGATATGTTCTTGCTGTCTTTAGATTTATACCCCTCACAGCTAAATTTCTCAAGTCGATCTTTGTACCACCAGATGTGCTTCTATTCCTGTCATTTCGCTGAGCGGAATCCTGATGTGGTCTTGGCAAAAGGGATTGCCATTAATTTTGTACGCTATACGCAGTGCACGATATTTTAAAGTTAGACATACAACATTTTGCGCAGCGAATTATACATCAAAAAGCCCGTGCTCGTGAAGCAGCCTCCCGGGTACACGCTCCTAACTCTCCGTCCAGCGCCCCTTACATCACAAGGGACGTAAGAATGCAAAGATGACAACAGTCGCTCCACCAGATCGTGTACTCATCAGCCCCTTTCCAGTCCAAGAACCCCATCAGCCCAGCCCCCCCAACAAGAAGGCCCGCAAACTCCCCGCTAAATCAGAACACTCCCGCCCCCACCTACTCAGCGCTCCATCATATCCAACCCCTGGAACCCCTCCAGATAAGGGTTTTAGGAGAAGGAGGCGGGGGAGGGGGGGGTGGGGAGGGAGATAGAGGGGCGGAGAAGTGGTGGAAGGGGTGGGGTGGGGAATTGAGGGGGAAGTGAGGGGGAAGTGATTGGTCGACGGTTTGCACTAGGATAAGGGATTACTAAGCATTGCGTCGTGTTGATCAAGGCTGCGATAGTATTTGAAGACCTTACGAGGTCAAAAAACTAATTATTCGGAATCCGCAATTGGCCTCCGTAGGGCTAACGTAGTTGATTAGATAAGCTTTCATACCCACAAGAATTCAAAAATTCAAACCATACTACTTGTAGAAAAGAATATTAATCCTTTGATTATTAATCAGAAGCATCGGATGAATCAGATTATTCTTAAACAGGGTGCCAATCACTTTCATGGATAGATATATATTATAGTTCATATCATCTAACATTTCTACGTATTATTGATGCTGTTGTCATTACATTTGGCTATTTGCGTGTTCGTTTGATTTTCGTGGCAGTGCAGTTGCGGTACGGAGGCCATTCCGAATAATTAGTTTTTTGACCTCGTACAGGAGAATTGTCTTTCGAGTATGAGTATAACAGGCTGTCGCAATCAATGTGTCTCTGGACACCAATATACCTCTTTGGTGCATGGGGCCGCTCTTGTTTTTGGCAAAATGTCTTACTCTTTTCGTGGACGCTTACCTATCCAAGATCCGTGGGTAACTCGTCGATGGGCACTCTCGGTTGGCTGCCTTGAATTGCCTTGAAATCCTGCCGCCTAGCATGTTACCCAAAGTAGGATAAAAGAAACATCTTCCGTATCATTGCTGCACATTTATCTTCCTTTCTTTATGGTATTTTGCTTGTGCTTTTTCAAATGAGTCGCGACTTGCTGCAGGGATAGTTCTCTTGTTTTGAATCTTGGAAAGTTGCTTGACTCTTGCGAAAGAAAACGTGCTTCCGCGAGGCTGCTCGATTTTGATCAAAGAAATCTCTTGTAATCAGCCATTACAATTTGTGATCGAGGCACGTTTGTGAAAAGCAATATGGCCGAAGGAAACGTTTACAAGCAGGAGTTCTCGATTCGTAACCTGTCGACCAGGTCTGTGACTTTGTACCCTGCGCGAGCTCATGTGATTAGAGATGTCAACGAAATCGTTCTAAAGGTATGTTCATTCATCTCAGTAATAGCATAATTGAACGCATGCTAAACGGATACGATAGCCTGGTGCCAATGAAATCACCATCTATGGGCTCACTCCAACTGCAGATGAGAGCTCCATCAAGGTTGACGGTAAAGGATCAGCCACCATTACTGACATGACTGTTGATCTCATTACAAATCGGGACATCTTCGAGGATGTCTATCCATCCGATTGCGAGGAATCGGACGAGTCGGAAAACGACGCCAGCGGATCGGAGAAAGAATCGGAAGCTGTGAAGGCCTTGGACGGAGAACTCAGATCGATCATGGCCGAACACAGAAAAGCTTGTGAAGAAAAAAACTCTGCGTCCGGTCGTCTTACTATTCTCGAGAATTATGGACTCAGTGTAACGACGTCACGTCCAGATAATCTCGAGAACTGCGTTAGCGTCTACAGCACCGAGCGCAAGAAGGCTGCTGGCGACTACACTTCCAGCGAAATCATGATTGAGAAGCTTGACAAGAAACTAGCCCAGGTGATCAAGCAGAGCAATAAAATTCGCAAGGCTGCAGCCAAGGACAAAGTAAAAGCCATGAACGCCAGACTCAAGCAAAAGGAGAAGAGAGAAAGAGCGGCCAAGGAAAAGAAAGAGGCAAAGAAGCGTCTTCAAATGGAACGTATTCAATTCTGGCCGAAAAAGGTGTATAGAGTCGTTCTCAGCCTCGATACCAATTCTGACTTGACGCCTGCGTCTTCACGCCGGGGATCGACTGACAGCCTAGTAAAGCCTGCTGTGTCGCCCCTCAAAGCCTCAAGTGGTTCTGGCCCGGAAACAGCTTCAGATTCTTGCCGGATTTCTCTGTCCATGTCCTACGTTACCTACTCAGCTTCCTGGTCTCCTCGATACGATCTCAATCTAACAACAACGACCAGCTCCGGCCTGATCATCTATCGCGCAGAGTTCTACAATGCCACCTCCGAGACGTGGCGCGATGCAAAGGTCATCCTCTCTACGTCTCAGACCTCCTTCCAAGGTCTTGGCGAACCGATCCCAAGCATGCAACCATGGCATATTCGGCTGGAAAAGAACGTTAGTAAAACCGAAAACGCCGGTAAAACCGAAAATGCCGGTAAAGGCGACCTTTCGCAGGCGCTTTACAGTCGTAACGAACAAGAATACAAGCACAAAGCCCAGGATGAGTTTGCGAGTAATCCCAGCCAGCATCGTAATGAGCTGTTTGGGCTAAATAGCCACGATCGAGTCAAAATACATTCAAACCCCAACCAGGATTTCCCACTGCAGTTGCAGTTTCTCGAAAACCAGAATCTGAAAAGGCTAGCGTTGGCTCGCAACGAGCAAATGCAGGCTCCACATCAAGTGCCTCAAATGATGCCGCCAGCACAAATGTCGCAAATAAAAGCGCCGCACCAACAACAACAACAACACCAACAGTCATTGCAATATCAAACACAAACACAGATGCAATCAGCTAAGGCTTCCAAGAGGAAAATGGTCGCCAGCAACTCATTTACACAAGCCCCTCAAACCTGCAGCTTCCCCCCTGCTGGAGACTTCAACAGATACAGAAGCAGCAACGCCGAAATAGAGGCCGAAATCGACGACCTCGACGAAGAAGTCGCTACCCTCGCTGTCCCAGACCCAATACTGTCCTTTCAGGAATCCTCCTGGGAAGAAGCCGGGCTAACAGCTACTTACGACGTCCCCGGCACACGCACAATCCCGCCCAGCCCCACGACCCGAAGGCATAGAATCGCATCGATTGCAGTCAAAGATATCCAGCTATCATACGTGCTAGTGCCCAAGCTCCGCGCAGCCGCCTTTTTAAAAGCAAGACTTCGAAATACCTCAGCCATCACCCTTCTCAAAGGCGCCACCGGCCTCACCCTCGACGGCACCTTCCTCGGCAACACCTCCCTCCCCCGCTGCAGCGCCGGCGAGAGCTTCAACCTCAGCCTCGGCGTCGACCCCGCCGTCAACGTCGTCTACGCTAAACCAATCGTCCGCCGCAGCGAGTCCGGGCTTTTCCAAAAGGAAGGGTCATGCGTCTATACGCGCACTATCACGGTAACCAACACCAAAGCCAACGCCGCCGTCGAGGGGCTCGTGCTCGATCAAGTGCCCGTTAGCGAGGACGAGCGCCTCAAAGTCGATATTCTTCACCCCAAGGGCCTTGTCGCTGAAGGAAACAGCGCCAAGACTGGTGCCGCAGTCGTCCGGGGCGAGGATTTGGCGAAGAGCGCGAGGGTGGATGGGAAGGGTGGGGAGTGGGGCAAGGCGACGGCGACATTGAGGAAAGGAGGTGAAGTCGCGTGGGAGGTGAAGCTGAATCCCGGGATGGGGGTGAGGTTGGCGTTGGAGTATGAAGCGAGGTTTCCGGGGCATGAAGTTGTTGTTGGGGGGCGGTAGGTGCGAAGCAGCAAGCAATAGGGCAATCGCGGTTGTTGGGGGAATAGATTTCTTAAAGGGTTCAACCGACAAGATGGCCGCAAAAAGCTCAGAGGTTTTTTTTTTTTTCAAGTGGAAGAAGTGTCCAATTCGACGGAGATTTCTCGCACTTGTTGTTTGTATCACTTCCGTTTCCATTTTGCCGGCACCATTATTTTTAAGCCATAAGAAATCCTCCTTTTAACTGAACCGAACTGCACCTTTTCCCTTTCCCATACACTTCCAAGAAGAAAAAAGCAAAAAGCTTAACTGCCAGATATATGTAAGATCCCCAAAATAAATCCCACACATACACACACACGAAGCCAAAAACAACAACAACAAGAACAAGAACAATAGCTATGTAGCAAGCAAGTAAGCAAGCAAGCAAGCAAAAACACGCCCGATTTCAAGACCTACATAGCAAACCATACCCACTAAAACCAAATCCCAAGCCACAGCTACTTATCATCATCATCATCAAGACGTAATCTTTTTTTTTGCTTTTCTTTCTTTCGGGGTCTTCGATTATTTATGTATGGATAGATTCCACCCCAGATAAAAAAAATCATCGCAGAAACACTTGAAGCATTTTTTGTTGGGGGGGGGACATACAGTAGAGACTAAATAAACAGAATCCTTTCCCCCGATTTAAAAACTTCCTACGATTTTCATCTTTTGTAGCGGGGGGGATGGTTGGTTGGTTGGTTGGTTGGGAAAAATGGGGATGGCGATGTTTACAGTAGTGGTGGTGGGGGTGGGGGATCATGGAAATTGACACCGAAATTAACATCGGAACAAGCACTGGAACAGATACAGATCACTTAATAAAACACTTCCTGTGCAAGGTCACTTGAAGGTCCCCAGCTCGGTCACCAGTTTGGATTTGAAATGAAGTTCAATGGGTAGCACAGGAGTATCGAATATCCGTACCCCGCACTAAGCTCATTCTAAGCGAGCGGAACTAAATAGTGGTGGGGGCTGACTAATTCAGCCCCCCACCCCGGAAGGAACAAGCGACCTCGATCCACATTCTTACTTATTCCGTACATTCACTCTCATGCTCAGCAGAACATTGCGACACCTAGATGCCATATGCCCGAGGCGCAACTCTCCAACCTGCGCAAGCGCCGCAATTCAGAGCGGCTCACGCCTCAGCACAGCGGAACTCTACAACACGCCTCCAAGAGGCAAAAGCACGGTCATCCTGACGGAACCCAAATTCCACCAGCTTTCTGGGACAACCTGTCCAAGATTGACTTGACCAAACGTGCTTTACAAGAGTTAGATCGGAGGAACACTCAAGCGGCTCTAGATTCCCGTCCGCCCTACTCACGACCGCACCGACCAGTTCCTCGACGTGTGCTCGCTGAGCTGAAGAAGAGCTGCCGGCCTATCATACCAGCCGTTGAGTACATTCACGGTTGTGGAGCGAAGGACTTGAAGAATATAAAGCAGACTACGAGACACGGCGGTCCAGATCTATCGGACCTTCGAGGTGTACGTGGATGATATAGTCGCTATGCTCAATGCTGACCAATTTCTAGCTTCCAGAACCTTCAAATCCTCTAAACCCAGCGATGAGCTCACCATCTAATTCCCGCGTTTCGAGACTGAACTCGAGATCCGCTTCGAATAACAGACCCTCCACAAACACCACCAAAAGCACTGGACCGTACAATCAAAATTTCCAACAGAATCTCGTTGATGGTAGTGTCTTCCCACATGCGTATAGGCACCCAGATGGTCGGGTGCCAGCAAAGCCGAATAACTGGGAAGAGATCAATCGACGACTCTTACAACCGCGGGCTTCTCTTTCGCCATCCAAATTCTCAGAAGAAAGGCGTGCGGAATTTGTACAAGCAGATGCAGATGCAGTGAAGGAGAAGCAAGTGACAACATCAGTAATTCCAATCATCGAAGGAGATATCAGGGACGCCAAATGCGTTTCGGGAGGGATCCCATTCACAAACCTCGACCATCTTACGGATGGCACGCTTGTACCTGGCAATCCAGATATATACTACGGCGCGCGTCCCGAACAGCTTGATCGGCGGGTGCGTGATGAGCTCAGTGGTCATATCATCCCATCAACACAAGACGATCTTCCCATAGCGCCGAACTTCTTCGTGGCAGCAAAGGGACCGGATGGATCTTTACCGGTGGCTGGCAGGCAAGCGAGCTATGACGGTACACTAGGAGCGAGAGGTATGCATAGCCTACAGTCATACGGCCAAGAGGAACATACCTTTGACAATAATGCTTCTACCATTTCGTCCATTTACCATGGCGGCACCCTCAAGATGTTTACCATCCACCCTTCTCAGCCGACTGATCCTTCAAATCGACCTGAGTATTACATGCATCAGCTCAACTGTTGGGCCATGACTGGTAACACTGAACAATTCCGACAAGGTGCTGCCGCCTACCGAAACGCTAGGGACTGGGCAAAGAAGCAGAGGGATGAGGCAATCAGGCGCGCAAACGAGAGAGTCGATATACATCATACCGCTGCCGATCCAGGGTTCCCACAAGCCTCCAGCCCCGCCAGTGATGCAATATCAGATGGTACCTATACAATCGAAGCGCCTACCGAAGAGTCTCGAACATCACTAACCGAGGATTCTAACACAACTACCCACCTTCAGGATTTTGAGGCATCCTTAGTGGACCATGGGGCCCAAGTCAAGCGCTCTAGGGAGCATGCGAGGGAATCTCCTCAGTCCAGACGGAAGCGACGCAATACCGGTGACTCTAGTTACGACCTCCGCTCTCAGCAGTCTGAGCCACAATTATCAACGCTCTCTGGACTCTCACAGCGATTTGAGGATCAAGTCTTAGCGCAGGGACCTAGCAGTCAGACAAGCAGCGATGAATTACACCAATGACCCTGGAGATGTCAACGACAACAGAGAAGCCAGCTTCCAAAAGGAATTAGAAACAGAAGAAGAAGGAGGAGGAGGTTGAGGTCTGATGTCGGCTAGAAGTTTGTTGGCATAAGGAAAACCACAAAGGACAACTCAAGCGAGGGCTTTTGGATTGAAGGTATTGGCAGATAGACTAGTACATATATCCTAGAGTCTCTAAAGACGTTCCCTGTCGATGCTGCCTTCTATTTTGTCGTCGCCCGGATTCTGGCGTCTCACAGTCTCCAACGGCGCAGTCTTCATGCCCCAATACATTTACGATGCAAGAATGGGTTCGCACAACCTTTGACAATTATGTCCATGGACTTGAAGATGGCCAGTCAACATCAGATGCTACTTATCCTTCGGGTAGGAAAAGGTACCCACCGTACATGGTCTCCTAGCTATCAGCTCTGAAATGAGTCCGACGAGGTTTCCCAGACACTCCTATACCCAGGGAAGGCATTGACTCTAATTTCGCGACCGTTCATCCCGATTCTCACTTCAGCCATCCATCCCGTCCAACCAAAATTAAATGGCAGGTACCATACCGACGCATACAATGAAATGAAGGCGCTGACCAGATACAGATCTGAACGAACCTTCTGAGCGAGTTCTACCGACACCATGCTACCTTCGCCGATGCGGAGGAATGGATGGATAGGGGGCAATGCTCAGTCCTTGTTTGATCAATTCCGCAACCGCGTCTTGGTGGATGATGGCAAGCTTCACTCGGGCTTTCGCCATCAGCGTCGGCCTTTTCGGAAAGATTTGCTAAGCTAAGACCTTTGCAGCTACGGCTGCGAGCGCTGCGATACTTGTGGTTGTTGTAAGTGGGAACTTGGGTAACGCTGGATCTAGGTTTTAGCGTTTCACGTTCGCATGCTCCAATTCAGTAGGACATGGACAGATGCACTGCGATATATTTCTTAGGGGAAGGGCACCAGGACGAGCTATCCCAACATAATTTTACATCGACCAGCCAGCTTGCAGAGCTTTCCGGGGCTTCGATCCAGTTTCTGCTCGGCGACATGCCCAAAGTCCCGGTTTCTTACCCCCTAAGGAACGACTATTCACCTTTGCGAGCCAGTCCCTGTAGCCAACGCTAATCACTATGTAAGCATCTAGCTCACCACGTGAGGAAGGAATTGAAGTAAATCATTTTTCTGCTGACAACATTTGTCTTTGCGTTTCAGCGTTCATATTCGACTCAATCTCGTATTCTGCGACCTCGCTATTATTGTGATTTCGCGGCCAATATCTGAGCCTGTAGCATATAGAAGGACGCCAATGCTTCGTCTCGTACCTTTTTGATTAAGCATGGTCAACGAAGCGTCCCAAGACGTCCGAGATGTCGAACGTTGATAAGAATGCTCCATATCTTACCACTCTGAAACCAGCCCACCAATCTGTCATCTCCAAGGCACCGAGCAGATACAAATGCTGCAGCGTCAAAAAGTTCTGAGAAAGAAGCGATGTCGGTTTTGTGGAAACTCGCACGACCTCCCGGAATATAAGTAGGAAGGTCACCCAACATCACAATCGCTAGCCGCACAACCTCGGTTACGTACATGCGAACAGTAGCATCCTGACAATCTTCTCTAACGAACCCCGGGATCGTCCAGCTTGCAGAGTCGGTACAGTAACATTCAGAATGCCCTGGATTCGGTTGATAGAGAGACGTCAAACTGAGTGGACTCGAAGACTCCACTGGTAAGTTGACTGCAGCACTTATTGCTAGGCGTGTGGAGAAAATCAAGACGAGTACATTGTGAGCTGAAACATGGTCTTTTGAAGATGTGATAAGCCAAGTAGGGACGATTTCAATAGCATTCAGCACAATAAAATAACGAAGCATTCGAAGGCTGGCTTGGGTACTTAATCAAAACAGGTACAGCCGCCACAATAATTCGCATAAGCGCAATGCACTACATTGCCAGTTACCGCAGGGAGCGTCTGTCAGACTCTGCAGGGCATAAGTCCGCGTGGCTCAGAGCCACCGATGATGCCACTCTGTTTATCTTTGACATAATTGATGTGATCATAAACGTCTAAGCGGGCCTCTGCCAAGGTACTGGATTGGCACTTGGAATGAGAAGACCCACGAAAGCACGAGTCGTTGTACTCGATGCTCATGAGCCATCCCTAACTACAGCAGTTGTGTAGGTGAGATTACATCAGGAGTGCCCGACAGCACCAGTGAGTGCAGAAAGTCGTGGTAGAAAAATCGGCTTTGCCGAGACAACAATTCGCCGCTTGTTGTAACCCGACTTTTTACACTCACTGGTACAGGGAAATTGTGACTACCATCATTCCACTCTTATTTTCCATGTAAAGCATTGACTTTCACGCGAAGTATCTTTCAGTCCAAGTCCTGCAGAGCTAGACACCCTGATGGTAGATCACACTCAGCGAAGACGTGAGTAGCTTGTGACAGTCCAATACGTATTGCCATTTGCAGAAGTCCACTTCTTAACTCTACCCACGTGTAGTAGATCACCCACTTCTGCCGTAACTCGACTGTTCTGGGGCACGTCGGTGCTAAGATTCAAACAGCTTGCATAGGTGATTGTCTACCATAGGTCATTGATCCGAGGATTGGCTCATAGATTGATGTTGCCACAGAGAATCGAATGGTCGGAAGGTCAACAGATATTCTACCCCGTTGGCAATTCTTCCAGTAGTAGGATTTACCGCTTGAGCATGTAATGTATTTGACTTCTAGACCACGTGTCCTGAACTTCTGCTTGCGCCTCGTTCGACGCCTCTTCCTTTTCGACGGCATTGCGTCGCGTATCAGCCAGCTGATGTAGCTCGGTAAAGCCCTTCTCCTCGTCGTCATAATCAAAATGCTTAGCACATTGGTAGAAAACGGAACCTGTGGCAAAATCGCATAAGCGATTGAACGGGGACAATAATTCTTTCTTCAAGTCCCGCCAATAGCCCCGCAAAAAGCGTCGCAAAAAGCGAGGGGAAAGCCGAGGAGGCATGGTGCCAGGTTCGGTAGCAATCCCGAACAGTTAGGACTCTGAGAGGACCGATGTGCTGGACCGCCAAATACTACAGTACGTACCAAGTAAGTTAATGCGTGCGTACCGTGCAAGTCATGGAGATGGAGATGGAGTTTTACGGGCAAAGGTTTCGCCGAGTGGCCAAGCTTAGAATACTGTCAGTGTACGGAATAGCCGCATCACCGACGATTACGAAGGCTGTTCACCTTAAACGTCACATGTGTAACTCAAGTATTGCGCAACCTACGCACGCAAACTCCAAAGCCATTCACTACTCCAGACAAATTTACCCGCCTTACCGTGTCATTCATTAATGAGAAGATACGAAAGAAGCCATATGAACTGCTATATAGACGCAATCTCATCACCTGCCAATACTCGCGTTCAATGCACTCCCGATAATAAGGCTTCTTCTCTTGTCTGAAGTACCACGTCCGACACTCTTTTCTTCGCCTCCAGCTCTGCGTATACTAAGAGTTTGTTAGAGAAGGAAACAGTCCAAACAGCGCTAGGATGTCGAAGGTCGTCCGTGGGGTGAAGAATATCACCAAGGGGTACTCTCAAGTGCAGATCAAGGTCCGAAATGGTATGGACAGCGGATTGCTAGGGTATTGGAGCTTTGGCTGATCCAATTCAAGCAACCAGCAATGATCCCTGGGGTCCTACTGGCACCGATATGAGCGAGATCGCACAGTTAACTTTCAATGGGTAGGTTTCTTGGGTGACATTGATGGTCAATCTACTGATAATTGAAAAGCTCCAATGACTTCTATGAGATCATGGACATGTTAGATAAGCGAATGAACGACAAAGGCAAGAACTGGCGCCATGTTCTCAAATCACTGAAAGTTTTAGACTACTGTCTTCATGAGGGATCAGAGCTTGTGGTTACTTGGGCGCGAAAAAACGTCTACCTTATCAAGACCCTCCGAGAATTCCAGTATGTCGATGACGATAGCAAGGATGTTGGGCAAAATGGTCTGTTCGACCATCAAGTTAGGATTGTAGGAAGCTGACAAAAGGCAGTACGTGTGTCGGCCAAAGAGCTTACCTCACTTGTACTCGACGAAGAGCGCCTACGCACGGAGAGATCAGATCGAAAGACCTGGAAATCAAGAGTCACTGGTATTGAGGAATATGGTCCCCAAGGATCTGGCTACACAGGCGGCAGCGACCCTCCAACCCCACGACGCCAGCGACCTGACCGACGCAAGCAGGGTACAGATGAAGAGGATGCAGAGTATAGGCTTGCGCTTGAGGCCAGCAAGTACGAAGCCGAAGAAGACAAGAAGCGAAGAGCTAAGGGTAACGCGGCGCCTGTTGATGACGATGACTTAGCCAAGGCGATCAAATTAAGTAAAGAAGAGGAGGAACTGCGGCGACGAGAGCTAGAAGAAAGCAACGCTTCTTCCTTGTTTGATGATACTCCAGCGCCTGCTGCTCAACCACAGTTCACAGGCTACAACCAAGGATACCAGCAGCAAGGCGCTGTAGATTGGTTTGGGAACCCGGTCGATCAGCAACCTCAGCAACATCAGACTACCGGTTTTCTCAACAATGCATACTCGCAGCCGACAGGCACTCAGTATCAAAATGGCTTCCAACCCCAACAAACAGGCTTTGACCAGTCTCAATTTCAACAGCTACAAGCAAACTATAAGCAGCCGCAGTCGACAATTCAGCCTCAACAAACCGCTTTCAACAACATGAACAACCCGTACGCACAGCAGCCGAACGACTTTGGTTCTCAATTCCAACAGCAGCCGCAGCAGCCGCTCAGCTCTCCTGTCGCTGGCAGTCACAATCCTTGGGCTACTAATCAGCAAGCGCAAGCAGACGCACTCAAACCTGCTCCTACTGGTTCTAACAATCCATTTGCTTCGTCCTTTAACCGTCCTCAACCACAACAGCAGCAGCTGCCACCGTCTCTCAACTCTCTTGCGGAGCAAAACACTACTACGAACTTCGGTCAATCATCATTCAATCCTATTTCCTCGTACTCGGTACCACAAGCACCTCCAACGCCACAGAAGGATCCAAACCCACAGCATGCCCGTCTTAACGCTTTACTTGCATCCGGTGAAGGTATGGATACTTTTGGCAACACAGGAGACCTCCGAATCCCGTCTCAGCATACCGCGCCTGGAACCTTTGTCAACAGCTCTGGTCAAGGTTTGAATAGATTGCACGCAGCACAGACAGGCAACAACCCGTTTTTCAGTCAGCAATTTACGGGCGGGCCACAGCCACAAGCTTCAGCTGGGGCTTTCGGGCAGCAGAGTCGGATGGCACCTGCACAAACAGGACCCGCTGGTATCAATGGCTTCGGAGGGAGTCCTTTCGGGCAAACAAGCAACAATCCCTTTGGTAGCCAGCAACCACATCAGAACCAGAACCAGGCGACTGGTAGCTTGATTGATTTGTAGACTAGTGCAAGTCAACGTTAGGTAGGAGTTGAAGGCGTGGAGGGCGACAGTGGTACTACTTTTATTGATTAAATTATCGGGTGCGACTCGTTCTGGCCGGGACCTTGTCTTCGGTTTCTATGCGGTCCGTATTGCAAACAGCAATACTTTGATAGGATTCCATCCCTTTCCAAGCACCTACTTCTTTTGGCATGCGCATCAACCAATGAGGCCTTGCACTTCGTGCTTCTACCCATTCTGTGATTTCAATGCTCGTCGAGAAAGTATGTGCATCCGAGTGCTCTTTTCTGGAAGACCAGGGATCCAAGCACTTACTTTCTCATGGCAGATGGTAGTCACTCGTCTATTATATGTGCAGCCTGATTGCTCCCCAAACATATGTTCAACAACTCCTGTCCTATAGATCGCTATCAATTCGTGCAGCCAAATCTTGGAATGCTGAAATCAACGAACGGAAGGTTTGCCGTTGTGGAGGACACCTTTGCTTCTGGCATAGAGTAACCTCTGAGTAATGAATGAAGAAATATAGATCACGCTTTTCTTCTGCAACCGACACATGTTCATATTCACAGTTCCTACCTTATTCGCTCGACGCTTTTAATGATTCACAGCTCCTTCCCTATTGGCTTTCTTTCGCAACACATCCTTCTCGCTTCTCGCTTCTCGCATATTCACATAACCCCTTTATCATTCTTCTTGCAATTATCAAACACACCTTGCCCTCAGCTCCATACTCTAAAGATCATACAACTTTACGTCTTGAACATTGCTACGGTATCAATTACTTTTCCGCATCTAGTATCAGAAACAACTCGCTCTCAAGGGCTCAACACTCAAAGCTTTTACCTCTAGCTACAATCTTCCTATCTATCTTTCGTGCTGTTAAAGATATCGCTGCAACACAAAGTATACCTTTCGCGGAAATTGCTCAACAACCCAAAATGGCATCCCCATCCACCGACCCCGATGACGCTACCGCAGCTCTGATCGCTCAAATGATTGCGGCCGACTTGGATGCTGAAGACGCCGCTCTATCCTACCATAGTAACTACTTTGGCAATTACGACGATGATCACGGCGGCCATGGCGACGGGGACTATGACAACCATACGGACGCTCCGTACGAGGCTGAGCATGAGTCTGCCCCGGTCCATCCTGCAGACAGCACCTGGGAGCAGTACTACAACAACCCCGAAGACCCCGCACACCCAGACGAGCCATCAACAGCGCAAGTCCCTGACGGCACCTGGGACTCCTCCGAAGCGCCCCTTCCCGTGAAGCGCTCGAAGAGAAAGCAAGCAGCCGCCGAGGACCAGCAGCACGAAGACCTAGCCCAGGCCGATGAGTCCCCGACCGCAGCCGGTTCAAATCGCCCACCGATCGAGGACGCGAACGGACCACCGAATCCAATCCCAAACCCCCTAACCGTCAACCGCGTCGCCATCGCCCACGAAGACTTACACCTCCATCCCCCTCCACAGCCCCCTTCCAACGCACCCGGCAAACGCCGCGCCGACTCCGCCCCTGCCTACCGCCTCCCCCACCGCCCCCACCCCGCCACCCTTTCTCCGCCCCACCCACCAACCCCCTACCAACCCACTGAACCCGTCTCCAAACTCCGCAAACTCGACAGCACCATCCCCTCAAACGGCTGGGGCGAACCCGCCCCCGGAAGCGAAGACTGGGAGCTCCTGGAGATCAAGATCCCGTGGCCGGGGTCCGAGCGAGGGTTTGGGGCGAGGCGGGTGGCGGAGATGGAAGAGGAGATGAGGAGGAGGGAGGATGCGGCGGTGGTGGAGGTGAGGGTGGGGGAGGGGGAGGATTTGTGGAGTTTGCTGGGGGAGTTGTGTCTTGGGGAGGAGAGGGGGGAGGGGGAGGGGGAGGGTGAGGGTGGTGACGATGGTGGGGAGGGGGATATGGACGGGGAGGGCGTGGATGACTTCAGAGGGTTAAGGAGGTGGGGGTTGGAAGGGTGGGTGGTTGGTGGGGTGCGGTGAAGTGCATGGTGGTTGCGTAGGACGAGGACGGTTTTTGCGGGGTTGAGTGCCAGCATAGCCCTTTTCCCTAAGCACGTTTGGATTAAGGCTATGTTGGAAAAACATCGAGTACTACACTTGTCACAAAACCTACAGCCAACCGCGCCAACCAAACCCCTCGCTGAAAGCAGAAATCGAGCAATCAGAATAACATAGGTAGTTTAGCGCCAATACAAAAATTATCGGACCATTTATCTTTGTCTTCCGTGAGGCGGATTTCTCGGGGGGGGGGTTTGGGATGGTTTCGGTGGTGCGAATGTTTGTAGGACAGTGGTTCGCGGAGTGCGGTAGAGAGAAGATGGGGTCGTTTTGTGATGATGGGATAGGTGGGGTTGTGGATGGTGGTGGTGGTGGTGATTGTGGTGGTTATGGTGATGGTGGTGGTGGTGGTGGTTGTGGTGGTAGTGGTAGTGGTAGTGGTAGTGGTGGTTGTGGTGGTGGTTGTGGTGGTGATGGGATTGGTTAACTGGGGAATAGATATGGATTCAGTGAGGGGGGGATATCCTGATTTTTGGGTTTTTTCTATTATTTTGGTTTTGGGGGTTTTGGGGGTTTTGGGGAATGGGATATGGCTTGGCTTGGCTTGGCTTGGCTTGGCTTGGATTTTGTTTGGAAAAAAAGGTGGCGATGTGTGTTTTTTTTTCTGGGTATACTATCTTTGTTTGGAGGAGCGTGCGCGGTGTTGTTGTGGGCGATAAGTTGGTAGGGGAGGACTTGGGTTGTGTGATAAGGGATTTTCTACATGGGATGGGATGATGGTGTGGATATGGAAAGGTGGTGAAACTTTTTTGACACTTGTTTTATAGGATTATCTGATCATCTTTCTCGGTGTGGTCGCTTTTCTTTGTGTTGGATATTTGAATGTTGAATATCATGCTTGAGACTGTTTGGAATCTCTTTCGGTGCTAGCTTTTAAGGTATACGTACTATTTATGTGGACGGACGTTTCTGGTATGAGAGGAGAGGTGTGTATAGAGTAAGAGAGGGAGGGTGAGTGAAGGGGGTAACGATGTATGGTTGGTTTGAGAGTAAGAAACATATGAGAGTGAGATCGGATTGTTGGACGCTTGGCGGGAAGTAATATAAGGGGTTAAGAGTAGGGGGGGATAAAGGGAAGAGGTAGTGAGGGGAGTGAGGACGGAATGGTTATGTATAGAGGATGGAGTTATGGACCTGTTGAGATTGAGATGGAGATTGACTGAGTTGCCAAGGAAGAGGTCGATATAGGTCAGTGAAATGTGGCCTTTGTCTGTTGGGGATGAACGATGATTGACAGCCTCTCCAAGTGGAAAGTTCATCAACTAATTGAGATGGTCAAAATATTGATTGAGTGGGTTAATGGAGTTGGGTTAGTCGTTCATCGACTATGTTAGATCGCCATTTAGAAGCGCGTGAGCGAACGATTCGTTCATTGCTTGTGGTTGGGAGTTAGGAATATAAGTGAAGGTCTTCTGTTCACTTAGTCTGGGGGAGGGTTAGACGGTGCGAGACGATATTTGTGCAACAACTGGAGAGACAGGTTGTCCTTAGCTTCGCGAAGGAAAGGTTCAGATTCCAATCTTATTCAAGCCATGTCACCCAAGGTAGTAGGCTGGCACTCTGGTCTCATCTGTGAAACGCCAAACCAGTTTGGTCCAAGGAACCGCCATCCAGAAATCCGTCATTTAGATAATCATTCATCTCGTTTTCAATTTCCATCAACTAATTCCACTCCTATTGGCTTGGTGCTGCTATTCAAAAATGTGTCTATGCTGTTAGTGTAGTCATTTTTCATGGCGAGATCCCAGACCGTGTGATGTAGATAGCTCTACTTCTATATCCGTACTCTCCTCTAGCAATCATGAAATGGGCGAACTGGAATTTCATGCCGTTACTAGGCGTAGCGGTACATTCTGATATTTTGGCTTCACATTGTCTTTGGTTCCTTGCTCTAGCAACAATTGTTTGACGTAGACAAGTCCACACGATACCACCACACAAATACATGTCTTCTAGCCTCTCTTCTTGGCTTATTTACGTCGACGTCATTGCATATCAAGTTCACCAATGTCATCTGCAAATCGAAACATACGGCCAGCCGGAGGCGAGAGATATGCTTATTGCCATGGAGCTTGACGCGTATAAAAAAACGCTTCCAGCTTGTCTTAGAGAGATTTCATTGACGGCTTCGTATAGGTCTGACGCAAAGCCCGAAAGACTGTTCCCTATAGATCCCCGTACAACAAGGCCCCCATTCCGAGCGGTGTGTTGAAGAAAAGCATAGGCTGACAGCAAACTTTCGGGGGTTTTCAGGGCTCGGGCGAAGCCAAAATTGGAACGTCCGGGGGTTGTATGATGTGAGAGATAAGTAAGATAGGTTGTCGTAATATTTCTGTGAGCATCAGGGAAATAGTCTGGTCTCTTTCGCTCGAAGTATTCCTGAGTTGTATGATGCATCAGCCGAACTATCCTGCTATCGCGATCAACTGTAACAAGTCCCAGGCACACAGATGTGAGGAGGTCTTCATCGATTAGGATGTCATCGCCAACGTATGTCAGCTCAGGCTCAACAGCCAAGACATGCTGAACGTCTCTAATATCCAACGGTCGATTGGCATAGACTATCCAGGACAAGACTCCATGTGCTATATTAGCATCATCGATATATTGGTTCTCAATCCTCTGCATGGCTTCGTCGTAAGTGCTGTCCAACTCTCTGGGTAAATTTTCGAGGGCCAGGCGGATTGCTCTTCGGTTAGACTTTTTGGCTAGCGAGTCGATATGAAGCTGGGCGAGTAGAAACCTGGCTTTCTCTAAGTAAAGCTCCGCGAAGCATTGTTTGCGACTGGACATACATGCCTTGACAACGTTCAATAATCGTATCGACAATAGTTTCTTGCAATCCTTCGTCCTCATTGACATAACGTCGCAGCCTAGTCGCCTTGAAGATTCGCGCTGCGAGATAATGTTTAATATCGTCGTCTTTAGCACGAATCTCCAGTTGTAGAGATCCGAATTCTTGTTGGATGTTTGGCACACATCTAGAGGTTACCAACAAATACACGTCCGGCTGCAATGCTTGAATTTCTCGGATCAAGACTTCTCTGGTGCCGTTTTGCTCAATATATTCGTCCAGGGCGTCGATAATGATAAAACCCTTTGAGAAGCCACGTACAACCTTTTGGCAACATAGATGAGTATCCAGCCAGTGATGGTCGAGTTTGCTTGCTACTGTGGCTATTATGCATGTCTCTAACATCTTTCATCATGATAGAGCGACGTTCCATGATTTGTTTTAGCAAACTACCAAGCAAATTCTCTGGCGTTTGATCTCGTTCGTTATGATTGCAATAGATGTAAACGATACCGACATCTTGGGATCTGAATTTATGCTCGAGATGATTGATGATAAAGGACCTGGGCACGTCCACACTTTAGTCTTGTGAGCGAAAAATCAGTCGTGGTGAGTCTTTGTACGCAAGAGTGGTTTTACCAGCGCCGGCTTCAGCTTGTCAGCACGATGTGAGTACAATAAATTTCAGGGAGCAACACTACGCATTCCAGGACACCAGAGGGTCTCATCGGAAGAACATATCCATCTTTTGAATTCATCGGCGTCCAACAGCCACCTCCCTGGTCCCCCGTAAATTCTATCGAAAGTATCAGTTTGCTTGCTCCAGAAAGCTTAGGGGAGAAAGCCAGCGTAGGGTTTCGCGGTCCTCTTGCGCTAGATTACATTAGCTTCTTATCAACAGTGGGAGTAGTATCCGGTTCGAATTACAAGTATAGTCTAATTGCAATTTTGCAATATTATCTCTGACCTACAAAACAGTGTCTCCCACCTTGGTGAGATCGTCTTTGACTGCATGTGATAAATCGCTGTAACTAATCAGCGAATGTGACGCTTGTGTAGAAAGAATCTTCTAGGACGATCGAAACGGCAAGAACATAGAATGGTGAACAGGTAGAGTTAGATAATCGAGACCAACAATATGGTATCGTGCAGACGACAATGACGAACAACGAAAACCCACAGATTATCCCTTTGCAAAGCAAGTCTAACAAGCGATTTTATACGATCTATGCGAGACAAAATATCAACAATCTCTTTCTTATCAAGCGTCCAAAGCAACTTCGACCCAAATTTCTTTAAACCAGATTGCGGTTTCAGCTTCTCTGCCAGAAGTTCCATAGCCTCTTTGAATTGATCAAGTGGCCCATTTTCCACACCTAGCGACCGAACGCCCAAACGCCAGGGGTCACTCGAAGTCGATTCTTCTACTCTGTATCTCAGAGAAGTGAAAACGGTTGTAAGGCTAGCTACTCCTATTGCAAGCCTAGCCCGATCATTCGGCGCATCTTTGATATCATTGATGTAGCCAACAACCCGCGTGGTGGCAGTGATTATTTGAGCGACACTAGCAGCAAGACCTACTGTAGTGGCTGGGTTCATCGTATTGGTGGCCTAGAGGAACGAGAATTTGGGAGTACTCTCTCTCTCTTCGCAGATTGGAGCGATGCCAAATTCTTCTGAGTGCCCAAGGACGTTCGAAGAGGATGTATGGCATCTTTTACTATGCATCGAACGTAGACGCTGATTCGATCCACTAGAATCATAACACAGCAGCCTGTGACCTGGCTCATGCAAGAGTCTCGTACAGCAGCCAATTAGATACAGGCCCCACGCTTGTCTCACCTCAAGAGGCCACAGAACGTGACTTCTAGTGATTGTTCTGAGAAAGATGGAACCAATTAGTGTATTTGTGTCCCCACGTGAGTAGACTAGTTTAGGCCTTGTCGTCCTGAGCCTAACGGAGACCTGTCGATATACAACCTAAGGAGGACAAGGTCGAGATGTAGAAAGAATCGATTGTTCCAACAAAAAGTGTTTCTTGACAGAAAGAAGAATATATGGGCTCGTTACCACACTGGTAGCATCAAGGACTGTTCCGCAGTAAGATAGTCCTCGTCAGCACAGCACTTGTACTCAGAAGAAGTCATCCAAATGTTGAAGACCTTCTGGATCACTTTCCCATGTGCTCTAAACCCCACCAACTCGCTTCTTGATCACTCAAAAACCGCCCAAACATCTTCCACGTCTTCCACGTCTTCCATGAATCTCTCTAGACCTGCAGTGAAGAAAAAATTGACAGATTCCGTAGTCTCGGCCCTAGGACCGAGTTCTCCTCCCTTATGCCCACGAGCTCAAAACGTTCCGTTGGGACTCTCCCAAGATGCATGTTGAAATCTCGCATGGTAACAGAGTGATCGGACATGGCAATTTTCCAACACGCCCGTATATTGTCACACTCAATGATAATACTTATAACCACGCTACAAACAAAAACCAGAACGGGCTCATAAATCTTCCAGGTAATCATTCCTTCAAGCCGTTCTTTGACCCGTTCATGGACAGCAGCACCATTTGCAATAGTAATGTCTCGTTCGTGATTAGTCCTCTACTCTGTGTTGATATATCGACGTCGTATGGGACATATTGTATATTGGTTGTTGGGTGAGAGCTCGTTACCTCGGAGGAAGAAAAGAGGCCAAGATTATTAATCCCCTCGTCCCTAATTCCAATACACCAGGCGTAATATTTTATGAATTATAGTTTTCTTGAACAACTTTTCATCATAATCTTGTATCAGTTTCCGTTCTTCTTCAGCCGTATCACCAACATGAATTGACTAAGAAAGGAGCTGTGACAGAGACCGCCTGCTGTGTGGCTGAGGAAGAACGTATGGTCAACGTTTCAGCTTTTTGATGCTTTGCAGTAGTCATTAACCTCGCTCTTATTAGACGCTCTGTATCGCATTGCTGCAGCTGTCGTGATCGGAATGATATCTGAAGGTTTTAACTCGGCAGGCGCGCCTGTAGAGCTCCGTCTATTAAAAGTCTATCCCATCTCTGCATCTGTATCTCCCAATCAAATCTCCTCAATGCTAATTTCCCAGCCATCTTCTCGCTTCCCCACCAACTCCACACTCCTCAGGTCCTTCACCACCCAATCCGCGCCAGCATCCTTTAATCTGCCACTGTCGTGCGTAGTCGCAAGCCCCAAAACCATACAGCCCGCAGCCTTCCCTGCCCTCACGCCTGCCGGCGCATCTTCAAACACCAGCACCTCTTGCTCCTCCGCTAAGCCGATGCGCTCGCGCCCAAGCCTGTAGCATGCAGGGTCCGGCTTCCCTGCGGATACATCTTCTGCCGCAACAGAGACGGGAGGTCGCGATAGCGACATTCGGTCAAGCCAGCCACACATGAGGGTGTGGGTGCACGAAGTGACAATGGCCCATAGGGCCGAGGCCTTGTCCAGAGAGTTCAGGAACTGGCGAGCACCGGGGATTTCCCCGGCATAGGAGCCGTATTCTTTTGGAATGAGGCCTTCGACGTAGTTCACGTCTGTGCTAGGTTAGTAGCAGACTAAGGGATAACCAGGAGCAATGAGGCTGACATTCCCAACTAGCTTTCGAGGGATCATACAACCGCAGCGTGTCGATAGATCGTCGGCCACGCGAGCTCTGGATAATAACGTTGGGATCGACGCCAAGTTCGTCACCTAATCTGTACTGTGCCGTAAGTACGAATACGGCGCATAACAGTGGTATGGACCATCGAGATTGAAGTTTCTCCTCGTGGTGACGAAACGGGAAAGGGATTCCTGACGAAGCTATCACTCACTTGTGCCAGTGTTTCACCACTGCCTCTGTAGAGTCTATAATGGTACCATCCAAGTCGATAAGAAAGCCGGCAAAGTTGTGCCTTGTTGATCGAGCAGGATGAGAGTCTTTGTTGGCGTGAGAAGACTCCATCATGGAGATAGGGTAATCACAGGATGATTCCTACTTTTCACCCTCCAATAGGGTAGAAACTTCTCATCAAAGCTTTCGCATTATTTCCGACTGCTCGTACTGTGGTACTACTAGTTAGTAGTAGTACGGTACGGAGATACGTAAGAAAGATCCTTTCCAGAAACGCGCCGCAGCCCCATGCGTCATGCGTCATGTGTCATGCGTCGGGACGGACTGTTATATACCTTAAGGTACATAGTTGAGCACGATTGGCTTCCGGGAGCGGGGTAATACCTTAGTGCATTCTCAACACGTGGACCATGGTGGTGTAAGGGAAGTTCCGTACAATTTCGAGGCTAATGTACCTACCACGTGTGATGCGGGCAACCTTAGCCTGGTAGCTGGAACCTCGAACCCTCAAATCTTCATACTCTCAAACCTAAGTGATAAGGTAGGTAGGCAACAACAGTCTAGATACATTCCGTTCATACAATCCCGTCGTGTACCGGCCATGTTCTAGGTATTGCATTTCCAGTAAGTCATGCTGAATCGCCAAGACCTCAAGTTCTATCTACTCGTATGCCGGGTAGGTGCTTCAGCGGAATATTGCGCTCAGCGTTCCGGCCCACGCCACCCGGTGTCCAGACTGGCTCCTCTCCTGTCTGCCCCAGGATGTGTTCGTTAGATCGCAACGACTCGGCCCCAGTGGCAGCATAACCGCCTGAGCGAGGAACCGATCTATTCTTCGAGGGCCATAATCGCTCTTTGAGGGTCTTGCTTGAGCCACTTCCAGAATAATACTGTCCTGGCAATGCAACGTGGGTCCTCTCCGATCTGTCACGGATGATTTTCCCAACGAGAGGTCGCAACGACGGGATTGAAGCGACAAATACCCAAAGGTTCAGTTCAATAATGGCCCACAGTGCCGCGTCCACTTCGTCAACTGGGCGATGCGAATTAGCTCAAAGTAAAGATAGCCATACACGTGAAAACTCACACGTAGGATCGAATCCAGGTAATCTTTGGGCAAGAACGAGACGCCATAGCCGTACCGCTGAGACCACAGTCACACTGCACCAGGATCAACACGGATTCTATTAGGAAGTGATGGTACCTACACAAGGCCGAGAAGAAAGGTACTACTTATAGAAAGTCTTTGGGAGAGAGATCTCTGAATATTTGATATAAAATAGACGGGTATAAGTATGACTATTAGGTCTAGCGTAATTGTAAAAACCTCATTGGAGGTGAAAAAGATGTTGTAATTAATGCATCGGCTTGGGACATTTAGGTCCCAGAATCCTCGAACAGGTGTACAGCTGAAAAATCCGACAAAGACCTACAACGGCAGTCAGAACAGCACTAACCAGTGTTAAAGATCCGATACATACTGCAGCAATCATCCAGGCAATGTTCAGCCCCGCCGCTATCTGTATTGGAAGCTTTCCCTTTGTCCCACGGAAAATCCGCCAGTACAAGGCCAAGAGGGAGAGTTTGCTGAGAGTAAGGGCAATTGGATAGGTAATCGCTAAGCCGTACAATCCCTTGAAAAACTCCTCGACATGAAATGGGTCCGACTTGCTTATATGCTGCCCGTAGTAATTAAGCTCCACTTCCGCAATTACTGTAGCAGTATAGCCCCAAGAGAAGATCTGAAGATCGAGCTATTAGATGAAAGCAAGGGGAACGGGATCAAGAGCCATACTGCAGCGCCTAATAATAGCCAATCATCTTTGCCAATCTCGATCTTCGTATAAGCACGTGAAAAGAAACGGAGCACAACCGTAGCAAATGACAGGCACATAAAGAAAATGGCCACAGCATTGATCTGAGGTCCATAGTCGGCGTTGATATCGAGGCCCGGAACTATAGGCGTTTTGAAAGACATGTTCATGTGTATAACGGAAGCAGCAGTAGTCCAAGGTGGCACTGGTGGTTCATATAATCAAGAGCCGTAAGCAGCGCTTTATGTAGATTGGGGGCGGTATGCCAAGCCCTTTCGGACATTGCAAAGCGTACCTTATGAGGGGGGGAGACAGATCTAGCTGCACACGGATCGACGAGAATAAAGGTACTTCCTTATCAGCAAGTTGAGCTATAAACCGAGATCCGGCACCAGTGGGTGCAGAAGTCGTGCGACTAGGTATGAGCGGCAAAGTCCGAGTAGGATTTAAGCCCCAATGGTTGCCCCACTAGTGCGGTTCCGAGCGTTATTCCCTGGATGACGGGATCAATATATAGCGTACCTTACCATGGCATGAAACAAATAACGTGCCCACTCAGGGCGGTTTTTGATAATGGGAAAGACACTAGAATGCAGAAGCCCAGATCAACCAATCGCCCGAAGTAGGTATCGTTCCACTAGAACCGTCCTGAGTACGGATTGGAAGTGCTTGAAACACAAACTGACAGTCTACTACGAATCCTTGGTGGTAAGACAGATGTTGCAATTCTGTAGAGGAAGAAGAATATCAATGCAAGCAATCTTGGTTTGATTCCTAAATACTAGGTATTCTTAGTCTGTGTGTCCGCGAGAGCTTAGGTATTTCTTGCGGATATCATTAGCTTCAGTCTCCTCGCTGCGATTCAAAGCCGCCCATTTTGGCTCGGTCTGGAACAAACGGGTAGCATTGATGTACTGAATGGAGGCTTAGTTAGCACTGTCGCATTGCACCAGTAGTCGTTAGATACATACATTGTCCTCATCTACAGTGAACCGATGGTATATACCAGCTGGAAGCACAAGCAGGTCACCCGGTTCCGCTTTGATTCGAATCCACTTGTCATCTGCGTCGCGGACGTCGAAATATCCGTTCCCCTTCAGTATGTATCGGATCTCTTCGTCCTCGTGCATGTGCTCATCAAAGAACATCTTGATCTTGTCCTCGTACGCCGAACCCATGGCGCTTGGCGACACAGTAATCTCATCGCGGTTGGCGTAGTTGCGAGTTTTGGCGAGATTCTCGAGGTTGGAAGAAGACGAAGGAGATGAAGGTGGAAAGCAATAGTAGAGCACTCCGATAGCCGAAAGATCTTTTGGGGAAAGCCCAACCCCAGAATCGTGAGGAAGGCGGCAGTCGCCCTGGAAGAATCAGTTTTACTTCTTGAGATATCCATGGGATCTTACAGCTTGGTTGTCGTGATAGTAAAGTCTCATCTTTGTATACTGTAGTCTGTGTATGAAGATGTACTCGAGGTTATGATTTTCAGAAATCCAGAAGAACTCAAGTTCTGAAACAAATGAAGCGAGATAAAATACGTGACAGGTGAATACCAAAAGGACGAGCGAACGTGCATCCGGTGCAAGCCACGTGTTCCTCGTTATTCGTTTCGGTTATGTTCCGCGCTCCATATATCTCCTAAGTCGTACGCCAGGCTCCTCGTGTCAGAGTTGCTCGATTTATTCACAGGTGCGAATCCTGCGTGCTCCATGGAGCCCCACCCTCTTCGACAAGACAGCTTTTGCGGGCATCGCAGCATTGTCAACGGATACGATGCATAATCGGCAAAACCGTGTGATTGCCTCATTATCCTCGCTCCATTTCCGTTCTCAAGTCCATAACAGGATTCAGAGAACTTCAGGACTAAACCTTTTTATCGTCGTGTTGATCTGCAATTCCTGGAATGTCATTCGACACGCCGGGCTTCGTCAACCTGGTTAGTGCCAAATTGAAGTGGTCAACAGGGCTTTTTTAGCAGTCTGTCCCCGTCTTTATAGCAGCAGTCTAGGTAGCATCCTAGGCAACACGCACCAGCCATGTCGAATGGGTTTAAAAATTACTGATCAATACATTCGTACGAAGTACGGAGTACTGTTAGGCCATTTCCACATTCCATACGCTAGAGATAAGGTACTCAAGTGAGACCAGACGCGTTTCGTTTCCCCCCTTTCTCCCCGCTCCTTCCCTCACTATTGCTCGAGGACGTCGATAATCCTAGTAAGTAAGCTTGTACATATGTATTCGAACTTGATTTCCAGGACATTAGGCGAGCTGATCTCGACCACATGCATTAGATGATTCTTAGTACTGCCATCTGCATTGAAAATTTCTCAGACACTGAATTGATTCCACGTCACCTTGTTCGTGCGATGGTTTGTGGACAAAGAAGATTGCGTCAGGATAATAAAATCTCCTGGCAATAACCATCTCAAGCTGTTGCCTCTGGTAGCCATTTTGGGTCCAGGTTAGTTCATGAACTCGAAGAGTCCTTGACAAACCAAAGAGACAGTCGGTCTCACAGGTCAATGCTTTGAGTGACTTTTTCCTTTGTCCCAAAGCATATTTGGCCTTGTGTCAAAAGCAATCGTTTGTTACTGTCATCCTCGTAAACAATGGCATTGTCCATGACAGCCCTTCAGGCTTGCCACAAGCCATCAATATCTGCTAACGATCCTGCAAAACTGACGTATAACATCTTACTCTGACCAATATTGCTGCACCACGAAATTACTTGCATTTTTCAACGAAATTCAAGTCCTTTGAGCCGGTGGTTTCAACTTAGATATCATGACCGTCTATTATACATGTCCGAAGTGTGGTTTGGACGTTGGAGTAGGCAAGGAACCAAACAGGGCACCATCTATTCATTCAGGGAAAACAAAAATCCGATTAACGTGTCAGAATTGCGACTACACTGGTCCAGAGCAATATCACAACCCTGGCTCAAGGCCTCGGAAAAGAACGTCTTCCTCACGCAAGCCAGTTCCACCTTTCTTCGGCAACGCGAAGCTTTCAAAGGAAGCGGATCAACTCGCCCAAAACTCATACGACCTTCAGGAGCCTCTCAATACCCGGCAACGCGGAAGCCGACCAGCCATATCAGCCGCTCAAGAACAAACGCTTCTGTCCAATTCGACCTCAGGCAGCATATCAAATAGTGCTCGCAGCCTAGCTCCGGTAGAGCAGGTGGATAGTGTTGGTCAAACAGAAAGCCAAGCCAAGGAATTCACTGATACGCGGTCGTTCAAAGAGCGCATATTCAGCCTCAGCCTTGAAGAGCAAAGACGTTTTGAATACAATGCCATCGGATCAGGCATGTTGACCCCCTTCGACAATGAATCGCTGACACAATCGATAGACGATACCATTCAAATCCCTGAGCTCTTCTCTTGGGAAAACTCGCCGTCAACAACGGTAAAGAATTCCACTCATCTAGGAGAACGAACGTTCGATACCAAGCAAATCAACAATGATCGCCTCACGGCCCAAAATCTAGAGCGGCTCCAAAAATCCTGCTCGGACGACCAGAATTTGGTCCCCGAAGTCCTCAAGTTTCGGTCTAAGACCAACGCGCTGTCCCCCTCGATACCGCCAGTGGGCCCCAAGCGAGTCCGGAGCACCAGACTCGAACGTCACCCCACGCCGGAGACTGAACCCCTCTACCTCCCGCATCCGTCAGGTCCTTACCTCAACCCAAGACGAAACACGTCTATCCAACAAGCAGCCCAGAGATCCCATACCCCGCGAGCAGGCAGACGACCGACCGTCCAAATTGAGCAGCTGCGCGCCTTCTCCACCTCAAACCCCGGCTCCGCAGCCGCCCAAATGCAGGCACTCGAAGCTTTCGAAGCTTCCGCAGCAATGAAGTACGTCCAGAGCTCGAAACCTTCAGTTGCTGATTCCTATGTCCCAGAACCCACAGTCGCAACAACAGAATCGATAATCGCAACCGCTCTAATCCAAACCGTTCCCCCCTCTCAAGAATTGGCGCAACTCTCCAGCGTCCCCCGAGGCCCTTACCAAGCCTCAAATTGCCCCATCACCCAGCCCCACCCCGACGGCGTCTACGGCGTTGAGGGTAGACGTTTCTACTCCGCCGATACCACCAAGGTGGTGCCGCCGGAAGTCGTGGCAGCGAAGACGAGGATCGCGTTGCTGGAGTCTGGAGAGGAGTTTGGGCGATATCTGGAGGATGTTGGGCTGGTTAGGGCGTTTGAGGATGTCCATGTGAGTGGGTCGAGCAGGCAGGGGTGAGATAGTTGCGGAGTGGTTTGGCTAGGTTGCGCGGGGGATCTCGGATTAGGTGGGCAGGTGAGCCCTTTCTTTTCCGATAAGCTCGCAAATGGAACCCATGGCTTTTTAAGAAGTAGGATTATCCGAACGTTTTGGGGCTATGGTGTGAATATGTAAGTCTTTTCTTCTCTTTCCCCCCAAGATCGTCAGACGTCATTACTGTAAGTAGGCGGGTTTCTCATTTGCTTCTTGACTACCTGGAATATTCTCAAGTAATATTGTGCGGCTTATCGAATCTTCCACAAATTCTTCTTTAGGCGCAAGGCACTGGCCTAGATTTCATGTGACTATCTTAAAACATTTATCCAAGCCACACTAAGAAGAGCCTATATACCTGTTGCACAACTCGATTTTTGTAGAAAGCTACGAACCTTTCAAATCTAGAAAATTTAGTATATCTATCCATATACTGTTTCACTCTGACGTGATCTTAAACAACTTGATCACCAAGACACAAAACCTACCGACCACGAACACTTTTCTGAGTTTTGCAAACAAAACAAAGCACATGAATAACTAACGCTGCAGCTTTTCCTACAGTATTGAAACTCTCAACAAATGATTTTAGGAACACAACTCTTCTAAGATAACATTCATCATACTTCTTCTTCTCCTTCTCCTCCTCACTCCCATCCCTTCCCCTCTCATCTAACATTTCCACCGCAAACACATCAAAATCCAACCACCATTCCAACCCCACCCCCACGCAAAACCCCAAAGCAACACCGCCCACGTCCGCGCTAAAAACGCAGCCGAAGAGCCATTACTAAAGTAAATAAAATTTAAAACATACATATATTAGTGGAGTAGTGAGTGACACGGCGCACAGACCGTCCCACTCGCCCAAATCTTAAAAACAAGAGTACTGATGGTGGTGGTGGTGAAGGGCATGAGATCTGTAGTGGGGTTTGTTCGTTAGATGTGGTGGTGGGGATGGGTCTGGTGTTCTTGAACCTTTTGCTCTTTTTCTTCTCATGCGCTTTGCTGAATGTTTTCCTTCGATAAAGATATCTTGTAAATGGTAATGAGGGAATGGTAAATGGGGAGGAGATATTTCCCGTAAGTTCGTTTCCCTTCTCTATATCTTCCATGCTAGCAACTAAACAAACCTGTAGCCAAAAAAAAAGAAGAAAAAGAAAAAAAAGAAAAAGGAACACGGGGTGGTTTCTTGGGATAATGGGTAGAATATTCCAAGCATACTGATCTACATTCCATGCCATTGATTGTCCGAGTAGTTCTAGGTTCTGCGATGAGCAATCCTCCCTTCAGATGTTTTTTTTAGGAGACCTCGCACTTCTAACCCCAACCACAGAACACAATACCCCCGCTTCTAAAACGATTCCTTTGAGAATTCAAAACCCCACGCCTCCTCAACGCCATCTATTACCCCATCCCCTCCCGGCATCCCCCAGCGCTTCCTTGAGCAAAAACCCCGAATCAAACGCCCTGCCTCTCTCTCTCCCCAGTCTTCCTCTCCACCTCCTCCTCCCCACTCCTCCGTCCCTCGGTCTCGTACACCTGTAACTGATGCTGCCTCGAGGTAGCGGATGACTGTGGTGACTGTTGTGTTGGTTGCGTTTGTTGACTTTGGTGGAAAGATGATTTACGAGAGACTTCTTCAGGGGATTGTCCTGGTTCCGACAGACGGGCGAGGCGTTTTTTCTCCTGGTGCTTTTTGTAGGCTTTGTAGCCCCAGGTCGCGAGCATGGTTGCGGAGCCGAGGGGGGGTTTTGGAAGAACAGGTGGAGCTGGGGATGGTTGGGTATGAGGGTGTGAGATGTAGTTTAGATAATGGGTGGGTGTGTGATTCGGGTTGATTTGATTAGGTAAGTTTTGTATGGAGGAGGAGGAGAAGGAAGGGGCTTGAGGAGGTATGGGGAGAAAGAAGAGATAGGAAAGCTCACTTATATATCTAAATATATCACCAGGCATTCCAAATTTCCCTGAGCTGAGCTCAAAGCTCCAACATCACATAAGACCGCCCTGCTTATCTTGAATAAGAACAGCGACCATTTCAGGAGCAAATGCCAGAGTAACCAAAAAAGATGCATTTTTGATATCGCAAGGTTGGAAATTTACATGTAGTCGGTGCGATGCGATGCGATGCGACTGCTGAGGTTGGGGCTGATGTGTCCAGATTAGGTTAGCCTTGTGAAATTGTTCAGCCTCAGGACAATGCCACGCAAAGCGTTACACGTGGAGACAGGTACGCGGTAAGGGAAAAAGGGCGACGTTGCGGTCTGAACAAGACCACAGAGAGCCTGGGGCCAGGAAATTGCGGATAAGTGTTGTGACTGCTAAAGATGGTGGAAATGACGCCGAGTCAGGGTTGGACGGTATGGAATGATCAAGGGTAGTAGGCAGTGCAGAGAGGCCATAATGAGTCCTGGATTTACTTTTCTGATGTTTCTGGACGTCGAGGCTTCTAAGGAAGTTGTTTCCGGAAGTGTAGATTATATACCGTGTAAGTTGGCGGTTTAATGTGGATACAATACCGACAACAAGAAAAGCTATATCAGGGAATAGCTCGGCAGTCTCTTCTATTGCAATTAACGGCTTCTTGGAGCCTGCAAAGCTTCGACATATATACAAGACCTTTTACTCCCCAGCCATAAGCAGACTGTCTCCTTTTCTAGTACCTTTTCATGCCCAGCACCACTCGGTGGGATATTATTCCAGCACTTGGGCCTTCATGGATCGATCCTCATAGATAAAAGCCACAAGCGAACGCTCGCTTGACAATAATCATAGTCTAAGCTCGATTGTCATTCTTAAGATCCGCTCTCGCCTCGAGACTTATCCTCTGGTACCTGCGAATCCTCTTGTTTGGCTTCAAGGCATTGACGCTTCGTATTATGTCCATCCTTGTCCTCAGCGTTTGGTTCCCGCTTAAGAACAGAATGTTTAACGTCTTCCTTGATACTACTGACAACCTTATTGTCTTCATGAAATGTCTGCACTTGATTCCCCTCGACTCGTCTCGGCTGACGCTTGGAAATGTGTTCATCCTCCTGAACATCGGAATCTCTTTGCCTCTTGAGAACGGGCTGTCGACTCTCTGTCTTGACGCAAGTGACAATCTCATCGGCTTTACACGGTATCTGCAGGTTCTCCCACCCGAACTGTTTTCGCTGAGGCTTTACGTCATGTTGCTCCTCCCCAATATCTCTTCGCCTTTTAATGCCAGCGCCTTCTTGGCCGTTGGTCAGCGTTTCTGTTTTCAGCTTCACGTCCTGCACAGCAGAGCTTTTCAATACATTGGCTGAGGTTTGTTCGATGCGTACAATGGTTATCTCGGAATCGCAGGACAAATACCCAAATTTCAGATGTAGATCCTGCGGCTCCTCAGCTTCTGTTTCACCATTTGCGCTGCTTTCTGTATCTGCTTTGGCTCTTTTCGGGTGTATACTGGTAGAATGATCTCATCCTTAGCCTCATGTGCTGCATTGGCGTCGAGCCTACCACAACTGCTTGGTTCTCCGTAATCGAGGACGGGCCATGGATCACCAATTGGTTCGTCGGATGCCCCACCTCCATCATATTTCCGATACGCCTTGGCCGCTTTTGACTTCCGAAGATTCCGTACTTGGTTGGAAAAAAAAGTTGACGATGCAGATGGGGCAGAAGGAGTCAAAAATACTGTGGGAAATGGAATTCGGAACGGAAAAGTAACTGTAGAAGAAGAACGGACCAATGTTCGAGCAACGCTGCAAGGTCTTACAGTTCTTCAGGGATGCCATTCAAAGATAGCCTTCCCAGTTCCATCGACGAATTCGACATCTGCTTTTCCCTTAATGGTCCATAGTCCTGTATGCTGAATGAAGCGTGTTGTGGAAATCTTTGCGTCTTGGCCGGAGGTAGTCGCTGAGATCGGGCCTGGGGCGACAGCACATTCGTAGGTGATTTCCTCGTCTATCAGAAAGAACTGTGTCGCTGTAGGTCTGTAAGATTGTATTAACGGGTCTGCGTCGCCAGACGCTATCAGGTTCTGGGTGCAGAAGTTAGCGTCAAGTCTTGCTTCGCGCAGGTTTGCAATGGACTGTTTACACCATTATCCCAGTACCTCGTAACGGTACCTGTATGGATGATCACAGACGCGTCATGATCTTGTAGGCCTCCAAACATAGCTCCTAGATCATAAACTGTGTGGTATGGCATGATATCCACCAAAGCCCATTGAGGAATGGAGTCTAGCGGTATAATGAACAAAGCTCGGTGGATACACGTAGAAGGGTGGATGAGCCTCGTGTCACCACAAATCTCCGTTAAGTGGATATGTTACGATGAGACAAATAGTCTGTACATTGAGGGAGCTGTTCCTGTTACAACACCTTACGCGGACTACAGCCGACGTCATCTACACGGAAACTTATAAAAGAAAACGCAGTAGAATTGTAGGCTCAAGCGTTTCCTCATATCAATTCTTGTTCTTAATGAGAGACAGTACCTTACCTGCAGGCGAAGGAAATGATATTGAGTTCCTGTCACCTCTGGGCACAGATCGTCATCACATTAGTAGCGTCTCCAACATATCAACCAGTGCCTTGCTCCATTGTTGGCTTGCTTATCTTACAAGATACCCACCATGAACCCAGTTTACTCCCTGACCCATAGAGCTGCCATTCCCATACCTGTGCCGACACACATACTTGTTACACCAACTTTCTTGCCAGTTCGGCCTAGCTCGTTAAGCAATGTAGATACTTGCCTGGCTCCGGTACAACCCAGAGGATGACCAAAGGCAATAGCACCTCCGTTTGGATTAACCTGTTCAAGATGTCAACCATTGCAACCCATCCTTGAAGAGTATAACATACCTTTTTCTCGTCCAGTCCCAATTCCTTAACACACCAAACACACTGACTAGCAAAAGCCTCGTTAATCTCGTAAACATCTACTTCATCCTTCGAGATCCCGGCCTTTTGTAGTGCAACTGGAATCGCTTTCCATGGCCCAATGCCCATGAGCAGAGGCTTCACGCCAACAACAGCACTCGTGACAAACTTGCCTATGACCTTCTGACCAAGTGTCTCTGCTGTACTTCTCCTCATCAATAAAACCGCGGCAGCGCCATCGGAAATCTGACTAGCATTTCCAGCGTGTATGCTTCCATCCTTTGCAAAGGCAGGTTTGATCTTGGCCAGGCTCTCTGCTGTAATACCAGGCCTGATACCGTCGTCTTTGTCCACTGTAATCGTCTTTTCCTCGTCTGTTTTTGGATCAACGAACTTGACCGTCATTGGCGCGATCTCTTCATTGAATTTTCCCGCTTGTTGCGCCTTGAGGGCCTTTTGGTAAGAGGAAGCGGCAAAGGCATCTTGATCCTGCCGTGAGATCTTTCGGTCCTTGGCCATCTGTTCGCTTAGCGCACCCATGGGTACTTTGCAGTTCTTGGATTCTGGGTGTGACTCTAAGAGCTCGGAGAATTCCGTCACAGCCCCAGGACCATACTGAGAAGACATCGACTCCACGCCAGCGCCGACTCCAATGTCAATCATGCCGGAGCGAATGGCGTTCGCAATGTCTGCACATGCTTGTAGCCCACTTGAACATTGTCTATTCAACGACTTTACTGCGGTGCTCTCTGGAAATCCGGCAACGAGGGCTGCAGCACGGTATTCGGTAGCTCCGCCACCGGGTGCAAGAACGTTTCCAACGGCGATATCTTCCACCAGAGCCGGGTCTATCTTGGAGCGTGCTATTAGGGATTGGAAAGCGTGGACGAGCAGATCAGCAGCAGCAGTGTCTTTAAGACCACCTTTGCCGCCACGGGTGAAGGGCGTACGAAGAGCGCAGGTAACGACTACGTCGTGAGGTGATTTGGCAAGTATACTCTCACGACCTCGAGGAATATCAATCTCCGAGGAGGCGAGGTGGGACTGCACTTGAGAAAGGCGTTGTTGTGCTATGGGCAGTCTGTCAGTGTAGTCTAGGAAAAGGACTTCTTGGAGGGTATTACCGTGAGACATGTTTGGTGACTGTGAATGTTGTTGATGCTTGAATGCCTTCAGGAATCAAAGCGGGTGATGGCTACATATTTATTCGTGAGTCCATGCCGGAAGTGATGAAGCCTCGGCTGAAATCATCCCTGCGCGTAAGCTTCAGGTCACGTGGTAAACCACCCATCTTCTTTTCACATGCAAATTCCGCTGCTTTAGGGCTTGCAGTTTGGACACATACTGTATACACATACATTGTAATGCCTTTCCGTGTGCCTCGTACACAAGAGTTATACTGACTGAATAATGTAAGGCATTGCCCGACTTCCCAAACAATGGCGGGAAGCGTGGTAGCCGCCATCTTAGCCCCTGCCAGGCCCAATACTTTCTCTCGTTAGATCTCTCCAGTGGTTTGTATCCGACATGGTTTCTTCGCTTGTAGACCAGGCACTCGAAACGCCATCTGTTGACATCCAGTCCACAGCTTGCCCTGGCTCTGCCTTAGCGTCAACGGGCGTAAGATTGATGTCAAAGTCTTCTTCGTCCGCGGCATCTCTCATATTGTTGCAATTTGCCTTTCGTAATATTGCCTCGTCAAGATGCTGACCTCGGTGCTGGGAGACGTGCTCCATCAAGACCTTGGCATTTCGAAACACGAGTGATTCGTGACTTTGCGAAACACAGAAAACGCATCGATAGTCGTATATACCATGTTTGACCTTGGATAACGCAACATGAGACTTTGCGAGGAATGTCCAACGATACCGAACGCCGTGAGATTCGCGGATTGAGTCATCGAAAGCCCACTCTTTGTCCTTTTTGCAAGCGCGACCTTCAAAGGCGCATTTCGAGCTTCCGCATGCCCAGTAGTATCCCTCACCCTGAAAAGAGCCCGATTGATTCCGTAGCTTTAGGCCGTCTCTGAGTCCAACCTGCAGTTTGTATGCCCCCTTGCAAAAGCCCCCGTAGACATCTCCCGATGCGGGTTTCGATTCATGTGTGGATTGCCTTTGTAAACCACCAGATGGCTCTGTTTGCGATCTTTGCCGTGCGTGAAGACTCGTTGTTAGAGTCTCGTTTGGTGATCTCGAGAGCTCTGAAGCCCATGGATTGTCTTCATCCAAAAGCTCCTGAGACGAAATCGTCATCGCCGAGGAACGATTACTATTCGGCGCGCTTTTATGAGGCGGCATGCTGTCATTCGAATCACCTCTTGGGTAGCCAAGCTCTCCTCCGTGTGATTCCCTTGTTCCAAAGGTTGGTATATGCGAGAATATTCCACGGAACTTGCGTTTGGCAGAGCTGGAAGAAATCTCGGGCCTTTCTGTATGTTTGTAGCGCAAAGGTGGTTGGGACGGGTACTTGGGAACGTTTCCCACCTCATTATCCCCTGGGGTAACAATGGATCCTACATAATTTCCTGTGTCAGGTCGCGGCGCTCTGCCATCAATTTGACCTTCACCATTGACATTGTTGGAAGGCAAAGGTATACAAGGTGGGATTTGAGGTATGTTTGATGATACAGATATCGTCCTTGCCTTTCGCAGATAAAGATCGTTGAGTACGCTCACGGCCTTGATTCTCCCTTCATCTGAGGCGTCTACAAGGATTGAAAAATCGGTCATGCTATCATCCTCGGATGCTTGCCGCAAATGTTTGATCAATGATCCTTGGAGCTCAATTATGACATCCTTGAGGGCGTCGGTAGCGATTCCTATGAATTCCTCAGTTGGCGAAATCAGAGCAGAATCGGGCATCACTCACTGTCTCCAATCGCAAACTCGGGTCCAAAGCGCTTCACCCCACTCTCCTTCGCTTCTTCCACTGCTTGCGATCCTTTTTGGAGTGATTCTTCTAGTAATATTGTTGGCGGGAGCGCCTTACGAGCTCGACGTTTGTCCTTGATTCGTTGAACAATCACTTGTCCATCTCTGTAGGCAGATACAACGGCAGCTACGCAACTGATAATCGCGACGACCTCCATCGTTTGATCTAGTCATGAGTGTATAGACTTAATGAACGTAGAGCACAATGTTCCTGCCAAGCCGTAGAAAGGCTTGGGGAGTGGAGAGAAGTATGCTTAAGAAACGCGTATGCGCTTCCCTGTAGAAGGCTTCAAATGGAGGATGTCCTACAGGATTCATGCTGAGGCTGAGCGGGATGTCCATTTGGAGGGGTGATGATAGGTCAAGGTTAGACGCCTACCCGAAGGCTGCAAGGCTAAGTGATCCCTCGAATCAATTTCAGAACGATGAGGATCGAAGCATATACTGAGCAGAAGTGCAGTATGAGTACAAAGTCATTCCAATGAATAGTCCGTGTCAAACGATCAATGAATTTAAAGCCGCAAATGCCTGTTGTCGTCCTGAGTTGGATTACATAATCCCGCCGATAGGGTTTTCCCGCCGCAGCCACCACATCATCCTCACCAAATCCTCTTACTGCTTATTCTCTTCCCCTAATGGCTTCTCCCCCTGTCGTTCTACATGCTTCCTCTTCTCCTTCGCGGGCTCGCTCGGATCTCTCTTGACCTCATCGTGGCTGGGTGTGCTCTCATCTTGCTCCCCAGGAATCTTCGACTGGTTTGACACTGGCGTCTGGATGCTTGCCGTATCTGGAGACCCCCCATCTGTAGCACGCGAGGTTTTGATGCTTGATTGCTCGCTGCTGACGGACTGAGGGTTGCCCAAGTCGCCTGATTTGCCTTGAGGAGAATCGTCGTGGCTAGAGGAGGTTGCGTTGCGTTGCGTTGCGATGGGTGGTAGTGGGCAGAACTGGGAGAGGTTAGTCGAATCTTTCAGTTGGTGGACTCGTTTGTGTGAAGGGAGAGCAAGGATTGGGTATTCTACTTATGGCTGGGTTCTGGCTGCGGCGGACGGTGGAATGGAAGAGACCAGGAGCGAGGCGAACAGGAAGCTTCCGTACAATTTTAAAGGTCATTATTGAGTTATTAGGACCGAGGGGTCCGAAATTGTGGTCCAATACGGCGAGGTGAGCGTACTGTGCCTTGAAGCCCTCTGCTGTGCTATTACCATGATACAACTGAATACAGCTTCCCCGGCGATCGTCCGTCTGCATGTCACTGATGTACAGGAGATTTCCCTAACCCAGATGAAAGATCAGGACGGGAAGCGTTCCGGACAGGGAGACACCTTTAGGATAAACCGAGAGCGGACAATGCACGTACAGCCAAACGCGGCTCTTCGCTGAAACTATTCAGGAAATAGAGCTTGAGCGATGGCAGAACTGTTGGGTATCGACAATGATTGAAATTGCAGCATTGGAATAACGATCGACTCTATGGTATGTTTCTGTTCGAATCGAGTTAAGGCGTCGTCCCTCATGTAGGAATGGACATCAGGCAATTCTTGTCAAGCGCTATCACTCTATTATCTGCGAGCGTAGCGCTATTTGTGATCCCTGACGTTGCCGAGCAGCGCCGGCGGTCACTTCAGGAAGGGGAGCTTGCTTGTAAAGCGTATTAGACTCGTGATAAGCACTGATATTATATACGAAGAAAGACAAGTCTGAGAAAAAGGACTGAGCATATCGTACGGCTATCCCTGAGATATTATAACTGTGACAAACTCCCAATACTGGAATCTCGACCTCACCAAAGTCCACATCCGTTTTGAGACCTGAGCGCACGTGAGCTGAGGGCAGTCGTCCATGGATACGAGCCTGACGAGAAGGTTGATCCGAAGAGCCTAGATGATCGAGCTATATAGCTTGGGGACATTTCCCCTCGACTGCCCAGCCTAGTGGTTGTAATTATCGAGAGGCGCATCATTCTCAATCACCTTCCAGATCTCATCAATCTCGGCCTTGGCCTCCTCGCCGACCGAGCCCTTATTCAGCCAAGCTAGCGTCTCCTTGACCTGAGACAGCTTGCTGGCGCCGAAGATGACGGCGTCGCCATATTTGGGGTCAAGCGGCGAGTCGAAAGCGACCCAACGATATGCAAGCTCCGCCTTGCTGCAGCCAGCAGCCTGAGCAGCCACTCCCCACAGATCTAGGGCCTTGTGGTACGAGGGCTTGTTATATAAATCGGCGTACAGGCTACCCAGCCAATGGCCTTTACCGAAACGTCCAGCGTCCTTGCTGCCTGCGATGATCTGCTCCTTGGTCTTGGTCAGGAGGCCGCCAGCGATCGGGCTGTATACGTAGAAAGCGATGTTGAGCTTGCGCAGCGTGGGGAACAGCTCTGTTTCCTGCCTTCTAGCGACGGGGCTGTAGTTGCCCTGGTAGACGGTCGGCAGCGGGTAACCCTTCTCCTTGCAAAGGGCGTAGATACGCTCCACGTCATCTGCCTTGAAGTTACTCAAACCAAAGCGCTTGAAGTAACCAGCCTTGTAGGCATCGTTGATGCCTTTGAGCATGTCCGCGAGATCGAGAGAAGGGTCCGGACAGTGGATGTAGTACACGTCGACCTGCACTCCCCATCAGATCTGGCTCGCGGCCTATTCGCCAATCACTTACATTCTTCACACCTAGCCTCTCGACCGTCTCCTTGGCGTGCCGTAAGATGCCCGCAGAATTGCTGCCGCCAGCGATGAAGCCGCCGGGGGTCTTGCTGTCGATGATGAATTGGTCTCCGCCGTGAGTCTTGCCAATCCACTCCTCAGAGTTGCTATACAGGCGGGACGTGTCGATGATGTCGCAGCCGCCCTCTCTTAGGAGCTTGTACAGCTCCTCAATTATGGGCATGTCGGGAAAGTCCTTGCCCTCGCCGATGGGGCCGCCGCCGAAGACAGGCTTGAGTCCTCTGCTGGCCATGGTGTTAATGATCCTGTCTTGCAGGTTGATGTGTTGTAGGCGGGGTGATGGTTGGAGAGTTGGATTTTCTGCAATAATGCCGTCGACTTCTTCTCTCCCCTTTATATCTGACTTGCTCTTGCAATCGGCGCGGAGTTGGCCATCTGACCCCGCTTTATAAATACAGCTCTTCACCGGGCCGTAGTCGAAAATTGCTCGACGGATGGAACACAACGCCTCGTAGGCGCCATTGTCCTGACATACTTCATAGGCGTTTCCCTTTCTCGGCTGCGTGAATCATGCCGCTTGATTCGTGCAAAGCCCTAGCTAGTCGCCGTCGACGACGCCACCTTGACGGGAATGGGGCTGCCTACCTTCATCGGGGACAAGTTGAGGCTGTGAACTCGGCGGCGGCGACTATCCCAAACCGGATAGCCTCCGCAGACTGAAGTAGCGGATGTACATGTTAATACTGGTACAGCCTGCCCCTGCGGAATCTTATGATTTGATACTTATTCTCAGCAAAACCAGGTCTCGTACAAATGCTATATTTACCTGAAATTCCACACGACGTTGAAAAATATGTGCCGCTGCCAAGTAGAGTTGCGATCTTGCGGGAAAACTCAAATTCAGCGGCGGTGGGCGGTGACTATCCCAAAGCCGATAGCTCCCGCCGAGCACCAGGGGTACTTGCAGATACAATCTGAATAATCCAATCGTAACAATCTCGCAAGAAGTTGATCAATCTTCCTCCACAGACTGTGAAAGCCACCACCTACAAACATGGCCACAACCCTGGAAACGAAAGCATGTGAGGCCTGCGCTACAGCAAAGCGGAGGTGCGGAAAGGAGATGCCGCACTGCCTGAGGTGCAGGAGACGGGGCACCGAATGCACGTATCCCCCAACGAAACCGACCTGCTTCGTCCTTTGCGGAGGAGACGACACATTCCCGGTCGAGCACGACATCTTCCCTTCCAGCACTTTACAATCATCTACATACTCTCCGGGCCTTCAGACTGGAGGAGTTGATTATTCCAGGCTGTCTCTGGGTCTAGATCTTCCCGGACTCTCTAGTGATCTCGCTGATAACCGACCATATTCAAGCTGGTTTGCTTCCCCAGAGACCTGGAAGATCGATCGATTCCTACAGGTAGAGTACAACTCGTTCACTATCATAGGCCTGAAGCGCCTTATGATAAAGATTCATCGGTGGCTTACCGAATGGGTCGAGAAAGGCAGCAATCCCTTTATCCACTCTCGGCTGTATCGGACTCGATTTCCGCGGTGTGTCCAGGATGCATATACCGCTCTGTCATGCTACCTTCACAAAACGGCATCAAATGAGCAGACTATTTTTCAAGTCATCGAGGACCGAGCGAAGCAGTTATTAGCAGAGCACAGCATTCCCTCGGCAGACTCATTATTAGAGAACGTAAACTCGAGTTCGGTCACTCTTGACTCCCTCGAACACATAGCTCGGGTTCAGGCCTTACTGGTCTACCAGGTCCTCTGTCTCTACGACGGCGACATTCGGCTGCGTCATATCGCAGAGAGCCACATTCCCGTGCTAAACAGCTGGATGGAACAGATGGTTGAACATGCCAGCCATGCGGTATGCTTAGGTGGCTCCGTCATCTCATCGGCTCATGAACAAACGACTGTCGGTTCTAGTCTGTCCAATATTGCGCATTGCGGGAATCTTCTTTGGTACTCCTGGATACTTGCCGAAAGCATTCGACGCACGTGGCTCGTTGCCTCTGGTATCCAAGGAGCATATTTGGTAACTCAGCAGGGCCGGGCGATTCCTTGCCAGGGCGGCATGATGTTCACAACCCGCCGAGGAGTCTGGGAAGCCCAGTCAGCTAGGGCTTGGGAGAAGTTGTGTTCAGAGGTAAACGTAGGATTAATGCAGGTGGCGGAGACCGATAAGTTGTTCATAGAAGTCGCGCCGGAAGATGTCGACGACTTTACGATGTTAATCCTTCAGGCTACATTCGGTGAAGAGAGGATGGAGAGATGGGGAATCCAAATACAAGACTGACGATCGTAATCAAGAGTATGGCTTCTCGCTTTGGGCTCTCTCTGTTTCCGGCGCTAGGCCTTGGCATCGAATTTGCTTAACGTTGTAACCGTTGGTGCACATTCGAAATGGGATCTTTCCTCCTTGAGAGCTACTGAGATGCCTGATTTCTTATAGCCACTGACCCACACCCCTCGGCGCTGATATTTCCGAGGGCGAAGGCGTGACCTCGTCTTTGCGTGTATGTGTGGCTTTGGAGGGTTCCAGTTTCGGGACCCAGGGGTCCCGAAACTGGACGCCCACGCCTCGCCGTCTAAAGTTGACCAAAAAGACACCACAGGCCAACAGATCAAAGGCTGCATGATTGGTGCTTCGGAGGACGAGAGGGAAGGCGCCTGAGCAAAGAGTGAATAGCACGAGGGGTGGGTGAGTGGAGGTTGATTCGCACCTGAGCAAAAGCGGCGGGACTCAAAAAAAACAATTCTTGTATCCTAATACCCGGTATTCTACTGTCAAATCTAACTTTCTCTACTCCCTGGCAGGCAATCTTCCTAATATGGCGCCCATTTCCTAATTCGGCAGGTGTACTGTAGCTTCGTACTTGGAGCTTTAAAAAAGGTAGAAAGGATGTCCAGAATACTTGCACTCATCTTTCGTGCAAGCGCGCTCAACTATGCCCACAGACTTGTTCCATCAATCCAGTCTCTACAGTAACTTCAACAGCAAGTCTTTCGCCAATGCACCAGGCTCTTGCAACATTCGCTTAAAATTATCGTCCTTGGCGATTACTTCGAGATGGCACACTACATAATCTATCACAAGGCTTCTCATTCTGTCGATGCCTTGGTCATGGTCTATGGTATGTTTGTATATGTATTTGACCAGCTCGACGATATCCGGCACTCTGTCTTCGAATAAAGAAAACCGCGACAGGGTAAGCCGAAGCTTCTGCCGAATTAGCTGCTGCAGCGGCTCAATACCGTATCGGTCGGAGAAGACGTAGAGGTAGGCGTGGCAGAGAAAGACATGGGCGTAGCTTGCGCTTGATTCTTTATTCTGACGTGGCTCCCACGGCTCACGATGTCTCGCGATCACAGTCGATCTTTCTTGCAGTAACGTCGGCTCTAGGCCTCCCTATATGAATTGTATCCAAATCTGTGCTGTTAATATAACTCCGGCTCCTCTACTAACGGCTCTGGCAGCGTCTCTAGCTCCTCGCGCCAGAGGTTGCCCTTTAGATTCTTCTTGTTCCTCTTCTTATTTTTTTCATCGTAGAACTCCAGCTAGCCTCCTCCACTGCCGCCGATTCGGTCTGCTCTTGGCCATTAACTCCGCTTAGCTGAGTCATTAGTCCTATTTCCGAATTTGTATCTTTTGTCTTATCCTCCGAAGCAATAGCCGACTGCTTCAGCACGATTTCTGGGTCTGGCACGGAGTATTTATCCGCGTATACTCGTAGTGGGCAGAACTGGGAGAGGTTAGTCGAATCTTTCAGTTGATGAACTTGTTTGTGTGAAGGGAGAGCAAGGATTGGGTATTCTACTTATGGCTGGGTTCTGAGTGCGGCGGATGGTGGAATGGAAGAGACCGGGAGCGAGACGAACAGGAAGCTTCCGTACAGATTTCAAAGGTCATTGTTGAGGTATTCCGTATTCTTTGACTGCAATCCAAAAAATTTCCACTGCCGACAGAATGGCAAGGTAACAGAGTATTGAGATCGATATCGGATATATGTAGCTGGGGAAATCGGTGTTTGCGTTGTAGGTACGATGATGAAATGGGCCACGGCCCATAGGGCTGCGTGCGGCTCTAACTAGTCAAATGTCTGGTTCAGAGTGTTTCAGACGAAAGGAAGTACGATGGGGAAGGAAAAGACTTCGTGGTATCGGGTCATCTTGTATCATGAATTCATTACGGCCCCGCACACGAATGCTTATCAGTCTCACCCTACAGTTTGTACCATTCCTCCTATGCTTTGTAGAGTGTGTCCAAGAACCCGCTTGCCAACTGCACCATGACGCTCTTGTTTGGCAGGCTCCCTGCAACGCCGTACAACGCAGCCGAATCTCCTTTAGCACCACCCCTTGCTCCCTTGCCCTCCACAATTCGCACCCTTTCCTTCTCCTTCTCTTCCTCTACAACGGCCACCAAGTCCGCTATCAATCGATCCACCACTGCCACAATCGGCAGAGTTACAGCCACATGGATCGCCGGTGGATCCTGTAGCGAGTTTAGATGCCATCCCTTGACTGACATAGCGTCCGCCAGGTCGTAAACATTCAGTGTTTTTGATGTGAAGGCAACGACGCTGACCAGAGGTTTTCCAATCACTGACAAATCGCCGTTCAAGGATTGATTGTCAACAACAGCTAATTCGATTTTTTTCGCAGCACCCACTATCGAATGGCATGAAGAGATGTAGCCGCTCTCACCCTGGGACATGAGACTGGCCCAGCAAGTAGCAATTAGTGCGCCCGGCCGTGATCCAGCGATACTCGGGGAGGCATAGACTCCGCCCGACCAGTCGGGAGAGACGAAGTACTGATATGTTCGTAGCGCTTGATTACGATATAGGAGGGTAGAGTTGCCTTTTGGGGCGAAGCCATATTTATGAGTGTCGCAGCTGATGCTCGTAACACCCTTGACAGAGAAATCGAATGGTTGGGAGGGAAAGCCTGCGCGAGCGAGGAACGGGACAAGAAACGAACCAAGGCAGCAATCGACATGTAGCGGAAGACGACCCTTCTTACGAAGGGCTAAGCGAGAAAGTGCCGAGATATCATCAATGATGCCGTGCGGAAAGTTGGGAGCAGAACCGACGAGTAAAATAGTATTACTATTAATGAGCCGGGAGACACTTGGGATACTGACGGTGTAGGAGGGGGCAGGGCAGGCGACTAGATGGACTTTTATATTGAAATAGAAGCCTGCCTTTCGAAAGGCGACGTGTGCAGTTTCCGGCACGATCCTGAAATAGAACAGTCAGCAGAAGCTCATGTAGAATGGAGCGCTACGTTTACATTTCGGGTTCCGTAATGCCTCGTTCAGCGTACCCTTTTTGTCTTGCACTCAGGCAAGCCATCAAGATGGACTCAGTGCCTCCGCCGGTCGTCACACCAGCTCCTCCAGTTGGTGCATTGAACATAGCGAGCACCATGGCAACGATCTCGGCCTCCATTTTGCGCACGCCAGGGAAGACATCCGGATGTATAGGATTTGCTACGCTGAATTTCTCGAACGCATCTGCTTGTAGCTTGATCAAGTCGTGTCCACCATGGTAAACCGCTCCACTGACCAAGCCATCTTCCCAGCGAGTGTGCTCCATTTCTCCTAGTTTTTCCAATTCTGCTCGGACTTGTGACTCCGTCCATCCTTCTTTCGGCAGCGTAAGGTATCGACTAATACCAGGCCCTTGGGGCACGAGTTTTCCTTCAAGCTTGGTAATGGCCTCGGAAACTTGCTTCTGTACTTGTGATCGTACGCCAGGGGCTCTCAGAAATAAGCCATAGAGGGTTCGCCGGACGGAAATGTATGTGTCTATCACATTTCCGAAGATGCCGCGACCTCTTAATTTCAAGGCGACCTTGCGTGTCCATCTTAGCAGAAACAAAAAGAAGATGAGATTGCGCAGCCTGAGAAAATAGTCAGTATCAGCAAGTCGAATGGTGTGTATCTCTGCGAAAAAACAGTGCGCTCACGAATCAATGCCTAATGCTAGTAGAGTGCTTTTCGAGGTTGGTCTCTGAGCTGCAAGGCCATTTCGAAGACTGACTGGCATGCGGGAACTCCCCATGTTCTTTACTGCATTAGACCCAATATCATGGCTCAACTACGTTAAGCAAAACACATATTGCTGTCCTTGCATTACAATGGTAATGGTGCTTGTAATGCCGAGCGCCGGACTTCCGCTCCACTTCGAAGCTGTCAAAAGGCTTGGCATGAAGTAGGAATTCAAAGCACTTTGATTATGAATTCGGAGCGCTCTTGCAATAGTAGTATGTGCATTGTTGCTCTTAGGGGATTATCTAACACCTGCTGTACATAGGTACAAGACGTTCTCAGATAGGTAGATCTGGACAACTCTGATTCTTGCGCATTTTCCTTTCCACTCGAACATTTGATTTCCATAGCCTCCAATGGCCGTGTCAACCACTCCTTGTATCTTTCCCATGCCTGAGAGCCCAACCAACTCCTCGATGTTTTCCACGATTCCAACGCCAGACCCCGTTATATCACGCCATATCGGGCACCCTCCAGTGCTACCTCTGATCCAATTCATGCTATCCTCTGCACCCACAATGTGTGCTATATGAGCAACCTTTTCTGCTCACTTGTCGAGGGGGCCACTCTATTGCTGCCTGATTACCACACGTGCCATGATCTGATTTCCCTCTCCCTTGCAATCCATTACATTGGAGATAGGGTTTCAATGTAGTACCCTGGATCTGGTTTCCTCATCTCCCGCATTTCAGCATTAGTCATAGCCTGTTCGACTTCTGATACTGCCACTAGCTCTTTGACCTTCATAATCTGTCCAGCGACCTGAGGACTGACAGGGTGAAAGACCGTTCGCATTCTTTTCCGTAGACCAAGCGCTGCAAGTACACCTTGTGTCTTTCTTGGCAAGCCAATGGATGACCGGATTAGAGTGATTCGAAAAAAGGACATGGTTATGAGGATGTAGGATTTCTCGACCGCAGCCGTTTGTCCGCACCCTTGAGTCTTTATAAGTACACGAAAGCCAGTTGATAGCAGAGACGGGGCTTACAGGCTAGGTTGGAATGTGGATTGAAGTAGTTCGTCCCTACGAATGGCTGATGGTCTAGTTATGGTTTGACTCCGAGTGTGAAAATGGTAGTAGAGTTTACTTCTCGGTTAAGCCGAATTTAATAGATCCAAGGGGTGGTCCGTGCAGCGATCCTTGTCGCAACACTACTACATACGTACCTTACGTGCTCACCTAATGACACAGCACAAGGGCTCGCACACCACAGTCGGCATGTAGTGCTTGCACATACAGAGCGCTTGAGCTATGACCGATCTTGACGGCACAACAGTCCGGCTTGCGGACTTGCTGCGACACCCGGAGGATCTCGACAAGATTTCTTTTCTGAAGTCGGAATTCTTCCGCAAAAAAGCTGCCGTAGATAGCCAGCTCAAGGTCGGACTGAAAGAGCAGCTAGAGATTACGCAGTCAGGAATGAACTCGATTGGAGATGGACAGCGGACAGCCAACCAGATCAAAGAGGAAATGATGAAGATTGACAAGCTCTGTGCCGAAGCCCAAAACATGATTCGAGACTTCCCCAACATCAACCTGGTCTCTCAGGTCCACCGGAATTTCTCACAGGTCGAGAGCATGAAGTCAAACATAGAGACTTTCGACTTCAGGCTCAATGAGCTTGAGCAATTGCTGCGGGAAGATGACCAGGACCTCGAGAACCAACCGAACCTCCTTAACATCCATCACGGTCTTACCCAACTACGAGATATCAGGGACGAAGCCATGTACCAAATCAAAAAAGCTTCTGATACATCACTAGAAGGTACGCTGCAGGATCATTTCACGCGACTGGATGATGTGGTTGACTGGTTCGACGATCATGTCGGCACTGCTTGTATGAACCTGATACCCCTGGTGCGGGCTGATAACAATGCAATGGTAGTACGTCTAGCGCTAATCATAGATGAGGAAGAGAAGAGCGACAAGAAGGTCAAGGCACTACAAGATGCGCAGCGCGAATATAAGGAACTTGCATCAAGATTTAAGTCAATCACAAGTGGACCTAAGCAGCTGCGCGGCTATAAGGAGAAGTTTCTGAAAGCTATTGAGTACTACGCACAAACACAGTTCGAGGCTGCAAAGCAGAGCTTTCTTGAACAGCCTGAAAAATTGCCGAGTCTCATGAAATGGTATTTCAATGACCTCCACGTGGTTAAAGTCGGAATGGTAAACCTAATGCCTAAAAAATGGAAGATCTTCAAGACATATACCAACATATATCACAACCTTATGCATGACTGGCTGATAAAGCTGATCGACGATCCAAGCCTCAGCCCCCAGCATATGCTAAGTATCATCGATTGGAGTGAGAAATACTACGCGAAGATGAGTAAACTTGGCTGGAGTCAAGCAGTTCTAAAGCCTCATATTCTAGATGATAGAGAAGGCGAACTAGTTCGAGAATATCGACAGCTTATCGTCAAATCCGTCGATGAATGGATGGATCGCATGTTTACCACGGATAGGAGGGCTTTCACAGATCGTAAACCAGAAACGCTTGACACCGACGAGCACGGCTACTTCCGTACAAAAACTTTGGGTGACATGTGGCGAATGCTAAGAGAGCAGACTTTGGTGGCGGGCAATTCAGGCCGAACAGATGTTGCAGAGGGCGTCATTGATGCCATGTTTCGTGCCTTGAAGACTCGACAAAACATGTGGCAGAAGATGATTGATGATGAGTCAATGAGGTACAAAGATCCATTGAGCGAACAGGAAGGCCTGCAAATTCTCCAGGATTGGCTGGTTGCGGTAGCTAATGACCAGATCGCTTGCATTGATGACAATGAGGATGCTGGCCAAATCAGCTATTTAACACGCTTCCAGCGGGACTTTGAGTCTCTGGTCACGCCTCGATTTCTGGCCCATTTTAAAGCGGAGCTTGACGGTCTACGCGATGGCTTTGTGGATCTCAGTACTCACTGCATTACCACCTTTGTGACTTTGATCTTCAAGGTGGACTTCCGATCCACTATGCCCGAGTTCTTCACCTATAAATGGTACACAGGCCCTCAAATGAAACTTATTACCATCACTTTCAACGACTACATCAATGATTATGCTAAGATGCTTCACCACAGTCTACTCGACATCTTTGTCGAGGAACTCTCTGACGAGCTCCTCGTCCATTACCTTTCCGCTGTGCGTAACAAAGGCGCCAAATTCCGTCGCTCCGATCCTTTTACAGAAAGATTCAAGGACGACGTCATTACAAGCTTTGACTTCTTCCGGGGGTTGAATACCAAGGAGGAGCTTTCGAACCTAGTCTCGGTGGATTTCGCATCCATCAAGCAGAAATGGAAGGTTGTGGATTACCTAGTGCGGTTACTTGAAGCGGACAAGGCAGGTGTGGTCGGCATCTATGAAGCATTCAAGAGAGAATACTGGGACGTGCAGATGACGTGGGTGGAAAGTGTTCTGAGATCGCGAGATGACTATGACCGAGGCATGCTCAGCAATGTGAAGACGAAGGCAAGCGAGGTCTATGTGGAACGAGGCCCGGAGACCATCATGAGCAAAGTCAAGTGAGCATAGGTTGGAGATTATTCCTTCCATCCCTGTGGGGACAAATATACCCGGACCAGAACAGCTTGATCTATTGAAATCCTCGAACACCGGCGTTATATTTGAAACAATCCATCGAAGCCGCCATACCATGCAGTAGGTAATACTGAAGGTTGCGAAGCTCCATTTGTGGGAAGTGCACAGATGGGCTATGCAACTTTCGGCCCTGGCACTATCACCATTGGGTTTTTCAAGCGGAATGCCTGCTACTCGCAATCGAAGATTAGCAGCTGTACCTTCCAACAATTGGGAAATTCCATCTTCACTAGAATGAACTATGCGATTCAAGCGGGCCGTGCCATTTTGACAGGTTTCTCTACATTGCCGCAAAAGCCGCATTATGCGACATTCTCACAGGGTGGCCCTTGACGTACAAGCGCCAGGTGATAAGAAGCTTCCGTTCGCACAGAACGTTCAGGTCGTCTTTTGCCTATTGTTGCATTGGAACTTTTGTCCTGCACAATACAATCACCGGAGCCAACCATGTTGTCCTCAGCTCTTAGTTTATCGACCATCTCACATCTACTTCTCACAACCCTCGCCCTCCCATCAAACCACCGCCACAGCTCCGTACCCGACAACCTCGTCGACCGCGGCAATCAATTCGCCCCCCGTTCCGCCGACTCCTTGGAATCCTCCGCCTTCCCCCCCAACATTTCCATAACCGACCATCTCTCAACCAACCCCTCTTCCGAAGCCAACCTCACCATCGACGCACTCACCTGCTACCGTCCACGCGCCCACGGCCCACAACGCCCCATCCCGAGCGCCTTCGACTGCTACAGTGCCCAGCAACTCATCCTCCTCGACCCCGACCTCTTCACTGCCCGGGTCTGGTCCGGCACCCGGGGTTTGATTGTCGCAGAGTGGCGGTCGGGCACCTGCAGCATCAGCCTCGCGGCCCAGACGCCCTTTTCCGAGGATCGGTTCGCACCGGTTTTGGCGGCGTGGGCCGCGGCGCATCTGATCAGGACGTGCGTGATTGGACCCTATGAATCTGGTGGGTCGATGCTGCTGGGGCATGGAACGACGTTTGGGACGATAGTGAAAGGGACGGAGGCGGTGGGTGCGGCAGGGGGCGCGGTTGGTGGAGGAACGGCAACATCCTAAAAAGGGGTCTGCTCAAGCGGCGGAGGAGTTTGGGCCAGGCTAGTATGTATTTGACGGGAATGGGGCGGCACGCTTACGGAGATATTCTTCGAGGAGATCTTGGCCCGTCTTGCGTAGAGTATGTATGTAGGACATGTGGAACCTTACATAGCCGCAGAATCTCCCATACATATCTCCTACGTAATCCACACGCGTGTGAACAATGCTGCACGGATCCACGACCCATCCATCGTATGCATCTGACTTTTCGTTTCCGGCACAAGACGAGACTTGATCTACTCAAACTGTTTTCGTTATAGGATTATGTATCTCCCCACCACCCCTCTTTACCTTTTTTTTTTTATTACCGATGATGATGGGCTCGGTTTCGCTCTCTTCGGTGACAACTGTACCGCAGGATCTTTACTGGACGCAGACAGGCAGTGTAGGAGTGCATGAAGCTACCGCCTCCAGTTGCTAACGGCCCGTCGTCTCATCTCACACCTCAGCGCCTCCCTCCCCTCCCTCCCCTGGCCCCTCCTTCACCCCTCCCACTCTTCTTCCCCACCCCCCCGCCCCTAACTTTCAGCACCCCCAACCCCCTCCTCTGCGTCTTAAACCCACCCCTCCCACTCCCACCCTCCCTTCCTCTTCCGAAACTTCCTTTCCCAGCTCTTCCATCTTTGCCCCTCATAGGCCCCCTTCCACCGCTGCCCCTAAGCGCCTTTCCATTCGGTCGCTCTCGGTCGCTCCTGCTCGCTTGCGGCTCCTCCTCATCGACCTCCATCTCCCCCTGGTTCTTCTCGCGTTTGTTGGAGTACTTCAGACGGCCGCCGCGGCCGCGCTGTACGGCATCGCGACCGCGTATGGCGTCGACGTAAGCGCCTACACCAGCTTCCAGGGAAATGTCTTTTCCACCGTCTCCGCCTAAGTCCATAAGGATGTCGTCTTCGTCGTCAGTATCGCCACCATTGCCATTACCGAATTTCAATTTACCGTCCGCGTCAGTTTTGCCTCGCTTTTTGCTAGGCACCGGTTTGATGGTCACGGGCTTACGGGAGGATATATTCCCCATTGAAGAGCGGGAGAGCAGGTCCAGAGGCTCGTCGACATCTTCGACAATGTAGGATTTCGAGGGCCCGCCGGTGTCGCTATCGGCAGCATCAGAGCCGGACGAAGCGTCAGAGTCGCTGCCGTAGACGGCTTCGTCGTATTCGCTTTCGAAGCGGGACTTCCGTCTTGTGGACTGTTCGTTCCCGTCGGCTCCCTCATTCTCGCCGGCCTCTTTCTTCCTCTTGCGGCGCTCGCGTGCCTTGCGAATATTGGCAAGGAATTTCCTATCCCCCTCCGGGCACCACCTCTCCACCGCATCACTCCCAAATCGCCTTACCATACGCTCAAAAATATGTTTCACCTTTGCGCGAAAATGTGCTTTGTGCTCGCGGGACCAGGACATTAGCCCCGGTACTAGGGTTTCGAGACGGGGTTTCACGATCTTTTCTGGCAAGCTGATGACAGTGACTTTGACAAAGCCGAGGACGCTGCGGACGATTTCGCGGTTGGCGGATGTGAGAAAGAGGTCCATTGTAGACACTAGATCTTCGATGACGGGTTCGGGAAGCTGCGAGCGGAACTCGTAGAGAACGCGTGTGAGGGCTGTTATGCTTGCTGAAACCATGTGAGGAGTGGAGCCGACAAGACCGGCGGAAACCATGGTGAAGAATTCTTCTAGGGAGGCATCCGCGTTGGGGGCATCGGCGGGCATATGCGGGATCTTGGACTGGGCAATTGTGCCACCTAGCTGCATTTTGCAGGCCATAGCAACAAGAAGGTCAAAGGAGGCAGTGCGAGCTTTTTCGTTAACTTCTTTAGCAGAGATGACGACTTCTGAGAGAATGGAGGGGATGAAGTGAAGATCTAAGGGCGGGAGGTGTTCGATTACGACAGCGATGGCGGCGAGGCGGTCACGGCGAGAGGGGCCGGAGGCCGTCGACGCAGAATTCAGGAGGAGAGTCTGGAGTTCGGTGTTGCGGTCTTGGAGCGCGAGGATGCCAGCTGCGGAAGTGGCAAGGCGGGGGAGTAGCTTGTAAGCTTTCTTTTGGAGTTGGGGATCGGAGGCCTGTGGTAAGATAAGAGCGACGAGGGAGAAGAGTGTTTGGAAAGTAGACCTGGGAAGGTAGATTGACAGCGTGATAATTAGGTCCATGAGGGTGTGGCTTGTAGGGGGCATACTATCCGTAGATTGCTTTTGCTTTTGCTTGTCAGCCTGGGTCTGAGATGTGGCTTCCGCCAAAGCGCCTTCAAGCATGGTAGTAACACGCGTGAAGGTCTCAAGCAACTCCTATAAATATGTTAGTAAGACACGGATTGTGCTATTGTCAGATCTAAATTACCTTCTCAGGGGTGATGCTTAGATAGGCATTGATACATTGCAATATATGGCCTCTAAATTGTGGGAGTGTTTGACTGTAAACGTTAAACAGAACCGCTAAGAGATTGCCTGCAAAGCTGGAAAGATGACCTAGATTCCTTTGTGCATCTTGTTTCGTCATTCGTGCCCCCAAAAGCAAGTCTTTCTCAGACGCGTCAAGGGCCATAATCTCTTGGTTTGATTCTACAAGCATTTGAAAAGCTCTGCATACATCCGCACGTAATTCGGTCTGCTTGTAAAGCAAATTGGCCAGCAGTTCTGCGAAGCTCTGATCAAATGCTTCAGTCAAATCACGAGGGAGATTGCAGTATCCTGGTAAAAGTGCCCAGGTTTGTTGTACGATAGTTTCAAATATCTTGGTTTCCATTGTCTTTTCCGCGACTCCGTTGTCAATAACTTTCTGGAACATTGCTTCGCTCAGAGGAACAAATTCCAGCCTGAAGTGGGTAAGATACGTATTTGTTACATGATCTCTGAGGATCGGTAGGAGCCATGCTCTGCCAGGCTGTCTAGGCTGGGGCTTTAGAAGGTTTAGTGGCAGTATGCTAAGAATTGCTTCTGGTCCCATAACTTCGATCGCTTTTCCAAGGACGGCATCAGCCTCTTTTTTCCCATTGAAAGAATCGTTGCCTCGCAATTCCCCCACACCGTGGACAATATCGTTGGCTAAGGGGCTAGATTTCCATTTCAGTGCTCCAAAGAGAGCAGATAAAACACTGAAGACCTCCATCCAAGCAGCCTGGTATTTGACGCTAAGCAGAGACGTTACCGATTTAGCCACCTTTTCGAGCACCTTCTCATCGTATATTGACGGCTCGAGAATGACACTATCCGGGATGCAGTTCACTAGAAAAGAGATCAGACATTCTGACGCGGATAATCGAATATTATGCGAGGATGAAGCAAGAAATCCGGAGATCGATTCCATCAATTCGGGAAGTTTCTGAAAGGTATCCTCTGGGTCCATCTGTGCAGAGACATCGTAGCCTCTAGACATGACAGCAATCCACGGGGGTAGCAGTTGCGAGTCATTCTGAGATGGACGTAGCTCCGAAATGGCTTCCATTAGCCTTGGAAGCTTCGATGAAGAGGATTCATCCGCCATTCCTTCGAATATAATCTCAAATACTTCAAAAGCAGCCATCGTAAGATATTCGTTATTTGATTTGGATATGTTCATCAAGACCTCGCACAACGGTTCGATTTTCTTACTCGGCCATCCGCCTGACGCTGACGCTATTGTTTTGACAAGTTGCAGAGCATGCATCATGCCTGGCTGGTGTTGATCTTGTGCATGGCCCTTGCTCTTCTTCCTTTGCTTTCCACTAATCGCCACGGCATCGCTGAGATTATGCAGTGCTGTTTCTGCGCACATATCCGCAGCGGGGTGGTCCAATGAAGGACTGGGTGGAGGGCTTTTCAAAACCAATGTAATCGCATCTTGCGCTCGTTTCCGTACCTTTGGCCTGTGATCTGCAGCGAGCACTAAAAGCCCGGCAATTGCCCTTCGAGGACCGATCTGTGTTTGGGGTAGCGCCCAAGCCGCAGCGTCTTGGGAGACGAGCAACGACTCGAGGCACCCAATTGAGGAGCGCAAGAACGGTGCATCGACATCGTGGTGGGTCAGTGCAGGCGCAAGACTTGTAAGGATCTGTGAGAATTTGGACCGCAGGAGGGGCGCCGGGACATGGGGCGTGACGAGATCAAGAAGATACACAACAGAAGTTGCCAGCTCTTTGTTCACAATGCCGCTCAATGGAGAGATGGATTGACCCAATAAAGCCAGAAGGGCAGCAAAATATGCAGTTGGCGAAGCGCCTACTTTCTGGTCCTTAAGAGTGTCCTCGACAGCAGACAAAACAATAGCAGTCTGTTTAAATTGTTTAGCGACAAGCTCCAATAGAAAAGGTAGGAGGCCGCATCATTGCAGTACCTCACGCTGATTCTGTAGCCTTGGTGACCTTATCTTGTCCAATTTCTCGGCCAGAGACATCTTGCTGACCCACAACTCAAGCGTACCCACGAGTTTTCAGAATCTCGGAATTTTATGATACAGTTAGTACAGTACGAGCTTAGGGCTCTGTACCTAGGCGGGTGTTATCGATAACGCTACGGAGTAATTGCGGCCCGGATCTTCCTAGCTCGAAGGTGAGAGGTTGCCTCAGGTAACGAGGTTAGTGGCACGTCTGAGAACCTGAGGCAAGTGGGAGGGACAGACTTTGTCGCAGTTATGAATAAAGTACCTACTGAACCCCGAGTAGCATCAAGGTAGTTTTTCTGTCATTTCCATCACACAGCTCAGCCTCTAAGTTACAGGTATCCTCCGCTTAAGCCCTAAGCTCCTTATTGCCCCAATCAAAGTACCGCCATGCCTGATTCATCTAAGAAGTCCCTCCAGTAGCAGATCCACCTTTACGTCCAGCCTCCTTCGCAGCCTCACTGCCTTTCTCGAAGGAACCGCTGGAAGCCTTGCCGCCCTGGGAAGCGATTTCTTGCTGCAGTGTCACATGTGTCAGCAACATGATGCGCTCGTCCTCTACGCAAGGCGAGAATAGGGAAGTAGATACGTACCACTTTCTCGGTAGGCATGCTCGCGAAGCCACCGGTATTGGAGGATTCTCCACCCTTTTTCGCGGCCGCTTGGACCTCCTCCTGAGGGCGGTTAGCGAAGTTGCCGGGGTTGCTGTTGCCGGACATGGTGCTTGTGGTTTTTGGTTTGTTGGTTGATAGATTTGAAGTACTTTGTGTCCGAAAGTGTGGCTCGGGTTCAGGATGATGGTGGTTCAAAAGAAAGTTTGGAAAGAAGAGGGAGCGAAGTTAATATATCTTACTACCAAGGTACATATGTTGACGTAATGTGTGTGAGCAAATGATGATGTAAACCTTTACCCCATGCAAGGTACCTTTGAAGTAATGAGGGGTTGCTGTGAAGGAGATGCTGATGCCTTGAGATCGGAGCATTTTCCTTCTGCCACCTTGGTTGGCAAGACCGGTGGAATGGGGGTGAGAATGCATGTGATGATATAAGTAGCTGGGCGTCTTAGTGGTGGATCTATATGGGTACCTGGACGGACGAGAAGAGATCTCATGAGATAGTACTCTGTGAAGGGCACAACTTCTGACCGTTGTTGGGAATGCAACGCTAGAGATTGCAGGCCTTTTCTATGGCTGGCTATCCTCTACTGGAGGCTCGCTGCTGGAAGGAACGGCTTCCACTATTCTAGGGCCTGACGTTGGGACCGAAGCAGGCTGCTGCTTGTTCGCAGTTGCAGCGTGCAGTCGTTGATCTAGTGCCTTTAGCGCCAGCGCCCGCCTGCGTTCAGCTTCTTCCCTCTTCCCTGCCCCTCCTTGTCGCCCTCCGTGATTCAAGAGACTTGGCAGCCCGCCCTCACTCCTCGATGTGGCTTGTTCGTTGCTAGACTCAACGTCTTCAGCTGAGAATGGAGTGCATATCCGCAGGGAAACCAGCGCATTGTAGACACCATCCGCAACAGCCGCTATAGGAGGTTGTACAACATCTGGCCAGAAGTAGGCGAATGCAAAAGTCTCGGATGCATCACCCTTGATACCACTGCCTCCGGTACTGGCGCTTGACAATTCTGGCTGCCTTTTGTAGAATCTTAGATATATCCAGCTAATGAAAAACCCTAACCAAGCCAGTACGAGCGCCGTATCCGTTCCCAGGATAACGCCCGACAGTGTGTTCGCGACGAGGAAAATTGAAACAAAGTGTTTGACCCGGATCTTAATGATTCCCTTTAAGATAGTAACGGTATGTTCTGGTACGAGCTGTTTGAATGCCACAAGGAGGGCGCCTTGCAAAGCGACCGAGCCCTGGATTCTTGCCCAACTAGAATTGACGTCAGTCAACTTTGAGTACCACTGGCTGGAAGGATTCCAACTCACGAATGTGCATCTGTCCGAGCGATGACAAACCAAAGTAAATAGACGATTGCTGCTGCGAAGTACGGAATCACCGTTACAACAAGAACGAACTTCCCAAACTCGGTGGTGCCCCATGCACGCTCGAGGTATTTCCCACCATAAAGAATGGTCGCAGCAGTGACCAGTAAGGTAAGGATGTTCTGCTCCGCGAAGGTGGCGGTAAAGTAAACCCAAGGGTAGAGTAGAGACAGTTGTGGTATGAGCGCAAGGAATTCTGGATGCCTGGCGCGTGTGACTTGATAGGTAACGAAAATGGCCAGCAGTAGGGCGAGTAGAACGCGGGTCAGTGGAGGGATATTGATACGTAGCTGCATTTCCGAAAGGATACCGTAGTATCAGTGCCAAGGTAGAACGTGCAAGGTCACTGTCACACGAATGAATACCTTTAACAACGTTTGAAGTTATCCACTTTCCAGGTTCTCTGTACGGACAAGTACCTCTAGCTTGTCCGACTTCCGTTGTGCCAGCCCTAGGGGGGGAAACTTCTATACCTTAGTGGGTCTAAAGATTTAGTGTCAAGGCTAGGTGAGGGAATCCCGCCGCCTAACAGACAGCTAACCACTATCATCTAATGTCGCAAAACGAAGTGACAAAAGTGTACAATGCTTTGTACTGTTCATGACTCATCATAAACATGAACATCATGCACTAAAAGACTTGAAGATATTCAGTCTTATCATGCAAATTCTGGATCTTGAATAATGAAGAAAATTGCAAGCCCTGATGCTGTTTGTCTTTCCATGTGCCTATCATGCGAAGGTGACTAGAACTACGGAGTACCTTACTGCGGTACTTGTTAGTTTTTGAACTAAGACTTTAGACCCACTGAGGTATAGAAGCTCCCTGCCCTGGGACTGGGAGGGGGGGTGCAACCTCGGTGAGCTGCGGGGCTAACCGAGGAGCTAAGGGCAAAGCGTTCCCGCAAGATCTCTCTCCATGTCAGCGATTCCTTGCAGATGGATCATGTATGGATGGTACTCACGTCTCACAGGCTGAAAAGGAAAAAGGCTGCTGGTACTCCGTAGACGAGCTGAACACTTTTCGCCTTGCTCAAGCCCCTCTCAGACCAACCTCGTCCGACGAGCAATAAATAGTAAGACCTGCCAGTTCAAAGTCCTATCCGGACCCCTGGCGTTCTTGTCTTGTCCCAGCCTACCAGGGCTAAGACGAAACGCTGAATTCGATAGGACGCCATCCGCGCATCATCTGTCGGCCACTAATGTAGTCTCTGGCCTTCTCCAAAACTCCCCCAACTTGAAAGACCCAAGTCTTTAACGCTTCCCATGTCGAGATTCCAGTGGTCCACATGATTGAAGCTACTGATTTGCAGACACCCAGAGCTGTAACCCGCAATTCTTAATTCTCAATTCACCTTTCCTTCCACACTTCCAACTTCATCCAACTATCCGATCGTCTTCTACCATCACACCAAAGTCACGACCGTTGCTCACGTCGCATGTGTACCATTGATGCTTGGCCGGATTCATCATGTCTGCTGTACCTCTGAATTCCGACCATGTCAATTATTTGATATGGAGGTGAGTCGTGATACCTGTTCGGAACAGGCTCTGTCCGGTACCGAGGAGTTTATCGCTAACCGTTTGATCGGACAAAGATATCTTCAAGAATCAGGTAAGATCACAAGACGTGGCGACCGTCACATTGTACGAAAAAAGACAAGCTGTATGAATTAATTGCGTGTGCAGGTCATGGCGAAGCCGCTGTCAAACTCGAGCGTGACTGGAACGTAGATCCGCGATCACTGCCATTTGCGCAATACATCAGAACTCACGCCTTGGTGTTGTTGGTACAGAAAGGGCTGCAGTATTACGAAATTGAGCAGTCATTAAATCAGGTATGTCACAAAGCGCCACTTGTTGTGATTTAGCATCTCAGATGTGTTAGCATGGCGATGAAAACCCATCGTTATCATCGCCTGTACCATTTTTTGGACCTATTTCTGGACGGAACACATCATCAGCAAACGGGGAGGCAAGTGAAGACGAAACCGCTTACAAGTCACGCAACTCCCCACGAACTCGCAAACACGGTCGAGAAAACACAGCAAACGGCCTTGGGCTAGAGGTGCCAAATGCAGGTCCGGCGGCTAAGCGAAGTCGCAAAAGCAATGGCATTGAAATTACGACGACTCCATCTACAATTAATCCTACAAGCAATGGCAACATTAACCACGACAGCAGAGGAGGCAGCGACAGCATGGACATCGACCAGAACGGATATTCACGGCTGGATGCGCCAGAGCCAACCTCAGCCAGTAATTCCCCGGCAGCAGAGATCCCAAACGCATTGACTGGTGCAGTAGCGGAAGGGGCTGGAAACGGCATGGATGTGGATGAGGATGAGGATGGGGATGGGGAAGGGGAAGGGGTTGATGATGATGATGATGATGCGCGTGCGCCCGATCAGCAGCAGCAGCATGCGAGCAGCAGCATTCAGACTAGGACGCACACACTAACCCTGACGAATGGAGAGAGCGTGGGTGTGCAGAGCGACAAGGTTCGCGAGCTAGGGCCCGAAACAAGCCTGCTGTGTGTGCCGGATAAAAACGTGATGCACACCGCCTGGAATCCCCAAGATCCCCAAATCTTGGCCACTGGAGGCGAAGCGCTATGCCGCATTTGGACCGTCTCGACCAAAACCATCCTGTCTCCCGAGGGCACATGCTCTGAGCGTCAGCAACAGCAGCAGTTTGTCGATACACTGGGTCCGTCGGATGGTTCTTCGGTAACGGCAATGGCATGGAGTTCCGACGGTGAAATCCTCGCTGTCGCAACTCGGAGCGATACTCTAGGCCGGACTGGCGACGTGTCTTTGTGGGATAAAACCGGCAGATCACTAGATGAGCTAAGGACAGTACCGGATATGATCCTGATGTTCCGTTGGAACCCTTCTGGAACCCACCTGCTAGGTATTACATCCTCCAGGAGGGGGGGGAGTGCCTTGATGGTCTGGGATACACGATCATCAGATGCTCTGTGCCCTCTTGAGTTACATGACGTTGTAATGGATGCAGCATGGTCTGATGATCAGAAGTTTACTATATGTGGTCAAAATTGCATTGTACAGATGTCCATCGAGACTCACCGGATTGTTGCCCTCCATAGTCGCACCGATGAAGAAAAATACCAAAGTTGGACACACATTCGTTTCGACGCTGCAAGCAAAACGACTGCCATAGCGGCCGAAGAATCCGCAGTACTCGGAATCATCGATGCTACGGGTAATCTGAAAACCACCACAGCTCACGATGCCGAGATTACCGCCCTTGCCTACCAACCAATTTCCAATCCTTCATCCTACACTTTTACTTCTCCCCGTCTACTCGCAACCTCATCCCTCGACGGCAACATAAGGATCTGGGATGCTAACCAACCATTCACCACGGTCCATGTTCTCAGCCTCGGCCACAGTACACCTCCTATGGCCATTAGTTTCACGCCAGATGGCTACCTTGTCGCAGCAGCGAGCTGGGACAGGGTCCTGATATGGAACGCTGACGTAGGTGGAATGCCAAAAGCAGGCTGGAAAGGCGAACCTGGAAAATGGCAGAGCCCTGTGGTCAATGGAATAGATCAAGATAGCGGTACCGGAGAGGAAGAAGAGGGACCAACACACTCGTTGAGTTGGGATGCCGACGGTGGGAAACTCGCTTACGGGCTGGGCAGTCAGGTATGTCGATTTCCTGTTCGGGTACAAGCTATCTCAAGAGCGAAGACTAATTTTGGAAGATTGCGATTATCAACTTTCGACCTTAGTCCGAGCGTGGCGAAATGTCAACGTTCGAGTTGGACTTTTCACCCAAATTTCTACCTGACAGACCAAGTTGAACGCGATGCGTTCGATGGCACTCCGAAGACGAAAGTAACTTCTGAGCGCCACCGAGCATAAAATGAGGCAACATGCCTTGTGTAAGAACGCTCTCGCCAGCTTTGACCCCACTATGGCCAAACCCACAACCGCCAATTACAATCTCAGCCCGCGTCATACAAGCATTCGCGGTACACAATCTCGCATCCCATCAAAGCTACAGGATCTGAGCATTGCCGCGCCATTAAACATTGGATAGACTGCTCGTTATAGTTCCTCATGCGCCGCAAAGCGACCCCACCGTACACCTTCGAACAGCGTTCATTGTATCAAAGACCGGAAACAGTTGGAAGATCCCCCTTTTTTGTTCCATGATACCAGACTCAGCGAGCCATGTCTCTCAGGCTATCGTACATGTAACCCTACGGTTTTTCTTCTCATTTTCGCAGGCGTAGGCGTAGCCATGGACGAGAATCATTCAACGACGGCGGCTGATTCTAGGATTCCTGTATCGATGTGTATCATATGTAGCGTAGGATGAGGGAATGTAGGAGATACACGGGAGAGTTGGTTCTGGATGTGTAATTGAGTCGTGAGAGTGGAAAATCGGTGGTTGTGTGTCGGTAGAATTCCCGTGTAAACCCTCGCTTAAAGGGGCAACTTCCGACCGACCATACCTGCTTCCTGTCTTTCATCCGGGCACCTCTCCACTACATCACCATCAACCATACCTTACCTTAATCCTAAGCACCACTCCACCAAACCCGCAGCCATCCCCTTCCAGCATCACCCGCAAAAACACATCGCGCAGGAGTGCAGAGCGATCCATCATCCCCCAGTCTTGATTCCCTCTCTTTCTTTCCGCGCGAATCGCCCTTCTGCTACGGGCCGGGCCTTTCCATCTATCGTCTTACGCACCTCACCTCTCGCATCACCCCCCCTTAACCAACCAACCCCCTACCCCCCCTCAACTCCCACCAAGAAACCCCCCCCCCCCTACAATCTAACCCCTGCACCCCCCAGCAGCTCCCCTCCCCACCCACACCACACAACAACCATGCCCCCCCACCCCCACCCCCACCCCCACCCCCGCGCCAACCCCACCCCTTCCGCAGCCCTAACCCGCGACCGCCTCGCCCGCGGCCACCCCCCAAAACCCCACCCCACCCCCACCACCACCCCCACCACCAACGACGCCGGCGCCGCCAGATCCGAGCTCTGGGAAACCCAAGAGCGCAAACGGCGCGCGGCGGAGGTGCTGGCGAGCTGGGAGATGCTGGCCTGGTTCGCGGGGAGCAGGGGCGAGGTTTGTTTTCCTTCATGTTTCCTTTCTTCTTTTCAAAAAAATTCCTTGCTGGCGATGTCTAACAAAGCTGTGAGATTCAGAGTATACCGCAGACGCGGCTGCGGTTCCAGAAACTGATGGTTGGGCTCGAGGAGCGTGGGGCGGGGGAGGAGTGGGTGGATGAGGGGGAGGAGGGGGGTGATGGTGGGGATGGGGGGAAGGGAGGGAGTACTGGGAGCGGTAGAGGGGGGAGGGGGGGGAGGAAGAGGTGAGGTGGGGTGAGGTGGGGTGAGGTGAGGTGGGATGGGGGATGGATGGATGGATGGATGATATGATATGATGTGTATGAGTTGATGGTTCGAGGTTACGGATACGCTAACTTTATATTTTCCGCTCCCACAGTTTCCAATGTACGTATATACTATCTACAACCTCCCCTCCATCCCTGCCCCATCTCTCCCCCTTCTTCCACACGGTTCCCCCGTCCCCATCTTCCCCGTACTCTTACTCACACCTCCGCCGCTCTCCCGGCCCCCTCCTCATTAACCATACTCGCTGCATCCCCAACCTGCCTCCTCACACTCACCTCCCTCCCCTTCAGCCTCGAGCGAATCATCGCCATCATTGTCAATCCTTGGGGTCGCTGCTCGCCCCTCATGACGCTTAGTTGCTATTGCAGCGGTTCCGAGGATGATGAGAGTCGGTTCAGGTGTAGGTAGACGTCTGTGCCGTAGCTGGATGTGTAGAGGGGTGGTTAGTTTCTTTGAGAATGATTGGAGGTAAAAGACTGGGGAGAGGGGGAAAGATGCGGAGGGAGGCGGGATGGACGCGGAATGAACTTACCCTTCCATGCTGATTAATTTCAGGTCGCCGCCAAAGTACCGGGCGTAGAGTCGACTGATGGGGAGACCGTATCCGAATCCAGCCATGGGAGCTTTGAAATCGCTCTTGTTGAAATCCGGATCCAGATTCGGTGTCGTTTCTACCGTCGTGTACATGTACGTCCAGACCAGCGGAATAGTACTCCTCGGTATGCCACCTCCCTCATCGCTGATCTTGATTGTAATATCCTCTTTTCCTTCTGCTATGATGACTTTTGTAACCGGGAACTCCTGTTTGTCCTGCCCGTGTGTTTCCACCACCGCTCGTAACGAGTTTTTGAGCGTTTCGAACAGCATGTGCGAGAGATGACCAGGGACGTACATGAAATGCAGGTCGGATTTGCAGACAAGCTGGACCTTTGGGGCGTCGAATAGACCGTAGTGGTCCTCACAGACGAAGCGGGCGTTTTCAATGGCTTCTTGCGCGAGTTCGCGGACGTTGGTTGCGGTGCAGATGATGCCGACGTAATTCGGGTCCGATGTTTGTTTCTGGTCCGTGAGAGCGATATGCTGCCCGATCAGCATACGTATGCCGATACGGGACATGTAGAAGCGGTCGAGGAACGCTTGGATATTCGAGTCGATTTGCATGCGTTGTTTTTTGCGTTTGTATTCGAGGATTCCCTGAGCTACGGTTGTGACGACGCTGTCGTGCCGTCTTTTGATGCCTTCAAGGGTTTTCGCAAAGCGTTTGTTGTAGTCGTTGAGTTCAGGAGGCCAGTCGCCGCCGTCGTCCGCAGCGGCGAAATAGCGTCTTGAGGAGGATTTGACGCCGTTGCCGTTGGCATTCTCTTTGCCGTTACCTTTCGGTAGGGAGCGGTATTGCCCTTGTCTAACGCTTGGGTTTTGGGTGGTTTCGCTCAGGATTTTGTGTTCCCGTGCGCTTGGCTTTGAGGGCCGTAGAAGACGTTCTCGTAGGTCTTTAGGTAGAGTGGGTCGGGGGAGCGCTGTGATATCCTCAAACGATTGTGCATACCAATCCTGCACCCTTTTGATGGAAGGCATCTCGTTCAATCCATCGGGTAGATCCCCAAGCTCTTGGACTCGGTGTGCTAATCGGATTGGAAGTTCCTCTGACAGAAATTGAGAAGCGCGGAACAGTGTGCCTGCAAGCAGCCTCGTCAGCTTTCGTCCCCTACAGGTCCCACAAGAGACGAATCTCACCTATCGAGGGTTTCTCCCCAAATTGAACCATCTGCCGCAGACTCACACCCGTGGCTGGGAAATGGGAGTAATGCTTGACGGTCTCCATCAGCGCCTCGGACTTTTTCCATGACATGTTGCTCTTTCTAGGTCTAAAGCCTAATTGTTTCTATAAGCCTCTGATCCCCTTCAGCCTTTCAAGGCCCTTCGCTCAAGGACTCTCAATCCAGGATTTATACAACGTTGCCGAGGCTATTGACTGGGGAGTGGTGAATGTGCCCCTCACTGAACTTCAATGGATGTATAATATAATTATAAGCTGAAGTACAATCGATGGACGGAGAATTGATAGAGCTTTGTATCACGCTTGGGAGTGTTTTAAGGGATATTAAATAGGTATGAATAGGTATGAATAGGTATGAATAGGTTAAGATCTAGTTGAAATATAATCGAGTCATGGCTGCTGGCGGAAGCTCTACTCTACTGTACCGTAGAGCCTCTGGTCCGGTAACTTTCCCTTTCCCCCACATTTCCGGCTGTATTCCGTACATTGTACCATACTCGCGTAAATCCCTGCTAGTTAAGCGTCACATGTGATCTCGCGGGCCATTATTCTATTCTACAGTATCTCAACTCCTCGCCACAAGGGTACCGAAGGATTTCATGATTGAGTTGCTACCTCCATCTGCCTCCTCTAGCAGCGATCCATCTTGAGCTGTCTGTGTTGTTCTTCTCACTCTGCAGCAATGTTGAAAACAATGGGTCGAATCTCCGCCTGTCCGACTTGGTTCCTCATGTCTCCGCGGATGCGCCCTGCCATCCTAATAGTCCCGAGGTAGAAGTAGAACTCGGGCTAAGGTCATGATATGCTTGACGTCTAACTTGTCCTAGCTGTAGACTTTGGACGCCTTGAACCGACCAATACCATTCAACCCTATAAGAAGGAGCAATCCCCTGCAACCATGGTGTTGTATTCCCCCAAATGGTCGACTGGAGGATCTGGAAAAAGCTGTCAGATTAAATGTCCATCATCACAAAAAGTCGTGTCGTTGTCTCCATCGAACAATTCAGTACTGTATTTCAATTGTTGTAGACTATCAAAGCCTGATCAATGGCTCCATTAAACTCCAATCACTTTGAACGTCGCAGAAAAATGAATGATTTCCTTTTTGCCCCTTCCCAATCTCATCAGCATCAGAACTGCAACCAGTCAACCGAAAGCTCCACGGACAATCCACCACAAAGCCACCCACAACCGTCATGGCCTACCCTTTTCCACGGTTTGCGAGTGCGCCTCAGACTCCCCAACACATCCAAGGAATGGAAAGCCCTCGAGACGTGATGCCTCGCAGCGGTAAACCTGTTGGGGGTTACAAGTTGACTGGAGTGATCCTGATCCTCGTAGCTATTACCTTGCTCTGGATGATGACCTCCTTTCGTGCATCGTCCAACCGGATAGATAGGATACCTCTTTCCCGTGATGCTATCGAAGAGCAGGTAACCTACTTCTTTCGTGCTTGTCCATGTGCTCACGATCTTCAAGCTACTTCAACCACTTCGAAGGACATCAAGAATGTGGCCTTACTTCAAGAGATCTGTACGATCCGCCAGTCGTTTCTACCGTAGATGGAAAGAAGCAGTCTTCCTACTGCCATAACCGTGCAAGCCTTCTGACTGCCATGAACGGCGGTGGCCGCCATGGATTTGATGCACCCTTCTTCCCGGCAGGATGCCACTACCGCTGGTACTCGACCCCGGAGATCTGCATGATCCTTGAACGCTTTGACGCCGTTGTGTTTGTTGGCGACGACATGCTTCAACATATTTATGCCGCCTTTAATATGCTCCTCCGCGAAAATATTGCAATGGGGAGTCTTAAGCAATGGGAGATGAAGGAAAGGGAACGGGACGTCTGCAGATGTGACGGCCAATTCACCAATACTGGCTGCTCTAAGTTTGTCGTCACTTCTAGCCAGGACGTGATTGACAACGACGGAGGAAGCGGGCATAAGAGTCCCTATTACTGCGACCGTGAGTGATGTCAACACCTCTCAAAGCATTGACATCGATCTGACAACCACAGGCACGCCCCACATCTTCCTCCCCATCACCGGATCCCCCGCCTCCCCGGACCTGCACACCGCCCTCGCCGGCGTCCTCTCGAAAGACCCCGACTCCTACAAACCCGTCCCACTAATCCACTCCCTCTCCCTCAGCACCGCCCTCTCCTGGCCCCTCGCCACAGCCTCCATGGACGAATGGATTACGCTCGCCGATGCCTCTGCCCGTAACGTACCCATCATCTGGGTCGGTCCCACCGCTGCCGGCCACCTCAAACCACCCGGGCAGATTCTAAGTCAGGGCAATAATGCGCTGTGGCATTACACGGTGGAGATGGCCAAGGAGGCCAGGGCGAGGGAGGTGGAGACTTTGGGGATGTATAACTTGACGTTGCAGGCGGGGAGTTGGGATGGGAGTAATTATGGGATGAGGGTGGGATTGGTGCAGGCTATGATGGTGAGTTTTTCTTTCTTTTGCACTGGGTGAGCGGCGAAGTGATAATGAAGCTGACGATGCTGTGTATCGTAGATTGTCAACTGGCTTTCCAGGCTAGAGTCTACATGAAGTTCTGCAGCGTTGCAAAACGTTGATTTGAACATCGTCTAGACTCGGAACAGCGGGGCGTCTTCTCTACAGGTTGCCACATTCGTTTTCTTCAGCGCAACATCTCGCTTCGTATAAGCTTAAACATCAATATGTATGTTCCCCCGTACACTGCCATCCAGGCCAGCATACCCCTTGCTATCCCTCACCCAATCCCAATCCTGCCTCCCGCCTCACCTTCTAAATCACAATTCTACGCGCCTACCTCACCCATCCAACCCACCCTGCGCCCACAATCACACACCCCCACACCCATACCCTCCCCCAATCGGCCTCACCCCACCCTCAACCCACCCACCTCTCCCCTCCCTTCATCAATACCCTAGCATCCTCTCACCCCCATCCTAACCACCTCGCAAACCCCCACAACAAGGGCAACTATCGCCTTACCTCACCGATCCAAATCTGATTCTCTCACCCCCGGGTTGGGGGGGAAAAGGGGAGGAGGGGTACTGTAGTAGGGTTGGGTAAAGTGAACGGGGTTAGTGGGTTTTTTTTTTCCTTTGGGAAGGTGGATCTATAGATAGACCAGAACGCAACTCAAAGAGAGCGAGTTGGAAGAAGGAGGGGCGTTGGGACAGGGCGTGGAGGATTCGCAGTCAGCGGGGGGGAGTTGGTGGTTTCGGGGGACCTGGAAAGAGAGAGGCTGTTGCGGGTAGCGAGAGCGAGTGCGAGTGCGAGTGCGAGTGCGAGTAAGAAGTGGGTTGTGGGTTGTGGGGAGTGGGGAGTGGGGAGTGGGGAGTGGGGAGTGGGGAAGGTTGCAATGGGTTTTGGGTTTTGGGTTTTGGTTAGGTGAGGGGATGGGGGAGGGGGGAGGGAGGAGGTGGGAGGAGTGGAGGGGGAAGGGGGGAAGGAGAGGAAGGGCTGCATTGTTGGTTTGGACGAGGGTAAAGGAGGGATGGTAGTTGGGTTGGTGGATGAGGTAGGGGAAGTGCGGGAAATGGTGGACGAGGGGAGTTTTTCGGGGGATATGGATGTGTTTTTGGATAAGTGAGTGGTGGGATTTGTGGATGAGATGGGGATGGGAAGAGGAAGGATGCTTCTTGCACGAGACTCGGATTCAGTTCTCTGTGCGCAAATGAGTTGTCAGAAGAGAAGTATTTTTTTTTTCAAAAAAGGTCAACAAAACGCTGGGCAACGTTGCTTTGATCTCTTAGCTATATCCTAAGGTATGCTTTATAATCTAGGTGTCGTGCTCTAGTTTACCTCCCTGAAGAAAGGACTTTCCTCGTCTGAAACGGGCAAGTAATGCCATCGCCAATAAGAACATCACCGCAAGCCGGCTGTTGGCAAGTCAACAAAATACATCTTTGTAACAATTGCTCTTTGAAATCGTTCATTCCTTGTTGAAAGAATAAAAATTGATTTCTTTTCATCATTGTAGCTTATATTCTTTTTTAACATTCTTCTAAACAGACTTCTGAAAATCGCTTAGGCCCAAAGAGAGCAAAGACATCCAGCAAAGCTGTGCCTAGGCGTTCTGCTCGCTGTTCGTTATACCGACTGTCGTCAATGTTCGAGCTGCACGGTTAATAGCAATAATGCTTCATGACAAGCTTCTACTAGACGTGACTGCTATGCTGGAAAGTGCTTGAATAGGCTCTTCAGTACGTACGTGCGGAGGAGGTAAAGCAATTGGAACCACTTCCTCGTTCTAAGCAACCTAGGTATGTAGATGGTAACCAAAACACCTACCCAAATCTAGGCCGAGCTTCCGGAGGCCTGCTGCTGAAGTTAGATAGATGGAGTCTTGCCAGGCAGGAAAGCTCGTTATGGTGATAGTTTGCGTATGATATGCATCTGCGTGCTTCAATTCCCACTCTGCGGTATCCGCCAAAGCGCAGCGGAGCGGAGCGGAACCATGGGAAGGACGCCGGGCCAAGTTCTCCGGGTCACGGCTTGCAGTCGACACTTTCGAAAAAGGCTCAGAGCCGTGGAACAACCCCAATCGAGTGGATCGTGCGTTAGTTAGCAAGCATGGTGGATACATCAAGCTCAGCTGATGCTAAGCATTGAGTTCTTTGAACACGCTTGGTTTGCGCTTGTCGGATTGACTCGACTCCGCCATTGGCCCATAAAACAACTCATGAGGTCGACTCCATATCAAAGAACGGTATCGTCGTGCATGGCGCGAGTGCACCGTTACCTTACCTGATCTTACCACAGTATGCCCGTATGCCCTCTACTAAGCCGCCTTGTTGAGAAGCTCACTACGAGTACACAGTAAGCCCCTAAGGCGGGATGGTTCCGACACCAAGCTCGATACCAAGCTCGACACCAAGCTCAATCCGCGAAATGGGCCATTCACGCCATCCTCGATCCAGGAATAGCAGAAAAGCGTAATAAGGCGCTTCAACGCCTGATATCTCATTCGCTTAGAAAAACGCCCTTGAAATGCTCTCGATCAATCGCTACCAGTGAGACCGTTTCCCAGGGCTGAATTGATTCTTCGAGGGTGTCCAGATTAGCGAATAAGTCTGGGGCTGCAGAGCCAGAACCAGTGCTGTAATGCTCGACCACATGTCTCAAGTAGCTTCCAGCCCTAACCACGCGGGGTTGAGATATATGAGGTAAAGGGCCGACTCGATGTTTTTGTGTAGAATATCCCGTTTTGCGCTTTCGTCGTTGAAATTCCGCTTCCTCTGATAAGAAGAATCCTCCTTTCCACAGTTTCCATCCTTCATCATGTCGCTGCCACTGCATCCTGCAAAAGAGCCCCTCATCAGTGAGTATGCTTTACAGGCGTCGCCGGGCTTTGGCAAGAATGAAGCGCAAGTTGACGTGGTTGCGATGCGGAGCCGTGACCTAGTAAGCTCATTCCATGCCCAGCAGCTCTATACTTTCGTTTTTCCCTTCTTTCAATCAAGTCTCCCTGTCAAAGTATTTTTACGGCAAAATTGACCGCTTGATCTATCCTGTTTCTATCTTATCTTTGGGAGTTCCGACCCCGTAGCAAAAGAGACCAAGGCCAAAAAGCTGAATACAACAGCGAATCAAACGACGTATACGAGTATTCCGAGTTATTCAAAGAATCTTGAGCACCTTACTATCAATCCTTATCGCCGGCACCATGACCTACGCCCTGGTCAAATATTACACAACCAAGAACCACAACGCCCACGGCACATCGATATGGGCAAGCCCAACGATGCTCTGGCCTACCTTCATGCTTCTAGCTGTATCACTGGTCACCGTCGTCCTCAATATCTTCACCATCTGCGCCTACTTCCGGGGCGTAGAAAAGGCCAACACGACGAGCAGCGTGGCGGGCTATATCGGGTATGCTCTGCTCGCTGTGCATGTGCTGGTATGGGCCGTCAGTATGGGACTGTTCAAGATGGCGAACACTGGCAAAGATCTCTGGGGCTACAGTTGTGGGTCTCAGGCAGACGCTATTCAGGAAGAAGTCCAAAGCTTTGTGGATTTTGGGAAGCTGTGTACCACCCAGGTGAGCCTTGTTCTATGGCTGTTCGCTCTGAATGTTACACTGCATCTCTAACATCGACATACAGACTGGAGCCTTCTACACCACGATCATCCAGGCGGTGATATACGTTCTCGCTTTCATCATTTACGTCTGGAGCATGCAGCGGATGATGGCGAAGAAGAAGCTTGAGGAACTTGGCAGGCTCGAGGCTGGACATGGGAATATCTCGACGAGGTATTGAATTTCCTTCTTTTTTTTTTTTTGGAATATCGGTACACTACTTTTTCTTGAGACGGAGTAACCTTGGATTAACGGCCTTTTAACGCACTTGCAAGGTCCTGCTGGGAATATGGGATGAGAGTGCGCTTTATCTGTGTATATTTCACTCTAGGGTTTTAAATTAGGGTCTGCATCTGCAACATGGTATATCCATCCAATCTCATTGCACAGCGTAGTCTCTCATATGGCTTTTTTGCCGTCAAAATAACTGCGCTACACCTTCCACCCCTCTTTGTCGCCCATGCACGGTTCCTGCAACAGATAAGAAGAAATATTGGATTATAAATCATTTCTGTTTTAAAAATTCATTTTCTGCAGAAGATTACTCAACTTCCAGTGACCTGCGTAACGATCATTGGTCAATATCTACCTTCCCGAACCGCAATTCTGTTATATGCATGCATGACCAATCCTCTTCGTTCGACTCCTGGTGTTGAGGAACCTCATCTACATTAATGGTAATTAGTTTTGGCGATTAATTAAATGCATATCCGTGACAAAGCTCCTCCTCCCCTTTCACTCTACTCCACCCCGCTATTAAAATCTCTCCATCTGCCTCAGGCAGCTACATACTCACCAGCTATCACCTGCAATATCCGGAAAGAATAAAAACGACAGATAGTTTCCCGTCATGTCTCAGACTCAAATCAAATTACCCTTGAACATCTACCATGGCTCCGAGTCTGGCAAGATCACAGTGGGCGAGCCGATAACTCGAGAGCTCGGTCCTTCGGAGGTTGCAGTTAGGATCACGCATTCGGGTATCTGCTTTACCGACGTCCATCATCGTAGGCAAGGAGCGTGCGGTCTCGGGCATGAAGGCGTTGGCATTGTGGAACAAGTCGGTTCGGCGACGAGGTATATCAAAGTTGGGGACAGAGTGGTTGTTGGGTAAGGCCAGCATTCGTGGCTGGTTTGATAAAACAGATGTTGGGTGCTTACGCGTAATAGATATGTATACAGCGTAAAGCCTCCGTTGGCTCCTTTGGTTGGACGTGCAGTCTTTAAAGAGGTTAACGAGAAGAACTGTTAGACTTGTGGACATTGCATTCCATGTATGACGGGCTATCGTCAGTACTGCAAAGAAGCAAAGAACTTCGGCCTTGATGAGCTCGATCAAGGAACTCTTGGAGATTATGCTATTCGTGAAGAGCAGCAAGCCTTCAAGGTTCCTGACGAGATGGACTCGAAACACGCTGGTCCTTTCGTTTGTGCTGGGGTAAGCTGAGATCTTTGACAACTCAACCGTCAACGGAAGCTCCGGATACGACTGATGAACCGACTTTCTAGCCTACCGTCTACCAAGCCCTGGTCACGGCGGACCTCACCGCTAACGCAATCGTGGGTGTAGTAGGCGTAGGCGGTTTAGGTCACCTCGCCATTCAATTTGCTAAGGCTATGGGCTATACTGTTATAGTGTACTCGTCGACAGACTCCAAAAGAGAAGATGCCTTCAAGCTCGGGGCGGATGAGTTTGCTACCACCAAAGGCGTGGAAAAGCTGGAACTTCCTGGGGTTGCAGAGGGAAAAAGGGAGGGTGTGAATTGCATGATCTTTACGACGACTGAGGTGCCAGATTTGAAGACGTTCTTTCCTGCTTTGGCGCCGCAGGCGTGGATTATTCCTCTGACGGCGCAGATGAAGGATCTAGCTATACCGTACGTACCTCTAAGCTTTTACATTTTGGAGTATCCTTGAGAATATCTCTTGACGGTCCTGATCTTATAGGTATGTCCCCTTCCTTGTCGGCGGCTACAAACTCACGTAAGTCAATTTACCCTGTGATATTTTGTTCCTCAACAAGACTTCAATTGACCAGTTCTCAACAATTCAGGTTCGGAGCCGGTGCAGCTCGTCAGAATAGCGTCAGAATGCTTGAATTTGCGGCAAAGCACAACATCCACCCTTGGGTCGAAGAGTTTCCAATGACTGAGGAAGGTTTGAACAAGGCTTTTGACCGTCTTGAGAGCGGCGAAATGAGGTACCGTGCCATTGCTGTTGCTTAGTAGAGCACTATCATAATTAGTAAAGAGATGCCATCTTAAGCTTTTCCCCATTCATTAGCTGTGCATTTGCGAAGAACATGATGTCAAAACTATATGAGTATCACAGATCACCACGAGGTCAAGTCCGCAAACAATGACCAGTCTTCGTAGAGAGGACTGCCTACCAACATAAATGACAGCCTTGCCATATCGCTGCGAGAGATTTTGTATCAGTCCGCGTTAATGTTTTGAAGAAAAAAAAGGAACGTTATCTTGAATTTTGATCAATCTTCGAATCTTGAATGATCCAGGCCAAACAGAGCCAGGAAGTTTTGAACTGATAGTACATAGCACGGCATTTGATTACTCTGTGTTTTTTTTACAGCTCTTACTGAGAGTGTGGACAGAAATGGACGAAGAATTCGTTAATCCGGCAACAATCGGCTTCTTCCGTATTACTAAGCCAAAACGCAGAGATAGTTGCCTCAGGACTTCTGACGTTGAGGGCTAAGCCCCTTAGGGTTAGCGCTTTGCTTACTACGGAGGCTGGTGCACTGAGCTCGCAAAGTAGGTAACCAGAGTTAACCCGAAGGGGCTTAGCCCCCCACGTCTGAGGTCCCGAGGCGAGGAGGATATGTAATTCAGAAATAGACAGTCATACGGGCACGAGGCGGTCCCATATAACTGTGTCTTACTGTCACGGCGAGATGCCATGGAGGCGATCCGCTACTCCCTATGCAATTAGCAAAGCGTGTAACCTCTTAACGGACCGCTCTTCCTCCTAAAAGCCACTGAGCTCACCAACAACTATCTCTCGCAATGAACGGCCACGGGCGACAATTCTCGTATTCGTCCCAGAGCGACTCCCGATATGGTGCTGGGCCTATTTCTCAGGTGCAGCCCTCATCGGCGGTACTCCTGGATGGATATCGGGGCTCACTCGAAAGCTCGAACGAAGATCACCCGCGTTTCAACCCTGTGAGTGCACCACTTACAGAAGACCTGGGTACTTCTGACTATCTACGTAGCTCAACAAAGTGCATCCGCGAAGTTCACCGCTGCTCGACTCGAACGACCCTGTCTCGATGCACCTGCTTATGGAAACGGCAATGGGTGACAGCCAGCAGTATGAAGTCCTGTCCTTTGAGGAAATAGACGACCTTAAAAAGGAGCTTTCACTTCTTGATACTCGGATTGATGCGACCAAGCGCAAACTAGTCCTCGAAAGCAAGCTCCGCGATGCAGCGCAGTCTCTCAACCGGCTGTACTCACCCAATGCTAGCCGGGAGAGTACGGCGAACGGAACCAAGGACTCCCCCAAAAGGCATCGAAGAAGCATAATGGGTAGTAGAGGTGGTAGTGTTGATCTTTTGAATAAGACGGACGATGAAATGGCTTCCAGCGCGAGGAAGTGCGAAGCTCTGGCCCAAGAGCTGTGGAAGCTGGAGAAACGGGCACAGGATCTACAGAAGCGATTACTGGAACACACCGCTGGGGTTCTACAGATGACCCACAAGGGTTTCTTGAAGAACGACATGCCACCTCACACACCTGAAAGCTTACCGGATTTCCTCAACGGCCGTGACGGTTCTCGTCAAATCAATCTAGCTCATGATTTCGATGATCTCAGTTTCTACCGGACTCTTGACGGTATGCTAGAAATTGGAGATGCTCAGACTGACGGCCGGAGCGACACTTTTGCACAGCAGACGCAAACGATTCTAGAGACGGAAAGAAAACTTGAGGAGCTCAATCAGCACTTGAGAGAATCAATCGCCCAATCCGCAACACTACGTCAGCCAATGCCAGCCCCTCCAGTCCGAATTCACGAAGACGAGGGGGCAGAATTTGCGCTTCAAGACCAATTGAGTTACCTCGAGAAGGGTCTCGAGGCCATCCAGCAGGATCGGAATGTCATATCGCAAAATGCTAAGCAATCGGCATATGCTATAGAGGAGAGACTAGAGGACCTCAACAGTCAGCTTCATGGTATCATATCCCGGAGTGGCAAGGAACAGAATGCAGGATATCCTTTGCCTCCTCAAGTCTCAGGCCAAAGCACAAAAGAACAAATAAGCTACCTTGAGAACGGGCTGGATACCTTAGAGCAGAGCGTTCAACGTTTTATGGAAGATGGACAAGCCATGTCATCTAGAGCCGTTGGTCACGAAGAAAAAGCAGAGCAATTCGAAACTACCCTTTTAGGGTTGTGGGACATATTGATTGCAGGGGAAGAAGACTCCAGGCGAAGAACCCAGCAAAACGGCCAAGTCCAGCAAGCCGTACCTCACGAAAAATTTTCCTTGCAATCCTTTTCTGCTAAGGTTCAATCTCTTCACATCCGAGTCACCGAGTTGCAGGATCAAAAGGAGATTCTGAAACGGCAGGTCCAGCAGCAAAGAGACCTGAATAGCAAATCTGATGCCCAGAAGGATGCGCAGGTTTCGGAGCAGACCATGGCTCTTGAGCAGGCAAAGAAGGAGTTTGAAGCGAAAGACAAAGAAGCTAACGAGACCAAGGACGAATTGGCGCTTCTTACGGAGCGGTTTGACGCGTCAAGGCAGGAAGCTGCTTTGCAAGAACATCACGTCCTTAAAGAGGCGGAGGAGCGTTTTCATGCCGAGCTGCAAGCCAAGCAACAAGAAATTGAGAAACTTGAGGCTGAAATTGCAGGTCTAGGTGCAGATCATAAAGGCAGATTAGAAGAATCTGATCAGCGGATTCAGGATCTTTTTGCCGATATAGCAGTACATAAAGAAGCCAAAGCACATCAAGAAGTGAACGAGGAGAGTCTTAGGCAAGCTATCGAGGCCAAGACTCAAGAAGCCGAGAAAGCCCAGAACGAAATGAAAGATTTGGAGGGTGAGATGGTTCGCCTGCAAACAGAGGTCACCATTGCAAGAGCTGAGCTTGACGGAGCTTACGGCACAAGGGCCCAACGAGCGGCTGAGGGGATACCAAACCCTGCCATGCAAAAAGAACTTGAAGAGCTTAATGAACGTAACAAATCTTTACTTAGTGAACTATCAGCACTCAAGGCGCAGAACGACACAGTCAGCGGCAAGCATGCGGAGATGGCACAGAGAGTGCAAGCTCTACAACGCGAGCTTTTTGAGACCATTAGCGAATATGAGGTGATGACTAAGGCCAGCATTGAGTTTGAGAAAGAACGAGACCAGCTTGAGAGCTACGTTGACAGCTTACGAGATCGATGTGAGGCCCTCGAAGGTCAGCTGAGTGAGGAGAAGCTGCGCTGGCTTGGCACGCAAAGTCCAGGTTCTGCTGGCAGAGAAGGAATGGTTCCAGGAACTACAAGCACGAGTGTACTGAAGAACGAATTCAAAAAGATGATGAGGGAGACCAGGGCGGAGAACATGAAGGCTTTAAGGGTGAGTAGCGTCATTGTATGCTGCATCATGGAGAGGGAGAGGCTAACGGCAGAATCAGGCTGAGCAAGACGAACGCCGAAAGTTGGAAGCGCTCGTTCGCACCTTAAAACGAGACCAGTCCACAGGGAAATCTTCTTTGAGCCAGAGTATGACCGCACACTGAGATTATATGAGCCACCGAGATGCTGCGATGGTCTTTTCGGAAGGCTTTCGAAACAGCCGTTAAAGCTTTTATCACGACGCTTGTTACTTGCCGGGCATGTGCCGGTATCGGATTTTGCATTTCGATTGGAGTCTGCGGGGAGCTTCAGAGGTTCTGTTACACTAATTCTGCGTAGTAGAGTACACCATGTCTGACTGGATAGAAAGGGGAACATGCCAGCCTTTCTGTATACTACTCACGAATTGGAAGTACATATCGACATTAGTGGGGTGTAACGAGTACCAAACGAAAACGGCACGCCATGACTACTTGCTGGACTGAGAATGGGATTGGAGTCTACATTGTATTCAACGAAGATCACGGGAAAGAACGTAAAAAGCCTGGTTACATCTACCCCAACAGTAGGTCTGATAGCCCTGAAGACAAAGGAAGTCTAGTGCATGATCGGTTTTCTCCATTGTATCGATTAGTCATTCATAAAACTTTTCTTACGGAAGTTGTCGTCGTCGACTAGTTCCGTCACTCAGTGCAACTTCCAGATCAGGAATCAACGAGCCACATGCTTTCAACTCACTCGCATCACCTAAGCTATTGTACTCTCGCTTACCTACGTCTGGCCCCATGAGCTTCCACGCCTTACGGCATTAGCATTGCTACCATAAAACGCTGTAGGATTACTTCGAGCATCATTTCCCACGCATCTCAATGAATCGATCACGGACACCACCGCCTCGCTCCCGCCCTCCCCTCGAAGACACCACCAATTCCCCCCATAGCCGCACTCCTTCTCCACCATCACCACCTTACGTGGACGCCAGATCCTACCTCCCTAAGCTCCGCCGCAAAGTCTCCCTTCGCGCCTTTCATCCCCATGTCGACTCCTCGGAAGAAATCCCTAGTATCCACAGCTCCATCTATGAAGCCTCCCTCGTCCCATCCAACGAGTGGATCTCTCCCACCAACATTGAAACCATCGCCGCAACTGGCGACTGGGATTCCTCCTGTGTGGAGCTCAAGAAACCTCCCAAACGCCGTCTCTTTCCCAGAAAGACGCACTTGGCTCCGCCTTCGGCTACAACATCAACCACGAGAAAGATTCTGAATGTCCACTACCCGCACTATTTGGAGACAATCACGGAACAACGCTCCTTCGCTACCCTCCGCTCTTCCCTCTCCCTCAAATCCATTCGCAAGCAATCTTTTTCGCTCCCCACCCATCACTTACCCACCCTCCCCTCACCAACAACCTCCCGATCTCCCTCGCCCACACCTCTCACCACTATACCTCGCACAAATCATCCAGTGAACCCAGCACCCCACCGCTCCCCAACACCTACTGGCCTACCCACGTTCAACACGCCTGAAGCAGCAAACTACCGCTTACCCGCTCCAAGACTAAGATTCCGAGACTATTTCAGGCCGATGGGGGAAGGAGAGATAGAGTGGAGGCGGCAGACGATGGGGCTGCCGAGAGGGGTTGTTATGAGAGGGGAAGGCGGGGTATTGGTCTGTGGCCGGTTCAGGCCCAACGTGGGAAGGGTGTGGGAGAGGCATCCGTGGGTTAGAGGCGAGGGAGGGGGCCTGGGTGGGAAGGGGCAGAGAGGAGCCGAGGTGGCGCAGCAGCAGACTACGCAGACTTCGCCGGACGAGATACAGGGAGGAGTAGAGGCAGAGCGACAGGCAGCAGAGGGCGCAGACAGCAAGTGGAAGAAGTTCTGGGAGGTTACGTGTTTCGTTTGCTGTGGGATTGAGGAGGCAGACTGCGGTGAGGAACGAGTGCGGATGGTCAATCATCGGGAGGTGCAGGCGGTGAATGCGAGACCGGTGGTTTGCGGTCCAATCTTCTAAACCGTCCATGGGGGCTAAAGATGTCGTGGGAGCTCTGGAACGGCGTTAGGTGGCTGTATGAAAATGCGTTGGGAATACTGGCCTGGATTTGCTTAGATTAGTCTTCTGAAGCGTAGACGGCAGTGGCTCGGTGCACTGTGTCTCTTGAGGCATGGAGGGCTTGGGGGCCCTCGTCCGGAAAGCTTAGATTCATTAGGGGCGTGGGTGTTGTGTGCTTTTTGGTTAGATTGCTGTCAGGAGCAGCTAGATTGGCTTACGATTCGAATATGGGAAAATTAGCGATCGTGAAGCCACCTCGTGCTTCAGTTGTCAGGACATAGATGACTATAGTCTCAACCCTAACCCAAACCCATACCTCAAATCTCAGAACGTTGCAAGATCTACATATAACTTCCCTATTACTGACGCCGGCGCTATGCCAAAATGGTGCAGACTGATCGCCTAATGGAGCCTCCCTCAAACGTTACTTTCGACCCCCGTCTCTCTCCTCCCCCTCCCCCAACGCCTTCCGATACTCCCCGATCGCCACCTCAATCGCCCTCACCGTCGGCCCCAGCAGCTGCTGCACCACTTTTGCCCCACCCCCAATACTTTCGAAATCATACCGCACCTTCCTGCCCGTCTTCTCATACCGCTCTTTGATCTGCCGCTTCACCCTCTCCACCTCCTTCGCTCTCTCCGCCTCGGCGTCCTCCGCAACCGCGTTGATGCGGTCCATGGCTCGGTTGAGGGTCTCAACGAGGTTGAATACGGAGTCAGCGCGGGAGGGCGCGCCGGAGAGGAAGGCGGACCAGAAGTGGGAGAGGAATTCGGTGGTGGTGGCGTGGGTGAGGGTGAGGCGGTCGTGGATTTGGGGGGGGAGGGGCGTGGTGCTGGAGATCGTGGTGGAGGTGGAGGAGGTTTGGTGGTGCTGGAGGGAGATCGCGGTGAGGATTTGGGATGTTGCGGCTGAGAGGGCGGAGTGCGCGCCGATGTGGGGGGGTTTGCTGGGGTGGGATTCCGAGTCGGAGTCGTCGGAGTCGCTGTCGGGGTCGAAGCCGATGGCGGTTTCAAGGTTGAGGTCTGGGCTGTTTGCGTCCGAGAGGTTGCTCTGGAGGAGGTGGAGGACTTGGGCGGGGTCTTGGCGGGCGTAGAGGAGGGCGTCGGCAGAGACGCCGTTTTGTTTGTCCGAAGAGAAAAAGCGGGATTGGTCCCTGATGTTGAGGATGATGCGGTTTTCTTCGGCGTCGCCGCGGAGATCTTGCAGCGCGAGGGAATTGTACGTTTCTTCGTCGACGCCGATGGGGAGAGAGGGGTCGATGTCGTTGGGGGCGACGTGGGACATGATTTTCTCACTTAGGGCATTGAGGGTGCGAATTATGGGAACGCGATCTATGGAGGTGGGGCGCATGGTGAGGTCTGGGGCGTTGCCTTTGCGCTGGCTGTGGTTTTCTTCGTTGCCTTCAATGTCGATGATGTGGGGGACATGGGAGGCCATGAGGCGTTTGGCTCGCTCGGTGTCTTCGTCATCCTGGAGGTATTTGTCGAGAGTTGGGTCTGTGGGATCACTTTCGGTGATTTTTTCGCCTTTCAGCTTCTTGAATAGTCTGCTTTGGAAGAATCTCTCCCAAAACGAGCTTTCGCTGAGCTTGGGGACGTTTTCGTCATAGACACGTTTGACCAGAGAATGTTGGTTGAAGATTAATTGAATTTGTTCTTTTGATATTGTAAGTCTCATGGTGCCATCTACAGTCACCGGCTTTACACTCGAAAGTACGTTGTAAGCACCTCTGGTTTGGTTCTTCTCAATGGCGTGTGCACGTAGTAGATGGATTCTTGTAGACCAAAATTGTGCTGTAAATTGAGAACTCCTGATTGCTTCTGGCTTTGTCCGTATAGATTCCATGAACGTTTTCGAAAGCGAAGGACTCGCCTTCAGTAGCGATTGCTGTAGTTCAACGTCTGACTTGAGTCTCTCATCATCATAGAAGGCGGTGATATCTCCACCAGCTTGAGGCGTGGATGATACTGCACTGGCAATAGCCATAGCAGCTGAGAAGGCCCCTCCGCCTGGGGCAGCCAGTGGAGCACCTCCAGCTTTTGCCGACTGTATGATTCTGCTAAGAGCATCTTTGATGGCATCTGCCTCAGCCCTTGCAGTCGTGGGCGATGTAAACGAAAAGACATGTGTTTCTGGTTCGGAACTCCCCGGTGCCAAAGCAAGAATCTTGAGCATTACCTTGGGACTACTGGCAGGCGTCTGCTGGAGATCTGACAATCACTCAATTCTGAGCAATATACAAGTTTATGTGACCCCATAACTCACTGGTAATACTGGACACAGACAGCGTCAAGGCAGGCTTGGACCCCGGCGGAGCCACTGGGGTCCAAGAAACAGAGTGACTGTCCTTGGAAAGAGCGAGGGTGCCATCTTTTTTCTTATAGGCGGCAGAGCCTCGTGGTGGTGCCATGAGAGAGCAGTCAGTCGCAAAGAATCCTAGCAGGGTACATATGGACGAATGTGGATTAGCGCGAATTATCTAGCGGCAGCGGAACACGGAATAAGCGGAGCGGAATCCGGGGTTGGCGGTGCGGCTTTTTACATTCAAGCTTGTCAGTTAGAGTAACCTCAAAGCAAACGGTCACAAGCGTCAGCTTTGACTGAAGTTCTTGTATTCCGTAGATGTTACTCTTTACCCACCTAGGGTCTCTTTGAGCTAAGTTCTCCCCCCTCAGGATGCTCAGGACATCTGTTCGTGGCTCGAGCAGCCGCCTCTTACGAGGTAGCTGCTCTCAATACCGTTCAGCATGTACAGCTGGTGCTCTCAAAACCTCTACCCTCACACCAACGCGTTTTACTAAGCCTCCGGTGGCTTTGCAACGGTTTCAGCAGCGATCCTACGCCGTGGCTGCGGAAGACACCAATAAAGGAGTGGTAGGCGCCCTACGATCCAAATCTGGCAAAGTTTACATCTGAGCTAAGATTCGCGCATGTAGGACCCAAATGACTCCTTCCTGCAAGGTAATACAGCGAACTACATAGATGAAATGTACATGGAGTGGAAACATGACCCAACGAGCGTACACATCTCATGGCAGGTCTACTTTCGAAACATGGAGAGTGGCAATATGCCCATGTCACAAGCGTTTCAACCTCCACCTACAATTGTCCCAACTCCTGCTGGTGGTGTGCCTCAGCACATGCCTGGCGTTGGTTATGCTACGGGTCAGGGCCATGACGTCACAAACCATTTGAAGGTCCAGCTTTTGGTGAGGGCATATCAAGCACGTGGGCACCACAAGGCCAAGACAGATCCGCTGGGTATTCGTGGGGAAGCAGAACATTTTGGATATCACAAGCCTAAGGAGTTGGAACTTGACCATTATCAATTCTCGGAAAAGGATCTTGACACGGAATACAGCCTTGGGCCTGGAATTCTCCCCCGGTTCAAGACCGAAGGACGAGAGAAGATGACTCTGCGTGAGATCATCGGTGTTTGCGAGAGACTGTACTGTGGAGCATACGGCGTGGAGTACATCCATATCCCGGACAAGGCGCAATGTGATTGGATCCGCAATCGCATCGAAGTCCCCAATCCATACAGATACTCCGTGGATGATAAACGTAGGATATTAGATCGCCTAATTTGGAGCTCAAGTTTTGAATCATTCCTCGCGACCAAGTACCCTAATGACAAAAGATTTGGGCTTGAAGGTGCTGAGACGTTGATTCCTGGAATGAAATCTCTCATCGATCGAAGTGTAGACTACGGGGTCAAAGACATTGTCATTGGAATGCCCCATCGTGGGAGACTCAACGTACTCAGCAACGTCGTACGAAAGCCGAACGAATCTATTTTCAGCGAATTTGGAGGTTCTGCGGAACCGTCCGATGAAGGATCTGGAGATGTCAAATATCATTTGGGCATGAACTTCGAGCGTCCCACTCCTTCGGGCAAACGTGTACAACTTTCCCTTGTTGCAAACCCATCTCATCTTGAGGCAGAGGATCCTGTTGTGCTGGGTAAAACAAGAGCTATTCAGCATTACAACCATGATGAAAAGGAGTTCACTTCGGCGATGGGAGTCTTGCTGCATGGCGATGCTGCCTTTGCCGCTCAGGGTATCGTATACGAGACGATGGGATTTCATGCGCTGCCAGCGTATTCCACCGGCGGAACTATCCACCTTATTGTAAACAATCAGGTCGGGTTCACAACGGATCCACGTTTCGCTCGGTCAACTCCCTACTGTTCGGATATTGCAAAAGCTATTGATGCCCCTGTGTTTCATGTCAATGGTGACGATGTAGAAGCTGTAAACTTTGTGTGCCAAGTCGCCGCCGATTGGCGTGCCGAATTTAAGAAGGATGTGGTTATAGACATCGTATGCTATAGGAAGCAGGGACACAACGAGACTGACCAACCTTCATTTACCCAGCCACTCATGTATAAGCGCATCGCTCAACAGGAGTCGGCTCTCAAGAAGTATGAAGACAGACTTCTAAAGGACGAGTCATTCACAAAAGATGATATTGAGGAGCACAAGAAATGGGTCTGGGGCATGTTGACCAGGAGTTTTGATTCAAGCAAGGACTATCAGCCGACCTCCAAAGAATGGTTGACATCGGCATGGAATGGGTTCAAATCGCCTAAAGAACTCGCCACCGAGGTCTTGCCACATTTGCCCACTGGCGTTTCTCCAGAGAGACTTAAGCACATTGGCAGTGTGATAGGTGGCGCACCGGAGGGCTTCCACGTACATAAAAACCTTACGCGAATTCTAGCCAACAGGAAGAAGGCTGTAGATGAGGGCAAGTCGATCGATTGGTCTACTGCTGAAGCACTTGCATTCGGTACACTCTGCGAAGAGGGCCACCATGTTAGAGTATCAGGGCAAGATGTGGAGAGAGGCACATTTTCTCAGCGTCATGCCGTGGTGCATGACCAGGAGAATGAAGAAACTTACACACCTTTGAAGCATATTTCCGACAATCAGGCGAGCTTCGTCATCACCAATTCGTCATTGAGCGAGTTCGGAGTGTAAGTAGTATATTGTGAAAGTGATTCATTGCTTCATTGCTTCCTGCTAATATAATTTCATAGTCTGGGCTTTGAATACGGCTACTCGCTCTCGTCGCCAAATGCACTTGTGATATGGGAAGCCCAGTTTGGAGATTTTGCCAACAACGCCCAATGCATCATCGATCAATTCATAGCATCCGGAGAGGTGAAATGGCTCCAGCGAAGCGGTCTCGTTCTGTCGCTTCCCCACGGTTACGATGGCCAGGGCCCAGAGCACTCCTCTGGCAGAATGGAGCGGTACTTGCAACTTTGTAATGAAGATCCTAGGATCTTCCCATCACCGGACAAGCTTGACCGCCAACATCAAGACTGCAATATGCAAATAGCATACTTGACCACACCATCCAATCTTTTCCATATACTCCGTCGGCAAATGAACCGCCAGTTCAGAAAACGTAAGGCCCCGCCGCTCGCTCACCTACCCTAACAACACTAATACCCTTCTCCCTCTACAGCACTCATCCTCTTCTTCTCTAAATCCCTCCTCCGTCACCCCCTCGCCCGCTCCCCCATCGAAGACTTCACCGGCGACTCCCACTTCGAATGGATCCTCCCCGACCCAGAACACCACAACAATACCATCGCCCCTCCGGAAGAAATCGACCGCGTCATCCTCTGCACCGGCCAAGCCTATGTGCAGCTCCACAAACATCGCGCCCAGCACAAACTCAACAACGTCGCCATCACCCGCATCGAGCAGCTCAATCCCTTCCCCTGGGCCCGGCTAAAAGAAAACTTGGATATGTACAAGAACGCCAAGACGATCGTTTGGTGCCAGGAGGAGCCGCTGAATGCAGGCGCGTGGAGCTTCACGCAACCGCGGATTGAGACGCTGTTGAATGAGACCGTGCATCATAGCAGGAAGCATGTCATGTATGCGGGCAGGAACCCGAGTGCGAGTGTGGCGACCGGGTTGAAGGCGAGTCATATGAAGGAGGAGATGGATTTGTTGGAGGATGCGTTTAGTGTTATGCAGGGGAAGCTGAAGGGTGAGTGAGTGAGTGGGGGTGGGGAGGTAGGTGGGTGGGTTGAATTAAAGGGGGGTTAAAGTGGAGTTTGAGTGAGAGGTTGAGTGAAGGGGAATGGAAGAGGAAGGAGGGGTTGGGAAGATGTATATACGTAAGACATGAGGGGGTGTACTTTTATGCTTAGCAAAACGCGGCTTTTTCGGTTTCACCAACGTTCTCATCAATGGGTGTTTGCAGTAGGTAGAGAAGCAGTAATTACTTTCCGAATATATCTGCTAACCAGACATCTAACACGGCATTCTCCATCTATTCTCAACCTAAAGACAGAATCGGGTTTTCCATCAATACTCCCTCCACTCGCTCTCCCACCCCAACCTCTTCCATCACTTTTTTCATCCCTCCATTCTCCAAAACCCCCCATCCCTCTCCCACCATGCTGTCAGACCCATCCCCTCCCTACTAAAGATTTCTCAGTTGGCCCGGATCTGGGAGAGGAATTTTGCTGATGTGAGTGTTGTTTTTTGCTGGGATGGTGAAGTTTGTGGGGGTCCGAGGGAATCTATAGCCCGTGGTAGACGTTGCTCTCAATTGGATTTTTAAAGTAGGCATGATGTGTATCGGATGAGAAGGATTGTTGGCGTTTCTGATATTTCTGGGGAGGGGCGGGCGTGGGTTTTCTGGAGCCTGTCGTTCCTTCCCCTGGCGTGAGGGTCTCTGGCAGATTGCTCGTTGCTCTTGGATTACGATTCCAGTGGCTTTGACCTTATCCCCGTTTTTCCCTCGTTGCGGTCCTTTTGAGTAGGGCTAGAGGTATCTAGGGATTCGTAGATTTATCCTCCCCGCGACTGTGGATGTCGTTGTAGGCGGGTGATGAGGAAGCAACGTAAGAGGGAGGGTTGAGATATTGTATCCGAGATTCCGAATTTCTGATCCGGTCCTGTTGGAGGTATTTCAGGTTGAAAATCCACCCATGGTGAGACCACCGGATTTGGCTGGTGTGTGATGTGCCAGGCCATACTTGATCAGTACGGTACACCGCCTATGACGGGTGGACGTAGTATCTGGAACGTCAAGCTCCAGACTTATATCCAAGTTCTTCAGAGACCCTCAACCAAGCCTTCTAGTTCTTGCGCTAATTCTGGGAACTTTGCAGCTAGCTCTGTAATACTCTCAGCTGCTCTTCCCAGCCTCTGCTGGCTGCTTGACTCGATCCTCTCCACCTCCTCCGCCGCAACCCTGATTCGATCACTCCACCTCGCCTCCCAAATATCCTCGATTGCATTTCTCGCCTTTACAATCGCTTTCTCGTGCTCCTCCCTCAACGCCGCGGCCTCTGTCGCAGCCGCCTCCCGGCTCTTCTCCACTTCGCGCCTTACAGCTTTGTACTCTTTACGATAGGTGTGGTCGATTTCATTGCGGGTAGCCGCGAGCTGTTGTTCGTGTTCTTTTTGCAGGAGCTCGATACGTTCTTGTGCGTCATTGAGAGAGGTACGCAGTGCGGACATTCCTTGGGAATAAGATTGAGTGAGGAGGGAGAGTTCGCGGGCATGGGATTCATCGAGGGAGCGGATGATGCGGGTGTAATGGTCACTTAAGGCGTTTTCAGAGTCGGAGGGCGGTGTGGTCGTTGGAAGTACATTCTCTTCGGCGACTGGGGTGGATGACCGTGTCCGTGAGAGATTTTCGTCCTCAGCGCTAGGAGGCTGCGAAATGTCCATTCCTTCTCGATCATCGTAGGGAGGCGCAGGTTCTTCGCATGAGAGGATTGATCCTGGGCGAGCCCTACTAGCAACCGAGTTGAGCCTGCCGAGAACTCCATCGATGTTGGGGTGCTCTTCGTGGGCCGAGGTGGAGAAGCTGAATTTCGTCCCTGTAGAAATCACACTGGAGGCGCGCGAGCGAAGGGATCCAGCTTCAGCTTCCCAGTGCTGGTCTAAGACCATGCGATAATTAGCCATCTCTAGCAGTCCTGGGTAGAGGGGTTAATGGCCAATGTGGTTTTAGTTGAAAGCTTCTCACATCGGACTCCGTCGATCAGCAGCATTGGCGCTTTCTGAGTCTTAGACGAAGAAGCGGAAGCCTCTTTGTCTTTCACCTGATGCCGTACTGAACGAAGTATCAATGAGTCACCGTCACTTTGTTGACAGCGCAAGGCTGTGCGAAGGTGGTCGAACTCGAAATGGACGATAGGCAGCAGGTCTGTAAGCGAGTGGCCGATCTCTTTCCATGTTTGGCCGTCGTATATCTTCGTATTCTGTAACAGTACACGGAGACTTGAATATGTGTAGCAAATAGACATACTTTATGGTTGGATGTGTCTCATCTCGGGTTCTTTTGTGAACCAAAGTAATTATCGCCTGTTTCTGCAAGCATAATTTACCTAAAGCCTCCCAATTTTAAAGAGCTAGCTGATACGAAGTAGCCGAATCAGCTAACTCGCTGAGGCAGATCCAGTACCTTTCTGTGTGATGTATGCTCTGTCCAACCATAGGACCTCAATTCATCCCACTCATGACCAGTCCATCTTGTCTTCACCCTCAACCTTACCCATCCATCCACTATTGCCAGGCTTTCCATAGCCATGAAGCTCACTACTGCCTCCGCGACTTCCACGACCTCCGCGACCTTCATACCCTCTATGACTCCCGCCGTATTCTTCATTCCCACTAGATTCACGTCTTTCGCCATAACCTCCTCTGCCCCTTCCTCCGCGGCCTCTATATCCATCGTACGTATGCCCGCCCCCGTACCCCTCATGTCCACCATGCTCTCCCCGCCCCGCATATCCCCAAGCCCCTGGCTCCCGGCCTTCCTGAGCGTCCACCTTCGCCTCCTCATCGATCAACTCACAAAGGTCTCGTCCGCAGCTTGGTTCGATTTCCTGTCCATCTTTGCCCACTAGAACTGCCTGTTCCTCGTTCAGCGCGTTCTTCAGGTGCCCAGTGCGGTTGAACGGCGTGTCGTTGATTATGATCCACCGGATGTGGAAGGGTGGCGAAGCTTTCCAGATGAGGGGTTTAGACCAGCTGGGTGGAGGGTTGTCTTCGCTCGGGGCTGAAGTCATTCGTGCCTGCTTGGTAGAAGAAGTATGAGGAGAGCTGCTTGAAAGGACAGAACGATATATTGGTGTTATAGAGAAACTCGAAGAGGATTTGCCATATCGAACGATGTTTGCAGGGGGAGAATATGAAATAAAGTCTCTTGATAATGTGGTCTAGTATAGTGTGAAGTAGGGGACAAAGACTTACGTAGCCCTGAAACGCCTTGCTCAGGTTGATCGAGAAGAACAAGATAACGTTGCGACAGGTATTGTACGCTTCGGTGAGAATGGCGGTGTTCTTTGGTTGAGTTGCCCAGATGCACTATAATAACAATACACGGTAATATTAATCATCAAGAACAGCATGTGATGGATGAAGTCAGGAGTAACCTAATTTGCCTCAACTTACATCACGTTGTGCGGTCTCTACGTTATCAGAAGTCCAGCTTTTAATCATAAAGTACCTCGAATCTGTGGGTATAAACTCTGGTCAGCAAGGAAATCGAGCAAGTAGGAGAAAGGGACGAAGCTTGGTCCAGCGGCGAGACTGACCACCTGCTTGGAGGTTCAAAGAGGCACTGCCAAATTCCTCTACACCATGATTTCCTTCACTGTACCTATACGGCTTGTGACCGCCACGAGTGTTGCTATAATACCCACCCCGGCCACCCCTACCACGTCCTCGATAATTGCTGTTTGGAGCGCTTTGATGGTAATTTGCATTTGGTCGATAGCTATTCCAGCGTGGGTTGTATTCGGTACTGAAATTACCCCGTTCGTCCTGAGATTGTGTCTCGTATCCCCTCGGATTTTTATTGTTCTCATGGAACTCTTGCTCAGATCTCGTGTTTGCTATCTCAAATCGGGTGGGTGAGGTAGGATGCTCTCTGTGTCGAGGTACAGGTGTCAAGCTCCTACGCCGAGCCTGTGGCGATCGGCTTCTCTCACGAAAGTCTGTTGGATATTGTCTATCATCTGCCGAGATTCGATCTTCCAAAGCATTTGGTCCTCTTCTGAGGACGGCAGGGCTCAGCTGTTGTTCAGATTGACTGGAAACTCCACTGGAGTCAAGCCGTGGCATTTTAGGCTGGGCATGCCTCGACGCCAGATCATCGTCTGCATGCGCTCTTTTTGATTTTCGTGGTGACGATAAGGTTTCACGATTGGCGGAGTTCTTGATCTTTATACCTAGATCATCATGACCTCCCCGCTGGGGAGCAGGTGGGGGTGGCATGGCAATAGTGGACGAGATGCGAAGATTCTTGGGAGACGCGATGCTCCGAGACGCAGTCGCTTCACTGCTCTCCTGAGATAGAACTGATGGTGTCCGGATACCAAGCTGTTCAGCTTGGCGTTGGAGCTCCGCTCGGTGAGCATCAGTAGCTTTCATTTCTCTAAAAAGGGTAAGACGTTGATTGCGCAGTTGAAGGTCATAATAATTAGTTAGTTCAAGCCAGTCTTTTAGATCTTCGGTGCTCTCCACAGCATGTTTGCCACTTTCGGCTTTTAATTCACGTCGTGTCTCTTTTCTGGGCTGTCTATTGTCCAAAGTCTGATTAGGATGGTGATAATCAGCTGCTAAGGGCTTTTCCGCGGGTGTTGTTGCTTTAGGCATCAATGCTGGCCGCTTTCGAACTTCTCTTGTGTCAGTTGAGGCGTCTAACTCAACATTTCCCATTTTTGTTCGTGATGAATCCTGTTGACGAGCCTTATCTTCCAATTCTTTCTTGTACACAGCAGCTGCTCGGGCATTTCTCTCAATGTACTCCCTGGATGCTTGAAAGTCGTGTTCATAGTGTCTGTGACGACCGGCAGAAACACGCTCGGATTCATATACTGGCGCACGAGATGGTTCTTGGCCAGCTGCAAGGCTATCTTTTGCTCGTTGAACTGGCTGACTGGTAAGGTCACGCATTTGCTCATGTCGTAAGTCTTGATTTGACTGTGGTCGCTCGGTTCTTTCTTGGCGATGTTCAGCATGTGGAGTCTGGTGGCTGTTTCGATGTTGGGGAACCAACGGACTACCAGGCGATTGATGAGTGGTCAAACCATCTTGGGGCTGCGTAGAACTCCCGCCTGCTCTGCTCTTCGGACCGCCGGACGAAATTGTATTGAGCTTCTCTACTGCCTGACCTTTTGAAGCATTGTCGGCTGAGGCCTGAACTATTGGCTTTTCATTTGAGACACGGTTTTTATGACCTGAGTTCGTGGATTTTAAAGGCTCAGGGTAGGGTGCGCGTGCTTGGTTAGGTTTGTCATCACGGATTTCCCCAAGCTCAGAGCCATCGGATGAAACCATGGTTTTGTTCAGCGATAAACGACTCTTACTGGTAGCAACTTCCGATTGAAGATGAGGTTTGGTGGTAGTTTGTTTGTTACTAGGTTTGAGCTTTCTGTCGATGTGATCTTCTTCCCCGGATTCTTGTGTTGATATTACCCCGGCTGCACTAGCTGCGTTTGCAGCCCTGGCCTCAGCAAAGAGTGCTTCAATATCGTGGCTACCGTCTACCTGCGTCGAAGACGTGCGGTGTGCTTCGTCTGTTTTAGTTATCACAGGTAAAGATCTTCTGGCGGAGACATCGAGGTCATTCTGACGGTCTGAAGTGAAGTGTTCGGTGAGACTACTTTTGATTGGTTCATTGGAGTCGTCAGATCCACTATAGCCTTTGGAACCATATCCGGATGTCTTCTTGAGGTGACTAGATGGGGTCCCAGGCGTTGACCCACGCTTCGTGGCCAGCAATTTAGCTCTCAACTCGGCTGCTCTATCATTGAGAGCAGCTGTATCTGGTTTGGGAGTTGCAATTCCAGGTCGAACACTATACAATTGCGGCTGCTTGTCCGTTCGAACTTTGGTAGATGCTGCATCGTGAAGCATAGCGGTATTACAGCCTCTGGTAAAGGTACTACCATCAATTCCGTTAGACATTTGATTACCTTGTTCGATTCCCCTGACCGTATCTGGATCTTCATTGTCATAGAAGTCATCACCTTCATCGTAAGGAATGTGTTCTTGATGGCCAAAAGATTTCCCGCCATTATTTGTCGGCGACCCTTGGTAATGCATTTCATAGTTATTGCCTTTTTGAACGTAGTTTGGCCAACTCTCTTCACCTGACCATGTACGTGGATAGCTCTGTTGTATTGGTGTCCGATGATCAGAATATATTAGCGAACCCGTCAAGCTTTCGAAGGCACTACTCTCTTGCGAATTAGGTGGACCCCTTGATGAAGCAACGTTATAGTTGTTGTAATTGTGTGACATTCTTGAATGTCATTGTTGGTGCCGCTTGATAACGGGTTATGTTGCCAGCCCACAGATGCAAGCGACCGCGTGTCAGATGTCTGTTTGCTCAAGGTAATTGTTTGACTTTGCAACTTTTGAGGGTTTTGATTGAGGTCTGCGTAGTGAGATTCAGCGGTAAGCTTGGAACTTGACCTCCGTGAAGATTCTGGCTGGGTCACTGTTGTAGAGCAAGAGTAGAGTAGGTCGAACCTGTTCGCTATCCAATCTTAACCGCTTTTATACATCACACAGTGAACAAGTACTTTTAGAAGCTGATGTTATTGACAGTTGCTTTAATAACAGATGAGGTGAGGTTGAAAGCTACAAAGGCGGATATTTTTGTGTGCAGAACGCGTCTGATTTTGCGGATTACGGCGGTCTCAATGCCGTTTTACGCCTTCTCACTTGTATTGATCGATACTTGTAATTTTTCAGGACTATTATGTAAGTTGGCTGCTGGACCCCGCCGTTACAATCTCTACAGTACCTAGTTCTGTTTTTCTTTCATATCTTACTATCTCTTGGTAAGTAAGTTTACAGTGCTGTTCTCAGGCACTAAACGCCCCCGCTCATGGGACAAAAGTCACAGAACAGCAAGCGGCAAGCATACGAGTAAGCGGTCAAGGCTTCCAATTACCATCAACCCAACAAATAAATAGCATTCCCTTGAATCAAAACTTGATGAGCATACCACCATGTTTAACTAGGTAGCTGTTCGCATCGCCTGTAGATAGATCAGTAATAGACATGTTGCTTACTCCCTTGCCCCCCTTGGGTGAAAGCATCGGTTTTGCATTTATTGATGCATCAATAACGAGAAGTGCGAAGATATCTTCAAGAATGTAGCACTGTTCTGGACTGGGAATTTAAGAGCACAGAAATGCGAAATGTCACAGCCAGGGTAATTGCTGTCAAAGGCTGGATTAGGTCTGTCTGTAAGACCGGTTTACTGGGTTTAGATGTGGAAGTATCACGTGAATAGTGAGGTCTGATCTATTCTTCCCATTCGGCTTATAGAAATAAAAGATAGACATAGGAGGCTTTGTAGGTAAGATGTGAGCAATAAATCTGTAAGTAGTAGAAGCCCCAGCTTCATAACGGTATAGGCTGACGATAACTAACCCAAAGTCAGATTGTCGCCATGACCCACAAACCCCTGGGCATTTGCCCATGTCTCCTTTGAAAACAAAGCGTCGACGACGTTGCTCCTGTTGGCGAAGATTGAACCAGTAGACCTCCCCACTGAGACTTATTTATGAGCACCACTTGTTCTTCGAATAAACCCAAATAATCTGTTCAGCCTCCCAGGCTTGCCTCCATTCCTATCCATTAAAGTAGCGGAACCTTCAGAGCTTTGCAAATCGTTGATGGTGGTAAGCGAGCTACGATGACTCGATTCCTTGTTGGCACCCATACTCGTATGCCGTTGTCGTAACTTTGGAGAGGCAGTCGGATATTCGAATGGAAAGTTCCGTTCAATAGGCTGACTTGCCAGGTTCTCCAGATTCATCCCTTCATGAGATGGTACCGGACTGGGAAAGCCAATAGGACTTTGGGCGCTCGGGATAACCGCTGACGAGCCACTTCGCTTATTGACTCGATTCATGAAGGCTGTACCAGCAGATGTAGTTCTGCGGGGCGTCTCACGTGCGCTAGTTGGCGATGCTAATGTTGAGGCCACTGAAGCTGAAGAAGACGTTATAATCTCCGGCCTGGTCTGTGCCCCTCTCTTCTGTTTTCCACTGTCGCTATTACCCGCGCGACCATTGGCAAGGTTTCCTATATTGATGGATAAACTCCGGCGATGATGAGACTTCTGAGTCTGTTGCTGGGCCCTGGCTGCAGCTACCGAAGAAAAAATTGGATCATTATACTTAAAATTTGGTGAATACCCCTCTCGAAAAGCAACCCATAACCCAGTGATAACAATCAGAGTCCTCAGATGCTCGTCAGTTTCGATTATTGTCCTTAGTGGAGTCTCAGTCTCATCACAGTCTACATCTTGAGCATCAATATCGCTGAATAGTGATCCACTTGGCGATGCTGAAGTCTGCGGAAACGTGGGGGTAGACGGAACAGAGTATCGGTCGCAAATGCCGAGTGATTGGCGTGTTAAAGTGGCAATGACAGGGTGGCGTCGAAAATTGGGATTGATAATGCTAAAATTGAACTTTTCAATTCCAGAAGGCGACGTTGTAGCGGAGCGCTCTTGTATTTTTACAGAACGCCGGCGACCAGGAAGCAATCTTGGCACCCATCTTGCAACAGTCTTTTGGCCTTCTCCGTCGGTAGATACGAACTCGTAGGCACCATTCGCCATTGAAATTGCTTCCCAGCAAGGCCCATGATTCAAGCATATCTCTGTGTTTCCGAGTACGGCCCCTTCGCCTACTCGCATCTGACAGAATGCTGCCACGAAGTCCCGCGTGTTCCAGTCGTCGTCATCCGAAAATTTTCCTACTTGACTTTCCGGTGCACCTGACCTGTCATAGGTCTGGCTTCGGACAACCACCAAGTCATCTGCGCGGAGACCGTCTTTGCCTTTGAATATTCGAGGGAATTTCTTTGCGAGTCTAGGTGCGAAAGTAATGGACGGTAGGACATCGAGGACAGGTACCGGACGAGTAGAGTCCGACGTTTGCTGCAATTGTAGCAGTAGCCGTGGGCGGATGCTAAACCGCTGCCTGTGCTTGACGGCCGGAGGTGGATGGGCAAGCTGGAAGGATGTCTTAGACTTCGAGGCCGACCGCTTTATGTTCTTTGTACGCAATGCAGAGCCAGTAGAGGAGACCGCTTGTGTTGACGCTTCGTCTCCAAGTCTTCCTTCCTGCATTGCCAGTTTACTGCTTCCCAGAGACCCATTGGAACGTCCGGATGCTGGAGTCGAGGTCGTGGAGCCCGTAAGGCTTGTGTGGCTTGTGGTGTAAGAAGTAAGAAAGTACGGAAGGGTTGGTAGGAATTGGTTTTGCCGTCCATTGGTGACTTTAAGCAGCGGACAAAACTCATGGCGGTGAGCTGCTGCTACGTCGGCTGCCATGCCAAGACAGAGAAGCATCTTGCTATCGGATATACAAGGTGTTTTGTTTTGATTTGATGCAAACTCACATCCACCGGGCAGGAAGTCTGATTCAAAGAAGGTACAAACATTGAGCCGACCCGGACAACGGCGCGAAGAGTCAGCCGTGTCAGCACAAGCATGGTGAAAGAGAAGGGGCAGTATTATTAAACCCCTCGCAAACCTTTCCTATCACATCACGCTTATTCATCATGCCACCAAGGAGCCAAAGCCTTGTTCGCTTGTTTGATCTACTGCGGGTTTCCAGATACCGGCTTGCGGCTGAGGCTTTGTTCAGCCCCGTAAGGGCGGATGGAAGGACGGAATGGATTAGAAGTACTCCGTATTCCGTATTGATTCTACAAATGAAGTGAGCACAGCTGTGGCTTTCTTTACCTGTCGGTACATACAACATAACGGGATTATCCCCTTTCCATTGATGACTGAGTAGGTAGTCGTTGGGAAACCGGATGACGCTTTCTTTTGCGACTCTCGAATGCTTTTTTCGCTCAGCCCCGCGTAGCTCGCATAAATTGCAGACAGAGCCTGGCACCGTGGCACGTCTGGCATGCCTTGGGAAGCGGGGTAAAATACTCGGACTCGGATGTTTCGAACAAAACCCGATCACCAACAACGCCATCAAACACCTCACTCGTCTATGGACTGTACACCTTCGAATCCCAACACCAGAGAAGGATTTTATGACTTGTACATCCTACGCTTGGCTTTAGTGTCCTTTCCCCCAACACGGATACCGAAACTGATTCCCTGGCCGCAAGCTAAGGTACCTTCCTTACCTACTTGGTACTTACTTACTTAGGTAGACTTGCCTCGGTCTAGTGTGAAGCGGAATAATGACGCGTCTGTCATCATGATTATTTTACCCGCGGTATTTTATTAATGTTTTCTGAATTACTCCCCGTGATACCGAATGAGCATGCGATCTGTCATGTGTACGGCTCGGATCTCAAGAAAGTGGACGAAATTTGCATAAAAGGCTCGTTATTCACCCGTAACTTTCCGAAGCGAGTGAAATCCGTCGGCGCTTAGGCGCTTAATTTAGCGGCCTTTCGGAGTTGGGTGGAAGCGATGTTATTCGCTCCTTCATTACGCCTTGAATAACCGAGATATGACTACAATGACGGTTGGTGGTGAAACGGGTTAACATCCACGAGAATTTCGGCAGCTGTTGAAATGTTCAGGAAGAGCGGGGTTTAGTGGCACATTTGGATGGTCAAGGTTAAGGATAAGAGATTGTCTGGTACTGGGGGCGGTGAGCCCAAAACAGCATACAACAGTCCCATAGAGGCGGGGCCTATGCTTCTTAGCGACATGTCGTTTCTGTCCTATCGATTTCGCGTTGCAATTTCTTGTTGAGATTTTGACATGTCACGTTATCCATATTTATATTCGTTGGGGCTACGAATACGAAACCTGGCTTCTTGGGCTGTTGTGCCAAGGGAAGGACAATCAAGAAGTAAAGGAGCACAGAGGGAGAGAAAGAGAAGGAAAGATGATGCCAACTAATGGCATAATATAAGAAGCTCTCAGAGGGGAAGGAGGACAATCCCAAAAAGAGGAGTCTACGAAAGAGATACGCCCGGTTTCTATTTTAGAGGTTATTAAAATGCGGATGGAGGCTGAGAAGGCTTGTAGGACGAAAAACTGGTCAAAATGAGGAGGGGAAGAGAAGGAACCACCACACAAGCTACCATGTCACAAGACCAGATGGCCTTCTAGATCATGGAGCAAAGAAGCATAGGGGTACACCGAAATAGAGATCTGCTCTGAAGTCCGGGAGATGGGTATGTCCCATAGTCAGCTTGAACTGATCCTTTCCTAATCGCTAAATTACGTCTTCGTGTCAATCTGAGGTCGTCGGAAAGCAAGGGGGATCTGGTTCACACCAGCCATATCTCTCGCTAACAACATACTCGTCCGGTACATCTTGCAACGTCCCGAGTCGGAAAAGGTGAATAAGTCTTCGTCAGATGTTACATCTCCCGTGGCCCTTGCTCGTCGACCTGCTGGTCCTTGGTGCTGGATTCATGATATTTGTTGAACCTCATTGCCATGGGTCGAATCAATGTATGAGATTCATGATCGAAGTAACTATACATTGCCAACCGCTTCAGGCCACTCTAAGCTTTTCGAAGCGGGGGCCATTAAGAATGGGGCCGTAGAATGGATGGAAGCTTCAAAGATGGCCAACCAGCCGAGAAGTCTCTGCGTCGGTCTTGCGCGTCCAATTGCGACGGCTAGTGTAGCAACTTCAACGATGTCTAACTCGGACCTTGGCTTGTGCCTATGATTGGTTGCGCGTGACGTTGCTTGGGGTAAATTCCGGTATTTGTAATGTTTGGGGTGGATGTATAAGGCTGGGGAAGAATGCAAAATAGGATGAGCGGAGTTTAGCGCCGGCGATAGCCTGACTAAATCCGTGTGCTCCGTGATAATAATCGACTGAAATATTGAGGTAGTCTTCGATTATCGCCTATATAAGGTCAAGACGTGTCAATTGCCCTTCTGGTAACTTACAGGAATTGTAGCATCTGCATAGCACCGGAATATCAACGGAAAACTATACATCAATATGGAGTACACCCGGTGGGCTGTCCTTACTGTATTCTTCTCTTCTTCCTCTCATGCTAACTCGTCAACAGCCTCGGCAAGTCCGGTCTCAAGATCTCGAAGGTCATCCTTGGTGCCATGAGCTATGGCAGTCCCGACTGGCAAGAGTGGGTCCTGAATGAAGAGAAAGCCCTACCCTTACTCGAGCACGCTTACAAAGTTGGATTAAATACTTGGGATACCGTAAGTCCCCCCTACAATATCTAGAGGTATCTGAGCTGACGGTATTGCTGCGTAGGCCGACGTATACTCGAATGGCGTGTCGGAAGAAATTATTGGCAAAGCCCTAAAGAAATTTAGTATTCCTCGCTCCAAGGTTGTTCTTCTCAGCAAATGCTTCTTCGGCGTCGACTACGGCTCCCAGCCGCCTCTCAGCAAAGTAACTGTCAATGACGGACCGTTTGTCAACCGGGCTGGACTTTCAAGAAAGCACATTTTCGATGCGGTTGACGCAAGTGTCGAAAGATTGGGAACATATATCGATGTATTACAAATCCATCGACTGGACCGTGAGACGCCAAAAGAAGAGATAATGAAGGCATTGAACGATGTTGTGGACAGCGGCAAAGTCAGATACATCGGAGCGAGCTCGGTATACAAACTATATCACCAAAGTCAGTGGAATATTGAAGAAGTTACTGACGACTCACTCAGATGGCAGCCTGGGAATTCCAATCCCTCCAAAACATCGCGGACAAACACGGCTGGCACAAATTCATTTCCATGCAAAACTTCCACAACTTAATCTACAGGGAAGAAGAACGCGAAATGATCCCCTACTGCCTCGACACCGGCGTCGGCATGATTCCCTGGTCCCCCATTGCGCGCGGCGTGCTCACTCACCCCTGGGACGACCGCTCCTCCAAGCGCGAGAAGTCCGACAGTTTCCTAATGAGCATGATGCGCACCCGGGAGACGGATGTTGACAAGGAGATTGTGGGCAGGGTGGAGAAGGTCGCAAAAGACAGAGGGGTGGGGATGGCGATGGTGGCGACGGCATGGGTGTTGAGGCAGAAGATGGAGAATCCGATTATTGGGCTAAACAGCATTGAGAGGATCGATCAGGCGGTTGAGGCGATCAAGTTCAAGTTGACGGATGAAGAGGCGAAATTCCTCGAGGAGCCGTATCTGTCGAAGCAGATTCAGGGGTACTAGATTGCTCGAATTGTTACGTCTTTATGGATACATCCAATGTATCTTACGACATTTCTCGAGCAATACGAAACAAACGCCGTGTTACAGCTGGTCCGCTGATGTTTAAGAGTCGCTTCTGCAGGACCTGTTGTTATACACGATGCTTCCATCCGCACTCTGTCCTCATCCGCCAGTTCAAAGGGCCCAGGTGAGTACTTATCTTCATATGTTGCCGAAAGATCCTAGCAAGTGTGTTGATTCTTTCCAATTTGCTAACCTCGTCTCACCCAAAAGAGCTGGACGTGGTTCAAAGCCACCATGAATCCCCTCTCTTCCACCCCACCTCCATCCCCACCGCCGCCACCCTCTCCCTCAGCCCCTTTCCCTTATCCTTCCCTCCCGCCAACGCTACCCCCCTGCCCCACCACCATCAACACCATCTCCGCCTCCCCCACCATCCTATACCCCAAACCTAGTCCCTGCAACAATTCATACAAGCCATCCCCGCCAACTGGATCTCGCTCTCCTGCGTCATCGAGCTGCTCACCTCGGGGAACATGGCCGAGGACACGTTTAGCTTGCGTACGGTTGCTGGTGGCGGAGCGGGGATGGGAGGCTTGTTGGGGGGCGAGGAGGTGGTTGGTGGAAGGAGAAGGGGGAAGAGGGGAGTGTGGCATAAGGATACGCTGCCGCTGTAACCACTGGGGGTGGGTGGTGGTGGGTTGTGAGTGGAGGATATGGGCGAAAATGCTCGAGTGGGTCTTGATGCTTGTTCGGATTCTCGAGGGCATGGCTGGGAGGTTGGACGATTCGAAATCTTATGTTGTGGTAATTTACTCTTGTTTACCCGATCCGGAGTATAACTTTCGAGGTAGAAATACTTCGTGTCATGTCATGGTGTCTGGGTGCACCATCTACTGGTGGAGGATATCACGGCCTTTCTAAAAGGAGGTTTGAGCGGGTGAAGTTCTTTGGAGAATTTCAAAAAATGTATTAAAATGTAAGGTGCATATAAACAACAGCAACGGTAATATTCACAGACAAGATCGCAGGGCAGTTGTGTTTATGTGCGCGATCAGTATATTGGTCGCTCGTGTTTCTGCAATCAACAGCTGAATTTGTCTTTTTGACGTTTTGGAACTTTTAACACGGTGATGCTCACAGTTCGAATCTGAGTGATGCTCGAGGAGTTAGAATGGCTTTTTTTTTGAGGCGTTTTCTTTTCATTACATGTACATTTGCATATAGGTTTGAGAGAGACCGGGATTTTACCACGAGGTGTAATTTTGGTTTTATGTTAGAAGAAGAAGACGAGTGAGATTTGAAGAGATTATCAGGTATATCAGTAGACGAAAAGTGCTCGTGTTCTACTTAGATGGAGAAGTGATGGTTTTTTTTGTGCGAGCGACGAGAGTCTCTTCTTTCTTTGATCTCATTCTCTCGCTCCGAAGAAAAGCTTTCAGCCAAAGATTTAGTTCTCTCGGCGAAGTGAGATGAGAGGCATGAATGAGAGGAAGGGGAAGGGTTTGATTGAGTTGATGTGCTAGATAGGTTCTGCTAAGTTATGTTTTTGAGGATGTGGGGTTTGAATGTAAGAAAAGGGGGGGTGTATCAAATAAGCCAGTTGCGAATTATTTCCCGTTCTAACTTTTATAAAATCATTCCTTCCATACCCCCGAGCATTGTTCCCTCATAGCCGATTAACGGGGTTATTGTTAAGCAATAATACGCTCGAAAGTCCTTTCGGTTAGGATTTTCAGGATATTGAACCCACAGAAATTTTCGAAAGGAACATGATCTTGTTCCGTCTCGGAACGTAGCAATGTTCTTTTCGCAGGCATTAGCGACAGCTCGCATCGAGTGGACTCGTTGCAGTCTCTCACCGGGGCGCAAGGAGGCAGTAAATAGTGATTGGTTTTCGTAGAGAAATCTTAATGGACAAGTAGGCTCATTATCTTCTTTGAAGTAGCTCTGTTGTTGACACAATTTTGAAATCAGAGCTTGTGTGGCAAGAAGAATGGAGCAAATAAATAAACCAAATTCATAGCCTTGAGTTTTCACATTGAAACGCCTACTTAGTCTGATAGCTAACCTGACATGCTCGATTATCGGTTGTTATTAAAACATAGGTAAAGAGTCTGGTCGTCTTCTGGATCTGGCGATGTAGAGGAAGCTTCGACTACTGTACATAGCTTCGGAGATAATTAGATAGCTGGACTAAATCCACGCGCTAGCAGCAACATTGTTTGAACCTTTCTTGATGGACCGGAATCCACTAAACAACGATTGGTATTTACCTTAGAGATGCCTGATCACTACCAGGACAAGTGACGGTCTGGACGAAGAGGATATAGGCAGTGGAAGTCGAAACACGCGAGAGGTTTCCAGCGGATAACGCAGCTCAATTCCGCCTTTTCATACATTTTAATGGGCTCTGATTTTCTTTTCTACACCAAATTTTTGTGTTACTGGCATGTAAAGATGAAGTTGAGCATAGCTTACCAGGCGGCCCTCTATACATAAGGGGTGTCTATTAATCCACATCCTTACAAGTGATCAAGGTAAAGGCAGTTCCCAAAAGGACTTTGGTAGCCAGCAGCCTCGTTTGTTTCACATGTTATCAAACTCGTAAGATTCATGATTCCTGTGCGTAAAGCTTCAGAGAGAATCACTTCAAGACGTCGAAAAAGATGGTGAGAACTTAGAAGGTCTCGCTTTTCAAATGGTCAAATGGTAGGGCGGTCGTTCCCAGGTGAAGACTTTCCATCGCATTTTCAAATACCTCGCTACCGGAATCGCTGGCATCGGAGTGCGCCAAACTGAAAAGGCATCAGCCATAAGGGACACCGCCAGACTCGACCCATTGTTACATCGAGCTTTGTAAGCAGGGAGGAATGGAAGCTTGCTAGCCTTGTCGTGCAGGCTCATCGACGGCATTGCATCAATGTCTCTCTTGGCGCTTCCTCTCGAGTTGAGGGAGCTGATTTGGGATGAGCTGGTAGGCCGACCATTTATCCACATTCATCAACCTTCGCGTCCACAAGTCGGTCATGATAGCTCCAGACAAATGTTGCACCACAGGCTTTGCATCGCCCCATCGTTGGGCGTTCATGCCCATGGACCCTCCAGCATCTCTGGTGCCATTGTCTTGGCAAGCAACGGTGACTCTGAATGTCTGCCATTCTGTTCTTTTCGGCATGCTGGTTTTCTGGAAAACAACCGTCTCCAATTATCAACCGCCTTTCTGCGAACATGTCGGCAGATACATTACGAAGCTGAAAGCCTCGTCTACTCGTCCAGCACTTTCTCCTTTGATGACGATCGAGCATTGGCCGATTTCGAGGCTAGCCTGAACGGACATTAGAAATCGTACCTTACTTCGGTCCACCTAAGTATTGTCACTGGACTGCATCCAGAGACCCAACGTTTGTGGGACCCGGAAACCGGGACACTGGTGCAGCCATTTTCTACCGTTGGCAGGTGGCATCTAACACATATCCATCAGTTGTCGGCGCCCATGGCGAAGTTCAAACTACTCAAATATCTACATATATGCCCCAATCAGCAATGACCCTTTCATTTCGATTATACATGGCTCCGTGACCTACTGGAGTCGACTTCAGCCAGCGAAAATGTGACAGTCGTTCTTGAACACCACTTCAGAGAAGCCACCTTTGGAGATCTCGAAATTTCCCCATTTCACCGCCCTTATCGTGCGGGTTGGCCTGCCGATAAGCAGGCGAAGTACGCTGAGACTCTTCATGTGAGCCTTACAAGCTTTTGGAGAGAGCAGCAAATGATCACACTGTGTCGCTTTAACGCATCTGCCCAACATGATAGCGCCGCTTCCAAATATACATTTTATTTTCCAGGTGACAACCCTATCTTGGAAATTGACGACAGCTAAAGCTATGGACTACCTTAGGCTCTCATTTCTCGATATGCATGGTTACACACCGTAGCCAGCCTTGACACAAAGCTCGCTATTTCTTGTACACAGTTTTGCTCTAAAATTTCTATTTATCTATTCATGAAAATAACCCGAGGATAATTAGTCGTATGGACGCCCTTTACTTAAGGCCGCTTCATCTGATCTTCCTTCCTCTCAGAAAAGGATGCCTTGCCTCATCCAGCGCCGAGACGACCATGCGTCTCTGTCCAGGACAAACCCGATCAGACTCTCTCAGACAATAGCAATCTCCTCGTTAAGTCAAGGGTTATCAGCTTGGCACTCTCCCCACTCCCACAATGTGGTCACAGTATCAATCAAACGCTCACAACGGCGCAACGCATCCAGCGAGGTCTATCGCCGATCGTCGGCAATTTTAGATGTGTTAAATGCGAAGCGGATCCACTACCAGCGGCAAGAGAGAAGGAGAGCGACCACTGCACCATTGAATCTGCCACCAACAGGCATTCATGTTATCCTTGATAACTATACACTCTCTATAGCCGGACTATATGTTCTTTAATCAAAAGTCCTTATATTAAGCCCCAACTAAAATGATTGGTCCATCAGAGATGATAGCGACATACGTGGCAGTGATAGGCAACGATGCTTCCGGTTTACATCAATGGCCTGATGTCGTGTGCGAAAACAATATCCATTTTCGACCAGGTGAAGCACTTTACAGTCCCAAAGTTGCAGTGTGTGTCACAATTTGTACTTGTGTCGTCGGAATATACCGTTAGAATATTGGATCTGCCTCTCTACAGGATTGCTTGTAGGAAGGGCTTTGGACTTTCACCTTTGTCACTCATGCTATGCAGATTCCAGCCCAGAGCTCGGCCCCATGCATTCGTATTGCAGAACCTCACTTGTCCGCTTGTTCCGAAGATTTATAAAAATAAATTCTAAGTACGAAAAGCGGATATCTCAATATTAAACCTCACTGCCATCAAAAAGCCCCCCGGAACTGATCCAGAATGCCCCTCCCCAGTCCCCTCCTCCTCGTCCCCTCCCCTTCTCCTCCTTCCCTCCCACTCGCCCTCCCACTTTCCCCCTCCAACCTCGCCCTCAAACCCTCAATGCCCTCCCCCCTCCTACCCCCAGCCTCCCCAACAACCCACCCCGGACACCTCCACCTCGCCCACCAAGCCGGCCCCACCTCTGCCCTCCACGCCACGCCCACCGCCCATCCAACAACGGCGCCTATCACGCTTCCCGGTAAGGAGGAGAGCGCAAGTTGAGCTGCAAGGAGATAGATGAGAGATTTATCGGTGAGGGTTATAGAGGATGAGGGTGGCTGGGTAGTCGAAGAGGACGTGACGAGGCGGTATTTGTAGATTGTAGGTATAGCTGCGTGGTATTGCGCCAGCAGCGCGAAGAGGAGGGGCGTAGGCCCCGAGGGCAGAATGTTGACACGGTTGAAAGTGAGCGGGCGCAGGAGAATAAGGGCCAAAGGCGGGAGAAGCAGCGTCGGCGGTAGACACGCCATCAAAAACGACTACCACCCCATTAGAAAAAACCCAATTAGCTCACACCCACACCCACGACAGGCCAAAAAAAAAAAGACCCCTACGCACAGCAAACTTCCTCGACCCCCACAACCGCTCCACAACCCTGAGATGATACATCGTCATCACGGCAAACAAGACCTCGGAGCTGTTGGCGTAGCAGCACTGCCAGATCAGCAGGCGCCAGAGTTGGAGGTGGCGGAATAGGTGCGGGTATAGTTGGATGTGGAAGAGATATTTGGTGTCGGTGATGCTGGCGAGGAGGGAGGAGGCGAGGGTGGTGAAGAGGAGGAGGGAGGAGATGGGGGCGGAGGTGAAGCCGGAGGTTTGCATTGTTGGGGGTGGGGATGTTAGGAGGTGGTGGGAAGGGAGGGGGGTGTGCGTGGCATTTCGGGTCGAATTGGTGGTTTTGGGATCTTGGATACGAGGCAAAACAAGTTCAGCTGGCTGTGGGGAATTTATATTCCGCAGGACGGAATTCTACTTTTTAGCGGAAGATCCTCCGGAATCGCTACAAATAGATATACACGTTATGGAAATCCTCAAGGCTGTCCGAGTGACACTCATAAGGTTAAGATTTCCAATTGTACACCTCGAAGACCTAAGAGGCTCGGTCGTGAGAGCAATAGCATTTACCTTGGCCAAATCTATCTGAACACCGGTTTTTTAACGCGATTTTCCAACTCCCACCCCGGTAGGGAGGGAAAATCGTCACAGTCTACAGCAACATGGTATGAACTACGCCAGTGATGTACTGGCATGTTGCAAAGAGAGCAGCCGTGAATAAGCAACAAAGTCTTTTGTTGCCAAAGGATAACGTTCAAGAGACGACGCTTGATGTCGGTCAGCAAAGGAAATTACGGCTCCAGTGAGGTTTCCATGATGATGCGAAAATAAGAGATGTGTATGAGAGCACGTATGTTAATGACCAGCAGACGGTACTGGAGGAGGAAGCTGGACTCAGCAGAACCAAGGATAATCTATACAATGCTATAATACACCTGGGGACTGATGTCTACGAATGGAGATGACCATTTGGCCGCCTCGACCAATTCCCAATACAGGAGACTGTTAGCCATGGAAGCCTAGATCGTGAAAGCCACGGTCTATCAGATCTTGCACATGTATTTCCTCATCTCCAATTTCAATAGAACTTGAGCGGCTTAGCAAAAGTCAGGCAGTGCAGGACTAGATGGCCAAGCGATTAAAGCAGCGTATTCAAGCCCTCGCTGATTGCTCCACGATGTCAAAACATCGCTCGTCACCATCAACTTGGTTGTAATCAGCGCTTTTCCACCCGAGACCAAACCCGTCTACGATGGTAGCATTTCGGAAAGCCCTTGTTAACCCGTTCTATCATGCGTTCTAATCTACATTATGTTCAAGTTATAATCACATTCTGAATCTATCGATCAATGGCCAAATCATATAATTCATATTCAGCAAGAGCGGTCGCAGCGCTAGGATAAAGGAGCATGGCCGCTACCAATGCGGATCTCGTCCAACCCTTTTAGAATAAGATAGTAAGGGCTTGTCAGATAGCCGTACAGGCAGAATTATGTATGGATAAAAGTATGTTCTATTGATATCCTCTTTAGTGACTATTTATGTTACACAGTAGTTGATGGAAAGAGAAGCGGTCTTTGAATACGCCCGGAAGTGTTCTTTGGGCAGGAGTCATGACAGTCCGCCCGGTTTGAAACGAAAAGGCGGCGACCTCGTCGCCAAGAAACAGAGAATGTAGAGAAGAAAAGGCCTCCGGAAACTCTCTGCGAAATCGTCTGCCAACTCGTGGAATGGTTCAAGGTTTTTCTGATCTGTCCTTAATGGAGAACGACCTGGCTCCCGGTCAATTTCTTCCCAACGGCCGTAGAGTTCCTTGCGAGGTTTTGGATTTGTCTCGCAAGAATTGTTAATAGCGAGATTGACAAGGGTATTTAAGATTGTTTATTTAAGCCTGTCAATAAATGGTACGCCATTCGTTGAACGAATTCGACGTTCTCGACCAGTTCATTGCTTTGGCGAGAAACATTTATTGGGTCCCGTTGACGCGTCTCTATCTGGCTGGAGCTTAGAATGAGTTTAATCGTCGAACGTTGGGCTCGATCTTCATTTCCTTAGCCAGTATATCGCCAATGAAGCTGCCTTGGAAGCTTTGCTGTTATTCGCGCCGGTGAAGGTTTTGAACGAAACGTTCGTGGCCACGAAATTGCCGGCGAGAGGGCTGACTTTCTTTCCAATATTCGAACAGCTTCGCATTCTTCTCGAAGTCTAGATGATTGTTCTGAATCTTGTAGTTGAACTTTTGATGACTGAGCTGTGTCGATTGAATTGGTCTGACTACATCTGTCAGGAAGTACAGATTTCATCAATTAGAAATCTATGTTTCTGATCACTTGCAAAAACCTCAAAGATCATGGATTTCAGATCTCTGAGCGACCTAGTAGTGAGTGCAGACTGCAATGCTACATCTTTGACTTTCAGTTTTACCACATACTCTAATCGCTTGACATTGTTCACTAGCCTCATACTTATATTCATGAGAGTCTTTTTCTTTCACGCCCTGCGATATTATTCAGTTGACGTGACTGGTGAGACTGTTGATCACAATATTTTCGAGCTTCTTCTTGAATGTGCTCGCTTGAAAATTGACGTTCGATGACAGAAGTTCCTCAACTTTCAATGCTTGCTTCAGTTCTGTTCTAACATTATCAAACTCATCTTTTGTCAACTCAAAGATCTTCATTATCAATTTATTTCTCATATTCTTCTGTTCGCTAGCGTATCAATCTGACGTTGACTGATTTGATTGCACCTAGGCGGCTGCACCACAAGAGAGAAAGAACTTTCTGTGAATTTGAGTCTCTGTCATCGTCGCCGTAAAGCTCGGTTTTAATCATAGAGGTAAACATGGGCTCCGGACCACATCAATGCTTCTTGCTTTGTTTGCTATGCTGATTCTGGGGCAAAGGATCGAGCTATGTGCTTGGAATAAGTCTGACGTCCTAATTTGCAGTGCAATAGTAGGATATGTCCAAATGCTCTGGCTCGATTGCGGCCCAGTCGGCTTTTGGGCGCAGACTCCGCTGTATTGGCTCGTATCGGTCGTTATGTTTCTGGGTCTTTGCGTATACATGGCTGATTAACGATGCTAGACTCGATGTCGAAAGACTCCCCAATACTTGTTGTACTCACCGAAGTAGAAATTGAGACAAGGACTCTTTTCAGCGTCAGTCAATGATCGTACTGATATATAGTGATGAAGTCATTTAACTGTTGGGAATAGAATGAACCATAAGTTGGGGGTCCGAGGAGGCAACAATGTGCCTCCAAATCCATCACGATACCTGGACATGCTCACCCTCGAGACGGACCTCTTCTAGATCAACTTCCTTGACGGCGAGGCTCTCGAAGCTATTCTTACTGTTTTCTTTCGTCCTTCTTTCCCTGACGGTCTACTCTTTCCTATTCTCATTGATTGGGCTACTTTTACAGGAGACAGTTTCATATTTCTTGCTGTTCTGGTACCCGCAGCAGTGCCACCAAGGCTAGCTAAAGGGAAGACAGGAGCAGTGGAGAGGCCAGAAGACGACCCGCTGGCAATTGAAGCCGCAGTTCCAGCTCCTGACGATCCAGCAGGGTTATCCTCGACGTTATCGAAAAAACATTGGCCGCTTGACCACAGCTTTCGGGGGCGGGGATGGAGATGGCAAAGCAAAGAGGCTTCCTTGACTGGAAGTGCCATCCGGGGTTCCAGATCCCGAAGGTATTTTAGATGACGGACTTAAAGTGGATGGCCCTGTGCCTACCTTTTTCATCTCGTGTTCTTTGACAGGGAAGAATATGGTAGCGTAGAAGGGTTCTGCTTCCTTGGGCTGATATTGCTCCGTGGTTTCTACTCCCTCTTTCAGTTTCGGACGTGCGCAGAGCGATATATACGCTTTTGTGATGTCTAGACATCTGCAAGAATACTAACAAGGTAGGAGTGTGCTCAGGTACTCTTCGCGAGGTGAATTTGATTGACAAGTCAGGCAGCACATCGGTCTCTTGCTGTAACTCTTCGACATAGCGAAAGTATATTCGTAGGACCCTTCAAATACTGCGGGAGTTCATTCTTTCATAGGTTCACGCATACTGTGCTGACTCCCATCTTTTCGCCCGCTTTAGTTATTTTGTTACTGGCGGCCAGGAGCCACAGCCTCGCCACGACGACCACACTGATGCTTGGCCGGTCGTTCTGGCTTCGATTGTTGATCATCATCGTCGTCTTCAAGTAATTGTTGAATGCCTCATCTTCTTATAATGCTTTACTTTGACTACATGTGATTCTGAGCATTGAACTACCTTTGGGCTTCGTAATCGCTGCTTCAAATGTCTCATTGTGAGTTGGCGAGCGTTTGATAGTTTCTGTTCTGGAATATTGATTGAAGGCTGGGACGCAGTAGTCGATTTCTTTGCGTCTTCGGTATCAACAGCATCAGGACTGCTGGCTGAATGAGTGGTAATAGTGGGGTTCTGTGATGCTTTGGTGGTTGCAGCAGCGCCGCCGGGGCGCCTTTGTTTGGGGGTTTAGGATAGTCGTTGCCTCGACTCGTGGCCGCTTTAATTCGTATTTCCTGATCATACTTCGCTCTGGCTCCGAGTAGCCCTAGACTTTGTGCCTGGGGCGGGAATTAAAGAGACTCTTTGCTGAAAATCAATTGTAAGGGCCTCTTGGGTGTTGACGACAGCAGCATCCATCTGAGAGTGAACTGTGTTTGTTTGCCCAAAGTGATACTTGCTGGTTGCGCTGCCGAGAGCTCGGATTCTGTTCAAAGAGTAGAGCAGGCGGTGAGATCACCAGGGACTTGTTGGGCGGCCATGTTGGCTAATGCATCTTCTTCCGTTTTGTTATCTTCTAGTGGAGCTTACTTGAAGCGGTGTAATAATGAGCTTCGGGGGCTGCAATAACTATGTAGGAGCATCCCATAGGCTCACATGCATCAACGGTCCTTCGGTAGCCTCGTGGGTGACATCTCGAAGAGTCCATGTCTTCGGAAGCCCATGAACCTCTACAACACGTCACTGTTTTTCTTCAATCTCGTTCCATATTGGTTTTTCTGGGGCCCTTGCATTCGCTTTTATCACATCCTTGAGGTCATAGTCCAATATCAGCTGTGCCGCGCAGCGGAAGCGTAACAGTCCCATTTGCTATTCCAGTAAAGAGCTTATATATTCTGCGGCGCATTCGTTCTCTTGTAGGATGACTTGCTTTCCGTATGCTGAATTCCAGGACTCTGCGTTTCTGACCAGGCGAATATACCACCGATATTCCAGATGTTGGGACCCGAAAAAGCGTCTACCTCTGACGCCAGTTGCGCCCAAAAATTCCTGGGTGAATGTCTTGCAAATTTCTCATACAGAGCCAAGCTCATTCAATTTCCGTTATACTTCGCGGGTGTATCTCCATCCTCTCGACAGATGCTGCTACTAAAGTATACCTGCAGCATACTATGTAGGATGCTCCAGTTCTTGAAGGGTGCATCCGCGAAGATTGACTGAAATGATTTGGGGGCATAGCAATAGAGATAGACGGTAAGAAATTGCGGAAAAGTTATACTGATAAGCATATAATCCGGTTGGTTGAAGAGCAAACATGCAGAAAAGTGAACACGATACTGTTCTGTGTAGTATAAAGTATGGTTATCCCATCAAGAAACGAAATTTGCTCGTTATATCATTCTGCAAGAAGACGGAAGAAGAAAGAGAAAGAGAAGAAAAGAAGCCATAAAGCATAAACTGATCGTCATATCTGGTCTCGACGATATAAAGATCACCGCTGACATCATCGGGGTCCATTTATGTTGGTAGGTAGCCCGGCCTCGACTCGCTCATCGATTCTTGCAACAAGTACATCGTGAGGTTCGACTCCCCTTTGGTTTCGAGCGAGCTTCGTAGTGCGTTGAGAGAATATGATGGATTTATGAAGTGTATTAAGTGTTGACGGAAGCAACACGAGTCCATGCTGTCAAAAGAACCAAGAAAGCAAGGGTAAACTAATGTGGCAGCTGAACTTATCGTAGCTGGGTATGTTCCACAGGACTATGCGGAAAGCAGGGAAAGCCTCGCGGGTATCGAAAATGAGCGGCGTGCTTTTCCCAGACTGACTGGTGTCGAGAAGAGTGCTGTTCGACCCTTGGACGTGGTATAGTTCCTTTCTAGCTTTGAAAGCTTGTGATTCGGTAGGAGTAGCTATATTAAGCCAAAGTAATGTCGTGACGCTTGGTCTGCAGCACTTTCACTCTGGATATGTTCTTTACTTTGTGAGTGTGACGGGTCTCGGACTTCAGCCTCCAACAACAAATTAGTAAAGCTCTTACTTCGTAGTAGACGATCTATAAAGGTAGGGGATCTTGCCGCTTGCTTGCAGCTTTTTCCTTATCCAACCATACTATTGATCTTTTGAAGGCCCTTAACCCTTGGATCAAAAGCCTTGGGTGCTTTTCCCGAGTGTTTTAGGCCGAGCTTGGTTTTTTCGTGGTGGCTTAAGATGAGTTCCTTGGCGTTCCGCAAGTGAAAGGGAATGCAATAAGGTCTGCAACAGTGCCAAATGCATCCATCCCATAAGACTTCTTACGGCATCTGTGTATGGGCAGAGATCTGGTAAGATTGTATTGATGGTTCCTTGAGCGGAAACCCTATTTAGAAAATTGGGACTCGTCTTCTGTATATATTAACCGTAATGTAAACATATAAAGTATATCGAAAGACCAATGTTTCTACAGAGGGGAAGTAGGCTTTATATATCCACAGGAGAAAGAAAACATGAACACACTATCGATAGTGAAGGGGGCACGTAGCACATGATTGCATCTTAGGTGAAGCGACTATCCATAGAGAAAGTTCCATGTCAAGTGCAAACCAGAGTGATTTACTTTGTATGAGGCGCTGTGCGAGATGAATTAAGGGAATTGAAGCAGAGGGTGAAGCAAATACGAAGGAAAAGAAATAAAGGCTATGGGTGCCTCTACATTTCTCATCCTTTCCCTGCAACGGATATCCCCCCCACAAAAGATCTTCCACCCACCACATGCTATAGACTTTTATGATTAGGATTCTGCTGTCTGGCTGCGGTTTGCGTGTAAAGCCCGTGGAAACCTCAAAACCGCCAAAGAACGGGATACTGAACGAACGCAATGAAGCACGGCAGCCTGTGTCGAGGAAGGGGCGTGCAAGATCGGTGAATGCATGATCTGTGTCCTGTTTGGATGGAAGAAGTTGCGGGAGGAAGATTTCGCGACTGGATACTTAGCAGTTGGTGTTGGATTAGATGATGTAGGAAGATGGGGTTGTAGTAGTGAGAGTCCTAAGGTTTTTTGGCTAAGGGGTCGTGCATGTTCTGGGATACAGATAGTGTTGGAATAGGTACGAGGTCATATGGGAGCATATTGATATTTTGGTTGTTGCTCTTAGGTAGCGGGCCCCAGCCCTACCAGCCCTATGAAGCGTAGGCTACCGACTCCCCTATTTCCAACAAACTCAGGCCAAATAAATATAATATATATTTGTAGCTCAAACGGAGTCGAGGCCCAATAGGTTGATGTTTCGCGGGCTTAGAATCGTAGCGAAACTCATATGTCTCGCGAAACGTGCAGATACGTATATTGCGCCCACTATCATTTTCATACTTGAAATTGAAGAAGAGCAGGTACATGGTTTGAAGACGGCGTAAGGCGTTGGGTTCTCGAGGATGTGAGTCACGGCTGTCTTTGTCACGCAGATTTGTGAGAATCATTTCATGCACACACGTTAAGTCATCGCGACAGATGTTACTCATTCAAAGCACATTAAATGTCATGTTCTGTCCACGACTTCGCACATTGTCGTCAATCGGGGGCGTTCTACATACAACATTTTTTATTATTTTTTTATTATTTTTTTTGCAGACCGCGGAAGATATTCGACATCCTTGGGCCCAAGAAGATCGACTACTTATGTCGGTAAGATAGGCAATCGCGCAAGCTCACCGGGGCCATGCAGCCCTTGAAGCCCTTGAAGCTCTGGCCGCATCCGAAACTCTTTGGCGATTGTGCATTTCGGTGGGGGCTGCTGTTCCGACGTTAAAGATGGGCCATAGGTAGCGATGGACTTTCGACGCAGGGAACGACATGCTTGGCGATTTCATCTTGAAGTCGGTCTGGATGCAACGTTCGCACCATCGTGGCTTCTCATCTCATTTCCAATTTGCCCAATTCCCATGGCCCCATATCTTGCCCGGGTGCCGGGTGTGCATCTCATCTTCCGTCTCCCTTGTACGTCGGGACATCGTTGACGGCTGAAGAAGACATACGCGAGTGACTTCCTCATCCACGTTAAGTGCGCGGTATCACGTTTGCAGGCTTAGAGAGTCTGCTCTCTACCAGGTCCAGCGTGTATAAAGCCGCATCCTCTCGCATGTCAAACGCTTTACCAATGACAACATCCTGACCCTTCAGTATTCTTTCTGGTTTCGTCTTTGAACCACCCTTCGGTCTCTACCGCCATTTCGTCGAATCAAAAGTAGATATCTCGACACTACATCGCATCATGCATTCTTCTGTCCCAATGCTCTTGGCCTGTGCCATCGCGCTCATTTCTCCTTCAACGGCGGAGGTGACTGTCCACCATACCACTACAAAGACCGTCTTCAGGCATGCTTGTCCCAACACCACGCTTCACACTAGCGGCTACCCTTCGGCTTCTACAAACAGGCCGGCAACCACATCGTTCAACTCCACCACAAGGGACTTATGTCCGTTGACTAGGAATACAAATTTGTTCGTGAACGAAACCATGCCATCTCCCACCGGTACCGCGGCCTCTACTCTTCCAAGCGGCTTGGGTGCAAACTGCATGGAGACCCTAGAGTGCTGTTGGCCTCTGTGGTGCGACGTATCGCTGGGTGTTTGTGGGTGCCCGGGCGAGGGAAGTGCTATCCCACCTCCTTTCCCAACCACATCGATTACTTCGATATCCTCCAAGGCCCCGCCCTCTCCCATCGGTAAATGCACTCTACCAAGCACCGTTGGCGCGGACTGCGGCCACACCGGCCAGTGCTGTAGCCCTCTGTGGTGCGATAAATCTACGTACCTTTGCGCCTCTCCAGGTTGGGGAAGTGGCCTCCTTCCTCCCCCAGGCGGATCGAGCATTTCTACATTCTCCACGGCCCTGTCCGCTCGCAGCGGTGGCTGCATTTTCCCAAGTACCGTGGGTGCAGACTGTAGTGGTACTCTGGCATGTTGCAGCCCTTTGGAGTGCGACTTAACAACGAAGCTTTGCGTGCCTTCTCCAATCGCATCTCCAGTTTCGAGCTCCTCTTCAAGTCCACCCTCTCCCACTGCTTGCAGCGATCCAAACACCGTCGGTGCCAGCTGCAACGTCACCGGAGCCTGCTGTGCCCCGCTTTTCTGCCAGTGGAGCGACTACACATGCGTAGATCCCACCGCTTGTAGCAATCCAAGCACCGAACCGATGACCATCGGTGCCAACTGCAGCAGCACAGGATACTGCTGTAGCCCGCTCGAATGCTCCTACTCCCGTGGCAACACTTGCATAGACCCCAACGTTTGCAGCGATCCAAACACTGTCGGTGCCGACTGCAGCAGCAACTACCACTGCTGTAGTCCGCTCGTCTGCGATGGGTTGACCAGCACTTGCAGAGAGCCCGACGGCTGCAGCTACCCAAATACCATCGGTGCCGACTGCACCAACACCCAACGCTGCTGTAGTCCGCTCGTCTGCGATCGATTTACCAACACTTGCAAAGACCCTAACGTCTGTACGGATCCAAGCACCGTCGGTGCCGACTGCGGCCTCTCTGGTCACTGCTGTCCCCCGCTTGTATGTGCCGGGCCAGAAATCAGTTGCATTGACCCCAGCTGCACCGACCCAAGGACTCTCGGTGCCAGCTGCAGAGCTACTGGAAGATGCTGTCCCCCGTATGTTTGCGATGCTAGTCAAACTTGCATACCAGCATAGATGACGACGTCGCTTACAGTCGTTGTGATGGGATTAGAAAACAATTGTTTCAACAAGTGTTCGAGATTCACAAGACGCATCATGCACAATATCGTTGAAGGCAAAAGATTGACCAGCACGTTCAGAATTTGTCGAGAACCACATCAAGATTAGCTGTAAAGTCTCAAATAACATAGAATATTTATCAATCAGTCGCGTTTCGTCTTGTCTGCCTTCTCATGTCTAATTCAATAGAATTAAAGCTGCCAGTACAGACTCGAAATTAATTAATATACTGTAACGATTGTGTCTATGACAACACAAGATATAAACAGAAATGATTAATGATCTACTATCACTAGACTGAGGTCTGATTCTAGACTCGGCTCAGCGGATCCTGTTGTGCAGGGGTCATGGCGACCTTGCAGCCGTTCTTGCTGTCAGAGGTAATTCTATACTGCTCCACGAATTCGAGCACCGGGTCGCGATTTTGGATGCTGCGAAAATTCTGCACAATCCTGGCAACAGTATACCTTACCTGCATCAAAGCCATCTGCTGTGCTGGGCAGACACGCGGCCCACCTATAAATGGTAGGAATTCCCACGAGCCAACATGAAGCGCCTCCCATCTTTCAGGACGAAATGTCCCGGCGTCTTGTCCGTAGATATCAGGGCGCCTGTGTAGCGCAAAATAATTGAGTTGAACCGAGGTACCTTTCCGGACGTAGATCGGTGAAATCCCTGACTGGCCACCACCAGTAGGAAGGACTGTGTCATGGAGAGCAATCCTGGCACTCTGTCCCACAACTGGAGTCAGTCGAGAGGTTTCCAACACGACGTTACAGAGGTATTGAAGGCTCTTCAACTCCTCGCAGCTCGCTTCTTTCGGGTTGACTTGAAGGATCTCCTGACGAAGCTTGGCGTAGACCTTAGGGTTGCGAGCAAGGTTGAAAAACACATTGGTTAGGAGCACAGCCGTGGTATCATGAGCGGCAAGGAAAGTGTTCAATAACTGATTTCGGATGTCTTGCTTGTCTTTGGTTTGTTTGACGAGCTCGTCGGCCAAGATGTATCTACGGCGCTTGTCAGTACCTTGGGAATCGCGGCGATGGATGGCCCGATTGACGTATCCATCGACGAAATCGCGTGTGATCTTAGCCGCCTGCCAAAACTTCTTGTCGTGGGTGAAAACCATCCAGTAGGGGAGCTGCGTCCTTTTGCCAATACCTGCTTGGCCATAGTGAAAGGCCTCGAGGAAAGCCATGGCAGCTTGGTTTGGAGCAGATGTAAGACATTCGACGGACTCGCCGAACAGGAATTCAGTGGTGAAGTCTAAGATCAGACGAGCAAACAGGGGCTGCAGATCCACCGTGGATTCGTCCTTGGGTATCAAGTCGAGAAATCTAATCACATGAACGTCGAATGAAACAAGATCTGAGATCTGCTCTCTTTTGAATAAAGGTTGAACCATATCTCTCGAGTGTCTCCAGAATGCACCATCGGTGTCCATGACTCCTTTACCTAGGAATGGTTCCCAAGAAGGTAGTCTTAGCGGCTGAACGCCCCAGTCCTTGAAATCAGTGGCGAAAATGGCGCGAAGGTTGTTAGGGTCGATAGTAAATATACGGGTTTTACCTAGAGCCATAGACTGAAAGGTGGATCCAAAGGCTTCATGCTGCTCTTTGAACTGCGCGCTGCGTTGCCCTCCCGCGTATGATTTGAACATTCGAAAGGCGACATCAAGTCCAAATAGTGGATCTTTCTGTGGAAGAGAGCGAGGGGGCTGGCAGCCACGCTCATGAATAGTTTTCTGCCGAATGAGATATCGTCTAGCTGCTGCAAACCCGTAGAGGGTGAGAACGAGAGATAGGCTCAGGGCAATTGTGGAGTATTCTAACATGGCTGCAAACAAAGATCGCTGGGGAGTTCGTTATCGACTTGTCTGAAAATGAGTTATACCGAATACTAGGAAAGCTATCTGAGCGTCGAGATTTCTGTACGACGGTAGAGCAGTGACATTGACAGCTCAACCATCGCATTTTGCCATCTTAACTTCTGTCGGTCGAAATGCCATACGGATGCAATTATGGGGTGAATTCAAGCTGACTAAGTATCGATAAATACCTTCTACTCGAGTGGGTATGTATGTACGTTACACTACTTTCTAAACATTACACATGTAAATACATACGATAGGTCTTCTCGATGGCGTGGTCGAGCAGTCGTTCCTTGACTTCACTAATCCTGAGTGTTACAGCCAATATGCATGAACCAACAAGGACGCAGATGAAATGCAGGTCGTGGCCCTAACGTGGACCCCGGATCGATGATCCTTTCCTAAAACGCAACCTCTTCCGTATCAAGGGCAACATACCAAAATACGTGTCGTTGAAATCAAGAGATTTATTCGATATAACATGCTGAACGTGTAATAAGGCTCTGCCACGTTTGAAACAGGAAACCATGTGTATTATCTTACCTGCTTCTTTAGGTCCTTTACCGTTTACAAATTCTCGACGCGATTGATCGTTTGTAATCTATTCACTTTCCTGCAGATGAGCTAGGCTAGGGCTTCACCCTTCTGAGAGGATCTCTACGACCAAACCTATTGGACTTCCTGTATAAGTGACCTCTAAAACCAACCTCAAGAAACGTTTCCAACATTTGTCTTCAAACGTCGTGTAATCATGGTGTCCCAAGATGAGAGAGGGAAACGATTACTTGCCTGCGTGATCGATTCTTACGCTATCAACGATCCAAGCAAAGTGTGGGCTTCAGCTCCATTGGACAACGATGACCTTACAGTGGGATTCAGAGATATCAGCTACAAGGAGCTTGCCAACGCTGTCAATCACGCATCCTGGTGGCTGAGACATATGATTGCAGACACTACAGCTGTATTCGAAACGTTAGCCTACGCTGGACCAAAGGATCTGAGATATCCTATTCTCGCCCTGGCAGCTGTCAAGTGCGGAAAGCAGGTAGGTTGTCTCACGAACGTGGATTTGTCGAGCTCATGATTCCTACATCAGCTACTCCTGGCCTCACCATTTGCAACGCCAGAAGCGCAGACGCATCTGTTGCGCGTCACTAAATGCAGCACATATATTCACGCTTCTTCTTTTGGACAGATAATTCGATCGATCCTTGGAACCAATTCGGATGTCAGATCGTTGGCGATCCCAGAAATGGATGAGTGGCTGTTTAAAGAGGAAGCTCCTGTGTTTCCCTACAGAAAAACCTGGGCGGAAGCAAATTCGGATCCATGGCTGATTTTCCATACTTCCGGTACCACTGGTAAGATCTTATGCTCCTAATGTTGGGGGTGCTGAAATCTTGACACTGGACCAAGGACTGCCTAGGCCGATCGTATATACAAATTGGATGATGACATCGTTCGATGCTGCAGAACTCATGCCAGATACAGATCAGGAGACCATGAACGACCACTTTCGAAATTCCCGCTGTTACATAGCTCTACCTCATCTTCACGTAAGTATATCTTGCTAGCCTCTGTTATCACTTGGTTTAACCTCGGCCGCAGTTTGTTGGTATGACAGTTGCTCTTCAATGGACTACATTCCTCAACACTGTCCTCGTTGTTGGGCCACCTGATTTAGCGACCGCTGATCAAGTTATCCAAATACTCGACCATGGCAATGTCGCCGGAGTGGTCTTGCCTCCGTCGCTCATAGAAGACGTCTGCCGCCATCCTCGAGGGGTAAATGGTTTACGCAGCCTGGAATATGTTTACTTTGTTGGTGCACCTCTCCCGCAGCCAATCGCGGAACAGTTAGTGGGCCACTGCAAGGTTCAGCCAGCTATGGGTTCCACTGAAGCCGGCGCATATTTTATCCAGATCAGAAACGACGACGATTGGTGTTATTACTGCTTTCGTCCAGCCATGGGCATTCAATTCAAGCAAAGAACGGAAGAACTGTACGAGCTTGTGTTTCGTCGACAATCAGAGTTTGCACGTTGGCAACAGCTTTTTCAGGTTTATCCAAATCTAGACGAGTTTCCAACCAAGGATCTTTGGAAGAAGCATCCTTCCAAACCAAATTTATGGCGCTACTCGGGGAGAACTGATGATTTGGTAGTTCTGTCGCATGGAGAGGGCCTCTACGCATCCGATATGGAGATAGAGATTGAGAAACATCCGGACGTAAGAGTCGCGCTTATAGGAGGAAGGGGGAGACCACGGTCATTCTTGATCATCGATCTCCTTGAGAATGCTTTAGTCCCAGAAAGTGAGAAAGAGTCAAAACTGACAGATATCTGGCCATACATCGCCACGGCCAACGAACGATGTTCTGACTATGTTAAGTTGACGAGGAGCCTTGTGATTTTTACAGATGCAAAAAGGCCTCTACCACGAACAGCAAAAGACACGATCCTCAGACAGCCAAGCTTTTCACTCTATTTACCAGAGATAGAAAGACTCTACAGGGAGTAGAGCAGCTCTTGCTAAGCCCCTGAGTCTTTTTGTTCCTACGTTTCACAAACCATTTAGCTGCATCCAAAAGAACACAGCAGGATGCTTGCCCAGACCCAATTGAGATAGATTCCAAACTTTCCGACACTGTTTGCTCTACCGGACCCGTCGATGGGTACATTCGTGTCAAAGCCATATTCGATGAAAGAATACGGCATTTTACATCAAGGATCCTCACCAGCTGTCCGTTTCTCAAGTCAGCTCGGCTTCGAATCTGCGAGTAATTTACTCGAACGTGGTATTCTACGTAACGTGCAACGGCGGAGCTAACATACGTACCAAGGTAGCTAGCCACCTCAGTAACTCTGTTACGGTGCTTGAAACTATCATTACTGTGGTACTCGCAACATTTGTCCTTATCAGGATCTGGATATTCTGGCACAGCGCATTGCATGATCCACCGCCGCACCCCGTTCCGTTTAGTGAAAAGGCAAAGGGGATCGAGATCCACTTTTGCACTGCGCTGTAGCCTGGCACGCCTGGGACTAAGGCGGTGCTAAACGGGAATTTGGAAGAAAGAGGTTGGAAGTTGAAACTTACTACTGTACGACAAGCACGGCGCTTCCAGCTGCCAAGGCTGCATCTACACAGTACACAGTATTCCGTACAGTGTATATGCTGGTCCGGACAACCCCGCCTCACGCCGACATCTTTTGCCCCGCATCCTGATCAAGCCATTAGGAAGGTTTCGCAGCTTGCGTTATTACGCATAGTGTATTCCGTATTGAACCTTATACATAAGGTACGTAGTAGGTAGTTAGCAACACGGGCCGCACTTCGCCATCTGAACGGCGGTGAGGATTACTGTGGTACCATCGGTACTGTAGTCGCTGGATTGATACGAAACACACGAAGCTAAATGAATAGGAAACCAATCACACCGTACCCGAGCTTCCGAGCTTCCGATGCTCTGTCCCGATGCGGAGTTCCCGACGGCACGGCGGCCCTTGGCCAACCATATGTCATGCGCATCCGGAGTACTACTATAGTGTTGAGCGGTCACAATAGGCGTGCCAATCAACGCGTCTTAAATCGTCATGCAGCCCTCCACACCCCCACCCAAGCCTTGTGGGTGTTGCCACGTCCGGGTTACAGCTGGCCGGGGGGTTGGAAAAGTTGAGCCGGGGTCGGAAAAAATTCTTGGCGTCGGGTTGGACTTTAAAAATGGCATATGCCCCGCACATCCAAGACCTGGCGTCGGGTTGGAAAAGTCTCAGGCCCTATGCGAAGCATATGCCAAGAGCATTAAGCGAGGCCACAAATAAATTCACATCTGGTCATCAAAGTCTCGTCTGTGCATATGCGCAGCATCAACTGAGCACAAAGAGTATGTCACGCATATACTAAGAAGAAACTCAAGATTCTCTCAATGCAAATCACGAAGAAGAAAATGCAGAAGAAAGATCTGACAAAGATAACATGAACGATAGCTTGTGAATGAGAATGTCACAAGTTGAGTTCATAATTCGCATGTTTAATATATATGCATGATCTGTGATTGTGCTGTTTTCTCGATGCTTCGCTCAAGCTGTGCATATGCACGACTTCAATATTTCGCTCTTGCTGTTTATCTTCTAACTACTTTAGCTATATAGTATTAATTCTTCAGCTCATGATTTGCATATGCAGAAAGCTGAGTCGGGGTTGGAATAATTTTGAACTCATGGTTAGCATATGCAGAAAGTTGAGTCGGGGTCGGAATTCAAAAAAAAAAGTTCCGGCCCTGGCTCAACTTTTCCAACCCCCCACCAACTGTAACCCCTGCAACGTCCTTCTATCACCGTGATCCTCCCTCCCTCCACGCGTCTTTCGTCAAACTAGTCGAACGCAGGCTCCGGGCGGCGGGAGATTGAATTGGGATATGACCTTGTTGGATTCAACCGTCGTGCTGCGTAGGGTGGAAATGCGCGTCACTCCCCGCGAGGAAAGGGTTACATACCCTGACTTGTCAGTCTTAGGGCAATAGTACCTTGGGCAACTGGGTGATTGGGTTCTCTGTTTCTAATGAAAGATTTCTTGTGGCCTTCTACTCTACAATGTCTACTTCACGTTCCGGTCCACCTGTTTCCCAAGAATATCTGAATGAGTACGGTGGGAACACGCTCATCGCTATATGCGTGCTATTCATGATACTTGAGACCGTCCTGGTCGTCCTTCGATGTTATGCTCGGCACCTTACGACCTCTGGATTCGGGTGGGACGATGCTCTCATACCCGCTGCCTGGCTCACGAATGTTGGCTTATGCATACTGTGTATAAGTCAGTACTGATACTTCTCTTCATTGACCGGACAACGCGCTGATTGCACGGTAGCCACTGTCTTTGACGCTGGCGTCGGCCGGCATTTGGCAGCGGTCTTGAAGTATCACCCGACTGAACTCGAGTCATGGGCGAAGAGCTTATATGCCCTGGAGTGGCTGTACCTTACATCTGTTGCGCTCCCCAAGATATCGGTGCTTTGTCTATACCTCCGGATATTCACAAGCCGCGGCGCACGTTTAACATGCTATGTGCTGCTCGGTATCACAACCCTGACTTGGGTTGCGTACATTGTCGCTGCCAACTTCCAGTGTACCCCATTCGAATTCCAATGGGATAAAAAGATTCCAGGTGGACACTGCTTTGACATAGAAGCATATTACAAAAGTACCTCTGTGCCAAACATCGTCACCGATTTGGTTATTCTCATTCTGCCTATTCCGACAGTAATCAGCCTCAAGGTCACAATGACCCGTAAGCTTGGCCTATTACTTGTGTTCTTGGTAGGCAGTGTGTAAGTGAATCTTGGGAATACTTTTCTGTTGACTGTTGCGATTATGTGCTGATAAAAGACTTTGATCTAGTGGGTTGATCGGTTCCTGCGCCCGCATGTCGACGTTCTTCCACAATGATGCTTTTACCGACAACACATGTACGCTCTCGGATCCATTCCTCCTTTAGTGCAAAGGCTGATCCCATTTATCACAGGGGCTTCTGTTCTTTTGATGGGCTGGTCGATCATCGAACCGGGCATGTACCTCATCGCTGCATGTCTCCTAGCCCTTCGACCTATCCTCCGCAAAATGTCACCTAAAGAACTCAAAACACGCCTTCGCATTCCCAGTTTTTCCCGCGCGCCAGACAATGCGAAGAGTGATGACAGCCAAGGCCTCCGTCACACAGCCGAACCTCCAGGCAAATCAAGCTCCGAGGGCATAGAACTGCAGAGCACGCAGGACAAGCGTAGTGCTCACGAGGAGACAACGTTGCCACCACGCTCGATCGACGTAGATCTGTCGTTACGGCACTATGACGTGGAGCAAGGGTTTACTTCGCTTGCACGCTATGTACCGAGTGCTGGAAAATAAAAATCGAACTGTATATATACCAACTATGATCTTTGTTTTGTACATTAAAACTAAAGAGAGCACCGTTGCATGAGCCGTGTGTGCTGCTTTTCGAGAATACGAACGATGCTGCCCTAAGATTGCAGACCGGTAGAAGCTCGTAAATCGTGGGATTGTGATGGCGTCTAGATTCTAATCTACAAGTTTGGCTTATCGATCCTCTTCTCGCGGGGCTTCATCCGTACATTTTTTAACCATTGCTCCGAAACCGCCAGCATGTTCCGCTCTGATCTCCCACTGACGTGCTCTCCAATAAATTTCTCTACCGTCTGGAAGTCTTCGATCTGCTTTTCAAGCCAGGGTGCAAGCAGCGAGGCACATTCCTGCGGGTTTTCGAACGGTAACATATGCCCACCCTTCTGAACAACTTGCTTTTCCACTTTCCCTGCATCGGCTCCTCCATTGCCCCCAACACCCGTCCCCGTGCGTATGACTTTCTCATCTTGTGATGCCAAGGTATTGATAGGACTTGAGGCGCCGAATATCCATAAGACATTCGGTCGAACGCTTGGTAGGTTCAGAAACGTCAGAACCATCTCCGGGCGATGGAAGAGGTGCGTCATGTTTTCCGCATTCAGATCTGGAGCCACTAAACGCGCTTTGTTGTCATCCGACATGGAAACAAAATTCGACCGGACATAAGACCACGCTTCTTGATGTTTCGTAGTCGTAAGCGTGACAGGACCAGACTCAGCTTGCGTGGGGAACAGAGCGGTGGGCGTCCTACGTAGACCGTACTGAAGATAACGGTCAAGGGCTCGAGAATCCCAACGTTTGAAGAATTTGTTTCCGCGGATAGAAGCTTCCGCTGCGCTGCGTGAAGGCCATAGATCTGGTCGAAGACTGCTTGGCAGAGCCGCGTTTGGACCAGAAGGAGAGCCGGATTGGATAACGGGTTCTATCAAAGCCAGGCTGTGGAATAAACGAGGATGTATCAGAGAGAGATGCACCCTGCGCCGAAATCAGTCATTGTCTGAGGCGCTGATGGTTTGTTGTATACAGTTGAGCAGCACCCATACTATGAGCAATTCCAAAAATCGGCCGTGGCATCTCTTCCTGGAAACGGTTGACCATACACAACAGGTCTCGGGAGTGGTCGAACCAGTTCGCTAGGCCGCACAAACCACATCAGATGGGACCTTTTCTGAAACGTATCATCCATTTGCACTCACGATCATCGCCTTGAATGCTCTCGTTCAGGACCCCACTCGCTCCCTGATGAGAACAATCCGCAACCCATATGGCTCTGATCTTGCCCCTAAAAGCCCGATGTAAGTCATCCCACAGTGGCTCGTACGTCTCTTTCGGTAGGCCATTTGCATGTGCGGCGATGATGGTTACCGAGCCTGGCGCGACGATGATGTTGTCGAGCGGTCGGTATTCTTTGATGGCCAGTTTCAGGACCGCAGGCTCGGATTTGACCGCATGAGGATATTCGCGAATGTGTTGACAGGGGATAACATGCTCTATGACGCGGAAAGATGGGATAGACATGCTGATGGTCCATGTGAGGATCAAAGGCAGAGGTACGTTGTAGGATGACTTACAACGGAGCAAACGTAACGTGGATACCTGGGAAACGGAAACATTACCATGGTACAGACATCTACGTACCTTAGTAGTTGTTCCCCGCACTAAGGAACAACTAATCTACTACGTACAGTACAGTACAGTACAGTACCTCTGTGCATCGCTCACGTACGACTACACAACGTACCTTACTCAGGCGTCCACGGGTACACTTAGTGATGACATCCCACCGGCACGCTTCCCAACCAACCTTACGGAATAGTGTCCGTCGACCGGGAAAGTCCGGCCGTGGCAGTACCTAGTCGCGCTAGTGTTGCGAAACTCAATTACTCAAATCATCTGGGCGCAAAGATAGCGCCTCTCCATCGTACATGTAATACCGGCAACCGAGATGGTATATATAACAAGCTAGAGCGAAACATAAGAAAAAGAGACATTTCGAGCCTTATACTCTTCTTGAGGCTTCTCAGACCGGTCCTGCCGTTTCTCACCAATATGGACATCTTTGCGGTGGATCGCAATCAAACAACACAGCAATATCATTCGACCAAGGCTACTCGTTCTCATGAGCTTGAACCCCAACTATGGTCTCTACTCAACAGTTATTTCCCGCGAGCGAACTCGGATCTTCGATTTTGGTGGAAGACGACGGGCGTTCCTTTTGCCATCCTGCTCGAAAAAGCTGGCTATTCAATCGATGCTCAGCGCCAAAAACTTTTCTTCTACTACTACTGCGTTATCCCGGAGCTTGGAGTAGGTAGTAACGCTCAAGGGCTGCCTAGATGCTGGAAAAGCTTCATGACGGATCACTTCTCCCCAATCGAGCTGAGCTGGGAATGGGGTTGTGGAGGAGAAAGTGCCACGGTCAGATTTTCCATCGAACCTATCGGACCGTATGCGGGAACATCAGCAGATCCTCTCAATCAGCATGCAACTACTCATGTCGTTCATCGTTTTCAGCGTCTGTTATCAAACTGTGATTTGCAGCTATTCGATTATTTTTCTAGAGAGCTTCTCAGCTACAACCAACATATCGGGGAAGCTAGTAATTGTTCAGATTACTCAAAACATCGGTCGCGTACCTTTATCGCCGTTGACTTGGGCGAAGATGGTGATATGCTAAAGGCATACTTTCTCCCAACTTTCAAAGCTGTGGAGCTGGGAATGTCAACCTGGGGCATTATTTCACAGGCAATCCAGAACCTCTCTGCATGTTCGCCCTCTATAGTATTCCCGGGTCTCTCGATACTACGAAACTTTTTAAGGACGTCTCCTCAAGGTTCAGGTCTTGAAGCTGAGATACTTGCGATTGATTGTATGTCACCAGCCAGATCGAGGCTCAAGATATACATGAGAAGCCAGTCTACTTGTTTCGACTCCGTTCGAGAAATTATGACATTAAGTGGAGTACTTGATCACTTGTATCTGAATCATGGCCTCAACGAGCTTCAGAAACTCTGGAAGCTCGTTCTCTCTCAAAGACAGGACTTCTCTGCGGCTGAGGATCTTCAGCCAAAAGCTCATCGAACAGCTGGAATCCTCTACTATTTTGATATGCAGCAAGGACAAACGCTTCCTGGAGTTAAAGTGTATATCCCCGTGCGGCATTACGGCCAGAATGATCATGCTATAGCCGAAGGCCTGGGAGTATACTTGAAGAACCGCGGGCAAGGTTCGCTCGCGTGCAAGTATATGAAAGCATTAAGGAGTATTTCTCCGTCTGCTTCACTCCGAAGCAGATGTGGTATACAGACATATCTTGGCTGCTCAATCGTTGGAGAAGAGCTGAAACTTACGTCCTACGTTGCGCCAGAAGTGTACAAAATGTAAATTTGTTAGTCGCGAGACTGATTATCACATGTGGCTATACTTGGTATGAAGCGATGTTGTCTTGATTGAAGTGACCGCAAGAATGCGGTATTGGAGGCATATGGCGGAATTTGTCCAGGGTCAACCATCTACTTGTTCCATTCCTTCTCTGAGTCTACAAGCTACCATTATCTCTCCTGCTGGCATGCAATCCCCAGCCATATCAATCTGTCTCTGTTAACGGGCGACGCCCGCAACGTTAATCTTTTCCTATAGCCTACAGCCAGAAAGAGCCGTAGTCAGCACGAAAATCTCGATGCATCATGCACAGGTACCAGCTACCGGCTGAGGCTATCTCATGCTCTAGTCTTGAATATCAAACCCACTCTTGCTATCCTTGCTGCGATCACAACGCCCGCCGAAATCAATATCGTTGCGCCACAGAAAGCTTTCAGGCATGTCCATCCGCTTCGAAGAGCGGCACCAGCGACGGGATTGCTTATGGGTAAACTAAAGGCGATGGAAACAAACAACATTCCATTACGCACGCCCACTACGCCCAAGGAAGAAGAAAGCGTGAAGACAACGGTTGGAGGTAGAGAGACGATATTTTTCAAAAAGAACCTAAATTTCGACTGTTAGCAGTGACAAGTTTATGCCTTAACTCCTGCTGGGAGGATTTGCAAACCCGTAAAGGAGACAGAAAACGGTGACTCCGGCTGGGCTAGTGATGTCAGTGCAGGCAAAGGAGACTAGACCTGTTACCAGAATACACGGAATGAGTACATTCATTGGACCGATTTTGTCGGCGATAAAGTTGGGTAACTTGTCATTTCAAATCAGAAGGTTATTAATAGAAGGACCAGCTCAAATCACTCACAATTCGCCCGAAGAAAGATCCAGTGTTCAGCAATACCGGCAGGTAGAATACCAGGTTCTTATCTATATATGTGCTTTCAAGAGCATAGATTTGAATGTAGAAATACGGAACATAGAGGCCCATGAAACCAAAGAACTTGGCTATACTAAAGAGCGAGAATGGTGCTTCTAGCCACCCCGAAAGATCGATCAATCACCTAGCTGCCACTGGCTTCACCCGCATTTTCATGCACAAGATGGGGACGGCGAGAGTGGCGAGTACTACGCAAGCCATTACACGAGTCGCCCATCAAAACCCAATACATGGCAAAAGCTTGTGGAAGAGTATAGGGTAGATGATACCGCCCAGGCTACTCCCACTCGCTGCGAGGCCTTGCGCCAGCGCTTTTCGCGTTGAGAAATACGAAGGAAGGATGGCAACGCAAGGCACAAAAAGACAACCGCATCCTAACGCTCTGCGCGAAAACGACTTGCCAGTATGTGGTGCATAGGCTCGTCATCATACCAAAAACGACTCCGAAGCTTCCAACGAGGATCAGAGTACGGAGGTAACCATAATCACTCAAACATCGGCCCAGTGAGAATGCCGACAAAGTCTAGTAGTAATAAATGGTTGAATAGAGCCGATCCATGAGATGTTCGATGATGTTTCGTTGGGCAGAAGAATCTGTTTGTAGACATGTTTGATCCTGTAGACACCTTTGTAGAGAAAGCTCTTGTTAAAAATGCGGAGCTGGGTTTATGTAGTATTTCTATCCTCACTCAGCACGCTTACTCTACCGAATGCATGGACTACATATCATAGACCCCCAATAGTTGAACCCCCCAAAAAAAAGGAGCTCGCGCATTATAGCCAAGCGATAAGCCCACCACCGTTGGGTGTCTCCTTTTATGTAGACGGTGATCATACCAACTACAGTAGCTCATTATTGCTACAGTAGGTGCATATCGAAAATCGGTTCAGCTGATACCTGGCCCCCCCGGTATTTCATTACTGTGCATGCTAGTTCTGCACCCGATCGTTGCCTTAAATAATACTACTTCAGCTGTTGCAGTATGTAGCAGCACTGCGTTACATATTCTAGCACAGCCGCCAAAAATACTTTCGATTCCGTTCGCTCGGAGGTTTTTTACCGGTTGGTTCTTCAGCTGTTTCTACTGCGCACTACAGTACTTCCGGTTCTGCTAAAACAGAGATTGTTACAAGTAGTGACAATGAAGGTGAATCGAGTGCATTGATGAGCATATAATGAAATGCTATTTGGAAAAAGTACAGGAAATACCGGGTTAGATATTTCTGTTCTGTGCGGAGAATGCGCTCCGTGGAAATTCATCGAAACCTCTTTCTTCGCCAACAACGAGGGCTTTAATCTTCTGTTGGTTGACGAATCGGCCAAAATGTGAACACACTTTGGAACAATCCTATTCAGGTATGTATAGCATATTTCAACATCTTCTAACTCAGCGATGGTTCACAGGATCGTCTTGTAATTTAATCGATCTAACTTCTTTATTCGCGGCCTAATCATGAAGCCTACTTGACTTGTGTGTCTTGACAATGTCCCATTCGTCCCATTCTTGCAGCATATAGAGGATTTAGGGACCGATGGCAAGACCTGCCGGAGTAAGGTTTGAAGGATTTGTATGATTACTCCTTACGGTGTCTCGAAGCCTTCAAACGTCTCTTCCTGTTTCCATAAATGCATCTTGGGCAAAGATGCATCGACAATGTAATAATCTACATCAAGGCTCGCCTTGCGATCTTTCGCGTTCTCTAACTAGCGGCGATGCATCTGTCACTCAGGATCGATGACGGGCACGGAAGGATAGCATTGGGCCGTCTTTCCAGCTCGTGAACCGATCCCTAAGTCTGTATTCGCTCTTGGAGTGATCTTTGTACTTGCTCAAATACTTCTCCATGGGGGCTTCGGGCTCGGTATCAGTCATGTCTCTAATGTCCAAAGTCCATAAGACCCGCGCCATTGTCACCATCAGTTCCAGGTATGCTAGATTTTTCCCCACGCAGCCCACAGGTCCAATGGAGAAAGCAGAAAAAGCACTGCGAGCAAGATCGACAGACTCAGTTGTGGTATTCCGACCCACAATCCAACGCTCAGGTGTGTAGGTGAATGGATCAGGATAATAAATGGGATTGTGCTGGATGGCGTAGATTCCAACACCAACATCATAACCCTGCGGTATTGTTTGGCCACTTAGGTTGACACCTCCCTTACAGACCTCACGCCACAATGCACCGCCAACTGGAGGTGACATTCGGAGTGACTCATCAAGGCAAGCTCGTAGATATAAACACGAGGTTAACTTTCGAGAGGTGCGAATCTCCTCTGCCGAGGAGAATGTGGACCGAACTTCCGCGCAAACCTTGGTGTATGCTTCTGAGTTGCGGCTCAAGTAATAGAAACAACCAGCCATTGCAGTGGAAATAGCATCGGAGCCTGTCGCGTATTAGGTTTCGCTAGGTTCGAGTGTACTTTCAAAACGTTACCTGCGACGATGAGAAGAGTAGATTCGCCCCAGATCTCGTCCATCGAAAAACCTTTGCCAGTTTGAGGATCCCTAGCTGCGAGAATGTGTGAAAACAAATCTTGTCGCTTGCTATCCATATTCATTCTGTCAATCGCCATGACTTTACTGACTTCAACATACTTGTCCCGTAGTTTCCTCACACGGGGAGTAAATATCTTGTCCATGTTCCATATTGCCAGCTTTGGCATTTGGAGGCATACTCCGACTCGGAAAGCTGCCACTTGAATCAAATCAATAATGAAACGATTGTCTGTAAGGTCTAACATGTGAAATGCTTTGCCAAAGACAAGTTCAGCCATGAGGTCAAAGGACACATAACTGCCTAGCATTCCAATGATTAGATGCCCACTTCAGTAAGTTTGACAAGTTCAAAGAATTGAACACCAGAGGACAAACTTACAGACCTTGGCAATATTGATTGCTGGAGACCACGGCCCCTCTTGTGACTTTTCGATGCTTGTACCAATCGACGCCAGGTGTGTAACAAAAGTTTCTACATGCTCAAGAATATGGTCTTCGAACGATCTGATGGCGGATTCCGAGAAAGCCTGACATATCACACGCCGTTTACGCGCGTGTGCTGCTTTGTTGACTGTACTCTGCGTATCATGAGCCGTGGGGGATGTTTCGAAAGCCCGGTACGCTGCGGACTTCTGTACATTTGCAGAACGTCCGTAGATATCTGTTCATGACATCGATCAGACTAGCTATGCACAGTATCGTCAAGATAGTTCATCTCATACCTTGAATAGCTTTGTTTGTATTTACAATGACCTTGTTTGGACCGTATCGAACCACTTCGCCTATGGTCGATTTGCAGGGTTAGCTGGCTAGTTCCTTCGAGTATTTGGCGTAGCATAGCTTTGCACGAAACGACAGTGTCACCGCACCATACAAAACATGACACCTCAACATGTCAAGATGAAGATCACCCACATAGGCATGATAGACGGCATAGAAATTGGTAATTCTGGCAAAGAGAGGACCAGGGTACTTGGCCAAAGGATGTATGGTGAGACGGTAAACGGTGATGATGGGGATCTATCAATGGACGGTTCAGTTCGGTATAACCGCGTTTCTTCAGATAAAGTGCTATTTGCTCACCCAAAGAGCGAGTACAGCTCCCAAGCCCAAGATCAACCTGGCAGGGAATGCTGCGTTTAGGATTTCAAATTCCATTAGTGAAGCTAACCTGTAGGGAAAGAACCTTGTCTAAGTATTCTGACTTGGTTACTTGGATTTCTAGATATTTGAGGAAAAGGCCTCCGCTGTGGATTGAAATGTGCTCCTGCGGGTTATGATTCATGTACTGTATGTAATCAACGCTGTCATTAGCCCGTATCATTCCATTGTATCATTGTATCAGCTAGAGTAAGGCAAGCCCAACCAGATCTACCGAAGCTAACGGAGAATAATTACCTCAGGCGTCTTAGGTACGAGTACCTTACTGTCTCCGCCATGACGCGACCTGCGCAAGGCACCTCGGGGGACCAAAAGGCTGACACGGTACGGAGTACACCCAGAACTATCTGCCAGGTTTCGATCGAATCATGCCTGTGAATACCAGCGCCCGAGGATCGGTTGCGGGTCGGCTGTAAGAGCTGAGATTGAAAGAAATCCTTCCAGCTACTCTAGTGCAGCTCGTAGCTTGCCTCAGCCCCCAGCCTCCAGGACCTCAGACGTGTGGGGCTAACCTGAAGGGGCTTAGGGAGGGCACTAACCCGGAGGGACTTAGCGATGCTGAAGAAGCTGCGATTACACTAAGCTTGCGAAGTAAGCAGAGCTAACCTGAAGGGGCTTAGCCACGCACGTCTGAGGTCCTGAGGCAACTCGTAGCATTCGTGGCATAAATGCTTACGCAATCAGATATTCTACTGCTGATGCCTGATTTTGAGCGGCCGCGCGCTCAGTTTCAGTCAGAGTCCGAGGGTCGTTGAATCTCGACTATCAATAATTGATACATTAATTAGCCTTGGAATTAAAAATTCCGAAAAGTGTTCTGTAGCATCTCAAAGCACTTTCAAGCACCTAGTGAAAGCTTCGTGTTTTGATAAGGTGTATAAATTGATATTTTCCAGGCTCTCTTTCTCGTCCAGGTACGGTTTTCGGTGAGTTCGTTTAGCTTGTTCTGCCAGAAAATTTAAATCCGCCTCTTGGTCTTCCAGGTGACCCTTCGCTTGGCCCATTCTTGAGGAGATGTTTAAGACACAACGATTGACGAGAATAAGAAGGTCCCCGACACCTCGCAATGAGTCATGTTTGTGATTGTAGATCGCACAGCCAAGATGTACTCTCTCAATGGCAATCTTTCATTCGGCACACGGACTCTCAAGATAGTGATGCTGTGATAGATGGCCACAGCTTGGATATAGCCACCGTTGTTGCAGTTGCGAGGTGCAGAAACCCGGACATTCTGGTAATCGTGGGCTGATGAGGACCTTAGGTATGGAGCATTGGCACGCCTCCACGATAGGACAAGGTATGGCGTTGCAGAAAGTGCAAAGCTCCTTCGGTCTGGTCTTGAGCAGGGGGATATCATATATGGTGAGCAAGCTGTGTCGTCTTGCTAAGATGCTATGGAAAGTGTTAGAGCTAAGTTATATTTGAAAGGCGTGAACACCGGTTTTGGAGGAAGTGCGGACACTCGCACAAACGAAATTGAAGAACTTCAGGCTACCTTGGTGCGGGAGCTTCACAGTGGGATAATTATAAACCCAACACTTGGTCAATCATCTAGCGGTGAAGCGACGATGCATTCGCCAGGGAAAAGGCCTTTACTAATTGACGATTCACACTCAAATACTTGCATGCCTGAAGCCTGGGCCCGAGCATCTATCCTGGTTCGCGTCAATTCACTTGCAAGCGGTCATTCAGGAGTACGTCCTATCTTGATTGATAATATGGTAGTATTATTGAGGAAGAATATCGTACCTCAAATCCCACTTCGTGGAAGTATATCTGCCTCAGGAGACCTCATGCCACTATCGTACATTGGAGGTACACTTGAAGGAAAGCGTGGTGTCACCGTATGGGCCGGAGACAGGATGAATCGACGTACAGTCACGGCTGATGTTGCTTTGAAAGAATCCTCACTTGATTCAATCAAATTGGGACCGAAAGAAGGACTCGCGATTATCAATGGCACAGCCGTATCGACCGGTGTAGCAGCATTGGCGGTATTCGACGCCAACAACATCGCTGTCTTATCTCAAGTGCTGACAGCCATGAGCGTGGAGACGCTCCGTGGCACGGACGAGAGCTTTGATCCATTCTTCGCCGCCGTCCGTCCACATCCAGGTCAGATAGAGGCGGCAAGAAATATTCGGAGCTTTCTTACTGGATCTAAATTGGTACAGCATAATGATGGTTCAGAACCAGGGGCTTTGCGTCAAGACAGATACTCGATACGTACCGCTCCACAATGGCTCGGGCCTATCTTGGAAGATCTTCAATTGGCCTTCAGGCAAATCACTATTGAGTGTAATTCGGTCACAGACAACCCTTTAATCGATGTTGATCTCCATCAAACGAAGAGCGCAAGAATACTGCATGGTGGCAATTTCCAAGCCAAAGCTGTCACATCCGCCATGGAAAAAGTGCGCTTAGCCCTACAGACAATAGGCCAAATGCTATTCGCTCAATGTACTGAGATCATTAACCCGAGACTGAATTATGGATTGCCCCCAAGTCTCGCCGTCGACGAACCCAGCCAATCCTTCTTGCTGAAGCCGGTAGATATCATGATAGCAGCTTTACAGTCCGAATTGGGGTTCCTATCGAATCCGGCTGGTACTCATGTTCAGTCGGCAGAGATGGGCAATCAGGCTCTTAATTCTCTGGGGCTGATATCAGCTCGGTATACCCACACCGCCTTGGAGGTGCTCTCTCAGCTGGCTTCGGCTCATCTCTTCACTCTTTGTCAGGCCTTAGATCTGCGAGCCTTGAATTCGAGGTTCCTCAAGGATGTCGAGCCGATGCTGAGAAAATATACAGCCGAGATTTTTGCTAACATCTTGGATGAAACCGTTGTCCCAAATGAGACGACAAAACTTATATTTCCGCCTCGACTGCTCCAGCGCTCGTGCGATAATGGCAGAGTCGAAGGCGATTGGAACGGCCAAGACGGCAGTATTCGTGACAGTTCGCACATTTCCACCACCCGTGTGGCCACAGCTTACCCGCTAATCTCGCATATAGAGCGCTCCTTCAACGGTATCCTCGACTTTCCCGAACACTCCGCTGTGCCCCCACAGAAGATGCGCGAGATGGACGACGAAAATCTCCGTATTCCAGCTCTACTCTCTGGGCCAAGTCATCTTGACTCAGGAAGGACTCTTGAAAATCTTCATTCGTTGCTCTGGAAGGCATTTACTACAAAGCTAGACGAAACAACGACCTTGGACTCGTCCCAGCGATTTAGTACCGTTTTCAGATCACTGCAACCGATTATTCTTGACTTTGCATCTTCTTCGGTAACGGTATCGGCAGTGAAGAAGTGGATAGAGGAGTGTTCCAGTTCTGCCTTAAAGATGTTCATTCGAAATCGTGATTCCTACCATGCTTGCCCGGACGCATCACATCTTCTCGGAACGGCCTCGCGTCGCATGTATAGGTTTGTGCGTGACGAGCTCCATGTGCCGTTTCTCCGAACGTCGATGCTTCGAACCCGAGATTCAAAAGAGTCTTCCCTTGATGACAATCGCATTTCCCTAGATGGTGGCACTGAACTGAACGATCACGATCAAGCATTTCCTGACTTAACAACCGGAGCACTTATAAGTACGATCTATCAATCTATTCGTGCTGGTTCTCTTTATGATCCAATGATGGAATGTCTATTGGAAGCTGAGAAAATGAGTTGAAACCATTGTTTTCGTCGTAGAAGTTCGAGTGTAGATAATCGGTAGAAATTCAAATAGAATTCACAGAGAGATCGTTGGGGAAAAAAGCTACAAGCTTGAACCTCTTCTCTGAGCTTCCAGGGTCAGTCTAGTTTAACCCTAACTTCCACTCTACTGGTACGAGTACCCTGACCCAGAGTACCAATTTTTCGTTGAATAAATTGACTTAAATAGCTAATTAAAGCAATTAATAAGTTTTGATTATGAGAAATAATATAGAATATGATAGAAGATAAAGCCTTAGTAATTGATATATCTTCATCAACCGACTCCTCTACTACCTACCCACCACCTCATCGCCGCCATGGATCTTGCACCCCCTCCAGTAGGTGAGCTCTATGTGAGCGACGAGAAGCCCATCGCCGCCGCCAATACGTGGGCTGAAGCCCACGGTTACGCGCTCATCGTCAGTCGCTCGAACAAAAACCAAGCGGGGAATCAAAGATCAAATTTGACTGAGATGTGCCAGATAGAAGTGAATAAATCAGGTGAACTGAGGGGCAAAAGAGACTGACTACACGCCGGCTCAAGGCTCATCGAATGTTCTCTTCAAAGCAATAGCTAAATGATCGCTTGCGAAGACCGTCGATTGATTGCTCAGAATCGAGAATTCAGCTCATAATCACTGGTTCTATTCTATGATCTGAATCTCATTCAGCACTACGAAAACCGACTCTGATCAAATCAGATCAAAGGCGATATAGTCAATCAAAGCCGTGCGAGAATTACGCTCAGGCAAATCCTCACTGGCGTTTCATCGAACCAGTAAGGGTAGTGAGTGCAAACAACGAACCGAAAGGTAGCTTTGAATAGATCTATCGATTCATTATTACTGCTGTGCAAAATTCATCTATTGCAAGGGCTCGAGGTAGCCCGTTGGTTCAACTGCAGCTGCAGCTCGTACGCGTCGTGAGCAACAGTTACTAGGACAAATACAAGCGAGGGTGGGGTAGAGGTAGAGGTAGGGGCCGAAGCGAAGGTAGGGGAGGTAGGGTTAGGGGCGGAGGTAGAGGTATTCTAGGGGCGAAGGTCGAGAAGGTAGAGGGGGTGGAGCTTTGGCTGAGCCTCTATCCGAACATTAGCAGGAGGCTTCTATGAGGTGTTTCACATTTGATCAAATGTAAATTCGGTTCGAAAAAACATTCGCCCTCAGCGATACTTGAATTTTGGTGACGAGCTCATACAAATATAAGTACCTCTGAGGCTTACAGCTTTCCGACCGCTAACTCTATTTTGGTGACCGCTAGACCTGGTTGAGGGGGGGTGCTTTCTAACAGATCTCAAGAGCAGATTCTAAGGACAAAGTGTTAAGATTGAAGCAAACTGTTTGATACTTCGATTCTCGGAAAATGATGATGAGAGAGAGAAAAGTAGGATTCCCATTCAAAAGGCGAGGTGTGACCTTGCCACTAATTTCAGTGTATTCTCGCAACATTCATCATCGTCATCGGTCATGCCCTGTAGTGCCACTCGCCCTCATACGCGCCGCCTTCGTCGTATTTCAAAGTCTCGAAATGGGGCCATATTTTAATAAAGTTGAGATATTCGGCTTCGGACATTTTGTAATGACCGTTATGGGTGATGGCATTGAGCTTGTCCCTCGCGATCTGTGCGGTACGGACTTTCAGATCACTCTCCAGGTGTCTTTCCGTATGAGAATCAAGGGACAGAGTATGTCTCGCATCATCAGCAAGGGTACCTTCTCCTTCCATCGTCTCTATAACGTACAACGCGTGCCACCTCAGTTCGTCGTTCTGTTCATTGCGCGTCAAAGAGGGAGGTAGGCGGATATGAGCCTTGGTCACGTTGGTGACGCAAGCGAAATGGTCCAGAAGCTCTGCGATATCACAGAACAGTGGATCGGTAACTCCATAAGAGCTCAGAAAACTTCCTGGCGCGCCATCTTGACACCATGTCGCGATCTCGTTCTCCTTGAACCAGACCACAAGCTTCGGAATCCGCGCTGCAGCGCGAAGATCATCTCGAAGCTTCCGCAGGTGGTCCCAGATGTAAAATATATCTACCGGTCGATCAGGGTGTGGAGGCCAGATCTCCACTCTGAGTACAGGTAGGTCACCGTAGCTCTTGGGACGTTGCTGTGCGATGAGGCAGGACAGGGCAAGAGCGTCGAAGTTGGCACCATGGCATGTCACTCTCAAGGTGAATCCGGCCTTTTGTAATAAGTCAAAAACCTCTCCACGAACTTGCTTGTTGACGCGGAAGAGGGGTGAAGGGAGGTCTTCCCAGATAGCGCGGAGATTGTTTTCGTGTACCTCTTCAGGACTTGGAGATCGAGAGTCAGCGATGCTTCGTCGGTAAATAATCCTTCTCAGCTCAAATGGTAGTCGAAGTAGTGGAGACTGTATGGATGTCGTGTCGTTTGATAGAAGATCCGTGGGGGTGGTAGGTTGCTCGTTGCACAACTTGGATTCCAGAGCCTTCATGGTGATGATTTGCACTGGCTACATTAGGAGCTATGTAGGCCGATGCTGACAGCAGAAACAACGACGAACAAAGGAGCGATTCGTGGAATTATGAGATTGGTGTTCAGTGCGAGGTTGTGGGGTGGCAGTAGTTTTTGTGCTTTGCGTTGGTGGTAAGGGTGCCTTTAGTATGACTGAGCGACAAAGTTCCAAGAGCTTCAGGTGAGCTCTTTAATGTGTAGACGTAGACCCCCAGAAGTACGGACTATTCCGTAACCCGTAAGAATTTGGGCTGTAGGCGTCCAGATGAGTCTTTGGAGTTTGACCTTGCTCGTTTCTGGACTAGCGCCGGCAGCCTATCGAGATAGCCGAGACAACCGGGGAACCCTGCATATCGTAATATCAATATCTCGCAGCGAAGTAGAGCTGTCATTATGGTTCAAGAACTGTGGGAGAAGTTGCTGTTGCTCTTACAATTTGGGGAGCAAAGCTGGACGACTATACCGGTGCTACTGTTGGGGGACAGTGGACTGGATGACTCACCAGGAGATCGCCATGACAACGGTCTTGTTTATCATGATCTTCCTCCCCGCGCTTTTTTCTCTTCTTTTCTTCTGTGATGCTGCAAGTCCTGTCTCGACAGGGGCTGTATCAAAGCGCAAGTTTGTATTTCTAAGCGCTCCTAGGAGCTGGGAGCTGAGCAGTACACGAAGGGATGGGAGATACAAGTGATATCTGGCCGCTTAGAACCCAGGATCTTCTGCTGCTCAAGTATCAATCAAATTCTGTCCGAAGGTTTCTGCCGCAATGACTCTCGTCTGTCGATCAAGTCGAGCGGGCAAGATATTTGGGATTTGCGTTCCATTGTTGGGAAGTGTTTGTGGCAATGAATGCGCAGATTCAAAGTATCGTCGTTTGTTGGGCTTGGAATGAAGCCTCGAACGTCGAAGAGCCGAATTTTGACGTTGAATCTTAAGTTTGTACGAGCTTGTTGGAATACGAGGTCATATGGGGGCATATTGATATTTTGGTTGTTGCTGTTCGGAGGCTATCTAGGAGGAAGGTGAAAACTCTACTAGCGGGCCCCAGCCCTACCAGCCCTATGAGGCGGAGGTTACCAACTCCCCTATTTCCAACAGAGCTAAGTGGGAAGACTTCCAGATCCTTAGCATGGCACACTTACCACCGATACCAAACTTCCTCATCTCACCTCCAGAGGCCAAACCACTTGGACGCTTCTCAATATCGCCCGTAAAAACACCATCTACATCTCAACAACGCTCCTTCAGTCCAAAGGATATACTAGAGCCAATGACCAATTACCACACCTCAGACTCCTAGACGCGAATCCTACCTTCGTCACCAGTATCGCCATGGATGAACAAGCAATGCAAGGAAGAGAAGAGCGGACATAGCACTAACTTAGAAGGCAAGTATCAAAGAACCGTACGTGGAAGATCCAGTTCTATACTCCAACCTCACGACCAACTATGTAGAGCCACTATTTCCTGCTAAAGAGGCGTAGAATTCACAATAATCCCATCACCATGCACGTGTCTCATCGCGAAGAATATCGGCTGGCTTGCTTGCTTGCTTACAATCGCAGCATTTCTACGTACATGAAGCGTTCCCATATCTGCGTTCGAGCAGGCACGAAAGCAGTATCTGTCTTCATCCCTCCAACATAAGAGTTGACAAGGGAGCAATGATTCCCACGGGCTGCAATTTCACGTGACACCGAAAACCCGGAACCCCCAATAAAGGATGGAAAAAGGATACGTATGCCCAATCTCATTTGTATCGCGAACTGGTCGAATGGTTAGTCCACGAAGGTCTCACTAGCACATAGCATGATAACATGAGTGCCTGAGGTCGGCTCTACCAATAAGCTTGAATACCTGGATGAACAGAAGCTTGCGAATATTATATCACAGCAAAAATACCAAGTCGAGATATTGCTCGAACAGCCTTTGGATACCTTGCCCATTCATCGTATTCTGCCGATGATCAAAGCTCTCGACCACAATATTAAAGCGCCCCTGTAAAAGTTCCTCAGTGTCCGCATGTCAATAGCTAATAACATCGTAGAGCAACACTTGAATCTACCTGTCATGGTTAGCTGGCTGCTTCACTTGATCTACCTTACCTTAGCAGACCAAGGTAGTAGGTTTTTAATGGTTTAAGATCAATCCACTTAACATGAACAGTTGACCTCGTAGATTTACCGTTTGATAACGAGTTTAAGCGTTTTTTTTACGGTTTATTCACAGTTGTTTTGACTGCTTGACATGTTCCACTGCTGGGTCGATCTCAAACCGTAAAAAGCTTTGGTGTTAGTCCGCTAAGGTGTATGGTCAACCTATTGGTTCGTACTTCGCTGAAGCGCTCCAAACGTATCACAACAAATTGATGGTCTGAGCTCATCTCCGCCGACTGTCAAGTTCGAGTTCGACCTCCTTGTTAACTTTATCGAGAATACACATAGTTGCAACTCGATTCACGCTTCACGTTCAGGATCGTGATTTCTTCTTTGCTGCAGATTGCGACGATTCAGCTATTCTTCGCTCAACAATGAGCTTTCGCTTCCGCATGATTTTTGGCCAAATCTTTCCTTCCAAGCTTCCCAGCAACAGCCTCAAGATCGCCCAAAATGTTAGTCTTCGAGGGAAGATTAAGTAAATCATATTCCAGCACCCAGTAGAGCACATGATGAGCCGTAGCAAATTGCTCAGCCGTAAAGCACCAAGCGGCAACAGATAACACCTTATCAAAAATCATCTGCTTTTTCAGGTCGTTTCCATCTTGAAAGAATTTGAATACGATTTTCAACAGGTCGTCAATCCTCGTATCAAGGTCTAGCCGGTCATACAATTCGAAGACAAAGCGAATATAAGCCATAATCCCTTCAGCTTCTATACCGAGCTGCTTGATAAAGGATTCGATGATAGTCTCAAATATGCGGACATTTTCTAAGTACCATCGTCTCCTTGTGTACTCGATAATAAGTCTTTCTAAACTTAGGGTCACAAACAGATTTCTCGGACCGCACGTTTCCAGCGCGGAATTCGAGCAAGCGATCTACAGTTACGCCCTCTTGAATCCGCTCCTTGATCAGATGATCTTCAATCCAAAGCGCTGATGCAGGTTTTCCGAATAACCCGATAACAAAGCGCCAGAGAGGTTTCATGATTCGGTATGTCATGATATTTTGAGGTCCGAAGTGCCTGTATAGATGCTGGTCTCTGAAAATGAGCCAGTATTCTGTAAGTAGTTATGGAGAGACCTTCGCGATGATCTGAAGCTTGAAGAGCCACATAATGGTAGTGAGTAGCCAGCCAGATCGTTTCATGACTTGTTGATGAGCAATCGAGAGAAGACGGTATAAACCTTGATAGCACTCATCTCGACTGTTATTCTTATGAACGTACAACTGGGCTTGCGGCGAATCGTAATAAGCCAGGAATTGATCCGCGAAATCTGTCGAAGAAAATGCCGCAAGTTTTGAATTATATGCCTATGAGATGAGGGCGAAGGCGAGCATTTGTGGGTGGAAGGATGTATCTGAAGCTTTGTATGAGTATACGCAGAAATCATAAAACCGACAAATTCTTGAATCGACTAGTCATTTGAGAGTTGATCATTCTGTGACTTGATGTGTTACTGGCAGGCGAGCAAGCACGTCGGATATGAGAAACTTCGATTCGTCAACCGTCTACTACACGTCTGTTTAGCTTCGCTCACCTCCGAATGCTGCTACTTGTATTCCGTACAGTTTACAGATTGTTCGTAGATCAATGCTTGTAAGACTGTCACGAAATGCGGCGTGCAGTGAACAATTGAGGCGGTGAACCGCGTTTTATGTCATTTATAGTCGATAGAGTTCAGATGAGCGGGCGTTTGACAGTCACTGAAGCTTTCATTTTCGCCTTTCTCACAGCTCGGTATGAAAGAGCGCTGACAGCTTTTGTCATTTCAACAGGTCGAAGCCGACAGTTCTACTGCAATTCAAGATGATCTTGATGCGGTGTAGCATAACATAACATATAATGGTACTAAGCAGAGTAGACACATGACTATAAAGGCAAACAGGCTCAAGCGATGCAGATATCTCTCACAACTTAAAAGAGTGCGCTCAAATCTGCCAATAATACATGATACCAGCAATCGCATCATCGGCTCCCGTAAGCATACTATCAGGGTACTGAGGGCTAAGACCGAAAACACTCGTCCCACCAGGGACCAGCTCGACACCCAAGCTACTACATCTCTGACAAGTCCGCTCATCGAGCGTCGTCCAACGAGTCCCCCTAGCCACATCAAGCTGACTCGAGATTGCCTGAATATCGATATTCTCAAGAGTGACGAAATCACCAAGGGGCGGGCCTGTGAAGATAGCCTCAATCGCATGATCCGTGCGGCCAGGCAGATATGCGAATGTTTTCCACCACCACTTGATTGCGGTCGAGAATCTCGTCTGGCCTTTGAGCTTCTTGAGTAGCGTCGTGGAGAGCTTGACTCCTTTATACTATCTCTCGATATTCTCTCTTACTCTTCCTATGCTCTTCTGATGCTCTTCTGATGCTCTTCTGATGCTCTCTGATGCTCTCTGATGCTCCCCTCTGCTCGCTCTCAGCTCCTTTATGCTCCCTTGTTGCTAATTTCTGCCGTTGTCGTTTGGTGACTTTCAAAGATAGCTGAACAACGGCTTTATGTTGAGTCAGGAAGCCACCTGTGGCTCCCTGATTCAATATCCCATCGTTGTGCTTCTACTTTCTTTCTTCCGCGCTCACTCAGCTTTCTAGCTCAATTTACGGCCTTCAATCTTGTTCCCATTTTGTCATTCGTTCAGATAATTGCATTAGTCTTCCAAGTCAAGTACTTCTCGTCACACTTTCAGCTTTGAGCTTCTCGAAATTTACTATTGAGAAGAAAAGAACCACGGCACAATTCTTCGATGATACGATAACAAATGATCATGAAGAAAGTGCATGAAAAAGACGTAGTAGTGACAGAGTTGCTAAATGGGCTAAGAATGATACAGAGGCAATTTTTGAACGAACGTTGAACCCTTGAGACGAGTGAGTTCTTTGTTCTATACATTCGCACAATATTAGCCTTTAGTAGATTCAATAATTGTGTATGCTGCTCATTAAATAGGTAGAAGAAGTGAAACTTGGGTGCTGCTCTATATGATGTGAAGATTGTCAAGCATGTCAATGAGAGTGTTGTTCGTGACTATTTTGCTGGCATATAAGATTCATGATCACACAGAATGCGTCAAAAGTCTTTGAAGCTGGTTGAAAATTGTTATGGGCCTGCATAGAGCGGATCATATGGGTGTATTCTAACTAGGAGTTCAAAGCTGAAGTAGGAAGAAGGTGCAACACGGCGTGGGTTTTACCCACGAAGGCACGCTAGGCCGCTAGCGTGTCAACAACAGCCCTACCCACAGCTCTATACTAGTCTATGTTAGGCTAACCAGGCTAATCAGGCTAATCAGGGGTAACAGAGATGCATGCTCGCAACATTATCCCCCCCCTCCATCTAGCAATGTCCTCATTGCTGCAGTCCGGCCGATCGATCCTTGTTGAGCCGATTCCTAACTTGGCTTGTTCGAATACTTCTGGTGAAAGTCATTTACGACCTTCGGGCAGTCTTCGAACTCATTTTCATCGACATTGTACCAATGTAGATCGACGTCATAGTCTTTTCAATTGACACGATATTGCAGCCGTTTGCCTCGTTTGTAGTGCCTGAAGTTCAGTATGTTCTTCACTTTTCATTCGTCTTCGTCATCTATCACTATAGAATCAGGCAACTCATTTCATTGTTCTTCAAGAAGATCTTTTGAATTCAGTCGTAGCAGATTCAAGATGAACTCTGAATGAATCTTCATTGTCGATGACAGTTTCAGTTGATATGCATGTTCAACCTCAGTCAGAATCTTGAAAGATTCTAGCATCTTATCATTCAGCTTCTTTGATGATCTTGCAATCATAATGTTTCTAGAATTCAGAAACATCATGTCACTCATCTTGTAAATCATTTTCTTTTGATACTTGTCAATCTGTTTCTTCATTGTGACTCTGACTCTTGCTAATGTTTGCTTAATCAATGCTAATGATCATTTCATGTGTTTGAATATATTCTCTGCTTTGCTCACTTGAATTTTAGCTCAAGTGATCTCATATTCAGTTGAATTCAAATTGAAGCTCATATGAGAGTGAAAGCTTTTGTTCAAAAAGAACGTTGATTGTTCAATTGATGATGAAATAGCATTGTTATCGACGAATTCAGTCATAGATAGTTAGATGAATTAGTCATCTTGCATGTATGAGCAGTAGCTTCGTAGATATCATTCTACATTCTGATTTGCTCTTTTCATTTGATCATTGATTTGTGAGTGATAGTTAATGAATAGTTTCATCTTAATGTTGAGTCTCAAACATAAAGACTTTCAAACAATCAATATGAATTACAAATCTTTATTGAACATTATTGATCTTAATAACTCATGAGTTCTGAAGACTCATATCAGTAGCAGCTTAACTGTTTGTTCAGCGAAAGTTTCTTCATCATCTGATCAACAAAGTATATAGTGATGTTCTTTAGATAATCGATCTATTACTGTCAGAATCGCGTTGCTTTCATCACTTTTTGATAAATTGATAATGAAATTCAATGATATCTTGTCATCGTTGTTCAGATATAAACAATAACTTCAATAGTTCATTAATTTGATCTTTTGATGCTTTTGATCTACGATAAACATAACAGTTTCAAATGTAATGTTTGATTGTCATTCTCATCTTTGATCAGCAATATAATTGTCTTAACAAGTCTAATGTTCAATTCATGTCAGAGTAATCATTGATCAAAAGATCATATGCTTTTCTTATTAATTGAATGATCATTGATTGAGAAACTCAGTCTATCATTCTTTCAGAGTACTTCGTTCAATACTCTGCAATTGTTAGAGATCAGCATAGAGCGAGTCAATATGAGTGTCATTTAACTAGAAGATAAATGCTAAGAAAGAAAGATAGCTACAGAAAAGAAGCTGACTACATATGTGTGTTTCTCAGTCGATGCTAGATTCAATAGAAACTAGTCAAGATGACGAAGTGAGAATAAATCTGACAAGACTAGAAGACTGAGTCTGACAAGAATAGAATCATGACATTATTTCTCTTCTTCGACGATTCATGTTCGCATGAATGTATTTTCTGCTCGATTCGATTGATTGCTCAATCATGATTTCACAGACTCAGACTCATTAAATTCTGATTGACTGAATAGTCGAAAGCGCTTCTAGCGCGATTTGTTCGAATATCAAATATGAAAATCATCAACTATCTTCTGAGCGTTCATAAATTTGTCGTCATCAGCGTTGTATCAATTGAGATCATTGTCATAGTCATTTCATTTGACTTTATACTGAAGTTGTCTTCGATATCGACGAAAATTCAATATATCGTCGATTTTTCATTCGTCTTCGTCGTTTATCACTATTGAATCTGAGAATTCATTCTTTTAATCAGACAAGAAGTCATCGACGACAGAGCGAAGCAGATCAGAATGAAATACATCATGAACATGCATAAACTCTGATAATTTCAGTTTATATGAAGAGTTGACGAAATCTAAATTGATGAAAGAATTGAGCATTTTGTCATCTAACTTCTTGAAAGATTTCGCTGTAACAATGTTTCTTTCATTCAGAAACATCTTTGATTTGATCTTGTAATCAACTTCTTTTCTATGCTTATTGACTTGTTTCATCATTTGTTTTCATGTTTTGACTAGCGACTCGCGAGCAAACTTCAGTGTTTTGTTCATATGTTCAGATATATTCTTGACTTTAGTCGTCTGCAAGCGTTTACGAGAACTTTCATATTCGCTGACATCGAGTTCAAAGCTCATACAAGAATGAAAGTCTTTGTTTAGAAAGAAAGAAATCGAGAAGATGACTGAGAACAGAGCATTATTGTCGATGAACTCGATCATGAGTAGTAGCTTAGCTCAGTCATTCTGCATGTATAAACAGAAGAATTGAAGATATCTTTTGACATTCTGATTGACTCGTTCACTTTGATCGTTGATTTGAGAATGATAGACAGTGAATAATCAAAGATTAATGCTCAGTCTTTTGCAAAGAAACTTTCATAGAATGAAGATAAATTGAGAATCTCGATTCAAAACAATGAAATCGAGTAAATCATGTATTTGATATATTCACTGAAGCATTAGCTCAGCTGTTTTTTCTGCTGTGATTTCTTCATCATCAGTAGAACAAGAGATATAGTGTCGTTTCTTTGTCAGTTTACATATCACTGTTAGTATGATGTTTTTGTCTTTTGAAAAAGATAAGTCGATGATGAAATTCATGACTATGTTCTTTCATTGCTGTTCGAGTATGAATAGAGAATGTAGTAGTTCATTGAATTTATTTCAAGAAGTCTTTGATCGCTGACAAATGTAGCAGTTTCAAATATATCAATCTATTGTCTTTTGCATTGAAGATCAATAGTAGTATCTTCTTATGATCTTCATCATTCTGAGAATTTCGAAATGATCAATAGAAGATTGATCATGAACTTTTCAAATTAACTTCATTTGAAGATGTTCATCAAAGAGAACTCATAGAAGATCATCTTGATATAGTATTTTGTTCTGAACTCGACAATCTCTTAATTTAGTATCTTCATATTGAGCTTCATCTTTTAATACGACTTCACGAAGTAGAATACAATTCTCGTTGATTCTGTTAGCTTCTAGAATCAATCAATAAATTGATTCATCATTCTCTTTCTCTTCTAGATCAGCGATTTTTATTCGATTCAACGTGAGAATTGTAGTTCGCTGATAGCGACATCATTCATTCTCGAAGCTTCTAGAAACTGAATCAACTCAACGAGTCAATGCATCGACTTTGATGTTTTATTTGTCTGAGCGATACATGATTTTGAAGTTGAAGTCAATGAGCTTTTGTACTCAGCGCATTTGACGTCTACTTAGCTCTTTATCTTTCATTAATGACGTTAAAGCTTGATGATCAGTGAACATCTTGATGAGTAACTTAGTCAATTTCAGCTCAGATCATCAATGCTTGAAGGCATGAATGATTGCTAGTAGTTTCTTGTCATAGATCTCGTAATTGCACTCAGCGAAACTCAGATTCTTGCTGTAGTAGATCATCAAATGCAATGTTTCTTCGTCGTCATACTAAGAAAGTATGTCATCATTGATGTAGTTGAATGAGTCTGTTTCAAGAATAGTCTTTCTATTCTGATCAAAATGACGAAGAATAGAGACTTCAGTCATTCATTTCTTCATATGATCAAAGATCGTTTGACAAGCTTGATCTCATTCAAATATCATCTCTTTTTGAGTTAGTTGAATCAGAGAATGAACAATCTTTGAAAAGTTCTTTATAAAACGTCGATAGAAATTGCAGAAGTCAACGAAAAACTGCATCTGAGTGAGATTTGTAGAAGTAGATCATTCAACTACTGCTTGTACTTTTCTGAGATTCATCTTTAGTTCTTCAATGAATAGCAATAGTTTCAGAAAGAAGATCTTCTGAACATGAAACTTGCATTTATTTATATTCATTTGAAGATCGATCTCTCGTAGTCTATGTAAAACTAGTCGTACATGTTTCTTATGTTTCTTCAGTGTTTTGCTGTAGATGATAATGTCATCTAGATAAATTTGACAAAACTGATGAAGATAGTCAAATAGCACGTCGTTCATATAATGTTGATAGAAAGTCGAGTCGTTGATTAATCTGAAAGACATCACGTGATATTTGTAGAAATCAAAAGAGGTAATAAAGATAGTCAAATTTTCGCTCTTCAAATGCATGCATAGTTTGTTGAAGATGACTATTATATTCAATCGAGTCAGATACTTGCTATCTTGAATACGAGCGAGAGTTTCGTCTATTAAGAGTAGAAGATAGCGATTTCATTTGATCAAAGCATTGAGCTTTCTATAATCAATGCAGAAACGCAGACTATCGTCTTTCTTTTCGATGAATAGTATGAGCGAAGCGTATGAGATCGAGCTAGAAGATATAAAGTTCTTATTCAGATGTTTGATCAGGTAATTCTTCATATTTTGAAGCTTGTAATCAGACATATGATAGAGATGACTTCGAGAAGATGTTTTCTCGTCGATCAACTCAATTTTATGATCATAGAAGTGATGAAAGAATAGTTGATCAGTCATCGCTCGATCAAACACGTCTAAATAGTCATGATATTTCAAAGAAAGCTTAGCTTTGACTTCTTTCAAGATCTCTTCATATGAAAGCTTTTGTAGATTTACATCTTCGAGTTTATTTCTAGCTGTTTTTAGAAGTCGATCGATTTTCGTGATGATGATCGCGAAAGTAATCACATTCGATCGTTTGACTAGTGATCTATATGCTGCACTTTCTATCATTGCTATGTTCATTGAATTGAAAGACGAAGCGAAGTTGATTGAACTAGATGATTTCACAATTCTATTGAATGAAGATGACTTCTCGCTGAGTCGAGTGACAACAGAAGAGATAAATCTCTTTAGTATTTAAGTAAAGATTGAACTCTTCTGTTCTATCATGATTTTCTTGCTCGAAAGAACAGTTGAATGAACTTTGATAAAAGCTTTGATATGAGCTTCGAAACTAGAAAATTGAAGACGATCATTTCTCATATCAATAGTCATCTTGATCTTGTTCATTCATTTTTTTTCAAGAATCATCTGATGTTAATCTAATCGAGTGATTAGCATAAAGACAAAACGTTTCATATGATCTTGAACAGTTAGATTTGAATAAATTGCATGAGTAATGAGCTTTTTTGCATAATAATCATTGAATTCTCTTATTGATTTGAACTTGATTAAAGATAAAGATTCAATTTGCAAATGATCACAAACATTCTGCATGATTAATTCATCAATGAATAAATAGTCAGCTGCTTCAGTGTCAATCAATGACTTTAATGAGTAACTAATTTCATTGCTAGATAGTATACATTCAATAGTCAAAGATTTCGAAGCAAAGAGATCATTTGAGCTGCTTGTTGTTGAAGAAATTAACACATTTTTCATCACATCTTTGATGAAAGTCACTAGTTTTTTGTCTCATTCTTTGATTTCTCTGTAAATAATTTCTTCTCTTCTTTCGACATGATGATCTCATTGAGGCAAGAGATGAATGCATGAGATGTTGAAGTACTAGTCTTCAGCTGAGAGCAGTTCTTTGAAAGATGACTCGATACTTTGCAGTTGAAGCAGATGATTGACATTCTTGATCATTCAGATTTGAGAGTGAAAAAAGTAGCGAGTTGAACATAGCTAGTAGTTGAAGCTGATGCTGATGTCGACGAAGAAACGAAACGTTTTTTCGAAGCTGCTATCGATTTGACTGTTCATTGCTCGTCACGTAGCTGATAATTGACTCATTGTTTATTATTCACATCTTGAAGAAAGATCTTGAGCTTATCAAGTGAGCTAAACTTTATAAGACAAACTGACAACACGTTCTGAAGATGATTATTGATTTTATTCTGAATGTCGTTCATCAGAATGATATCATCGTAGTTCAGAAAGCTAAATATTCTAGTGAATTTTGAATAGAAGAAGCTGAAGAGCTTGTTGAGCTGCTTCAGAGTAACGTATTCGCGACAACACTTTTGAATCAGATTCTGATCTTCGTAAATTTCTTTCAGATGTTTCAGTAGCTCTGATAGTAATTGATAGAGTGAGAAAGCATCAACACGACGTTTTGCATAAATTTGCTGATCAGCATTGTCTTCTAGTCTGAAAATCACATAGACAATATGAATCTTTTCAGTAGAATAATGATTCACGTTGACATCAAGCTTGTCAGCTATTTTGATGTTTCATGTCTTTCAGATAGAGTCATCTGTTTCGATGAAAATGAATGAATTCAAAAGCTTGATGAACTTGTGATGATCATTCTCATTATCGAATAGAGTGAATGACTCTTGTGAGCTTCGAGAACGTTGATCAACTTCAGAAATCAATGAAATCTCTTTCTGATTGACTTAATGCTCAACTAACTGAGTCTCTTGACGAGACATAGATCAATCAGCTTGACGTTGTTTCGCTCTGAAGTTCAATCGCTCGCCTTGTAACTGATGAATCTTTTTCTCTAGCTCATTGTTCTTATCAAAAGTGACTTTTAGTTGTTTCGCTTTCTTTTTGTGATCTTCTTGTACAAGAAGTCAGTGTTCATTGAGTTGTAAAGTCAAGTCATACTGACTTCGAAGCTCGTTCAGCATATTGATGACTTCATTGAATTGATTGCTGATTCAATGAAACAGTTGTTCTTCGATGTTTATGTTTCATGCAATGACAACTTTCTCAGCTTTGACTGAAGCATTGATGAGTAGAAGTGAAACTCTTCTATTGACAATGCTTCTGAGCAGACAATTTGTTCAAGACTCAACGAACTCGACATCACGTGTTATGATGAGAGAAGATAGAAGTTGTTGAGATCAAAATAGATGAGAGATTGATGTTTTGAATTGATGTTTTTTGATGAGTGAAAATTCAAAGAATCTCTTGTGAATTTCAGATAATAATTGAGTGCTTTATTCAAAGAATTTCTTGCAAATAAACTGATGAAAATGAGTGTAGAATTGAAGAATCTCTTGCAATCTAAAATGATGATGCAAATTTGAAGAATCTCTTGCAAATTTTTCTTACTGAATAGATTGTTTCGTATCATCTATTCATTGATAGCAGAGTAGTAGATGATGAGCATTTATTTAATGTTAGAGATCAGCATAAAGCGAGTCAATATGAATGTCATTTAACTAGAAGATAAATGCTAAGAAAGAAAGATAGCTACAGAAAAGAAGCTGACTACATATGTGTGTTTCTCAGTCAACGCTAGACTCAATAGAGACTAGTCAAGATGACAAAGCGAGAATAGATCTGACAAAACTAGAAGATTGAGTCTGACAAGACTAGAATCGTGACAGCAATTATTTAGATTCATATCTTGATAAGTTCTTCTGTTTTATTCTATGATTGTTTGAATATCAATACATTGTTGATTCATTTGATTTTCAACTATAATTTAATTCTGAATGAAAATCATCTCTTCAATCAAATTCTTGTTAGCTTTCGATTTCTGTTTCAAATCTGAGTCAAATATGAGCAAGATTTGAGTCAAATCTTAATCATTTTCTATTGATTGCAGTTTAAATGTGCTTGCTGACAATAGCATCTGATGCTGATATAGCTTTCAATCATCATTTGATTCAACTGACTTGATGTTTGACATTCTGATTGTTGAGATCATATCTAGATCATTCAATCAAAGAGACTTGAGACTGATATGTATGTATTGCTCTTTAGAGATAGCTATAACAAGACATTAAGAATACAGAAGAGAAAGAGTGCAAGCTCTTCTATAAATAATGACTTGAGACTACGCTAAACTCGATACAGATATGATGTAATAAGTCAGATGTGTTTGTCTAAAAGAATGATGAAAGAAATGAATGAAGAAAGTGCTGAACAACGAGAAGAAGTGCTGAGAATGACTCAAAGAAGTGCGCTAGATTCAAACTAGACATAGCATCATGACTTGCTTTAATCAAATTGATTAGAGTTAGATCTGAACTCTGATCGATTCAAACATGTTTGTAACATTATTTCTTTCTTTGAACATTCATGTTTGCATGAATAGAAAAGAAATAAAAGCAAAAAAAAATTCATCATGTTTTCAATTTAGTGCAACTTATTCAAGTATAGCTTGTGAAATTCATTCAAAACTTTCTTTGAGTCATTGAATTTCTCTTTATCGACATAGTATCATTTGTCATCATGATTTATCTCAATTCATTTGATCTTGTATTGTAGTCTTTCTTTATATCGTCTGAAGTTCAATATTGTTATGAGTTTGCATAGAGTGAATCATATGAGTGTATTCTAACTAGAAGTTCAAAGCTGAAGAAGAAAGAAGATGCAACACGTCGTGAGTTTTACTCACGAAGATACGCTAGATTGCTAGCGTGTCAACATCAGCTCTATACTAGTCTATGATAGTCTGACATGATCTATGTTAGGCTAACTCGAAGTGCACGATCGCAACATTACTTTTTCTCTTCATCTAGCAATGTTCTCATTGCTGCAGTTTGATTGATTTTTCTTAAGTTGATTTCTATCTTGACTTGTTTGAATATCATTCATGAAAGTCATTTACGATCTTCAAGCATTCTTCAAATTCACTTTCATCGACGTTGTATCAATGCAGATCGACGTCGTATTCTTTTCAATTGACACAATATTGTAGTTGTTTATCTCGTTCGTAGTGTCTGAAGTTCAGTATGTTCTTCATCTTTCATTCATCTTCGTCGTTGATCACTATAAAGTCAGACGATTCATTTCGTTGTTCATTCAGAGAATTCTTTGAATCTAGTTGCAGCAGATTTGATGCAAACTTCAAATGTATCTTCATAGTCGATGATAGTTTCAGTTGATATGCATGTTCAATCTCGATCAGAATCTTGAAGAATTCTAGCATCTTATTGTTTAGCTTCTTTGATGATCGTGAGATCATTATGTTTCTAGAATTCAGAAACATCATGTCATCTATCTTGTAAATCATTTTCTTTCGATGCTTGTCAATCTGTTTCTTCATTGTGATTCTGACTCTTGTCAAGACTTGTTTGATCAATGCTAGTGATCATTTCATGTGTTTGAATATATTCTTTGCTTTGTCTGCTTTGATTCTAGCTCGAGTGATCTCATATTCGATTGAGTTCAAATCGAAGCTCATATGAGAATGAAAGTTCTTATTAAGAAAGAACGTTGACTGTTCAATTGACGACGAAATAGTATTGTTATCGATGAATTCAATCATGAATAATCAGGCAAATCAATCATCTTGCATATACGAGCAGTAGCTTCGTAGATATCATTTCACATTCTGATTCACTCTTTCTGTTTGATCATCGATCTGTGAATGATAGTCTGTGAATAGTTTTACCTTGATGTCGAGTCTCAGACATAAAGACTTTCAGACAATTGATATGAATTGTGAATCACGATCGAACACTATTGATCTGAGTAGTTCATGAGTTCTGAAGACTCATATCAACAGTAGCTTAACTGTTTGTTCTGCGAAGATTTCTTCGTCATCTGATCAACATGATATATAATGTCGTTTCTTAGACAATTGATTTATGACTGTCAGAATCGCGTTGTTTTCATCACTTTCTGTTAGATCAATAATGAAGTCTAATGATATGTTCTGTCATCGCTGTTCTGATATGAGCAATGACTTCAGCAGTTCATTGATTTGATCTCTCGATGCTTTTGATCTACGACAAACGTAACAGTTTCAAATGTAACGCTTGATCGTCGTTCTCATCTTTGATCAGCAATATGATCGTCTCAGCAAGTTCAACGTTCAATTCATGTCAGAATAATTACTAATCAAAAGATCATGTGCTTTTCTTATCAATCAAGTGATTATTGACTGAGAAACTCATAGTTCATCATCTTTTCAGAGTACTTCATCAAGTACTTTGCAATTGTTTAGATCAATATCTTGACAAGTTCTTCTGTTCTGTTTCATGATTATTTGAATATTGAAGCACAGTTGATTCGTTCGATTTTCGACTATAATTTGATTCTGAATAGAAATCATCTCTTCGATTGAATTTTCATTAGCGTTCGATTCATGTTTCGAATCTGAGTCAGATTCTGAGTCAGATCTTGCTCAGCTTTCTGATCATCTTCTTGATCAGCTTCTATTGACTGCAGTTCAAATCTGTCTTCTGACAATAGCATCTGATGCTGATATAGCTTTCGATCATTATTTGCTTCAACTGACTTGACGTCTGACATTCTGATCAGCGCGTCGACTTTCAGATTCTGTTTCTTCGACTGATATATGATCTTGAAGTTATATTCAGATAACTTTTCAGCTCATTTAGTCTGTTGTCTGATCAGTTCTTTGATCATCATGAAGTACTTTAAATTCAGATGATCAATGAAGATCTTGATTGAAATATCTGTACATTTCAATTCAGAACGTCAGTGCTTCAAGCAGCAAATAATGATCAGCAGTTTCTTGTCATAGATCTCGTAGTTGCATTCTGCGAAAATCATGTTCTTGCTGTAAAAGATCACTGAATGTAGAATGTCTTCATCGTCATACTGAGACAATACTTCGTCGTTCACGTAGTTCAAGAAGTTCGTTTTCAGAATAGCTTCTCTGATCGAGTTGAAATGCTTCAGAACGAGAACTGTTGTCATCTGTTGCTTTAGTTCTTCAAAGATTGTCTGACAGATCTCTGTTCATTCAAAGAGATAATCTTTTCGAATCAGCTTTATCATGAGTTGAATGATCTTTGAGAAGTTCTTTATGAATCGTCGATAGAAGTTGCAGAAGTCAATGAAGATCTGCACATGAGTCAATGATCGAGACACTTCTCAGCTTTGAATCACATCTACTTTTCTAGAATTCATTCGCAGATCATTGATGAATATCAGTAGTTCAAGAAACGAGATTTTTCGAATCTTGAATTCGCACTTGTCAATGTCTATCTGCAAGTCGACTTCGCGAAGCTTGTCTAGCACTTCTTTCACATGAGTTCTATGTTCTTTCAAGATCTTACTATAAATGAGAATATCATTCAAGTATGTCTGACAGAACTTGTGCAGACAGTCAAACAACACATTGTTGATATAGTGCTGAAAAGACGCGAATTCATTGATCAATTTGAAGAGCATTACTCTATACTTGTAGACATCGAAGAAAGTAACAAAAGTAGTCAAATTCTCACTTTTCAAACTCATGCACAGTTTATTGAACGTGACGATAATGTTGAGTCAAGTCAGATACTTACTGTCTTGAATTCAAGCTAGTACTTCGTCTATCAAGAATATTGAATAACGATTTCTTTTGATCAGAGCATTCAGTTTTCAATAATTCACGCAAAAGTGAAGACTATTGTCTTTCTTTTCGACAAATAGTATTGACGAAGCGAAGAGAGCTTTGCTGAAAGTAATGAACTTCTTCTTCAAGTTCTCTTCTAGATACTTCTTGATCTTCTGCAACTTGTGACTCGACATGAAATACAATCAACTTTTAGAAGATTGACTCTCATCTTCTAATTCAATCTTATGATCATATGATCAATGTGAAAGCAACTGCGTTGTCTTTTCTCTATCAAAAACATTCAGAAAGTCGTGATAAACTATCAAAAGCTTCTTCTTCAGTTCATTTAATGACATGACAGAAATCATTTCATTCAGTTTCGCAAAATCTTCGACTGAGCTAAGCGCTTTGTTGATTTCACTAATGATCAAGAAGAAGATCTTGATCTTCTTATTCTTAACTAGAGTTTGATACGCAGCGACTTCGATCATGACAATATTGACGAATTTCTTTGCCTCAGTTGACTGAAATGAGCGAAGTTGATTGAAATCAACTTGAATGCTTTGCTTTGCTATGAGAGCAGATTCAATGAATCTATTCACTGATTTCTGATTCATGAGTCTCTTTAAGATGATCGTTGATGTAACAATTGAGTTCAAGTTCTTTTGTTTCATTTTGCAGATCTTGTTTGATTCAGATCTGTGAAATGCTGATTGACTGCTTGCTTTCAAAACAACAGATTTTGATGTTCGAATCTTCAATGATGATATTAATTAATCGTTTGCAGAATCTATTAACATTTGATTTCTTTTCAATCAAAGATTTTCAATGATTATCTTGTGTTGATCTAGACAAGTTATCAATAGAGACATCATTTTATTCTTGTGTTCTTGTATCATGATCGATGTATACAGAGCGTGTGTAATCGACTTTCAATCAGAGATTTCATCATACGATTGAATCAACTTTGATTTTGACAGCAATATTGACTGAATATCAAAGCATTCACATAGCTCTGACATCAAAGATTCATCAATGAAAGTCATGTCAGTGACTTCAGTATCTATCAGAGCGAAAGATCTGAATATCTTTTCTAAACTATTCAAGATGACATCAACAGTGAATGACTTGAAATCAAATGAGTTATCAGACATGCTGATGAAGCAGAATACAAGTATATTGCTCTCAGTCACTACTTTGACGAAGACAAGTCGTTTTTCGAATTCGCTGCGATTTCGTGCATCTGAGCTGACTCAAGACAGTTGCGTGCTCTATGTTCTGACTTCTTGCATTTGAAGCAAAGTTCTTTTTTAAACAACTTCTCTCTAGCAGAATCAACGTTCGATATTCTGAGTTTCTTTCATGCAGAGATTGAAGCTGAGATTGCAGTAGTGATCGTCGTCAAGATGTTAGTGATAAAACGAGCGACTTGAGTTGTTGATGTCTTAAGAACTGATCGAGCATTCAATTTCGTCAATCGAACGTCGACTTGCATGCAGATGTCGACGAATTCGTTCAAATTCATAGTTCGTTCGTTGATCGTGACTCACTGAAGATCTGAGCTAATTTTATGCTGAAAATCATCTAGTAGAGTTTCGTTATTGTACTTTAGTTTTGCACTAAGTCTCTGAAATTTCATTCAAAATTCATGAAAGAAGATCTTGTTTTGATACAGCTTCAAGAACTGTCGTTGAGTTGTGTGATGTCGATTGAGATCATCGTACATCTTATTTATGATCGACAGTATCTCTTCTGCTTCAAGAAACGAGTTCGTAATCGTGTTTCTCATTCTGAATGCTATGTGTTTGATCGTCGTTTCACTGACTCAACTTTTCACATATGCAATCTTCATTTCTTCAATAGAAAAATGATTCTTGTTCATCTTTAGCTTGTTTTGCATTTGAAACAATCAATTATTCACATTCTGTCTTGAATCTTTGAACAAAGACGAGTCAGATAGCTTAATCGACTTCGAGAATCGATCTTTTGAAATCGAAGTGCTTAGTCGACTTGATGTCGCTTCTAAATGATGTACAATCACGTTCTTTTTCTTCATTTCTTTCTGTAAATGCGTTCAAACAGCGTTCAACGTTGTCTGTGTAGCTTTCAACTCGATGTTGATAGCTTTCAATTCAACGTTGATCTTGTTGATGTCATTTAACATCTAAATCATGTCATTGTGAGTTTCGATTTCGATGTCATGTTGTTGACACATGTACTTGATAAAGATAACGAGATCGTCTGCTTCATGAGTGCTTATTCAAGCATTCAGTTCAGTGCTGATGCTGATCTTGATCATTTCATGATCAAAGAGCAACGCGTTTGTGTTCTCTTCTTTGATATTCAATGATGCATTTGTGTCTTCTTCTTCTGATGCTGTTCAATTCTGTGATAGAAGTGATTCTCTTTCAGCATTTCGAGTTTTGTAGTGAGTCGTGCACATTGATTCTGATTCTAATTCTGTGCTTCTAGTCATTGCGTAAGTAGAAAATTGTTGATCGAAATTCAACTGAAATTTCTGATTTCAGTTCTAGAACAACGCGTTCATGTTTTTCTGTTCTTCTGTTCTGACAACAAGCTCAGTAAAGAGTTAGTCTAGAGCAATGCATTCATGTTCTTCTGTTCTGTTCTAGAAATTTCTTGATTTTTAATGAGTCTTCTGTGTCATGATTCTAGTCTTGTCAGACTCAGTCTTCTAGTCTTGTCAAATCTATTCTCACTTCATCATCTTGACTAGTTTCTATTGAGTCTAGCGTCGACTGAGAAATACACATATGTAGTCAGCTTCTTTTCTGTAGCTATCATTCTTTCTTAGCATTTATCTTCTAGTTAAATGACACTCATATTGACTCGCTCTATGCTGATTTCTAACATTAGATAAATGCTCATCATCTACTACTCTGCTATCGATGAATAGATGATATGAAACAATCTATTCAGTAAGGAAAATTTGCAAGAAATTCTTCAAATTTGCATCATCATTTTAGATTGCAAGAGATTCTTTGATTCTACACTCATTTTCATCAGTTTATTCGCAAGAAATTCTTTGAATAAAGCACTCAATTATTATCTGAAATTCACAAGAAATTCTTTGAATTTTCACTCATCAAAAAACATCAATTCAAAACATCAATCTCTCATCTACTCTTATCTCAACAACTTCTATCTTCTCTCATCATGACACGCAACGTCGAGTCAGTTGAGCTTCAAACAAATCGTCTGCTCAGAAGCACTGTCAATAGAAGAGTTTCACTTCTACTCATCGATGCTTCAGTCAAAGCTGAGAAAGCTGTCATTGCATGAAACATAAACATCAAAGAACAACTGTTTCATTGAGTCAGCAATCAACTCAACAAAGTCATCAATATGCTGAACGAGCTTCAAAGTCAGCGCGACTTGACTCTACAACTCAATGAACACTGACTTCTTGTACAAGAAGATCACAAAAAGAGAGCGAAACAACTAGAAGTCACTTTTGATAAGAATGATGAGCTAGAGAAAAAGATTCATCAGCTACAAGATGAGCGATTGAACTTCAGAGCGAAACAACGTCAAGCTGATCGATCTATGTCTCGTCAAAAGACTTAGTCAGTCGAGCATTGAGTCAATCAGAAAGAGATTTCATCGATTTCTGAAGTTGATCAACGTTCTCGAAGCTCACGAGAGTCATTCACTCTATTCAATAACGAAAATGATCATCACAAGTTCATCAAGCTTTTGAATTCACTCATTTTCATTGAAACAGATGATTCTATCTGAGAGACATGAAACATCAAAATAGCTGACAAGCTCGATGTCAATGCGAATCATTATTCTACTGAAAAGATTCGTATTGTCTATGTGATTTTCAGACTAGAAGACGATGCTGATCAGCAAATCTATGCAAAGCATTGTGTTGATGCTTTCTCATTCTATCAATCACTATCAGAGCTACTGAAACATCTGAAAGAAATTTACGAAGATCAAAATCTGATTCGAAAGTGTCATTGCAAATACGTTGCTCTGAAGCAGCTCAACAAGCTCTTCAGCTTCTTCTATTCAGAATTCACTAGAATATTCAGCTTTCTAAACTACGACGATATCACTCTGATGAACAACATTCAGAATAAAATCAATAATTGTCTTCAGAACGCGTTGTCAGTTTGTCTCATAAAGTTTAGCTCGCTTGATAAGCTCAAGATCTTTCTTCAAGATGTGAATAACAAACAATGAGTCAATTATCAGCTACGTGACGAGCAATGAACAGTCAAATCGATAGCAGCTTCGAAAAAACGTTTTGTTTCTTCGTCGACATCAGCATCAGTCTCGATTACTAGCTATGTTCGACTCGCTACTTTTTTCATTCTTGAATCTGAATGATCAAGAATGTCAATCATCTGCTTCAACTGCAAAGTATTGAGTCATTTTTCAAAGAACTGCTTTCAGCTGAAGACTAGTACTTTGACATCTCATGCATTCATCTCTCGCCTCAATGAGATTGTCATGTCAAAAGAAGAGAAGAAATTATTTACAGAGAAATCGAAGAATGAGGCAAAAAACTAGTGACTTTCATCAAAGATGTGATGAAAAATGTGTTAATTTCTTCAACAACAAGCAGCTCAAATGATCTCTTTGCTTCGAAATCTTTGACTATTGAATGTATACTATCTAGCAATGAAATTAGTTACTCATTAAAGTCATTGATTGACACTGAAGCAGCTGACTATTTGTTCATTGATGAATTAATCGCGCAGAATGTTTGTGATCATTTGCAAATCAAATCTTTATCTTTAATCAAGTTCAAATCAATAAGAGAATTCGATGATCATTATGCAAAAAAGCTCATTACTCATGTGATTTATTCGAATCTAACTGTTCAAGATCATATGAAACGTTTCGTCTTTATGCTAATCACTCGATTAAATCAACATCAGATGATTCTTGAAAAAACATGAATGAACAAGATCGAGATGACTATTGATATGAAAGACAATCGTCTTCAATTTTCTAGTTTCGAAGCTCATATCAAAGCTTCTATCAAAGCTTATTCGACTGTTCTTTCAAGCAAGAAAATCGCGATAGAACAGAAAAGTTCAACTTTTACTCAAATATTAAAGAGATCTATCTCTTCTGTTATCACTTGACTCAGCGAGAAGTCATCTTCATTCAATAGAATCGTGAAATCATCTAGTTCAATCAACTTCGCTTCGTCTTTCGATTCAATGAACATAGCAATGATAGAAGCTGCAGCATATAGATCACTAGTCAAATGATCGAATGTGACTACTTTCGCGATCATCATCACGAAAATCGATCGACTTCTAAAAACAGCTAGAAATAAACTCGAAGATGTAAATCTACAAGAGCTTTCACATGAAGAGATCTTGAAAGAAGTCAAAGCTAAGCTTTCTTCGAAATATCATGACTATCTAGACGTGTTTGATCGAACGATGACTGAACAACTATTCTCTCATCATCTCTACAATCATAAAATTGAGTTGATTGACGAGAGAACATCTTCTCGAAGTTGTCTCTATCATATGTCTGATTACAAGCTTCAAAAGATGAAGAATTACCTGATCAAACATCTGAATAAGAGCTTTATATCTTCTAGCTCGATCTCATACACTTCGCTCATACTATTCATCGAAAAGAAAGACGATAGTCTGCGTTTCTGCGTCGATTATAGAAAGCTCAATGCTTTGATTAAACGAGATCGCTATTCTCTATTCTTAATAGACGAAACTCTCGCTTGTATTCAAGATAGCAAGTATCTGACTTGATTGAATACAATAGTCGTCTTCAACAAACTACGCATGCATTTGAAAAGCGAAGATTTGACTATCTTTATTACCTCTTTTGATTTCTACAAATATTACGTGATGTCTTTCAAATTAATCAACGACTCGACTTTCTACTAACACTATATGAACGACGTGCTATTTGACTATCTTCATCAGTTTTGTCAGATCTATCTAGATGACATTATCATCTACAGCAAAACACTGAAGAAACATAAGAAACACGTACGACTAGTTCTACATAGACTACGAGAGATCGATCTTCAGATGAATATAAACAAATGCAAGTTTCATGTTCAGAAGATCTTCTTTCTGAAACTATTGCTATTCATCGAAGAACTAAAGATGAATCTCAGAAAAGTACAAGCAGTAGTCGAATGATCTACTTCTACAAATCTCACTCAGATGCAGTTTTTCGTCGACTTCTGCAATTTCTATCGACGTTTTATAAAGAACTTTTCGAAGATTGTTCATTCTCTGATTCAACTAACTCAAAAAGAGATGATATTTGAATGAGATCAAGCTTGTCAAACGATCTTTGATCATATAAAGAAACGAATGACTGAAGTCTCTATTCTTCGTCATTTTGATCAGAATAGAAAGACTATTCTTGAAATAGACTCATTCAACTACGTCAACGATGACATACTTTCTCAGTATGACGACGAAGAAACATTGCACTCGATGATCTACTACAGCAAGAATTTGAGTCTCGCTGAGTGCAATTACAAGATCTATGACAAGAAACTACTAGCAATCATTCGTGTCTTCAAGCATTGACGATCTGAGCTGAAATTGACTAAGCTACTCATCAAGATGTTCACTAATCATCAAGCTTTAACGTCATTAATGAAAGATAAAGAGCTAAGTAGACGTCAAATGCGCTGAGTACAAAAGCTCGTCAACTTCAACTTCAAAATCATGTATCGTTCAGACAAACAAAACATCAAAGTCGATGCATTGACTCGTTGAGTTGATTCAGTTTCTAGAAGCTTCGAGAATGAATGATGTCGCTATCAGCGAACTACAATTCTCACGTTGAATCGAATAAAAATCGCTGATCTAGAAGAGAAAGAGAATGATGAATCAATTTATTGATTGATTCTAGAAGCTAACAGAATCAACGAGAATTGTATTCTACTTCGTGAAGTCGTATTAAAAGATGAAGCTCAATACAAAGATATTAAATTAAGAGATTGTTGAGTTCAGAACGAAATACTATATCGAGATGATCTTCTATGAGTTCTCTTCGATGAGCATCTTCAAATGAAGCTAATTCAAGAAGTTCACGATCAATCTTTTATTGATCATTTCGAAATTCTCAAAACGATGAAGATCATAAGAAGATACTATTATTGATCTTCAATGTGAAAGACAATAGATCGATATATTCAAAACTGCTACATTTGTCAGCGATCAAAGACTTCTTGAAATAAATTCAATAAACTACTACATTCTCTACTCATACTTGAACAATGATGAAAGAACATAGTCATGAATTTCATTATCAACTTATCTCTTTCAAAAGACAAAAACATCATACTAACAGTGATATGTAAACTGACAAAGAAACAACACTATATCTCTTGTTTTATTGATGACGAAGAAATCACAGCAGAAAAAACAGCTGAGCTAATGCTTCAGTGAATATATCAAATACATGATTTACTTGATTTCATTGTTTCGAATCGAGACTCTCAATTTATCTTCATTCTATGAAAGTTTCTTTGCAAAAGACTGAGCATTAATCTTTGATTATTCACTGTCTATCACTCTCAAATCGATGATCAAAGTGAACGAGTCAATCAGAACGTCGAAAGATATCTTCAATTCTTCTGTTCATACATGCAGAATGACTGAGCTAAGCTACTACTCATGATCGAGTTCGTCGACAATAATGCTCTGTTCTCAGTCATCTTCTCGATCTCTTTCTTTCTAAACAAAGACTTTAATTCT
>JAABUT010000075.1_pt1 | contig 179557 bp, 176 predicted proteins | sample 5559281 | NCBI WGS metagenome assembly JAABUT01 (sample SAMN10711880, study PRJNA513359) | rock metagenome | isolation source: Antarctica rocks | place: Antarctica: Victoria Land, Ricker Hills nord | collected 2016-01-04
GATGTGAGTAAATAAATCATTGCATTGACAGTGTCTTTGTAGCAGACTCACTAGAAGAAAATCGACTAGCTCATTGAAAAGATTGATTCTGATCATGTCATTGAAGCAGACTCACTAGTTGACACAGAAACATGAGATAGATTGATTCACTGATAGATAGAGCGATGTGAGTAGATAAATCATTGCATTAACAGCATCTTTGTAGCAGACTCACTAGATTGATCTGAATTCAAATCAAGTTGAATTGAATTTGATGATACAGATTATTTTGACTTAACTGATTCACAAGCTTTTTGAAAGAGAAAAGAGATTTGTGATTCTTTAGCAATCAACAATCACATGTTTTCGTTGATTCTATTGATTGAGTAAATCGATGCTACTGAATGAGCGATAGATTCTCTAGCAATTCAACAGTCTTGTCGTTGATTCTATTGATTTTCTGATGTTGTTCTGTCTTTCAAAGTCATTGATCATCAGATAAATAAATTTCTTTAAACTTGTTTCGTTGTTCATTGAGTGTCTTGAATGAATATTGATACTCATATTATAAAGTTAACGAATTCTTAGTTTAATGTTGAAATCATGTCTAGAATCTAATCACACTACAGCAAGATAGTGCGTAGCTGAATAAAATGTTTGATCAATAAAGATAGCTTTAACTAGAAAACTAAGAATACAGAAGAAAGAAGACAGTTTCAAGCTGTATTTATAGTAAAGCGAACAAAGAAGCAAAGTAGTTGATTTGCTAAACGAAGTAATCAATTTGCTAAAGCTTGAATAAATGAAATGTTTCAGCATATTTCAATTCAAAACATCATTGTTTCTTGTTCACATATCAAAATCTCTAGAGTCTATTGACTAGACTTTATTCAACATCAATACGCTTCGTAACAGTTTCTTGTTATCAATGAGTTTAATCTTGTGATTTCACGATTGATGTTTGAGTAATATCTTTTAATCACTTTCTTTCTTAAACAAAATCTTATATTTCTGATATTTTTTAAAAATAATAGTGATAACAAGATTTTTCAAGTGATCACTCTGAATCTCTTTACTTTATAACATCTGTGTGTCATTGATTTCTCTGAACTTTTCGCGCATTTCTTCGCTCATCATGATAAATATCTTCACATTTTGCGATGATTTCAATATCAAGTGCAATCGTGTCACTTCTGTATCTAGAAATGCAATTATCTTGTTGACTCAATCAATTATTGAATTGATCATACAAAGTCATGATATGCTCAGAACTATATCACTGTCTGACTGCTTCATAAAATTAAAACATAACTTCTTTCAATGTTGTTTAAGTCTCAAATGAATGAGTTGAGTTTCTTGATTTATCAGTTCATTATTGTACTTCATGAGTGTTTCATTGAAGTTTTGCAAATTGTAAAATTCTTTCTTCTTCTGTGTAAATATTTGCGCTTTTTTAACAAATTCTGAGAATATGTAATTCTTTGTGCAGTCGCTGTTTATGAATAATCATGCTGCATGATCATTAACTTTGACTCAGATTTGTAACTGCAACAAGTCATTGATGAAAACAAATATGCTTTCAATTTTCAATCTTCAACTAAACTTTTTCAATGATCTGTTAATCAAAAAGTCTTCTAGTTTTTTGAACTAAAAGTTCTTTCTTTCAATACTTGTTTTATGTATTAAAATTGATTTGAATTGATCTTCTTAAATGAATATTTCTTTGAATCACACAGATCAAATTTTTCTCTGATGACTTTTGTCATTTGTTTAAGTTTTTTGAATATGTGATTTTCATTAAAAAGTATATATTCTTCTTGCTTAATGAACTTGACTTCTGTAAATGACTTCTTCATAATTATGTCATGATATCAAATATCTTTGCATGATGCAATTAACTCATCTTACATAGTATCATAAATAGCTTGATGTATATCATTCTTGATCTGTTGCATTCATTGTGAAAAATCTTTCTCTTTCTGCTTAAAAAGAGTGTACAATTCGTTGTACATGCTTATAAAGCTTGCTTGACTTATAAGCTTTCTGAAATCTTTCTTTACTTTAAGATGATCTTTTTCTTGCTTGAGAACATTTTCTGCTGTGATAGTGAATGCTCATAAAGTTTCGCTAAGTTGACTTTCTTCTTTGACTGCTTAATGAATAGCTTCTTTGATGTCATTTGATCTATTCAAGTTATATGCTTCGCTGTCAAGAATTTCTGATTTTGCAATCATAATGAATGAACTTTCATCACTATTCTCATCATGCACTTTCAATTGATGATGAATTGCTGTGTAGAAATGATTTTTTCATGAAAGTTTTAAGTATCATTTTAAATCTTTCTTATCACTCAAATGAGTGTGACAGTTGTTCTTGTAACATGCTGTTCATGATAATACTTGATGTTTATTTTTCTGATCTTCTTTTGTTGCTGCAAAAGATTTGTCTTGTTTATTATAAAACTTTGACTTGTTCTTGTACTTGTTCTGAGTATAATTCTTGAAGTAATGACTCAACTTTTCATATATGTAACAAGTCTTGCTTTGTTGAACTGTTTTATCACAAGCATTCATCAATATTTTTCAAATTGCGTTTAACTTTATAGATTGAGAATCATAGTATGACTGTCATCGTTTCTTCTTGAACTTTCAACTTAATACTATTAACATAGTTGATTCTTTATCTTTTTTCAGATGTTTTTCATACTGTCTGTTATTGATGATCATCGCTCTGAATATCATATTCTGCAAGTCAGCGAATTTATTAATTTTAATGATTTCATTCTTGACTTTCTTTTGCAGTTTCTGATAGAACTGACTGATGAAAGCTGCATCATTTCATTTCATATTCATTGTAATATGCTGAAAGTTGATTGAATAAGTCGCTGCAAAGATTTTCTATCACAAATTATACAACTATCGTTCTGCTGTACATTTCTTATCAATGTCTTCAAATACTCTTCTTAAATGTTTCTTGAACATTTAAGAGTCACGAAATATCATGTTGATTTCTTCTTCTCATTTTTCTGATTTCTTCTGCAAATAATTCATTAGATAATGATGAAATCATGTGAATGCATTATCTTTTAAATAAATGAATGCAAAGAGTACTTTGTTCTCAATGAACTTGAACTGAGATGAATGTCATTTGATGTATAGCTCTATCTGTACTAAATATGCTTCAAGTTTATCTCAATCATCATGATACAAGTTCAATGTTGAAATCTTGATCTTATCTGCGCTGAAGATGCTTGCTTCTTGACTGAGCGTGATTCATTCTGACTGACTAGACATGATTGAAGAAAATGAACATCTCTGATATCTTGTGAAAGAGTGATGCTCAAAGTGTAATAATTGTTTCTTTAACAACATAAGATATATACAGAGATCAAACAGTAATCATTATTACTAAACTTAAGATCTGAAAATAGCTGAGACAATAATATGTATTAACTACTTACATAAGTTGAGCACGAAGCTTCTATCTAAAAGAACAATCATCATTATATAGACATAGAAAAATCATATCAAGTTATTTCTGCTCTGAATGATCACTTTGATTATTTTTGAGCAAGATGAGCAAGATGAACATTTGTGCTCATCATGCTCACTGTGATCACTTCTGATTCAAGCAATCAGAGCAATCACTTCAAGACTCTGATTACTCAATGATTATTTAATCATTGCTGTTACATAATTTCATGCAAAAGAGTTTTAACATCATGCTTGAACATTCTGCATGATTGATTGAGCTTTAGCGTGAATCAGTCAATCTATAGTTTTCAAAACAAAGATTACAGATCATGTAATTCATATCAAAGATTGCATGATTTCTTTGATCATCATAACATAGATTGCGCAAACTTGCGTGACTCTGCACATAATTTCGCTTTTCTGAGCTAAAATATTGATAATCTAAAATTGTAAATAACAGCATTGATAAACAGAAAATTCTTAAATTCAATTTAGTCTTGATTAATCATTTATTAATATTTGAATAATTAAATGATAATTTGAGTCTCTGATTTATTATAATTATACATTAATAAAAATTCACTAAGTGATTGAAATTTGAAAATGTAATTATCAATGATTAATTTATAATTAGTAATATTTTATTAATCATTTATTAATCAGTAAATAATCTGAAAATTAGCAATCTAAAAATCTTATCATTTTTTTCTTCTTAACATTATTATAAATTTTTCATTCTATTAATTTAATATTAATCAATAAATAATACATTATTAATCATCAATTAATTTTTTCTACTACATTTGTCATTTGATCAACTTTTATCTCAATGATTAAATTAATTATTAATTAATAAGTTATTAATAAATAATTATTAAATCAACTTTTCTTTTAAAAATTTAATTGAAAACATAATAATAATAATTCAGATTAATCTAAGATTAATTTTAGATTAATCTCATATAAATAAGAATTCATTCATGATTTAATTAACATTTTACATTCTTGATTGAAAACATATTGATTAGTGAATAGTGATTGATTAGCGATTGATGATTGATTAATCAATGTCGATATTTATCGATAAGAAATGATTGTGTATTGATGATGAAGTAGTTACAGGTGTAAAGGTTCATGCGACCATGAAATCTATGTATGAGCTCAGGCGTTAGCGTGAGTCTTAGCTTCGAATGATCGAAGGGGTCGCATGACCTTCGAGATGGGTCGCGCGACCTACATCCTCTTCAAAACATGCGAATCATGAACTCAACTTGTGACATGTTCATTCACAAGCTATCGCTCACGTTATCTTCGTCAGATCTACGAAATACATGCGTTTTCTTCTTCATTTTTGTCGTTCTGCTCGTCTTTTAAGTATAGAATATGCGCGGCATAAGCGAACTGCGACTCTCATTTAGTCAATCTGTTATCTCATTCGCTCGATTTTCAGCGTCGATGCTTTCGTCGTTCATCGATGTTTCTTTATGGCCTACCTATGCTTCGCATAGGCCGCGAAGCTTTTCCAAAGCATATGCTATTTTTAAAGTTCAACCCGACGCCAAGAATATTTTCCGACCCCGGCTCCAACTCTTTGCGAGCTGAAACCCGTCGAAATTCTCATCATCGTCATCACCATCGAGACTGTTCCTCTCAGAATGCCCCTCTGAAGTCTGAATGCTTCTGAGCGTTGCTCTCGAGGTTAAATATGTGCTCCAAGTTCATATAAATTGATTTGCTTCAGACATAAGTTTTCAACAGACGACAAAGAACGATGTCCGCACTCAAATCGAAAGTCCTTATAGCAGGGGCAGGCATCGCAGGGCCTTGTCTCGCATACTGGCTTGCTAAAACACGTCTTGATATATCCATCACAATCATTGAACGATCACCTTCTCCGAGGGTCACCGGCCAGGCGATCGACATTCGTGGTCCAGCAGTTGAAATCATCAAGGCAATGAAATTGGAAGAGGCTGTCCGCTCCCGACATACGACAGAAGAAGGTACAAGGTTTGTGAATTCCTCAGGAGAATTTTTTGCTCAATTCAATGCTGGCGATTCCTTCACTGCTGAATACGAAATCCTGAGGGCAGACTTGTCGCGACTTTTCCTGGAAGCCACCGAGGGCTTGGGCAATGTCCGGTACATATACGGTGATTCTGTCAAATCTCTCGAACAGACAGATAAAGATATTAACGTGACCTTCACTGGGGGATCAAAAGCCACATTTGATTTGGTTGTTGCCGCAGACGGATCTACTTCGAAGACTCGGTCGCTGATTCTGGACGAGCAAGTTCTCAAGGATAGCTATCAATTCCTGGGCCAGTACATTGCGTTCTTTAGCATTCCGAGTCGGCCAACCGATCCAAAGCTGTGGCAGTGGTACAATGCCCCGAAAGGTCTCAGTATCATGATGCGTCCGCATCGGAACACTTCTACTACGGGAGCATACTTGTGCATTACAATGCCAGCACGAGGACAACGGGATCCAGCCGTCGAAGATGCTATGGACAAAGGAACGGAAGACACGAAACGTATGCTGCACGAGTACTTGGAAAATGCAGGCTGGGAAGCAAAGCGGGTATTGGAAGGCATGGACCATGCAGAAGACTTCTACATGAGCCGGGCTGCGCAGGTGAAGCTTTCAAAATGGACGAACAAACGTGCACTTGTACTGGGAGATGCAGCCTTCGCAACCTTTGGTGTCGGAACGAGTCTTGCTATTGAGAGTGCTTACGTACTGGCGGGAGAGCTGTCGAAGATACAGAGCAGCAATGATGTTCCACAAGCTCTGGAGAAATACGAGGAGGTCTTCCGCCGATTGTATGCAAGTATGGAAGAACTGCCACCCGGCTTTCCACAAATTGTGTTTCCACAGACTGCTTGGGGCCTTCGGTTAAGAGACTCTGCATTGTGGTTTGTGAGCAAGACAAAGATATACAAACTTTTCCAGGGTGCTTCAGGGATTGACTGGAAACTGCCATGTTACGATTGGGTAGGCATCTGAGAAAGGGTTGGGTGTGATTTTGGGATAATAGGCGAATGTTCAGAACGGGTTTTCGTGATACCTCTGATATGCATCTGGGTAGGTTGCTGGGGCTTTTCTTTGGCCCCCCCCCCCAAGTAGCTGGAAGGTGCGATTTAGTTAGCTTAGTTCCGGGCTATAAAGCTCGGATAAACTCCCTAGAGAAATAGTATCCGTCTTCTACCCAACCAACCAGAATTCCCCAATCACCCAATCACCCCCTTGTGTTTTTGAACATACACGCATCCTCCAGTTTGTTTGCTCCCGCTGTTGCTTCTACAGCTCCCTATACCGCACCTGTACCCTATCCCTCGGCTGACTCGATATTATACGGTTGTAACCTTTACCATTTGGTAGCAGTCAACCGAGTTACCGATCAGAATTGTATTATAGATAGGATATAGTCATTACAATGGATGAAATCAAAACTGCTAAAAGTCTACTTTTTCCCCAGCCTCGAGCTATACGCCAGTAAATACTTCAGGATCTCCGGGTGGTTATATGCAGCACTAGCCTGTTCCACCGCGGTCTTCGCAATCAACCCATTTTTCTCATCTTCTACTGACAGTTGTTTTCCCAAAGAGCAGTATGTTGACTTCCCAGTCACAATATTTTGGGCTTCCACGTGAGCTCTCCAGCGCCTTCTCCTATCGCTGTCGGGCATGAAGACATCCATCCAAGCCCAACGATCAACGTCTGCTCTTGGAGTAACAGGCAACATTGAGATGAATAGGAGCGCTGCTCTCCGCCCGAAGAAGTGGATTGGCTGAATTTTGATTAGCTCGGCGGAATGCTTCTGATACAAGGAGTCTGGGCTGTAGTGTTTCAAGAGATACGGTGGAATAAGCATGTACAGGTATATCGCCATCCAGAGCAACGCTATCCAAGAATTATCTTTTGTTCCGAGGAGGCTTGCTAGGATTGCAGCCTGAATGACCAAGATTACCGCAATAAAGCGGCTCACCCAGCGCAGGAGCGGAAACCGGTCAACGACCATTTGAATGTTCGTCAGGGCATGTAGATGGCTGGTATAGCCGCAAACGACGTCGAGATGCGTGTCGTTCCAGTGCCGTGCAATCACATGTATATCCAGAGTAGGCGATGCCTCTTGTACGTCTCTGGCAATAGCATCTCTGTTTGCAATGATAGAGCTTGTGAACAAGCGTAAGACTGTCAACGCTGCGACAGAAAAGGAGAGGCAAAGCATTAGAACCACACCGACGATTATCCCGTTCAGAGCCATCTCTACAGCAATAGCAATCGGCACTCCAAATTCGATGAAAGTTATCAGAAAGCATAGCAATTCCAGCCGACTGGAAACACGTTTCATGTTGTTGAGATTGTTGTGCGGTAGCACGAAACTAAGATTGACAATCGTTTCCCTTCTAATAGCCAATTCTCCGATATCGGGCCTATACGGTATGATCTTCTGATTTGCTTTCCGCCCACAGACTTGACTCAGCAGCAGGACAGCCTGGTTATGCAATCGGAAGGAGTTTCCGTGCCTGACACTCGTAACGTTTGCAACATCCCTGTCATCGAAATTGCCTAATAGGTGGGACTCATTCATCTCCCACAGGAAAAGGAGATCCTTGACGCACCCAGTCATTGCTGGTGCGACGGAGCTTCGGGTGATTATGGAGGAAGCCATAGCGAACTGGACTCGAAGGCTTTCCGCGAAAAGAGCAATGGGTGCGTAGGCCAGAACACTGATTCGTTGACTTGTGACATTTGAAATTGCCATGCTTTTAGGTGCGAAGAAATCGAGAATTTGGTAGAGCAGCACTGTCTAGTAGTACAGATCCCATCCGGGGATGAGCCATTTTTATTATTTGACATCTTCTGTCAGGCTCTATCTAGCCAGCAGACACGTTAGGCTCAAAGACGCCGGCTGCTATGCTTCAAGCACTGCGAACACATTGTCATTCTGCATCGCACCCTTGAAGATATCCTTATCAGACGAATAATCTTTCTTGCAATTAGGTGTGGTGGGCACAGGAAAGGAATCTGGACCCCACTGTCATATGTTTACCCCAATGGGATGATGGCGCAAGCCCCACTATTCAAAAGAGCAATGGATGTTTTTCCTACGAACGCATGTCAGAGTCTAGTTACACAGTCAGAATCTGCCTGGATAAGCGCTAAAGATAGATGATTGGCTGATTTCGAAGTAGATGGACGCCCAGCATGGTCGATCAACAACACAAAACACCCTTGTCCTGACCCTGTCACCGGATGGTGTCAAAAGTCATGATCTCTCCCTAAGCGAGTCCCAGCCATTTCGGGTATCATCACTCTTGACACTGTCCGATGTAAGGCTACCATCGCTTACGCAGTAAGAGAATTGATGTTAGAGCAGTTCCGTCATATGTATGCATTGAAGTAAAATATGTAGATCGTACGGGTACAGGATCCAAGCCCTCAGTATTAATATGTGCAGATTATAGCGAGTGTGAATATGCCCAGCAAATTCTACAGAAAAAGCAACACTTAATATAATACGAAATTTCAAAGTCTCCCAAAGTGATTTGCAGCTTCTTCTTGATGGAACAGATGAATAGGTTTTCAAAATACACCAACGGACATATATGGTTGGAGATCTATAGAACAGCGTCGATAAACCGCGATGAACGATTTAAGACTGTGGATCCTCAATATTGAAGCAATACAAGAGGACTGTGACCCTCCAAGATGATTCGATAATACAAAAGAAAGGATTCAAACTATAAGGAGAATAGCAAATCCGTCATTTAGCGAGTAGCAACCTCCTTTTCATTCACCCGGTGAGGTCCTTGGAATCTTTTCTTGAAACCTTTCTTCGCGTTTTTGGATTTCTCCGTTAAGTACTGCTTGCAACGCGATACATTTGAAGCCCGCGACGACGATGTTTCGGTATCAAGTGTTCCTGAAGTGGATGTCGTATTTTCGTAACGTACTTCCAGATTTTTAGCTCCGGGCCGGTGTGAGGTTGTCTGAAGATTGTTGGGTGGTTTAGTGTCTGATGTAAGCTGAACATCTGCTCCCTTCTGTAGTTGCAAGCCCCTAGTTTCCTCAGCCTTCGAAAGAGTTAGATTATTTGTATCTGGCACCAAGCCTGGTTTTTCAAGCGAGTTCCGTGAAAGTGGGAGTTGCGAGGCTTTCATCTTCTCGAGTATCACGCTTTTCAGAAATGCTTCGTTGGCAGCCGTCAACTCCTCCATCTTGCTTGCTGGCTTAGAGTATAGCTGGCCAATTGAGGCTCCTGAATCAAGTAGTAATAATACGCAAGGCCTGTTTCCTGATGCTATGGCCGCTTTCAATGGACATTCAAAAATTCCTCCTGGAAGGCTCGTACTAGCACCTTCCTTTAGGAGTATAGTCATGACTTCTTTTTGACCAAAGAACGAAGCCTGCTGAAGCGGGCCTCCAAAAAGATAGTCTTTACAATTAACATCAGCGCCAGCATGCCGTAACTTTGGCACAAGTTGATTTTGCTTTGTTAATATGGCAGTGCTAAGAGAAGAATTGAGGCATTCTTTCCCAATATCCGAGCTAAGATCTCTTGTCAGTAAAAGCTCTAGTATTCTCGGCTGCCGGCCAAGAACAGCGGCTTGTAGAGCATTTCCACATACACCCCCTCGTACGTTAATGTCCGCATTGTGTTCCAACAGAAACTGTACAGTATCATATTCACCAAAATAACATGCAGCTTGTAACGGAGTACCATATAATCCGTCCTGGGAATTTACCGAGTAGTCTTTGAGGAGCACTTTTAGTGCTTCATTTTGACCATTCGAAGCTGCCTCGCGTAATGCTCGCTCAAAGACACGCGTTCCCACCTTATTTTCACGTAAAGTTGTCTGCAGGCTGATGGTGTCGCCTTTCCTTGCCGCTTTTATAACTTCGTCGTCCAAAGCGCTCGAGAAAAAGTCGTAGTCGGCACCTGGATGCATCCCGGACGGCGAAGTCCTGATCGCATCACTGTGATCAGTACCTTCAACAGAGTCTAGATTTGTGTTCTGTTCAGCCTTGAGCCTAATTAAAAGTTGCGATACCCAGATGGAAGTAGGATGTTCTTTTCCTAAAACTTGTTTCATACCAACATATGTCTGCTCCAGTAATTCCTCCGCATTTTGTAGATAACCTTGTAGAATGTAGACCAGTCCCAGGCTTTTCATTGTGGTTAGGGTGTCGGGATTCCAGTTTCCTTGCTTTCGCTTCTGTAGCTCCAGTGTAGACTTAAGGCTTGTGGCCGCTTCATTATAACGATGCTGACATCGGATATAATCAGCAAGCCTTTGAGCGCTACGCAGAAACTGGGGATGATGTGATCCAAGAACTTGCGATGTCGCGTTGAGAACAAAGCGGCCAATAGCTTCGGCCTCTGCAAATTGGGATCTTGAGGCCAGGCCATCTGCCAAGTCTGACATATGATTCAGGGTAAAAGGATGTTTTTCTCCATATAAAGATATTGATTCTCCGACGACTTTCACAGCTAGATACTCTGTATTAAGTCGAGATCCAAAGCCAGCTGACTGACACCGCACACTCGTTGTAGCCAGACAGTTTAAAAGCTGGACCCAGGCAACATTCCCAGGATACGACGAACTTGAGTACTCCAGAGCATCACAAAGCAGCTTTTCTGCAGTTCCGTAATAGCCACGGGATATCAAACTTGATGCCATGGTACAGGAATTCAGTAGAACAGAAAGACAGGTCTTTCCAGAGGTACTGATCCTTATCTTCAGATTTTTCCTGATCAGTTCCTCCGCATCTTCGTACGCACCACGCTTACAAAGTAGGGAGGCCTTCTTGTCAAGGCAGTACAATGTCAAACGATGTTGGGAGCCAAGAGAATTTTCGTAATCTTGAGCTAAGTTAGAGAAGAATTCTTCGGCTTTGGTGTAATGTCCTTGATGTTCCAAAAGCAAAGCTAGCGGACCTGAAGGTTTGGCATCACGGTCACTATCCTCTGCAAGAAGCAGTTCCTCACACAGATCCGAAGTTACAGGCAGATTTCTGAGACGACCAGAATGTAGTCGTGCGGGTAACATTATGTTCGTATAAACCTCATTACGTGGACAACAGACACTCCTAAGCGCCAGAATCACTTTCTGGTAATTTATATCCGCTTCTTCTGAGAAACGAGCCATTTGGAGATGATCAGCTTCCAGTGCCATGCTGTCGCATCCTGATATGACTGCTGCCTGCTGGCTAACCACCTGACTTTGTCAGTTGGGTTGTAGGCACACTGCACTGTTCACAGTGTGTACACCTACAAGACTGTGATATTTCGGTACCGCCAAAGTTTCGTATAAACAAATGACTCTATCTTTAAGTTTAAGATCCTCCACCCATGTCTCAAATTCATCGTTGATGAGTTTCTGTCCTATTTTCCGGATTTCATAGCAAGCTTCCCTGCTTACAGGCGAGTCAGGGTTTGTGATGTTGCTCGCAGCGAGTATGGGATTCATCCAGTAATCGTCGGCTTTGCTGGAGCATAGGACCCCAAAGAGAATAATTCCCTGAACATAGCTGCTTGCGCATTCGCTACACCCACGGAGCCAATCTTGAAGCAGCAAGCCTCCTAAGTTGTACGCAATGAATACTATTGAACGATGACTTGACTAAGGATTGATCAGAACCATTGAAGGCGCAACAGATCTATTTTCATTTCCTACCTTTTTCTTACCCACTTTCGTGAGCAGACTCTCAAATTGCATCCTAGACGTATCCTCAGTAAACCGCGTAGGTTTCGCGATTTCCAAAGTATACGCCCATACTCGCGAATTCGGAAATTCTCGTGGCAAGAAGTCTCGAATCCACGAAACCGGCTGCGCTGTCTGGCTCCAGGCGTTTTGCCAATTAGTGCCAGGATCATGTACGAAAATAAAGCTACAGTCTTGTTAACCCCACGGTATCGATATGGACAAAAGGAACGTACTCAAATTTGGGCGCGTCAGGAAAGGGTGGTTCATAGATAGATTCTACACTGCCCAAATAGGTTATAGGTCTTCGAGTTTTAGACTTTGCCATAGTACATGTTCAACATCGACTTTGTCGCGATTATGAGACATGACCATTTTGGTGGGATGAGGGCGTTATAAGCTGGAATTAATGAGGTGCAGCTGGGCTGCATCCACTACGTGGAGGCCCAGGCTCAAATCACTACCTAAAGTGATCATGCCACAATCCGCGTAAGAAGTCGGGGGTGACACCGCCTGTAGATGGCTGAGAAGACATATTCTAATTGGAAATGTCGAGGGCGGCACGGTAATCCGGACAGAGTGGGGCGATGATAGGTCAGCCTCGTGATCCTCCTGGAGGATGCACAACGCGCCATCTTTTGGAAATGGCAACTCGGTATACTGTATCAGTGTGGTATCCTGGATGTGTTCCAACCAATCGAAAAACGCGACACCGGCCCCTGGCGCAATGGGAGATTGGAGAGCGCAAGGCTATGAGCGGAGAGGCTCTTCGAAATGTCCAAAGTCGGAATTATATAAAACACTTGTTGTCTGCCTGAATTTTCAGATGATCGCAAAAAGAGTCAGTCAGGTGATAACTAGGCGGGCACTGTGCAACGTCGTGTTCAGAACGATTGGTGGGTTAGGCGAGATTGTCTATTTACCTATGAATGGATCATCTAAAATTCAAAGTCAACACATCCGTTCCTCTTCATTGCGAAACGCCAACCGAAACAGGTACGAGAAAATGGGAAGACTTTTGGAATCTCCCCAAGAACAAAGGATGGAATATTACAGAAGATGGTAGCCACAGCCAGGAACGCCCAATATGCTCCTTCGACAAAGTCCTGCAGGAATGGCTTTTTTTTGAAGTTCTTGCTCAAGTATTTGGACACCTCGACTCTTTCAAGCCAGAAAGATTTGTACGGACTGATGGAGATAACTCTGGTTACATTACAACCAAGCATTTACCGGAGTTACTTGAAACCTGGTTAGACAAGGAGATAACAAGTCCAGGATCTGCGCGGACAAGTCGCTTATTGCGCATACAGCAGGTATTGGAAACTGCCCGGTTTTATGTGTTCGAGTATTGTTCGTTTCAGGGCCGCAGATATGATCCAGTATGGAATGAAGTCGATGAAATCCTTCCACTTTCCTTTATGGTTTTGGGAGAGACTTTGACACACGCGCAAGCCAAAGTCCATAACAAAATCGGTTTCAACATTCAAGGATGGAGTAGCCGAAAATTCTCGAGTCCAGGATGGGGCTATTCCAGATTTGTTTTGAACCAACTCGAGGATTCTCTTTGGTGTCGTACAGCAATTCGAATGGTGCAAGCAAAAGCACGAGGCAATGTTGTTGGCCTCTTACACTTGCACACCCTGGATGGTGCTTCCGGTGCCAGAGGACCTTATCATAGGGAGTGTACTCCGACTAAGTGTTTCGAAGATAAACTTCGTCAGAAGGATGGGTTGCCAGCCAAACCAAAGCCCTATCACTATTGTATCCAAGGCAGCCCCCGTGAGGAACAACCGGATTGCAACGACTACGAAACTGTTGATGGAAGTTGCCTTGCACGTATTATTGAAGAAGGCAATATCCCACTCTTCCGTTATGAAAATCAAAAACTCCAGGTCCTTGAGATGAAACCATCGTTTAACATTCCATACAGCATATTCTCGCATGTTTGGGTCGATGGATTTGGGGGCCCTGAGGACCAGAATCAACTTAGCAAATGTGCTTTGACTTTATTCTCGAGATTGGTTGACGATGTTAACAGAATGAGAAGCGGCAACGTGAAAGTCAAGGGAGCATTCTGGATTGACACCTTAGCGATTCCAAAAGGACGACTTTTCCATACCCAGCGCCAGCTGGCGATTAGGAATATGCATAACATCTATGTCCATGCTCGATATATGATAGTCCTGGACAAGAGCTTGATGGGAGTGGCGAAGGGCCCCGGATATTCAACTCCTGCGATGAAGATAACTATGAGCAGATGGATGACCCGCATGTGGACCTTACAAGAAGCGATCTTGAGCAAGCATATTTACTTCGCATTCAAAGATCAGCTGTACGCGATGGATCACTTAGAGGATCTGTATTTCGAAGAAGCGGATAGCCTTCACAACTGTCTACCAACAGCGTCTCAAATGTATTATCATGGTGTTCTAGGCGAAAAGCGCAACAAAGTTCACACTCAATTCTTGTCTGATGAACGATGGCATCCAAAGGCTAAGTTCATTGCATCCGTCTGGAAAGTGGCACAATGGAGGACAACGTCTCACCTTCATCACGAAACTCTTTCATTAGCTACAATTACTAATCTGAGCACGGAACTCTATGCAATGCCCAGCAGACATGATGAACAATCTCAGCTATACAAAGATGATTGCAATGGCAGGATGCTTCACTTTGTTTCGCAGCTGTTAGCAATCTCACCTTGTCCAGTTCCGCCAGGCATGATATTCCTCCCTGGACCTAAACTGCAGGAGAAGGGCTATCGCTGGGCACCACGTTCTTGGCTATCATCCCATAAGACCGATCCTCCGGATCCACTCGGAGTCAAGAACCACGAAGGAGCTCGTTTTATTGAACACCAAGGCCTTGAGGTTTTGTTTCCAGGTTTTAGACTTCACTCTCTCGTTGGAGGCCCATTCCCCTTACATCACCGTGAAGACTTCTATTTTCCAACAGACCTCTCGCTCCGAGAATGGTACGCAGTCCACATTGCGGACGAGGGCGAAAACTTTCCAACAACTTCTGTACTTCGAAAAAGCTTGCAAGATCACAAAGCGGTGTCCAGCATGCGGCGTGTAGGAGATAGATCGTCGACCGAAGTGCCGATTGATATAGCAATCATAGCCTCTCGTCTCCCAGCGGTCGACTTGAAAGAGATCGGGTTGTTAGTATTAGTCAAGGAAACGCACAGTGGAATTCAATACGTCGAGATTCTCAACAGGATCTGGCTAACGAGGGAGAGGAAACAATCCGAGATTTTGGACAAGAGGACAAAGTTCGAAAGAGGTTCTTTCGATTCCATATGTGCTGCCGAACAGCTGCCAGCAGACCAAAAGTGGTGTGTTGATGGACTCATTAGTCCAGCGAACAGGGAGGCTGAGCAGACTGAGCCGAAAGCTCCCAAACGATCCTATACAGATGGTTTGAGAGAGCTCGCGGCAAGCTTCATCCCTGCATGACGAGCGTCATGAGATTCTCTACACACGTTGATACTTCTGATTGTGTATTTATAGTCCAGTCATATATCCTTGGAGCGTTTGCAACGAAAGGATGTTCGTTGTGATACCACAGCATCGCAAGGCATGAGAATCATTATCAAACTTACATCACCCAAATATGTGGATGTACGAGAACGGACTTTAGAAGCAATGTACATGATGTCTAATACCTTGCCCCTATGCTGTCATGACCCGACTTCTTCAATTCTTGCCCTCATCCTCCTCCCTCCGTGAACCCCATCTATTCATAGCTTCCACCTGTCATTAGTAGGAGACAGAGACCACGAGGGCACAGGGACTTTCGCGGGATTTCCGAATGGTTTCCGCTTCCTGTTACGGGCAAGAGCGGCGTGTAGAATTCGCGCAGTAATGAGATGGACTAGTTCTATTACAGGCCTGCACCTGAGGTCAGCATAGATAGTTGATCCTATGGTAGGTAGCAGTTCAAGATAGTTGTAATAGCTTAATGTATTTGCTATGTAGGGAAAACTAATAAGCAACTGCGTTGCTAATAAGAGGTGCTTCGGTGATCCGAGTCAGCCCTATAGCCCAACACCCTGCTTAGTAAGGTAAGCTCAGAATAGATGTTGAGGTTAAATCAAAAGAGAATGTTCTTAGATTTGAGACCGAAAATGCAGTCTCGCTCTTGTGTGTACATGTATGACTTCGAAGCATTTTTATTTCAATACTTTCTGAATTCTGAAACTAGAATAGACACTTGCGCATCAATCATCATCGTCTAAATTTGATCAAAAGAACATGACAGAACAATCAATCGAAGACAACATGATTGAATTATCGAAGAACGAGAGGAAAGACGTCTGATGAATGATGGGTGAGCGAAGGCTGATTCGAGCCTATCACACTAACCCCGTTAGGGGTTAGTGTGACACGTCTGAGAACCTGAGGCAACAAAAAAATTCTTTATATAGAATTAACTAAGTAACGATCTCCCAATTGGTGAATCACCAAATCTGGTGCATCTGGATGTCTCCTTAAGCGAGAGGTCTGTTCCTAGCAAAATGGCAACCTTTAAGAGAACTGCGGGAAACCCTCGATGCCTCAACTGCTTACGACGAGTGATCTCTAGCGACATATCCGAGTCTACGTCTCCGTTCCACCAGCAACTGCGAGGAAAGAAGAAATCTAGTAAACAACCCGCTACGGTCAATGTGAAGCTTTTGGAGGATATACGAGGATATGGGCGACAAGGTTGGTAGCATTCGATCTTTATTGGGGCGACCGACAGCTCACTTCTAGATTTGTAGGCTCTATCATCCCCGTTGCCCCTGGTAGGATGCGGAACATCTGGTATCCTCGACAAAAAGCAGAATACATGACGGAGTCAAGACTGCAGCAGCTCAACAAGAAAGACCTGGTTATTGAGCGAGACCACACATTTGGGATAGAGCAACCAGACGGTGGGAATGATATCCAAGAATTAGTTGGAGAGCGCCTGGTGGACGTGGAAATCAAGCTTCTACTGGTACTTCAGTCTAATTATTACCTACGTTGGGCCATAGCACTGACAATAGTAGCCCCAAAGAGCAACACAGATCATTTCCACTACGCTGCCCAGCCACTTGGAATTCTACAGAACCCCGATCGTGAATCCCGAACCCGAGGCTCCTCAGGATCAACCGCCAATTCGACCTTCTAGAAAACAGGCCACTTCAGCAGCAGCGGCAGATCTTGCAGCAGTAGAAGATTCATTGCCTGAATCTCAAGCGGTTGCCATCTACGGATCCGTATCTACGGCAGATATTGCGGAATCGATCAAGGCTATCCTGGCCGAGTCTGAGGAAGGCGCAAGAGTCGTCTTGTCTGCAGAGGACATTACAATCATCACTGAAGGAGGCAATGTGCTGGGCGCCGAAGCAGATCGGTTAAAGGCCTTGGGTGAATTTGACGTGGATATCCGCGTCAAAGGGGGGGAGGCTGTCAGGAGGTTTATAAGTGTACTAGCACAGAAAGGCTAAAGATTCAATCCATAACGTCTTCACCATCTCTGAGCAACCATGGATATTGAATTGGCTAGCTGCTCCTGTGTTCGTTCGGGAACGATGGAAAAGATGATCTGGTGACTATACTTTCGTGTCTCGTGGACAAAACAAGAGCCGTATTGTTACCAAAGACAACTGCAAGGTCCTAGCACCCAAATCACCCATCGTAAATATCATGGCTTCCCATTGAAGACATCGCGTGTAGAAGAACCAAGATAGCTGGCTGTGAACTTGATCGTAAGAAGACTAACCAGCCGTTGAGAGCTATAAATAATTTTGCAGCTGTTGGAATTTGACAGGGTTCATACGTCATCCCTGTATGTCAGCCTCAACGTGATAGGTTCATCATTTCCCAGCACCTTCGCCCGATATGTGACCCGAAGAAGCGCCGTAAGACAAACCTCCACTGAGCCCAGGGAGTCAGCAGTTCCCCGTTGAGAATTCATACAGTCTTTCCAGATGTAACCTTTGATCTTTCGAGGAGTCGACATCCCTCACTTCGACTCGACTCGAAGTTTAACCTTCCGGCGCATTTGTTCATTCCACGGCATCCCAACATACTTCAACCACGTCGATGGTTTGGATCTTTTGTCTGAATTTCCCTTCTTAACCACCCACCTCTAAAGCTTGGGTTTCCGGGCGTCCATTCGCTTGCCATTATGTCTTCTCCGGGTTCCGGCGGTGAGAAATGCCAATCGAGTGGGCCTGCGCAACTTCTATGTCTAGTTCAAGATCCATTTGCGAGTCAGGTAGCTTTTAAGACAGCCTTGAACGAGATTACTATATGCTTATCACTTTCTCTTCTAGCTCCACGCAAACGCTTTCTGGGCTTCCCTAGGCGCCTCCGTAGGGGTGATGTTATTGTTCGCCATCCTCTTCTCCATCCTTCGACCACATATTTCGAATGTATACGCACCAAAGCTTAAGTATGGCGACGAGAAACATACCCCTCCCAAGATTGGGAACGGTGTTCTGGCCTGGGTCCCACCAGTCGCCACAACAAATGAATCCCAGCTGGTGGAAAAAGTTGGGCTCGATGCGACGATTTTCCTGAGATTCACGAGAATGTGCCGTGATATGTTTCTCGTACTTGGTGTAATAGGGGTTGGAATTTTGATACCCGCAAATGTTGTTGGCAGCGTCAAGGAACCTTTGAAAAACGTTCCTGATCACTACTTCGCTTTAATGACACCACAGTATGTCTATGGAAAGAACTACAAAACCTTGTGGAGCCATGTCATAAGCTCCTACTTGATCGACCTCGTCATTGTCTTCTTCTTATGGCGTAATTACATCGCTGTCACAAGGTTACGGAAACAGTACTTCAATAGCCCTGGCTATCAGATGAGTTTGTCATCTCGAACATTGATGATTACCGATATTCCACAAGCCCTACGAACAGACGAGGGTATACTTCGAATAGCTGATCAAGTCGAACAAACGGCAGGTCTACCCCGAGCAACCATCGGCCGCAACGTGAAAGAGCTCCCTGAGTTGATTGAGGAGCATGAGATTGCTATCAGGAAGTTAGAATCGGTATTGGCCAAATACCTGAAGAAGCCAGACAGCATTCCCTCGAAACGTCCCACTCTTCGCCCTTCAAAAAAATACCAGAAAAACAACGGTGGTCAGAAGGTGGATGCAATCGACTATCTAACTGAACGCATCCGCGAACTCGAAGTTGAGATTAACCACGTACGGGAGTCAATCGACAAGCGAAATCCTATGCCATTTGGTTTCGCCAGTTATGAGAGGATTGAAGAGGCGCATACGGTAGCTTATACTGCCAGGCATAAGCATCCTCAAGGAGCAACAATTAGGCTAGCGCCACCGCCGAAAGACTTGATCTGGAAGAACCTGCCATTGACGAAGAGATCTAGGCGCTGGAAGCGATTCATGAACAACTTTTGGATAGCGGTACTGACTGTTATATGGATTGCTCCCAACGCGTCGATTGCTATATTCCTTTCGAATCTATCCAACCTTGCCCTAGTTTGGCCGAAATTCAAGACGAATTTCGATGGACACCGCTTGGGCTGGTCTATTGTGCAGGGTATTGCCTCTCCGGCACTGACATCTCTCGTCTACCTCCTACTCCCTATCGCCTTCAGACGGTTATCCATACGTGCTGGTGATACGACCAAATTCTCTCGGGAACGACACGTCCTTACGAAACTCTACGCCTTCTTCATGTTCAACAACCTTATAGTCTTCTCTCTCTTCTCCGCTCTGTGGCAATACATCGCCGCTGTCATCAACCTCAGGGGGAAAAGCAATGTGGATGTTCTGACTGCGGTCAAGGAGGGCGCCTTTTTTGTAAAGATGATGGTTGGACTCTGTTCCGTCTCTCCATTCTGGCTTACTTGGCTGCTCCAACGAAATCTTGGTGCTGCAATTGACATAGCCCAAGTTTGGAATTTGATCTACCAATGGTTCATGCGCACATTCACGAATCCGACACCCCGACAGGCCATTGAGTATACAGCCCCAACAGCATTTGACTACGCGGATTACTACAACTACTTCTTGTTTTATGCCACTGTGGCGCTTTGTTTCGCAACTCTTCAGCCGCTCGTACTTCCAGTTACAGCGTTTTATTTTGCCACAGACTATTGGCTCAAGAAGTACCTCTTACTCTACGTCTTCATTACAAAGGCTGAATCTGGAGGTCAATACTGGCCAATCCTCTTCAATCGGATGATCTTCGCCACCATTGTTTCAAATTTCGTTATCGCCCTTGTCCTCATGGCCAACGGCTCGTGGTCCATGATCTTCTGCATGATCCCTCTTCCTATTCTCATGCTTAGTTTCAAATGGTACTGCTACAAAACTTTCAACGACCAGAACAAATATTACACCAAAGCCACCCTCAAAGATATGGAAAATCTCGCCAATCCAACGGGCAAGCCACGACACAATGACCGCGTATCAACGAAATTCGGTCATCCAGCGCTCCACAAAAAGCTCATGACCCCTATGGTCCACGAGAAAGCCCGGAATGTCTTATCCCAGGTGTACCGTGGCCGAGTGAATCCTGACAATGTCGACGGAGCGTTGAATGGTTATTCAGGCATCGCCATGGATGCCATGTCGCAATCTCAACCTGGCAAAGTCGCTCGCTTCGATCGCTCAGTCACCAACTCCAATAGAGAAAATATGTTCGAAGTTGTACCCGAATCTCAACTCGATTTCGCATTCTACAAGAACAGAGCCGAGTTTGCGGACGAGTACGGCGGCGATGGCGAGCTCTACGGTAAACCCTCCGACCTTGTCAGCGAGAGGAGTAGCACACCCAGAAGCTTCCTAGGCCGTGACAGCGACTCGATACCCAGCTCCAGAGCCTCGAGCCCCGGGCCTGATTACGGGGGTGCCGCGGCGCGGAGGGGTCTGAGGCCCGATGACTCTCCAGACCGGGCTTCTCCGTATAGGGGTCAGGGAGAATTGGGCGCGAGAGCGATGTATAACATGAGCAACGAGAGCGAGAGCAGGTTGCTTAGCAGTGCGCAACCGCTCGGCGTTGGAGATTCGATCGGGTCGGAGCAGTATGGGCTTGATAGGTGGAGGACGGGGGGAAGTGGGTACGTCGGCGTTCCGGGAGCGGAGGCGGATGACGGAGGCTATGAAGCCTACAGGGGGAGGAGGTGAGCTGCTGGAGATGGACTTCCAACATGGTGGGGCAGTCTTTGCATTGCATGCGGGGCCTGGGACTGGTCCTGCAGGGGGCGGTCGGTGCCGTTTATAGAATGGGGGTATTTTGGTTAGTGGTCAAGTGGGCTTGATACGCTTCTTAGGGATTTACCTGTGAAGGTAATGAAGGCACCCGGGCTGGCGTTGGGTGTATCGATAGAAACGGTGGGAATAGACGGACGATACCCAAGAATTCACTCTTTAGCATCCTGCTGTTCCTGCAACCGGCGGCGAAAGCCAAACACCATTAAACGGATCTAGAACTTTGATAGACAAGCTTACACCATCACAAATCTCTTACGCTACCACACTACGAAACCCGCTGCACCACTTTTATCAAATCCGCCGTAACACCCATTGCCGTAACCTCCCCCCCAGCCCTAGCGAAACATCAGCATTCCACCCCCTAAAACCCACGCAACAAGGGAAAAATAATACTTACCCAGCGCCCTGCACAACCAGCGGGTTACTCCCGTATCTTTTGGTGTAAAAACTGATGATGTTGTCACTCCCCTGCAGTGCGGCAATCGGGTGCGTTTTCTCCAAACTCTCCACCCCGACCTTGCACTCCCCCTTGCGCACGTCGATGCTCCCCACGAACCTGACCACTTTCCCTTCTTTCGCCGCCTGCTCCCGCAGGTCCTCCATCTCGGCGTCGAAGTCCGGGAGGCGCCGCATGAACTCCGCGGCACTTTGCGCGCTCTCCAGCGCTTGGGGGATGAGGCTCTGCACGGGGAAGCTGCTCGTGCTTTCGATAGCTAGCCCGGCGACGCGGGCCAAGATGACGAGTTTCCTGGCGACGTCGAGGCCGTTGAGGTCGTCGCGCGGGTCGGGCTCGGTGTAGCCGAGATCCTTGGCTTTGGCAACTTCGGCGCTCCAGTTTCCGCCTTGGCCGCTCAGGGGCGCGAAGGCGTTGAAGAGAAAGCTCATGGTGCCGGAGAAGACGCCCTGGATTTTGTGGATGGAGTCGCCGGTGGAGACGAGGTCGGTGAGGGTGGAGATGATCGGGAGGCCGGCGCCGACGGAGGATTCGTGGTAGATGAGGCCGCCCGTGGGGTGGCGGGGTGGTGAGGAGTCGAGGATTTTTTTCCATAGGGTTAGGCTGCCGCTAAAGGCTTTTTTGTTGGGGGTCACGATACTGATGCCCGCTTTCAGGAAGAGCGGGTAGCTGTCCGCGATATCCTGGTTGCTGGTGTTGTCTACCATAACGCATTTTCCCGGAGCTTTGGAGATACCGTTGCGTAGATAGTCGAGGATTTCGCTGGGGGAAAGGCCGCTGCCGTGGGATTGGGAGAGATCGTGCTCCCAGGTTGTGAGGGGAAGAGACTCATTGAAGGTCGGGACGGTGAGGGATTTCTGGCTGCGGGCAATGAGAACGGGGGTGAGCTGAGGGTATGTGCGGGCTAGGTGGGCGAGTTGGGAGATGAAGGCGCGGCCGACACCGCCGGCGCCTGTGAGGGTGTTAGAGGAAATGTGTGAGTTTGATGAAACATCGAGAAAGTAGAAAGAACTACGTGCTCAGGCGAAGAGCGCGATTGAACAAGTATTGTACAACGGTTTTATCCTAATTGAGTGAGTTGAAAAGTATGTGGAAAAAATGAACTCCTCAATATGATGCAATCAGTTGAATGAAATTGAAAATTTAAGGACTGAATTCAACCCATATCAATTGCCTTCAAACTTGGGTAACGTTGACTATATGTAGAGAGACACTGACCTATGACCGCTACGTACACTTTTGTCGACGCTGACATCTTCTCGACTGCTTGTTCAGGCATCATAGATATAGACTCGCTGGAGTAAACAATAGAGAGAGGTAGCGATAAGGCGGTAGCGTAATCAGCCCTACTCTATCTTAGCTCCCGCTGGCTAGTTCAGCCTTCCGCATCTGCCAACCTACCTACCCTTGCACCCTTGCTACCGTGCTACCTTACGGAGTACTCTCTACATACCCACACTTCTATCCACGATTCTATCCACCCTCCAGCCTGCTATTGGAGGTGGGCGAGGGCGTTCTGAATTCCACAGTTGTAACTTTGGACATACCGCATCCACGGCCCATCATGACATCCAAATCGTCACTCTACGGCCTGCCCCGGCCCAAAACCACCAAATCCAAAGAGATATCTTCCTCCACAACCCTAGCCTTCACCTCCCAGCTCTCCTCCCTCCTCTCTCAACCCTCGACCGCCCCTACGTCGGGTCGTACCCGCCCTTCTAAATCCTCCAAATCCTCGATTTTCACCGCCCATAACAAGAACACCAAAAAGCGCGCCCTCGCCGACATATCCGATGGCCCCTCACCAAAACAGCAGCACCAAACCTCCCTCGACTCCGTTGACCCTGCAACGCTTCACCGCTCCAAGCGAAAGATGGAAGAAAAGGCTCGTCTCTACGCTTCCATGAAACGCGGCGAGTATGTTCCCCCCACTGGCGCTACGAACAAAGAAGAGCACGCTCTGGTGGACTTTGATCGCAAATGGGCTGAAGCCGAAGAAGCCGGCGGTCGTGTAGATACTTCGTCTTCTGACTCCGAGGACGATGACCCTGCCGCAAATGAACTAGTGGACTACGAAGACGAGTTCGGACGCCAACGCCGCGCCACAAGAGCCGAAGTCGAGCGCCTTCGACGCCGGCGCAACGCTCAGTCCCACGCCCTCGCCGAACTCCAACAGTTTTCTGCTCGCCCCGCTGCCCCATCCACTCTCATCTATGGCGACACAGTTCAAACTTCAGCGTTCAACCCCGACGAAACCATCACATCGCAGATGGAAACAATAGCGAAGAAGAGAGACCGGAGCATGACGCCCCCCGAAGAGGTGCACTACGATGCGAGTAAAGAGGTTAGGAGTAAGGGAGTGGGGTTTTATAACTTCAGTAGGGATAAGGAGGGAAGGCAAAGAGAAATGGAAGCTCTGGAGAAGGAAAGAGAAGAGACGGAAAGAGGAAGAAAGGAGAGGGAAGAACGAGTTGAGAAGAGAAAGAAGGAGATAGAGGAAAGAAGGAGGATCATTGGAGAGAAAAGGGGAAAGAAGCTCGCGGATGCTTTTCTGGATGGGTTGGGCGATGTTTGAATATGAAGATGCCACGATTATCCCCAGGAGTCCCAAGTATGTGGGAGAAGAATTTTCGATTAGAACACCTGGTCTAGCTATGAAGATGCTGAGCAAGAACACGCCTCACTTCTTAATCCTCCCATATCAAAGTTAGAGTGAGAGGCGGAGAGAAGAGTTATCCGAGCAAAAGGCTATCGCAGAAAGGGGGTAAAAGTGCTATCGTAGAGGTTCTAGGGTGAGGATGGATCGTCTGTGGAAGATGGGAAAACGACAACGACGGAAAAACTAGAGGGTTTTCAAGCCTGTCGGTTCATCTTTGAACATGCAACGTGTGAACGGCAGTGAGGCGGGTTGGCGTCGTTCCGAATCCGGCACAAGATCAAGTCTGACAGTTAATGTACGAAACCCAATCTCTGGACATTAATTTGTCTTTTTTGGCTCAGAACTGTTCAAATTGTGTACAAGCCGTATGTGTCGATAGCCATCCCAAGGATCAGTATGCACTTTCTTGCTACCGACGCTGGAATAATCGCATCTATTGTTCGCACATATTGCCTTCAGACCTTTTCCCTCTTCTTTAAAAACGGTAATCTTGAGCCTGCTAGCGGTAAACTATTTTATCAGCGTCGTCGCGGACGAAGATTCCGCCTAGGAAAACCAACCACCACGCCAGTATGCTTCGATAACCCAAGCTCCCAAAGCCATTAACATCCTTTCAATGGCTAAACCAACCGCCAAGCGCACCACAAAGTCTACCCCGAAACCTCCCAATGGCCCCAAAACCACCCCCAATCAACTCCCATCCACCCTCCCATCCCCCTACACCACTCCTTCCCCGAAAATCTCTACCTTCCTCGACAATCTCGACGCCTCCCATGTCTACCTTTTCCACATAGACACCCATCCGCCCGCCAAAAAACGCCAAATTTACGCCATCGCCGCCGCCATGAATATCCTCATTGCCCTGGTCCTTCTCTGGCGCGCTTACGTCGCCATACCGACTTACATGAAGATTGGGCTTTCGATGCTAGGCTACGACAATGAAGAGACAGTGAACGTCGGCACGAGCGACATGGGCGCGCTTATCGAAGCGGGCATGAGGAGGACCTTCATGTTTGTCGTCGACTATGCGCTAGCTGTCTACCTGCTACCGTGGCCCATGGATTTCTTCATGGGTAACCCCGCAAGTCCCACGAAATGGAGGTGGAACGTCAGATTCGAGGACAAGGAGATCGTGGTTCGCAAGTCCAGGAGATGGGACAAAACCCTCGGGTCGGACTGGCTGGAACAGAATAACACCGAGAGCCCTATCTACACGGAGAAAATCATGCCAGCAATCCAGCGGGAATGGATTGCCAAGAAAACGGGCTATTTGATGATGGATAAGCACTGGGACCTGGACTACCCAGCCATGATCTCCGCCCACGTCTTGGTCGCCCAAGCCAAAGCCACCCTCTCCGACTTCCAGAAAGCAGTAGCCGTCTACTCTTCCCCCCTCTCGCAGTGGCTCATCTGGCCCGTCTACCAACTCGACGAAGGCGGCCAAGAAGAAGGCCGGCGGCGCATCGTAGCCTTCAAGGATAAACTCACAGCCATGGGCAAGGAAAACCTCTTCTTCAAATGGATCGAGCTGATCCAGTACGAGAGCGCGCAGCCGGGGGGTTTCACGAGCGAGAGGCAGACACTTGTGATGGAGAGGGCGAGAGAGCTGTTTGAGCAGCAGGGGGTCGATTTCGAGACGTTCTGGGAGGAGATTGGCGGGGCGCGGGGGATGCCTGGGTTGGAGGATAGTGGGTTATGATATCCTTGTCCATTCGCGAAGCCACGTAGACAGACTCCCGAAACCGACCTCCTTCTCGGGAAGGAAAAAGCCCAGCCAGACCATCCTTACCTCGGAGACCTACTTTGGCAATGACTCGTTCTTTGCGCCTAGACACCTACTCTATTAAGCACGAAGAGGCAACTCCCAGCAGAGCCCCCGGGGATGTTGGGCTTATGAGATCGTTGGTGCGCAGAGGCGTTTGGGCGATCTTGTAACAGAGGGCGGAGGTGGATGGGGCGGTGGGGATCAGAGTGTGGTCGGGAGAGATGAGGGGGCACGGGGACGGGGAGTGTGGGGGGGACAGAGGTGGAAGGGAGATCGTAGTAAGAACGATGGAAAGATGATGGCAAAGAAACGACATACTATGCTATGCTATGCTGTGCTATGCTGTGCTATGCTATGCTATACTTGAAATGCCATCCTACTCCCTCAGATAGATATGCTATCCTAATGCAACCATGGTATTCCCGTCCACCCAAGCCCCCAAACAACGCCATCGCTATGCCAAACAAACAAACAAAAAACCTCTGCCAAAGAAAAAAAAAAGAGAGACCAAACTCACTTATTCCACACCTTCCCCACCTCCTTCTTCTTGTTGAACGGATCCCCCGGATGCACCCACCCCCTCGCCGTCTTCGCGTTCCTACTCTCGCTAACCCCCGGGCTCGGAATCCACTCATCGCGCGCGCCCATCACCTTCTGCCGCGTCAGCGCGCACGGCGGTCCCACATCGACCTGCCACCCGTGCTGGCCCGGCAGCGGGACATTGCGCGCCAGCATGTGCAGGTACCAAAGCGCCATGCACGCCGTGAGGCCGGACTCGGTCGCGGTGGCGATGGCGGGGGCAAGCTCGAGGAAGCCAAAGTGCGGGACGTCGAGGGTGCCCATGCGGACGCAGACGAGTTCGATTTCGGTGGCGATGAAGCCGTAGCGGCACGAGTGCTCGCGCATGCAGCGGTGCAGGTGGGCGAGGCCCTGGAGGTATTCGACTTTTGGCTGGCCGGGCTCGTGGCGCATGCCCGAGTTCCAGCGGTCGAAGGACTTGACGAGGCCGACGACGCGGCCGCGGCCGTTGCCGGCGAGGGTGCAGGCGGCGTCGTTTTGGTAGTTGGAGACGAAGTGGGGGCCGTCGCGGTCGCGGGACTTGTCGGCGCGCAGGGAGATGTAGGAGAATTGGCCTTGGGAGACTTTGAGGGCGGCGTTGACTTTGACGGCGTAGAAGTCGCGGTAAACTTCGAGAAGGGCGGTTTCGGATTGCGGTTGCAGGCGGGATTGTGGGATTTGGGGGAAGGGCAGGCCGGCTGCGCGGATGGAGACGTTGAGGAGGCCGGGGAAGCCCTGGATGTTGCGGATGGTGGAGAGGTTGAAGTCGTCCCAGGTGCGGAGGTTGCGGATGTCCCACCAGCAGTGGGTGGTGAGGCCTCGCCTGCTGTTGATGAGGTTTACGGGGACGGGGTTGACGGGCGGACCGCGCCCGGTCATGTAGTCATTAAGGCTAATTGACGGATCGTCTTCGGCTATGAATTGTAGCTCTTGAGCGAGTACATAAGGTTGAGGTCGTACAGGGACATTCAAAGGTGGAGGAACAAAGGTGGACGAGCCTGGCACGACGGAGGGTGTGTATTGGGGGGAACGTGTGACGTATGTAGGTAGACTGCGGTATGTCGGATATCCATAGTGGCGTAAGGCAGTTTCGTTGATACCGGAAGTAGATGAAGATCTTGCGTGGCGATTGGACGACTGTGAATGAGATGTAGAAAATGGAAGGGGCGAGTTCTGAGCAGAAGTTGCCCAAGATCCCTGCGTAGACGTAGCCGAAACCGGAGAGATGAGAGAGATGCATTCTGGCGGAGAGGTGGTACTTCGCTGGACTCTTGGTCTTGTCGTCGATGCTTGACCTGGGGGGTTGCATGTAGTTGAAAGCGCCCTTCGATGCGTCTTCCCTTCAATGGAGGTCGGTTCGACGCTTGAATCTTGTGTCCGTATCTTGGGTAGGAGAGTAGGGCCAAGTTGTCTCGCTGGAGACCGAGAAGGGGTTGTGGCGCGAGTAGCCACAGAGTTGGGCGAGGAATGCACAGACCATGTAGATGATCCGGATGCGTTGCGACTGTGATAGCCAGACCTAGAGAGTTCGAAGGAGGGAGGTGTTGCAGGTCGGTATTGGTAAGGCGTGAGAGGCATAACGTCCAGCGTACTGTTGATGTTCCGGGTATAATGAGATGCTGTACGAAACTGATAGTCTATGATCCTGAAGCTTGCGCTAATTATGATTGGAGACCAGCTCCGATGTCTTAGTCTATGTTAACAAAGTAGGAAAATACAAAAGAGATTCGTTCACAGAAGAAATCTCCAGGCCGTTTCAGTTGCGTGATGTTAGGGAAGAACGAGAAGGGAAGAGTCATAGTGGACATGAGCGCGATACTTATCCTTCACGAGAAGCGTATAGTGCCAGACCCTCACTTGAAACACGTCGAGGAGGCTCTTGCGAGTCTTTGCACGAATTGAATGTGAAACATGAAGGAAATATGCTAAAAGGATTATCAATATGAAAAAGTGCACAAATTGAAACATAGGCAGCCTGCAAGCCCGTTGATGTCGCGCGTCAACATCAACATCAACGTCGGAGGCATATGGTATTGCTATTCTTGTCATGTTTTCCCCAGCACTCGGCAAGCCCTGCTTCAACCGTCTCGGTGGATCATGAGCTTGAATTTCGGTCACCGTTGAAAGCTGCCAGTTGTGGAGCGGGAGAATCATTGAGCGTCTCGAATACCCAACCGCCCATCTGATGGCTGGGCGCGAAGCACGTCGGTAGCAGGTTCTCTGAAAGTCGCTGCAAGTGTGGGATTGTCGTGGTAGTTTGGTGGTAGTTTGGCGCTGAGATGGAGGTTTGGTTTGAAGGTCGGCGCGTAGCCGGCGTCGTGCGCGTTGATTGGCCGACGACCGATCAGTCGTCCAACAGTCCAAGTCATCAAGACACAAAAGTGGAAGAGTCATGCTCGCATCTCCAGGGTTAATTGATTGGCCTTCTGTGTGGAAAGTCTTGCTTTAGCAGAATGAAAGAGGAATGGCATTGCATGGCATGGCGAGACTTTTACGCTATGTTTCAGCTTACTTACATGGATAGATATTTTGGTGCGGTGCCCACGATTTGGAGTCCCATTCAGAGCAACGCATTGCGTGCGATGACCCATTATTGTTATACATAGTAGAAACCAAGGAGTTATGAATCTCTAGTCGTAAGCATCTGCCCTTTGATGTTTTGCCACAATTGCCATGATGCACACAGCCCTCACTTAGAAGATTATCGATGAATGAGCCATGGCCATGCCCAGCCTGCTCACACCACAGCAGCTTGGACATTCGCACGCCACCACTCCGCCCAATCCACCACCTTTCTCTGCTTCCGAGCCTCCTCGGCTGCAAATACCATTGCGTGACTCCGAATGACTTCCTCCAAAGTACATCCGATGTGCAAGCTCTGTGCTTCCGGGACGCTCATCCCCTGATTCTTCACCGCGTCAATGGCCTTGACGTACTGCTCTGCAAGACCAGCATCACCACCACCATGTCCACCACCCAGCTGCTGTGGATGATGGGTTTGCGTTTGCTTGCCAGCGAAATCGTATACCTTGATGGTTTCGCTGTCATACTCAATCTCGCCTTTGCTTCCGTAGACTCTGCCCCTTCTCTCGCATTGCTTTTCAGTAAATGCTATCATATGAAATATTGCCGTCTTTGCACCTCGACCTTTCAGACGTGTTGCCATATCACTTGCGTGATCTGCGGGGAGAGGGTTGTCTTCCCACGTCATCGTAACAACTTGATCATCGCAAACGTCGTTGTCCGACTCGTACACACAACGGCCAAACCAGGAACGGCCTTCGATTTCTGCTTGCGGAGTATGACTATCGTAGTCTTCTGCAAGGCGTTTCTCAAGCCTCAACATGGCAGCATCTGTATGACCACCCACCATGAAGTCCTCGATTTCGGGGTCCACGATGTGAACAGGCCATCCTGCATGCCCTTTGGCTAGACGATGTTCGTCGTATATTTTCTTGGCACTGTAGATACACTCGCGCTCAGCCGGACAGGACAAGCAATTTGTAGCATTTCCAGCCAACGCCGGCTTCCGCGACTTTTTAAAATAAGTCAGCGAGCCGGTAGATGCCAGGTGAGTAGGCAAGTGCGGTGGTGCATTAGAAGATGGAGGTGGCGAGCACAACAGCCAGAGCAACAGATCAATATCATGGCATGATTTCGTCAACAGAGACGGTGCCGTTTTCGACTCCTTGCGCCAATTGCCCCTTTGGGCTGTCAGTATCCCCTAAAGTGTTGCCAATATCTACATACCTAACATAGCTGTGAGAAAAATGCCACCAGCCCACGGGCTCGGTGTGTTCCATGGACAGGATTTCTCCTATCACACCATCTTCCAGTAACAGCCTCCGAAGTAGGATGTTATGTGGACTATAATGCAAGACATGGCCAATTGAGAAGACGCTCTTGGGAGACTCAATAATAGCTGGCTGCAGCGACCGGTAAATCTTCAGGCAGTCACCCAAGGTCGTCGCCAGAGGCTTCTCGCACATGATGTGCACATCAAGCGGTGCAAGTGCAGTGATGATCTCTGCATGCGTGTCATCCAGCGTACAGACGAAAACGCCGTCCACGCCTGCCGCCACTGACTTCCCACTTTCTTTTTTCTGCCTTCTATGTTGTTCATATTGCACAAATTCTTTCCATGTCTCGAATGTTTGGTCTCGAGTGGGATTTCCAGAACCCCAGATATATTTCCGTCCCAACGACTCCCTTTTGAAAGCGATCGGATCAGCTACAGCAATAATGCTTCCATTCGTGGATTTCGTAACGGCTTCGGCATAAGCGTTGCCTCTTGCTCCAGCCCCCACGATGATGAACCTTGGACTACTGTTCTCCTGCATAATGTGTCTCGCTATATCTTTGGTACTGTAACTTTGAACTTTTTGAAAATGGGATGCCGCGATCCCTTACTTGGTGACTGAAACTTTCTGAAAATGGCCAATTTTTGAGGTTATCGCAAAGACACCACATAATCCCAACGTTGCCGCAAGGATTCTGCTATTGTTACCCCACCATCCTCTAGTGACTGATTGAATACTTCCTACTACGTATTAATGCGAGGTTGAAGTTGAAATACTACGTAGTATACTAGAGGTGCGATAGCTGAAAGTCGGAGTTGTCAATTGTTCCTCGGGCGGGTATTCAGCTCTCCTAAGACAACAAGCTTACGCATCATGGCTTCTGGGCGTTCCGATAACCCTCTTGTGTGGATAGACTGTGAAGTATGTATTGGTGTACAGCGAGTTGCTGGCGAATTGGGGCTCATGGTCTAGTATGCAGATGACTGGACTGGACCCGGATCATGATACTATCATGTCGATATCATGCTTCATTACAGATGCACAGCTCCACATCCTCGACAACCAAGGGTGGGATGTGGTAGTTCATCACGACAAAGCCACTCTCGACATGATGGATGGATGGTGCACCAAGACCCACGGAGACTCCGGCCTAACAGCAGCCTCAATCAAGTCCAACACGACTCCAGAACAAGCTGCAGATGGCTTGCTCGACTACATTCGGAGATTCATATCTGAACCGCGCCAAGGGCTGCTTGCAGGCAATAGTGTTCATTGCGATAAGGCCTTCCTGGTCAAGCCAGCGTATGCTAAAGTGGTCGAGTACCTGCATTATCGGATCCTGGACGTTAGCTCCCTCAAAGAAGCCGCAAGAAGATGGGCGTCGGACGAGGATCTGATGCAAGTTCCGCCCAAGAAGACTCTACATCAGGCTAGGGAGGACATCTTGGAGAGTATCGAGGAGGCCAAATACTACCGGGATACCTTTTTCAGCAAACCGGCGCAATGACTCTCTCGGAAGGGATATCAAAGTGCTAACATGCACATATATTGATTCCGCATGTGGATTTCGATGTTCATGCTCTGAAGCTTTGATGCGCTGGCTGTGATTTTCGTTGGTTGGGCTCTGCGGAAAGACCCTGCTGCCCCTGCTGCTGCTGTCTCTAGCCCCGCCCCGCCTACCCCACCAAAACTAATAAAATGCTACGAGTACATACATAGATATTTGTATCCCCAATGGCCTGCGAAATTAATCAATCAGCTCAATTGATCTCTTGACTTCCTCTACGAATTACATTGAAGTCTACGGTCTGTTCGGCTGTCAAGATGAGCGTACAAACAGTCTCTCTAAAGCCTTTCACTGACCAAAAGCCCGGAACGTGAGCTTGCCCTAGCTCTCCCAACTAAATTCCCTTCAGCGCCTACCTCAGCTATGAGCTAACATGATTTTAGGTCAGGGCTTCGCAAGAAAGTAACAGTCTTCCAACAACCGAACTACAGCGAAGCTTTCGTCACCAGTATCCTGCTCTCAATCCCCGAGGGCGTCGAGGGTAGCTTCCTAGTCATTGGAGGTGATGGACGATACTACAACCCAGAAGTGGTGCAGTTAATAGCAAAGATCGGCGCCGCATACGGAGTCAAGAAGTTACTGGTTGGACAGAATGGTATTCTGAGTACACCTGCTGCAAGTCATGTTATCAGAAAGCGAAGCGCCACTGGCGGGATCCTCCTCACTGCCAGCCATAATCCCGGCGGTACGTCGATAGCCGTCCCGATTGCAGCTATGATTTGACGTTCGAGAACTGAATTGGCGAGACAGGGCCCACTAATGACTTTGGTATTAAATACAATCTTGCAAACGGTGCTCCAGCTCCAGAGTCGGTCACGAACAAAATCTTCACTACCTCCAAGTCCTTAACAGAATACAAAATCGTGGATATACCAGCGGTCGACATGTCCAAGGTTGGCACCAAGACTTATGGGCCCCTAGAAGTCGAGATCATCGACTCCACAGCTGATTACGTTGAAATGCTGAAAGGTATCTTCGATTTCCCCCTCATCAAGTCATTCTTCGAAAGCCACAAGGACTTCAAAGTCCTCTTCGACGCTCTACATGGTGTGACTGGTCCGTATGGTGTTGCCATTTTCGAGAAAGAGCTTGGTCTACCAAGTAGTAGCACCCAGAACTGTACTCCTTCGCCCGATTTTGGCGGTGGACACCCAGACCCCAACCTGGTGTATGCCCACTCACTGGTGGAGGCGGTTGATAAAAACGATATCCATTTCGGCGCTGCGAGTGATGGAGATGGGGATCGAAACATGATGTATGGGGCACGTGCCTTTGTCTCGCCAGGAGACAGCTTAGCCATCATTAGCCATTATGCCAAGCTTATTCCATACTTCCAAAGGCAAGGCGTCTACGGACTAGCCCGAAGTATGCCTACATCTGGGGCGGTCGATCTCGTAGCTAAGAAGCAGGGCTTGGAATGCTACGAAGTTCCGACCGGCTGGAAGTTTTTCTGCGCGTTGATGGACACTAAAAAGATGTCAATCTGCGGCGAGGAAAGCTTTGGCACAGGTAGCAACCACATCCGCGAGAAAGATGGAATTTGGGCAGTCATGGCTTGGTTGAACATTATCGCTGGTGTTGCCAAGCAAAAGCCAAATGAGACTCCCAGCATCGCATCGATACAGCACGAATTCTGGAGCACCTATGGCCGGACCTTCTTTACTCGATATGATTACGAGAACGTAGACAGCGATGGGGCCAATAATGTGGTTGCTAACCTGACCGAGATGATCACCACAAAGAAATCGGAATTCGTGGGATCCAATGTTCATGGGCGCAAGGTGCTTGAGGCAGATGACTTTTCATATACTGATCTTGATGGAAGTGTCAGCAAAAACCAGGGCATCTACGTCAAATTCGATGATGGTAGCAGAATTGTCGTAAGACTTTCGGGTACCGGCAGCAGCGGTGCCACCATCCGGTTATACGTTGAGAGGCATGAGGGTGACGCGTCGAAGTTTAACTTGGACGCGCAGGACTACCTGAAGGACAACATTAGAATGGCAGTGGATCTGCTGGAGCTGCAGCGCCATGTGGGAAGGACGGAGCCGGATGTGAAGACGTGATTGAGCAGCGTCAGATCAGCTGAGTCCTACACGACTGATGCAGAGAACGTGATGGAGGCGGCTGGAGAGTATGATCAAAGACAGAAGGCAGAGGCCTCGTCAAAAGTGCGACGGCGTTGAACATACACAGGATCTTGATAGAATACGAGACTGGTTTGCTTGATAGATTCAATCGTAACCTCTATTCCGTGATCTGCCGATGACGCACTTTGAGTTTGTGTGTCTCCCAACCTACCTTTGCCAAATGCTGCGCTAAGCATTACAACTCGCTCTTGCCTCTCCAACATCAACCACCAAGCTTCTTCCTCCTCGTCGATCCTTTGAAATTTTAATCCCCTGAATATCATGTCTAATTCCTCCAGAGATGAAGGCGGCGGTGTCGCGCCTCAAAATAGAGGCTCCTGGACCTCATTCCTGAAGGTCAGCGACGATAGACCCCTCATGCCTCAACCTACTGTTTAACACTTCCTTCGAGTCAAACTGCCCTGCGCCCGTTCGCACTAACAGCGAACATAGTCAATAGCATCTTTCAACGGAGACCTCTCGTCCATGACCGCTCCGCCCTTTATTTTAGGCACCACATCTCTTACCGAGTTCTCTGCGTACTGGACCGAGCATCCCTCCATCTTCGTCGCACCAGCATTAGAGCCCGACCCTGCAAAGCGTGCGCTTTTGGTCCTGAAATGGTTCCTTAGTAGCTTGAAGCAATCATACGCCAGTCGAAGCGACAAATTGGGATCGGAGAAGAAACCATTGAACCCTTTTCTAGGCGAGCTTTTTCTGGGGAAGTGGGAGGATGAGGCTGGGACGACACAACTTGTCTCGGAGCAAGTCAGGTAAGATTGGTCCAGAAAATGCGCAGACCAGCGGATGCTGACCTGTTCAAGCCATCACCCTCCGGTTACAGCCTATTGCATCTGGAACGATAAGCACGGCGTTAAGGTAGATGAGCCCTGCATATATCTATCTCCAACTACTGATTTTTTTTTCACAGCTACAAGGCTACAATGGCCAGAAAGCCTCCTTTTCACGCACCATTCATGTCAAACAGATAGGGCACGCCGTTTTTGAAATTGCGAGATACAATGAAACCTATCTCATCACCCTTCCCTCCCTACACATAGAAGGTCTTATCTATGGTAATCCTTTTGTCGAGCTAAACAAATGTACTTACATTTCCTCCTCCTCCGGCTTTGTCGCCAAAATCGACTACTCAGGCAAGGGCTGGGTTTCAGGAAAGAAGAACTCGTTCATCGCTACCCTTTACCCGGCGAAAAACGAGAAAGAAATCCTGTACACAATCGATGGTCAATGGACAGACAGTTTTACCATTCGCGAGGGAAGTAAAAAGCACGGCGGCGTCATCGAAACCTACAATGGCAAAACCTCCAAAATCACGCCCTTGACCAAGACACCCATCGACCAGCAAGATCCGTTGGAATCGGAGAGGGCATGGCGGACCACTAAAGAGGCGATTCTCAAAGGTGACATGGACACAACGAGCACAGAAAAGAGCAAAATTGAGAATTCGCAGCGGGAGTTGCGGAGAAAAGAGCAGGCCGAGGGGCGAGAATGGCAGCGAAGATACTTTACCAGACTGCCAACTGCCGATGCCGCCTTTGAGACTTTGTCGAAGCCGATAGGGGAGAAGATTGAGCTCGAGAAGACCGGCGGTGTGTGGCGGTTCGATCCTGAGAAGTACAAGATGCAATCAGCTCAGACACCTCAGCAGTTTTGAGCGGGACCGCATGTAGCATGACGGGCTGTCGGGCCGATATTCTTTTGCTCAAGGAAGGGCAGTGGCTAGACGGTTACACCGACATGGGTTTCTTTCGGATGGAATGGGTATGAGCGCTGTATGATTGATGCATGGGTGACCACTGGCAAGGGGGAATGAGGTCCGAGCGGCCTGGCACTTTTCTATTAGTGGGAGGGTTTTGAGGAAAGGGCAGGGGCGGGATGGGCAATGAGAGATGAGATTCTATTATCCTTTTTTAGATTTTTAAATTCTTGTGGTCTTGGATTCGTGATCGTGCCGTCGTGATCCTTTGTGCTGTGATTGATGAACGTCCTTTATCATAGGATTTCTCCCATTCAATCAAATCTATCCGGTGGCTTTCCCGAAAATATACCATTGAATCTTTTTTGTTTTCTGAAATAGGGAGGAAAGAAGAGAAGAGCGAGAACTCCACTAACCCACCGCCATGAAAAAGAAAAGTCCGAGGATGCTCTATAAATACCCCCCTATCCCTATCCCGCATGCCCCCTCTCTCTCCCTTTCCTTCCCCCCCCCCTTCAATTAACCTTAAGAAACTTTCCGCTATCCCCCCACCCCACCCCATCCCATTCCACGAACCCCCTTTGACCCGTCTACTCTGATAAAAATTATCTGATCTGATCTGACGCGCGTGACTTGGTTTGGGTTGGGGACGTGAACCAGAGTAGAGATTGGAGTGAGGGCGAGAGAGATGAGGTAAATGGAGAGGATCGAAGTGGTCTAGTGGAGATATGAGCTGGAGGGAGGGGAGGCGTCTCATTGTCGGTCCACCCCCATCCATATCCCTTTTAAAGTATACACCCATGTCCAGGTGAGGATTCGATGTTTTTTCGAATGGAAATGGATGGAATTTGTAGCGGTACCATTGTGGATATTAGAGTTGGTATGGTTATTTGAGGCGGAGACCACCGAGTGCGTGGATATTGTTCTGATCGGCACGGTACAACCTTCATGCCTGCTGTCAGCCAAGGCTGATCAGCTGTCGCGAGTACCAGTCCGTCGTTGTCGTTTACGCCCACCTTTGCCAGGTCTGCACTATGAATTATTCGTAGTTCGCGGGGTTTCCGATAACATAGTCGTTATCGTGGTAGATGAGGATTTGGTTATTGGTGGGACCAAGTGGGCACCTAGAAGTTCCAGTATTGTCTGCATCATGAAATAAGATGTATGGATTTTGAGAGGTATCATATCAGTGCTGAGTTGACATGATAAGATCTTCTGATCCTAGCTCGGAAGGCCTTGTGTTGTTGACCATTTCATTGATTTATGAACCCCTCATGGGTGTCTTCATCTTGAACAATGTGCCCACACCGACAAAAAGCTTGGGGAAGCCTCTGCAACGGTTTTGCTGTAGCCATACTGTATTTCTGAGCAAGTACTCCCGTTGTCCATGGTTTGCTGCAGACCAAAAGGCTTCGTTTCACTCAGTGTGACTCCAAAGCTTCAAGAGATCGCAAGCTGATTTCCTCTTCTTGTGCGATAACCGTTTCTTGCTGGAAAGTATCCTTACCAGAGTCCGCAGAAGCGGACGATCGATCAAGGTCTTGTCCAAATTCGGACTTTAGAAAATCCATGACCCACCAGGCATCCTCCCGCAAGTCTTTGGACATTAAAACTTCAGCGGCCTTAAGAGCTAGTTGAACCGTGCGTCTTCTATATTCCTTTCCAGGCGTCCATTCCTTAAGGTAATGTAAAGCTGAAGTTGCAATAGGCTCTTGCGGGTGATATAGTTCCAGAAAACCGTGGTGAAAGAAAAGCTGATTGCTCCAGGAGGCCACGGCTTGGTAGAATTTGTCATACTCTTCGACTTTAATCTCGTTGGGGGCTTGGATAAGCTTGAAACATAGGTAGGATCCAGCCTTTCCAAACAACCCTCGATGAACATACTCGATCTGCTCCGTTGATCTTACTTTGCCCAATATTTGCATAAACATATTTGATGAAGAGATCCAACCATCGCCATGCTTTACTTCGGATTTGATCATCATGAACAGCGCGTGGCGCTGCCATAAGATATAGGGCCGTACTGGCGAGGTACTATCAAAACTAGGTTCCGGTTGCATCAGCCAACGCCATATCTGGTTCCCATGGCCTTCGATGACTAGGAAAGGGGTCAGGAGCTTGATGAATTCGTGGTGTTTTCGAACTGATATGGACTCTGTAAGGCCGGAAGACCACAACCAGCTCAATATAATTGTTCCTGTATCGGAAGGTTTGATTGATGTCTTAGACGCGTTTGATGATGCTAACAGCTTCTTGTGTTGAACAGTGAGGCATAATATGGCAACGTCTAGATCCGCAGTTCCTGCAACTATTCGCTCTTTGAAATACTCCATCGGCCGCTCTAGGAACTCCCAGACTTGGCCACGGGGGTTACTATTGCGCCGGTCCGGATGGGAAAGCCTTCTCTTCTCTGGCCCTACCTCAAACAAGGGACTCTGTAGAATTGATTGCAAGTGGTCATCGGTAGCATTTCTCCTCTCTAACATCGCCACTGGATGCTCTCGATCAAGTTGCTCGCTGAACGATGTTTGGAGCAGACCAAGCAGTTTCTGAGAGTCTCGTGGATTGAGCGGTAGTTGAGGATGTATCTTTGAGACTAGATATCTCCAGCAATGATTTGAAGGCGCCTTCATGGATGGCGATTCAACTAAAGTAGACTAGTCCGGTAGATATCTCAGCGAGCGACAGTCTGCCATGAGATGAGCAGGAGGGTAGAATGCATCAGTGGCCGCAGTCACGAGTCTGGTGTCAATACTCGATCTGTACCACCACCACATGGAAAGGTCCTGTTCACATACATGTCACACTGATCAGTGGTAGGATCCCACAAGTGAGGCGGCGGGGCGGGCAATTGGAGCGTGGAGCGTGGACTACCGTAGTCGAAGCGGTTCGAGTGCCCTAGTCGTTAGCGCCAAATTTGTTCGCGGCGAGTTGGTTTTCTACTTTGCAAGAGACATTAAAGCTTGCACTGGATATCTATCTACATCAGATAGCTTACGACCTTCTCGACACCACACAGTTCTCATATCTCTTCACTCTTTTTCCTGTTTTGGCCGACCGCAAGTCAACTGTTTCGTGGCTTCACAGAGCTCACGTGAAACCCTGAAGCGACGCCAACTTCCTCATAAGAGCTATCCACCGACGACAGTCCCATCCATCCCCGCCACATAAGAACACACGCAACTATGTCAGAAGTAAGATCACGACCATCTGGCCCAAGAGGCAGAGGGTCAACTCGCGGGAGCCGTGGAGGAAGCTACAGCAGCAGAAGTGGGCGCGGAGGAAACCGCCAGGTCAACGGAGACAAGCCCGAAATCGAACCAGCTGCTACTTGCGAGGACGAGGGCGAGATTGGGCAGCTCAAAAAGCAGTATTCTTCAGAATTGAGCACTATCAAGGAGATGTTCCCAGATTGGACGAGCGAAGACATTGTGTTTGCTCTGCAAGAGACTGGCGGCGATCTTGAAGGCACTGTTGAGCGCATGTCTGAAGGTATCTTCTCTTGCGATGCTAAATCAATATTGGGTAACCAATTCCAATACTAATACAACACGTCTATCTAGGCAACATATCTCAATGGGGCGAGGTAAAGAAGAAGACCAAGGACCGATCTCAGTCAAAAGCCAAGGAGGCCGGAGCGCCTCTAAATGAGAATACAAATACCTCAAACCGTGCTGGACGTACTCGAGGCGGCAATGAAGGGACTCGTGGAGGCCGGGGCCGTGGCTCGGAGCGTGGCCGAGGTGCAGGCCGGGGTGGTAGAGGTGGATCTACTATGGATGGTTCCCGTAATAATACTGTGGAGAAAGGAGCAGTGGAACCAATCTCATCCAATGATTCTGGATCTTGGGACACTACAATACCAAAAGCAGACGCAGTAGGTGGAGGATGGGATCAACCGGAAACGGATATCACACCTATGGAGTCTTCATGGGAAAACGTGAATGTGCCGGACACAGCCTCAGCTCCAACGGCAGAATTGCAAAAGCCAAGTTCTAAGCCCGACGGTACCCGTAGCTGGGCGAGTATGCTATATAAACCTGTGGCTGCACCAGCTCCACCAAAGGCACCGCAGGCTGCGCCAGTGCAAGAAACTCCGGTTGAAGCATCTAAATCTACGCCTGATCCAGCACAGATGGATATGCCTGCGTTGCCACCTCCAATTCCGCTCGAGGAGCCCAATTCGGTACCTCCGGACACCCCACCAACGCCTATCATATCTACAGAGCCGCCTGTGGAAATTACTCCATCAAAAGATGAGCTGACAGAGACCAATCTGGAACAGCTCCCAGATACCTCTGCTGGACCCCCTACAACGGCCACGGCAGCCAGCACAGTAGCCAGTACCATGGATCCACGTAGTGGAGCTGCTAGTAGTACCCCTCTCCATGCGTCACAACAGCAACCCGGCTCTCGACCTCCAATGGGCGGCTATGCAACCAGCGCTTACAAGGCCACGGGTCTTCCTGGGCGTTCGGCAAGCTTCCAGAGAAAGATTTTGGAACAGCAGGAAGCCGTTGTCATGCCAGGCAAGCATGCAGTAGACCGTGCAGCGGTACAATTCGGGAGCATGGGATTAAACGGCACCTCAGAAGATGTCGATGTTGATAGCGATCGAGAGGAGGCCGAAACGCGTGCTCAACCTCCACAGCCTTCGCCTATTGCGCCAAGAGCCGCACTTCCTCCTGCACCACAACAACAGGCGTTTGATCCACAGCCTACGATGACTGAAGCACTTCCAACACCAAGACAAGCTCCAGGATTGCCACCCCCAACCCAGCAACCTGATCTCCAGCAGTCAAGCCAAGGTCCAATGGCAGAATCAGGTGCCTCGCAGCAGCCTGCCCAGTCCAATTACCCATATAACCAATTCAACAATCGTTATGGTCCTCAAACTCAGCAATCAGAAGCCTCAGCACCAGCACAGAAAGCCTACGAACCATTTGGTCAACAAATGCAACAGCCGCAGCACCAATTCGATGGGTACCCTTCAGCTTCACAAGCTCCTAGTCAACCTCAGCATACGCAGTCTCACATGGGCGCAAACTCCTCCGCTGCCAATGATATGTCATCGTACTACACATCCGAAAATCAGCGCAATGCTTACCAGAATTACTACAGTAGCTATGGCCAGCAGGCACAGCAAAGCCCACAAGAATCAGGTTTGTCGCAGCAGAGAGTAGGAAGTGCCTTTGGAGCTTCTCAGCCGGAGCCAACTTCCCAATACGCCACTAGCCAAACGCAACAGCAGTCACAGACTCGTTATGGCCAGGCTGGTGAAACCCACACGAGTGGTAATTCAACCCCCAATCCTACAGTTCCCGGGCAGCCTCAACACCAGCAGAACCCGCCACAGCAATCCCAGCAAATGCATCAGCAACAAGGACAAGGTGCGGGCCAACCTGGGGGATACCCGTACGGACACCCGTATTATGCCAGCCCCTATTATTCGGCGTATCTGAACCAAGTAAGTAACCATCCGTATGGTCGGGATCGTCCGATGTTTGACGACGTCCGTCGATATGATGAGCAATATCTCACACACATGAACCAGTTCGGCTATGGCGGCAATCAAGGTGGCTATGGAGGCGGTCCTTTTGGCGGTGCCACAGGAGCAGGAAAGCAAGGCATGTATGGCCAACCGCATCAAGGTTATGGTATGTCTCCGCAGACCGGCTACGACCAGCATTCCTCGTCTCCAGCAAATGTAGGTGGGTTTGGTCAACAACATTCGGCACCTGGTCGGGATGGTGCTGCTAGTAGCAATCTTGGCTACGCACGCGCTGGATCTACGCAGCCGTCTGAGAGTCAGCAGCAATACCCTACCACGAGTGGAGCTTCTTATGGTGCGATGCCAGACGTGTTTGCACGCTCCCAGTCCGGTTATCCAGGACAGCAGCAAGGTCTAGGCCACCAGCAACAAGGCGGTATTGAGGAATCCACACGTGGCTACGGCGAAGGCTCAAAGGTATCCAGCGGGCCTAGCCCTGCTCCAGGTCCACCTGCTGGACGTCCTATGTCGGCTGCGAATATGCATGGCCAAGGATTACCACCACCCCAAGGCCAGGGACAGAGCCAGCAAGGTTATGGAGGTTACCCGAGTCACTTGAACCCACAGATGCACGGACAGCAAGCCTCGCAGTATGGCGCCGGTCCAGGAGGGCTTGGTGGTCACCATCAACCTGGTGGTCAGAGTCATCAAGGGAGCGGCTACGGACAATATGGTGCTGGCTTTGGCGGAAGCTATTACGGCGGTAACAACAATCGTGGAGGATGGGGTGGCAACTACGGGCACTAAAGACCTAGGTTCGCCAAAGTGAAGGTCGAATGTCACTGTTGTCTTTGTTGAATATTGCGTGTAAGATTTGGCGAAACGCTGATGCGGCGGGTCAAAGGGCTAACATGTCTCGGATTCGTTATGGCATCTCTTCTCCCGCATCGAACAAACCTCCTAAAGATCGGTTTACGGAAGATGGAAGGTTGTGGACTTCACTATTACTGGGCGCCCCGAGGACTGCAAATTGGCATTTATTGAGCGGAAGCCGTCTATGTATTCTAAAATCTCGCGCAGGAGTCTGCGGACTTTTGAGGTCAATGCTGTCTGACTGAAAGTAATCGTTCGCCTTGAAAAGGGCCTGGAAGACGCCGGACAGGTCTAATGTCTTGATGTCGTTGAATTGTCTCTTGGTTTTATACTTGGTCCGCTGCATCTCGATGCTCAGAAAAGAAACCTCATAACATCTCGCTGCTCTAGCAACACTAGACACGGCCAAATTTATGGTGAGACTCAGTCACTTTCTCGGTACGATCCCCTCGGAACTTCTTGCCCACAATGATATGATTCTTGATACGGAGTACAGTAGCACGTGATTCGCTTCTTGTTGCCAAACAGGGCTGATCGTCCTCTCCGTACTAGCGCCGACGCTACGAATTGTGCAGGCCCAGCCTCCTGTTTCGCGCAGCATCAGCTCACAACAACCTCTCTTCACTTATTTTCCTCACCACCACCCCCAACTCCCATCAACCATTAATTTCTACGCGCACGATCGCCCCATCTGTGCGATCCTATCTATTACACACACGCGTGTTTCCAACCGATTTATCTTACCGGCTGCATATTACATCCACAATGGCCAGCGAAGAACCCCAAGTTGGTGACAAAGGTACGTGTATCTCGAACTCCTACGCATCATTTAAACCTAGTTGGACTTTGTGCATCCCCTATAGCTTCGCGCGCATTCTCTTACTCTCAATTGCACTCGACGCGTCCCGTAGCCAAGCTAATACCTGTCTCAGTCTCATGGAATTATGGCGGCGCTCAACCTTCCGGTGAGGTCGTCGAGAAGAAAGCCGATGCCGAAGTCTCTGTCCAGTCCAAACGCGGCAACACCATTAAGCGCAAAGGTGACCCCGAAAACCCAGCCGTTCACATTGCGCGTCCCGGCAATGATGTAGTCAAAAAGCAATCCGAGCTCACTGTCGAAGAGAAAGCCGAGGGCGCCGAAAACGGAGAGGCCGAGGAAGCCAACGGCGAGGTCGAAAGCCCGCCCAAGACTGGCGAAAAGCGCGCCGCGGAGGACGAGCCCGAGGGCGAAGAGGCACCAAAAAAAGCCAAGGCTGGGCGCGGACGACCCAAGAAGGTGGGCGGCGCGGCGGCTCCTAAGAAGGCGGCGGAGAAGAAGGTGGAGAAGAAGGCGGATGATGGGGAGAAGAAACCTCGAGGCAGGCCGAAAAAGGAGGGCGGCGCGACCTCGACCCCGAAGGCCAAGAAGGAGAAGAAGCCCAGGACAGCACCCAACGGCACCGGTATTGGCAGCCGGACCAGAAGCAAGAAGTGAACGGATCGGCTATCGTGGCGCTGGCTAAGGGATAGGGAAGGTGGGAAAAGGAGGCATGGTGAAAACGGACCTAGATGCAATTCTGTTTCTTTACATGTGTCGTCACTACCGCGTTCGATGCTGATTCCTAGGGCTGGCATTTGGCATTGGCCTACCGTGGCTTGTTCTACCATGGCACAAAAAGGCACAGGAGCGGTGGGATATGTTTTTCTTTGTTGTGTGCAATTTCCTATGTGTACGATACGTCTTGTTCTTTTGCGAAGACTCAGCCTTCGCGGACGCGGTAGAAACATTCAATCGGTTCAGCTAGGGTTAGCTCGTACATCAGAATCAGCAGTACATTTCTTCTTAGGGGAGCGATGGGCTTCATGCTTGATGAATACTGTCACTTGGTGTTTGAGACATTGTCATGGATTCGATGTTGGCGCCTGTCTCTTTTATCAAGTTATAGAGGAAATTTTCATATATTCGCTTTTGCTTTTCATGCGTTCGGATGCGCGTTCTTTCAAATTGCGAGAACATCCTAATCTTCTCACAATGTGCGATGAAGTATTCACCGACCTCGCCTACATCCCCCCTTTACGCGTGTGCTATCACCAGCCAGTCGTTCAAAGACTCTGATCAATCCACCCGCCCTTTATCATAGCCTATGCCCGAACACTTCAAGCATTGGAACGTTCCAAAAAAAAAACCAGCAGTCTGGGCAACTGATGAAGAGTTGGCTGATAATCACAGTTTCTTATGCTCTAAGCAAGGTATTATTATCGGGACATGGCGCAAGGAAGAAGCCCCAGAAACATCAAATATATCCTCAAGTTCCATTCCATAAATCCTTTTCCAAGTTCTCCTACAGCCCTCGCTCTTCCCCGGGTTCCCTTACCTACCTGCCACGAAGCTCAAGGGATCTACGAGTTCATGTACGGCTTACGATACCTCATCTACCTACTACGGTGCGTAATTGCGTGCATGACGCCATGGAGAGGCGATCATCCGTCTTGTCCTTATCATCGCGGATATGCTCCGGTGATGGTCCGCTGCTCTTACCTCGCAAGTCACATTGATGTCTTCGTACTTGTAAAGAGCTCACTCATCTATACGCACTGGAACTGACAAATTTTCACCTTAGTTGAATAGAAGGCCTTTTTACAATCCTAGTCTGTCTGACTGTCTCTAATGCTTAGTATTATGATTTGAGCAGCACTTCAACTGGTTCAATTTTTCATCTGCGATCTGTGGTTTCTCTATATCTCCTATTCCACATACCATCCCACCATGTCCTCCCCCAACCTCTTTAACCTCAGAAATGCCGTCCTCACCAGCATTTACATCTTCAACGGCTCAAACATCCTCCAACCCCTCCTTCTCATCTCCAGCCCCCCCCACCACCGGCGACGACCTTTAACTCGCCCTCTCTCGCAGTTCCTAACCATTCTGAACTGCGCGTTCGCTTTCTACGCTTCATCAACAGCCGCGTCCACATCTCCCAAAGCCTCCAAGCTCCAATTCCTCCTTACCTAACAGCATCACCACAACCCTCGACATGGCAAACACCCTCCGCTCTCTCTCTCCTCTGCTCCATGCGTTCCCAAACCAGGAGCCCCCGACATCCGCACCGCGGGACTTGTAGCGCACCATCGCGCGCCGGGGCTGCATTTCCCGGAAACGGATGTCGAAATCACCGCCAAGACCGCGCGCTTCGTCGAGCGCCCGCGTCGCTGCCAATTTCACCAAACTACTCGCTGGACCCCAACATCCCTCCCTTCCCAGCCAAGATCTAGAAACCCAAAAAACGCCCTCGTCTTTCTCATCCCATGCACACACAAGCACGGCTTTACGCACCTCGTCACCCCCCCCAATCAAGCTTTTTTCCAAGGCCCAAACCCGCCAACATCGACTGTCGCTCTCCCTCCCCTGGCCCGAGGAAGCAGCTCTTAACCCACGCAACGGGCACAACAGAGCTCTCACTCCCCAAGCTTGGAACGATATCCAGCACCTCCACTCACCTAACTCCTGGACGGACCGGTTCGGACGCCCAGTGCGTCTTTTTATTCTATACGCGTCGGAGAAGTTCGCGTGAGGAAATGAGGATGCTTGTGGAGGGCCGGGATGGGGGAGTGTGGGGGCGTTCTGGCCTGGACGATTTAGCGGGTCGTTACGCCAAAGAAGCTGGCGAAGTTGGTGCTGTTTTGGGGGATCTGGCTATGAAATATTGGTTGATGAGAGGAGGGAAAGGAGGATTGGTTTTTGGGGGGGGGAGCTTTTAGAGGGCTGGAGAAGTGGGCAGGGAGGTGATTGTTTTCTCCAGCGATGGGTGTAGTGGGTTGGTAAGGTTTGGGCATCGAACGGAGAAAAGTGTCGAGGAGCTTCCAAGGTTAACAAGCACGGATAGTGCACGCCTGGCAAGTCAACAAATTATCTCAAACGCATACACAATCGCTTCTTCTTCTTCTTGCACAGCTTTTAATACCACCCTCAGAGTAACGATTAGGACTATCACTAGAATTAAGAGATTAAAAAACAAGGAATTCCCCGTTTATTTCATGCCTAACCATCGAATCACCGTCGCACACCTCAGCGTCTCGCTGCAGTCTTCCCAGCGACGCGAAGAGACTTTCATCCATGAACTCAAGCTCCTCACTTCGCCATCGCAGCACAGTTACATCACAGAGCGCCACTCGTAAGCTTTCTGCCAGAATAGTGATATCAATCCCCCGACTCTCGAGGAAGTCAAAGCGCGAGTGCTCTTCCTTTGTGCGTTGGGAAAGGGGATATAGCGGAAGGATATCGACAGATATGAGTGTAAAGAGCTTGTCTCAACGAACTTAATTCAGACACACGTACCCTCCACCCCAAACGCCCTTCAAGCATACTCCAGCTCCACATCCCTCCTCACAAAGATCCGCCCAAGCGGCACCTCATCCCCCTCGGCACCTTTCGCCGTATTGTACGACAGCACTGCAGCGCTATAGGCCTCTCCGGGGCGGGAACGATCATCGCGCAGCTGCACGAAACTCCTCTCGCTGGTTTTCCTGCGCGACCACCGTTTTGGCACGGCGTGGCTGTTGCTTGGGTCGGATTTGCTGGGTGGGGTGAAGAAGCTTACGAGGTTCTTGAAGAGGTAGACCATGCTTGGGAGGCAGGCGCTGACGATGCCGATGCTTGGTTCGACGGAGGACCACATGGAGGGGAAGGTGTAGTTCCCTGTTGGGTCGGTTAGGGATGGGCTTTTTGATTGAGGGGATTTTTGGTCGAGCTTGGCTTACAGGTAACGTCTTTGTCTGTGTTTCCACCCAAGTGGACGAACGTGGTCAGGCGGACGATGGACATTACTACCACGCTGCGATCCATAATAAGTAAAACCTCGTGCGCCCGTGTTGGAACTCGAGGCTTACAAGCCGCCAAGGAAGAAGATAACGATCAATGCAACTTTTTGAGACCTGGGCACCTGTAATTTCCACAGTGAAGGCAATGGCAGTAACAGTATGATCCCATCGGTGATAGAGTTGGGTATCGCTTGTCCAAAGTAATAGGCGTGAAGGTTGATGCACTTGCCCGGTATGCTGGGATTCCACGACTTGCGGATCGGTATACACTGAAGGGCCGACGTAAAGGTCATCGTGACTCCCCAGCCCACGACCAAGAAAGCGACTATCCATAGCGCTTGCTTGAAGCGATGTCCGGGAAATATGCGCCGGTAGAACAGGAGGACTGACAATTTGACCAGTGCGAAGCCGACTATGTACAATATCTCCTCTGGGTAGAGAACGGCGAAGAAGTAGGCTGATCCCTCAGGAACGGCTGTTGCATGTTTTCCAAGACCGTGAGCAGCATCTAGAGGGGTGGTCAATCGGGTGAACATCAATTTTTGGAGGCAAATACTGTACATACGAATAAAGAGACAAACGTTGACACCAATGATCAAGGGCTACATATAGCATATCAGACATTATCTGGCCTCGAATCCGATGGGCTTTGACGTACCAATGCGCCTAAAATTAGCCAATCATCCCACCAAAACCCGGCTTTCGATAAATATCGCGAAAGAAATCTAACAGCTACAGCAGTAGTTTCTAGAACGATCAAAGTAAGAGCGACGGTACTCAAAGTATGCGAATTGTCCTCTGTCAGAGTTTGGGCGGCGTTTAACTCCATGGGATGATTATAGGTTTGAAGAAACGGAACTCCGCAAAACCGTAAAGGTCTCTAACGGTGATCAGGCTGAGCAAAAAACTGCACCAAGCGAAAGAGAGGAAAATGGTAACTCAAAGTCTCATGGGGTCCGCATTGACGTGGGAGATATAGCCTGGCCTCAGTTGAAAAGAAAAGTTCGTGCCGTTGATATTTTACTTTAATTCAACGCAGATAGAAGACGATCCTGCATGGCGTGAGTAAATGTTCGATCAGAAGATGAGGATTGTGTTACACGATGACTTGACCTTCGACCCCACTTTAAGGCGAAGCTGCAGGAACTTCCATGTGGCACGTTCGGAGGGATCCAGAATATCAAGAAGATCAGCAGAATTCTCAGCTGGAAATGTATAGCCTATGGGAAAGCAAGAGAACTGTACACCAATGAAGGAACACAAGGGCCGTAAGACGCACGTCGTGTTGTACATGAATAACTATGCGATTGTATGGTTAATCTCTACATAAAGCAAAAAGACAACCCACCGCTCATTGAAAGATGTGGAGGAAATGGAAGACGCCTCGTAGGATTTAGGGCATTCGAATACAGCGGGCCAAAAAGTTCTAGCGACACTGTGAAGTCTGTCTTGTACTCCGAACTCTAACTATACCTCAGTATGTCTATTGTAGCCTGTCCACAGGATACCCACGGATGTAATGCGTCAGGCTGAGATGCGCCCCGGTAGCCTTAATTCGGACATGTGTTGCGAGTTTGGTCCTAGCTTAATGCAGGCAAAATCAGCGCTGAGTAATACCACGAGCGTGGGATTGGTACTGTACGGAGGTATGTTCATGTCACACCCGAAGAAAGCAGATAACCCACCGAAAATCTTATCTAACACTCGTATCTTCGAACCTTGGTTCTTTTCTTGATCGCTCAATACCCTCATCTGAAAGATCAAGGAGGGCGTTGGGAAAGAAAGGAACCATGAGCCTAACTATTGTGCAAGAGTTGCACCCTAGCAGACAGTCATATCTGTGTTCAAGCGCGGCAGGTTTATAGAAAGCTAGGAGTGAAAGAGGGCACAAGAGTTAGCAATAAATTAGGTGTGGTTGATCCGAACCTCATCAGGATTGAGAAGCAGATCATAGCAGGCGACTGGCAAGGTGACGTTGTCGGCATGGGTAGCAGGCTCTTGGGTGTTGAGCTCTACTGGGTAGTATGAGTGTACCATCTCTGGTATCTCTCCTTCCACAAGGTGGACTAGCCGCTGATTTATACGCACTGGAGCATTTTTCGGGCGGGCGGGCATAAGTGGGCGTTCATGCGGTGCTTGGCAAAGGCCTCAATCAAAAGCCCACTGGGCTGGCTTCTCACTTGCGTGAGTAAGCACCCATGATGGAGTTAGCCAGAGCAAAAAGCGAAGTCCCACTTGAGTAGCTTCTCAATTGCGTGACTGAGAGTCGATGTGAAGTTCAGCAAGGGGCACAAATCGAGATCCCACACGTAGGGCGTCTCAAATCGCGAGCGGCATTTTGCACAAGCCACCTGTCAGATTCGTGGAGGGCTAGGAGATTGTGGTCTGAATTGGAGTCTCCTATTTTTGTTTAATTTCGAAATGTAGAGCGCTCGACTTGCGAAGTCCAAGAAGCAGAGTCAGAGGACTAATGGCCTAAATCTTGGTCTGTAAGCTCAAGCTCTCATTGATTCTCGAGGTGCAAAAGTGTAGATCATTAGGGAAAGAAATCGATGCCATAGATTATCGGACGGAAAGCACTTAACACCGCTTGAGAAAAGGACAAATTTTCAACAATTATTCTCAAGTACCGCAGCGAATCTTCCGATCACCTCGATAAAGGAGTCAGCTATTACCAGAATAGAGAGGCTTACTAAAAAGAATTCGATCATAAACCACTGCAAATTTTCCTTTTCCAAATATTCAAAGCTTCAAAGTCATACGCGTCGACGATTCAGATCTTTTGGGAATCTCTCCCGAGGCTTTTCCTTTAAGAGCTCCCTTGTATTGCAATCTCGTTTCCAAATAAGACATTGCATCCATGGTTCTTTCCAAAGCGGTCGTCTCCTGCTCGATAGAGGATTCTAAAGCAAATTTCCAGTTGACGCCGAAGCCACAATCTGATACTGCCAATTTGAAGACAGTAGAAAGCGGATATTGGAAAGCTATGCCGTGGCCAGAAAACTATGGAAGTAAATGTGTTCCCGGACAGGTAAATGGCATTGCAAGCGTAGATCATTAGGAAAGTGTTACAGAGTTCATTTAGTAATACACTAAGTATAGACTGGGAACGCTCCGCCGCAGTTGAAGTAGTTTGCCGTCTGAAGGAGTTGGATCGATCGTAACAAATACGCGGTGTATTTTGTTGTGCTTATCACAAAGATAAGGGGCTTCTGTACAGCCCAGAAGTTGTTTCCGCTTTATTAGATACGGGTCCAGCAATGCTTGCTTGTGTTTATTTGAAGGGTGCCAAAGAAGAAGAGCTTGTCATATAGTCGAGCATATCGGATAATCTCATTCAAGGAGAGTGTTAAGGTTACCCAGCAGCCGCCGTTGCTTTGGAACTTGACAATTTCAGGTTGGTAAATCCATACTCCAAGAATTATTTCCAGGCTAGTTCTCGCCAACGATTTTAGACCGGAGTATGTTCCGCTATCATGAGTTATGTTAGATCGGTGTAGTGATGTGAACCAGGTTGATGTTGGGAGTCCATTGAATTGGGCGTGCATCCGCTGGTCAACTTGCCACCATGTCTCTTGTATGCTTCGTTCGAATGGCCTCCTGGACGGCAATTCTCCATGTGTTCTACTGAGCTCTTGGCCTTGACCATTTGGCTATACCTAATTGTAAACAATTCAGAAGGACCACGGTATAGCAATTGAGATGGAATTTAATTGCTGGACTTTGAAGATTTCGGCAGCAAACCACAATGAAAGATGATCTGAGAAGAGATCAGAAATTTAATTAAAAATACGAAGGCGAATGTTAACCTACCAATTATGGAAATTCGCGGGCTCTTTCACACCACTGATAGAAGTAGCCTGCCGATGGTTAAGCCAAGATCTAGAGATTGAGACATTGTATCCCATTGAATCAAGTCATCCAACAATGTTTTACATGCATCAGATATAGCAGCTCAATGAACATTCCAAATGCACGACAGAATTTAAAGTCAGCAGGATTCATGTAAGACCTTTGTTTGACAAAATGGAAAGATGGAAGATAGAGTACTATACCTTAGCAGACGAGAGTTGCTTTAATGACGAAGCGACTATTAGCGTCACTAGACAATGGCCAGCCCTATCAGCTAGTCATCAGTAGCAGTGCTTTCCCAAGTATCCTTACGGCCTGCAGCTCCATTTACAAGTGCCAGCACATCCTCCGAGCAGTAGTACGGTATGCGGATACCACTTCCCAGATCCAGAAGAATCTGCAGCTCAGTATGCGCGTACTACCCACGGATATAGAGTATTACATCGAAAGACAATTGGTCACTATGGCTTAGACCTCATTCTGCACGCTTTACTGGGAAACACAGTGGGCGAAATGTACAATATTGGGTCCTGGACGCCGAGGTCATGCGCCACAGAAGACAGATCGATATGGCTCAAGTCCTCCAATCCGTACGTACTTTCTTTCACCTTTGCATCCATTTGCAACCGAAGCTTTAAGTCTGCAAGAGATTTCAACCGGGAAATCTCAGGACTACCAAGTCTTTGAATGCCATTACAGTTCAGCCTTCATGTTCTTGTAAACATGGTCCTTCGAGGGACAGGACAGAATATGAATCTCTAATATGAACAACGGATCCTGCTAAATCATCCAACTAATGGACTCCAACATCCATTCCACCAATCATGAAATATCATGTCGGTCTCTTGTCATTTAAGCCTACTAGACAACTGCGGATGAACTACTCTTCCCGGCGTATTGCTCACTGGCCTATTTTGACCACACTTAAACCCCTTGGTTGTTGTGAGGAACAACCCAGCGCATCCACCAAGGGTTACATTCTCGTCTGCTTAGTACCACTACTCCGACAGAAGCAAAACGGCTACTTGAAGACTAATTCCTTTCCTTTCCTACCTCTTGTCTTCGTACTCACCATTCATTATATCTGGAAAGCTCGTTCACTTTTGTCATTTGCCTTGCAGATATTATATTCCACCAACTATTGTTGAGATCGTTCTGCATAAGCCTACAGGGAGAGCGAGAGAAACAGTCTGCTGTTGATGTTTGATTTTCTGACAAAGGTATGTAATTGCCATCACTTGTTCTCTTTTGCATGATCAAAAGCCGAGAAGCCTGTCTCATAATGCTATAAGGCTATAAGATCTCGAAGCTAAGCCAGTAAATCCACGATAACCTTGTTCCATCTCCTTTTCTTCGATGACAATGCGGATTCGTTTCAATACCAAATGTTTCTGGTCAATGGAGCGAATTTGCCGCCTCTTGATCCCGAAACCAGCGATCTAACCATTGACCAAGATCTTGCCTTGTTTCGTGAACTACAACGCAGGGAATGTGTCAAGGTTGAAGGGATGCGGCGCATGTATTGGGAACGTAGAACTTGGGGTGATTTCAGAACATATGAGCATTTGGCGATACGAGGAACACTCTGGTGTGTAGAGCACCAAAGGTGGTTCCGTATAGGGCCATGGGATCCCCATCGGCATATTACTTTCGAAGAAGTATATTGATTGGCGGACACAACCACGTACGAGCAAGAAGTTTCTTAGAACACTACGAATGAGTCAGCATGCAACACCTCTCTTTCAAATAGATCTCTAACTCAGGATAAGTTTTTTTTTCAATTGGCAAGATAAGATGTATGCAAAAAATATTAATGAGGTTTCCTTTTTCTTGAGCGCACTAACCATCTTGTACCCAGAAGCCTTCAAACTAAATCTACTCAGCAGACTATCAAGCGAGAATCCTGTCTATCAGATCATCAAATAACACAAAATTGAACACATGCAGAAACCATTGCAACGAACAAAACTTCTGCAAGGAAAAAAAAGTATTACTAAAACTTGCGTGGCACCAATTGAAGTTGACCCTGCTAGGCTTTAGTTTCTTCGTGCCGCAGTCCTTCGAGTTATGGACTCTGACTCGGGACCAAAGGAGAGAGAATAATTCAATGGCTGCAAAGGAGAGTGCAGGTGCCACGATTGAACAGTCGTCAATCAATGTCCGTGCACAATTCCCGAGATTATCAAAGTCGTCATTTCCACACAACGCTCATGCACACATCGATCCTTCAATGTATACCTCTCTCCACCCGCTCACCGCACCCTTCCCCTTTCCAAATGTGCACCTCTTTCCTGCACATCCATCAAACGTTTATCCTCACACGTCTATTACTCCTTTCCACCTCTCATATCTCAACCTTCACCAATGCATAATCGAAGCACGGAGTTTCAGTCCAATATCACAGAACCCCCTATATCTTCTATAACCTCACATCCCCAAACCTCTCATCATACATTTTAGTATCGCACTACAACCATAGCACAATAGATAAAAGAAGTGAAAAGTCATCAGTACTATGTATGCTCCTCAGCCCAATTCTGTAAACTTGCTCTGATGCATTTTAGTATCACTTTCCCTTTCCCATTCCCAATCCACCACCCAACCACCACAACAACCACACCCCCCTCCCTCCTCACCCAACCCATGCCCCAACCAATCCACCGCATCTGCTATCCAACGCCTCCCACCCTTCCTGCAATCCTTCGCTCCAGGAGACGCACGTGGCTTGTCAACGAAAAGTAAAGCCTAGAAAAAAAAAATTTAGATGAAAGGCTGCGCTGCGTTGGTTCTAAAGGCTGCGCTGGTATAGTTGATAGAAGAGAGCAATTGTGTCGGGATACAGTAGATTGCATTTAGCGAACCCGAGTACGAAGTCTTCTCGATAAAAATGGGCGCTGAGAGCATCAGAGAGATAAAGAGAGCTTTAGTAACTGTAACACTGAGATCATAACGCCTTACCCCTTTGCTCTTCTAATCGTCCCAGCTCCTTAAAATATAGAGGCCCCGTAGCCAGGTTTTCCGGTCATGAAATCCCTGCTATTTCAAGTCAAAGGTTTTTAAACGCTTTTTCCCTCAATGCCACCGAGAAATCCACCGCTTGCGTTGCACAAAGCCGCCCCCCCCACCCCCCCCAGATCTCCTTGTTAGCGAATGGAGCAACATGAATTCCCTAAAAGGAAACCTCACCAACCTCCCCCGCTGCCTCGTCCACCCACCAACAGCATCCTCTCCACATCCTCTCCACATCAAACCAGCTACCCGCAAAACCTCGCACCTACAACCTCCAAACCCAAACCTCAACCTCAACCTCAACGCCAACCCCGCAATCCTAACCTACCTCTACCACCCCCCACCCCGTTGCGGTAAGTCCTGCTCCGACACCAACAGCTCTTTAGTTAGTATACCTAAAGAACGAGAAAGTGTCGTTGGTGGTTTATTGCAAGGTTTTGCTGCAAGATTCGCCAGAGCCCTGACAGTAGTTCCATGGCCGGACCACTATCCCACCCGTCTCTCCGTGACGGCGTAGTTTCTGGACGAAAGATGGGGGGGGTTGGTGGATGTAAAGAAAAGGGAGGAGGTGTAACAAAAACCATAATTCCCCAAGGATCGCTTGGATTGCCCAATGGGGATTCAAAACCCCCCAACAACGAACGCTGCCAAACAATGTCAGAAAGAACAAAAATTCAATGACGGGAGGAGATAAAAGAGACATAGCAGATAGCGGATTTCAGACCGGGGTCGAATAGAAATGTATTACTAGGATGATTTGATCCCGCTCCCGTTTGGTTCCGAGCTTGATGGGTGTTTGTTATCTTATTGTGGACATTGAGTGTTTCTGAGAATGAGAGGTTCCTGAGGTACACGATACTGAGCTGGACGCCGACGACACGGGGCTGAGATACAAAAGCGGACTAATAGTAAATTGACATGATCGTAGACGGTTCCGAGCACTTGAGCGGCCCCAGACAGTAGAGATCAAACGTCAGGATTGCATTTAAACATCAATCGCACAACGGATGATTAAGAGGGACTCTGGACTATGTACCTGCTGAAACAAAACGCGGCTAACTCCTCTTTAATGCTTCACAAGTATTATTGCTCAAGCGTAATGCGAGTCGCTATAGAGTAACAAGAACCATAAAACTCTCCAGTCGAGCTTACACTGCCGCATGACCAAACCGCCGACGCACATGCAAACAAATTGCCAACGCAGCATATAAGCTGCGCCAACATCACCCTGGAAGCAATCTCGAAAATAATCTTGTCCCTACTCCATCAACCTATAGGAACATGCCCATGGCAGCCAACAAGCCCATAGCAGCACCTCCAATTGCATGTTCAGCACCCAATTTCGGCGCTGCAGCCTTCGTACTAGAGGCAGGAGCTGCCGCAGAAGAAGATGCGCTGGCGGTGGCAGACGAAGAACTTGCAGCACTAGAAGAAGATGCCGCAGCAGCGTCTATCTTGGGTGCGTCGGTGGGGGACAATTTACCGCAATCTGCGCAAGCTGTTGAGCCAGGAGTCTGGATGCGGCACTGCTGGAATTGATATTGGCAGATATGGTTTGGGACGGTATCGGTGTAGTTGGCAATCATGGCGGGTGCGGTGCCGTTATTGCAGATGCATTGGTAGTTTAGAATGTCGGCCTGGATTGAGGTTAGTTCCTTTCCCAAGACGGCCAAGGGATGGGGGTGAACAAGGAAATGAATTCGAATGATAGGTTAGGAAGTCATAAGAAGTAAGCTCTTACCCCATTGCAGGTGTTGTTACCGGGCTTGAGGTTTGCTGGTCCACCGCAGAGAAGCGGGCAGTTATTGCGCTGTCCTTGACACCATTGGTCTGCGAGTAAATCAGTACTGCTCAGAAGGCATCGCCTTAGGGCCACAGCGCTTGAATCATCACGTACTCTTCGTGGTGAGATCCACTCCTGCGAGGTTGACGTTGCTGGAGTTCTGCGCGACGGCAAATCCTACGACCAAGGAGGTAAACAGTAGCGTGAGAGAATGCATGTTGATGCTGAGTTTTGGATATTTAGCGGAGTAGGATATGTGCTTAAAGCTGTAAGTCTGTCACCCGGTTACTCTTGGTATGATACTTGTCAATGCTATGGAAAGGTTGGATAATTGAGGAAGTAAACGGAGGAAAATGGTGGTGAAGATGCAAGAAATTAAATTGCTTGGCAACGTTACACGCTACGGAGTAGTTTAGTAAGCAAATTGCTGCTTCTGGATTCAGTTAGCGGCAATGCGAGTCTAACCGAATTCGATACAGGCTCTTTATACCCACTGTCTTATGGATAGTATTCGTGGTAATCAAGGATCTCTTGAATTTTATGGTATATGCACATGTTCGCCTTTCCAATCGAGCTTGTAAAGCCCCATAGCCTCAAGAGACTCAACCGTTGGCAGCCACGACGCCGTGAATGTACACTATTCTAAATTGCTGGGAAACTTCCCTCCCGTACTCCGGAAAATGATTGCACGCATCGCCCGTCGCAGATTGTTGTTCTAAAGTATTCCGCGAGTCCCCACTATCTCCATTCAACTCAATCCATGATCCCCACTGTGATCGAAACATCCGTACAGTGACTTTCTTCACAGCTCCTCATCCTCGTCAGGCTCCGTCTTGATGGCTTTTCCCTGCTCAATTGGCGGTAGTGTATCTTGTGTGACCCCTGACAATCCCAGCCCCAACCTCTGTCTCATGGCCTCATCATCTAGTCCTGACAGACTGGCTCTCTGCTTTTTCATTGGGCTACCTATTATAGAATCTAGAGAAAGAGTAGGACTAGGATCATATGAAGCGTTAGTGAGTAACGTGGGTGGGGTTGAAAGGATCGAAGCGTTTGGAGGTGTGGTTCCAGCTGTGGGCGTATTGGAAGCTGGAGACTTCCGTGTGGCCGGAGACCCTGCGTTCAGAGGTTCGGAGGAGTGCTGTCGTTTTAGCTACGTAGCTTGTCAATCACTGATCAGAACGAAAAGGGGTGGAAACCTTACCCTGATTTTCTGGACTCCTTCGGCTAACTCCCCTTGACGCTTCGCATCCTCAGGCGAGAGCAAACCATTCAAAGCATCTTGCGACTCGATTTCTTCTGACTTGACAATGACCGTATCGTCATCTTCCTCATCGCTATCCATATCACTAAATTCTTTCTTTATAGCTTTGCCTTTAGCATTAGATGACGTCGACCATGTATCCGTGTCACGGAAGTTGGAAAATCCTAGTGCTCCGCCAGGCTTCAGCGGCTTCAGATTAGCAAAATCCGTCTTCACCGATCTTCGTTTCGCCGTCGCTGCTGTAGGTTTGTCTTGGGACTTCGGAGTTGACAGTATGCCCATTTTTTGGAGCTGCTTCTCACCTCGGTAAAGGAACGTAAAGACAGCGAATGGTTTATCTGGCCCGTCTATACCTGTAACAGTTTGGGTACTGATGGACTTGGGATCCAACGTTTTTGGCTTAGCAAAACTCGTTGTATGATCAACTTCGGCTGCTTCTGTACTCTCTCCGTTGCTCTTTGCTCCGTTTCCCGAGTTCTTGACTGACTCCTCGTCGTCATCGTGGGCGTCAAATTGCGGTGAGTACTCCCCTCGCTTGATTTCTCCTGATGCGAGCACCCTGAACAGCGCTACTTTGATCTGCCCTGTCGACTCTGGTATTGGATCGTCGTCCGAATCTGAAGCTGACGAGAACAGCTCATCGTCATCATCCGACATCTGCTCCAGGGGCGATCGCTCGTCTGCACCATACCGGAGAACGTTTCTCTTTGACCGATCTTTGCTTCCCAACAAGGAAGACTCGGCCTCGTCGTCACTTCCTCGACGCTGTTTCCTCCTTCGTCGCTTCTTCTCCATCTTTTGTCTCCTCCTCTCAATTCTGGCCGCAGTGTCCTTTCCTTCCAGGTCCAGCCCATTGAGCCATCTTTCCAAGCCTACTTCTCGAAAAAGGAACTCTCGCTCCGCAAGACCTCCACCTTCTAACTCAGGTATACCGACCCATCGCGAATTTACCCAAGTCTCCTCCCCACGCCGTAACAGTGTAGCTACCTCCTCTTTGGCCCGACCATCGAAATATATGTACGCAGCAATCGTCTCATTTGGCGATGTAGTCAAGGGTATATACGGGCCAATAGCGCCCGAATACCTTCCCCGCTCTCCCGATAGCTGTGATAGACCGCTCACTATTCGCGCTCGTGGGTATGGGTCTTCTGGTGTCGGTTTTGGTTGCGAATAAGGGACGTTGAGGCCTGGAGTTAGGAGGGTGATGGAGATAGCAAAAGTTGACTGCTGAGGTTCGTTGGTTAGAGAATCTGCGGGTATCTTCGCTGGTGGTACTGGTATATAGGAGCTGATCCGCGAGAATCTAGACTGCTTCTGTATAGAATATTCGGGTAGTGGGCCTTCTGGTGTGTGAATGCTGACCGCCAGTCCCTTGAAACAGGGCATTTTCTTATTCTCAGAGACCGGACGGGTTTGTGCCGTTCCCACGAGGCTACTGCAGAGTTGGGACCTCAGCAGCAGATAGGCTGAGAAACAGCCAAATGAACGGAACGTAAGAGAAGGCCAATGCAGTAGCGATGCCTTGAAGCACGAGTGCAGTAGCTGAATATACTATTCTCATAAACCTGTTCGCAGAACTCGCCTGCTGAAGGCTTACTACGCTAGCAAAGCCCAGGCGTCGACTCAGGTCCAAAGCCTGAAGCTTTGATAATTCCGTTGTCGAGCTCTTTTCGGGAGCAGTCTGATAGCACTAGGAGATAAAGTTTAGAGTCTCCAAAAGTTATCCAGTCTGCAGCTGTTCAAGTGTTATGTCGTGTGATGTGTCGTCGGAGGTGTTGACCTGTGACGTTGATGGAGAGGTACGGTAGGCTTGATCACGTGAGATACAAGTCCGGATGATTCTCTCTGACCAACCATGAACATGATGAAAGGTCCCTCGGGCTAATATGGAAAGTAGATGTAGCGGCACTAATGAGGCTACATTTGTGAAATGTTGACTGCGGCTACGCCCATCACTTGCTACATCAGGTTCATAATGATTCCCACAATTGTGCTTCCAGTGAAAAAGCAAGGCTTATTGCTAATCGCCATCAGTGTTGCTACTGCATCAGAAAGCATGAAAAATCCCAAGATCATCAAACGCCCAAGTGACCCGCAAGCCCATATAGAGAGACCGATCAATAGTCATTGCTTCCCACTCGCTTGCGTTGCGCCCCAAAGTCCTATATCAGTTTTCCCTACATTTCCCTTGTGATGCAAAAAGATAAAAGCTTTGTTCTTAGACCCATATAGCACATCCCATCATCACGAGCTCAGCCATTGACACCCACATTGGCTTTCCGCCGTGTCCCTTCTCTCGACAGCCTCGTCTCTCTTAAGATGCCAGCTTCTCCGCCTGCCTGGCGGGCCCTGCATCAATGATTCTTGTAGCAGCGATTCATTCTCCGTCAGATTGACCCTGATGAGCTGACCCGTCGAATCTCGAAGATTGCCTGGCATATTCGTGTATAATATTTGCATTTGCTGGCAATATGGCTGAACCGGGTTTTGTACGTTACGGCGCTCCTCGATCTTAACAACCTTGGGGAAAGAAGCTAGATTTGTGGGTAGAGACATAGCGCGCTTTGACCAAGAGCCTGGTGTTGACGATGCTCCTAGAGGGCCGGCACTCGTCAAAGAAGGGATAGGGTTGCTGCCGAATGGAGGTTGATCAGATGCAGGCGAAGACGCGGATGTCGAGGCGTTGATGGAGCTTGAATCTAGGGTGATGAAGATAAATCCTTCCAACATGGTGCCATTCCAGAAGCAGAACCAAGGCCTGCTAGGCGGCGTAGCGATGAGATCTGGGGACCCATATGGCGTAATATCGCGATCCTCAAGGGCTGCGAATTCATCATATTCTCCGGTTTCGCTGAAAGAGCGTTTCTTGCTTGTGGCAGAGAAGTCCGATTCCCTCACCACAACAACTTTGTCAAATGCTTGCTGGAAGAAGAAAGCCGGACCTTTGTTCCACCCAGCTCTGTCGTTCATAAGCTGCATACTCGTAGGACCCAGAAGTTGTGGTGGCTGAGCCCCATATCGTATTGGCGCGTTCGGATCTGGACCAAGGAGTTTGAATTGACATCCTGGCAGGATCTCAAAGTTGAGGTCTGTCCCATTTGTACATTGCCAAGCGCTGCCTTGAGTTTTGTTGCTCAAACAGGAATTTTTTGTGACTGAGGGGGAACCAAGCTTAAGAGCAAACGAGCCAGTGGGTAAAGGGGGCAGATCTGAAGGTGTTGCGGTAATCGGCACCGCATCCACCAGGGAAGTCGTGGTAACAAATACAGTGGACGCCCTGAGTTTGTATTAGCCATAGCTTCGTAAAATCTATCGTTTACACTTACACTGCCGCCTGTGGTGGCGCTACTAGAGAGTGTATAGATTCCGTCGCTTTCTCCTGACCAGCTTTGTGTCCTAGTATGCCACCAATCACAGAGCCGATAAGAATACCAACCACCAGTAAGAGTAATACGACGGCCCATATCGGTAGTCTATCCCAGCACACCCTCCTTTTGCTCTTCTCAGTTATGCTTTCTTTGAAATTTCCACTCTCATCTGGCTGGGCAGGCGCATTGGCAGGTATCTGGTTTAACTCTGTGGAGCTATCATCGACCGTAGGACTTCTGGTCTCGGAAATGTTCGATTGCGCTGCTACTAGGGTATCTTGTGCTGTCAGGGTATCTTGCGAAGCTTCTGGATGGTTTCCTTGGGCTGCGACAGGAGATACGGGAGACACGGCAGACAAAGCAGTAGGTGGTACTGCGGGAATAGCGTCTTTGGGGGGAAGATCATTAGGATAGCGTGTATATGGCGGAAGCTGTTCTGTGTGGCCGTCAGGTCCCACAAGATCAGCAACCTCCTCACCATCTGGCCCAAAACGTCTTCGGTAATCTTGAGATAAGCCAGGAAACCCAACTGGTGCAGGGGTGATGCTGTCAACAGGGCTCACTTCATCCTCAGGTACAGTGTTCTGAGGATACATGCTATAAGGTTGAGTAGGCCCAACTGGTCCCGTGTATATCCTCTCTGGCATCCTGACTGTTGAAGTCGTAGCGGTACTTGGTGTTCTCGAAATGCCGATATCTTGAGGATATAATCCATAAGGCTGACTAGGCCCCGTCGCACCTTGGTAAGGGCTTTGCGTCCTTGGCATGGTGAAAGTTGAAGTGCTGCTAATTGACCTGTGGGGTGTGGACGCGCCATTTGGGATGTCTGTGGAGTGAAGTGGAAGTGGGGAGGTTGTGTCTTGACGGGATGAGAAAGAGTTGCGTCCGCCAAATGGTTGTGACCCAGTGCTCCTCCGTGAGAGACCGCGAATAGATCCCGGAAGATGCTGCTGGGTTATTGATCTTTCTGTGTTGTCGTGCGGTCGGGTCGGTGAAGCGACACTTGCGAAACCGTCGCCTTCTCGTAAAGGCGATCCAAAGTCATTTGAGATCTCGAATGGGTCCAATGCAAACTCATCACTGAAGATATCGGGGTTAGAGGAACGAAAGGAGGTACGAGAATGTCGTGATGGGCGTGATGATGTCGACGATTGGCGTTCTGCCATTCTGGCTCGTCTTCGCTAGGGCGACAGCCAGTTCAGGCTTCGAGTCGTATTGTTTGAGCTGAATGAGTCTACTCGAGAATTATTTGCGTGGGATGTCCTATGATCATCGCGGGCTTTAACGATAGAATTGACGTTTAGTGTCGTTGAATTGTTTTGTGAGGCTGAAGGAGTAGAGAAAGTCCTGTCACGAAGGAACGGTTCGTTTCGGCAAGGCTTGCAACCGCCAAAGAAATCCGAAACCTCCCTGCCCCTCGTGCTCTCAATAGCCTTGCGATGCTACCTGCCTCTCCTATGACCCATGTTTTCCTTCCACAGCCGTAGCTAGTCGAACAATGGAGACCACAGTAATAAGTATTCTTTACGGTATAGAAGTCTCTTATCCCGTATCAACTATCAATACATTCGGCGCATGAATGCCGAGCCAATGAATTGGAACAGACACCGAGGGCACTGTTCTATCCTAGAGCCGAGGGGGCCTCATGAAGTTTCTGAAGAGAAGACCACTTAAAAGCTTCCAGGGAACAATTCATTCAGTATTGCGAAACGACAACTGCGTTGTTGTACCCGGCATAAATTCATATCTAATAAATGGGGCAGCCTTTGTGCTATGCCATCTCTATCGCTCTGTAAAAGCCACTCAACCTATCTACAAAGTCGTAGCGACGACCAAATAAGGATAGTACCAGACGGTGATTGCTGGTCGCCAGCTTTTTCGCGTCCTCCATTTTGTTAGACGTATCCCACGCGATATTACGCCTTGATATCATAATGTCGTTGGAACATGCCATCAACTTTCGTGAGATAGTAAGTGCCTGTGGTGATTGTCTCCGGTTTGCCCTTAGGCGTGTAGTCCTTCTGCAAGTGTGCTTTCTCCCTCAGTACGCACATCTAGCACCACTGGTTAGCTTCACCGAATAAAAGGTCTAGTCAAAAAGCTACAAACCTCGTCATAAACCTCTGGTGCTACTGTCCGTCGGGCATCTAGCCTGTTTTGCAGATCCAGTTGTTTGGCCATTCTGCTCGTATCACCAACGACTTTGAAACTGAAGAATGAACTTGCTAGCCCGCTTCCGTAGCTGAAAACGCCCACTCTCTTCCCCTTGAGCTGCTCACTGGTAACATTGCTTAATAGACTAACTAGCGCACTGTAGACGCTGGCGCAGTACATATTACCGCACATTGTTGGCGCTTGGATAGCTGGTTGAACCCTTGTTTGGAATGTCTTCTTGGTCAGACCCATGAAGGTTTTTTCGACCGTCTTATCAGTAATCGAACTCTTGTAATCTAAATCCTTTATTTCTGACGGTACGGATTCGAATGCAGGATTCGAAGGGTTCTCCGTGTAGTCATTATAGAGCAGACGAGCATATGACTTAGCGACAAGCTTGCATGTTGGGGAGTGGAACAGTACGTGATCAAACCGATCTAGTGGTGTAGCAGGAGTCTCGTCGTGAGCGCCGTTGGAAAGACCATTCTTTCGGAGTGAAGCTTCGCGAGCGTTGTACGCCTTGTAGCAATTATCCACCGCCTCTGTGTAGCATCGTACAGAGTACGCACCGTCGATCACAGGATATTCGGAAGTCAAGTCAGGCTTATAAAAATCGTACGCATGCTGCATATACGTGCCTCGCTTGCCCGGCTCAAATGCGATTGGAGCATCGGGACCTATCAGCATGGCGACACACCCTGCACCGCCTGTTGGGCGGGCATTGCTCTTTTTGTAAAGAGCAATGTCTCCAGCGACCACAATCGCATCGCGGCCATCCCACGCTGACGATTCGACCCAATTGATAGCGTTAAAAAGCGCGTTGGTGCCACCATAACATGCGTTGACCGTATCAACCCCTTCAAGATTGGTATTGCCCGATGGCTCGAAAAGTTGCATGAGAACTGACTTGACGGATTTGGACTTGTCGAGAAGCGTTTCTGTTCCAACTTCGAGGCGGCCGATTGATTTGGGGTCTATCGAGTATTTGTGGAGAAGAGAGGAGACGGTCGTAAGGGCAAAGGAGTAGATATCTAATTTCATCTTAGGTCAGACTTGGTCAATGAATATGGGCTATAGCATCCGGCCCAAACCTTCTCGATCATCGCAGAAGCTCATCTTGGTTTGGCCAAGACCAATCGTGTATTTCCCAGTAGCGACTCCATCGAATTTCTCGAGCTCATCCTGAGCAACGCACTATAGTACCGTGAGCAAACACTATTACGTGACCAGCGTCGGAGTTTTTAGTAAAAGCTCTGGAGCTTTGTAAACTTACCTGGCTTGGGAAATATATCTCAATAGCCTTGATACCAACATTTTGTGGTCGAGATGCCATATTGGAATGATTGAAGCGGTTATGTTTGGGGATTTTTTCTTTTCGCTTTAGGTTTGCAAGAGTGAGAGCTTCTGGAGGTGTGGTGCAAAGTAACAGTCGAAGAAACCTGGGGGCCTGGGGTAATAAGTGCAACGGTGAAGCTAGAGCGCTGTTATCGCAAAATAAGATTGGAGCCTGCCTGGAGGACGCGAATCTAGGGGAAATGTGTAGTTTATTCCGTAGGCGTCAGAACTGCTTCAATCCTTCTTAGCACACAATCGGAGCTCTTCAGTTATGACTTGACTGTTCAGTGATGTTCTGGCAGCAATGCAGACCACGGATTGTGATTCTCTACGGAGTACTCCGTACACAGCTTCAAGTCGCTGCACCGGAGTTTAACCAATAAGGCTTAGCGAATTGTTGTTGCTCTTTTCGGTTCACCGACTTTCAGGGTTTTAGCCGCCGTTGTCGACCATTTCGGAGCAATAAGGCATGTAAGGCTGACATTAGTGACACTTATCAGCTGCGCTAGGAGTAATCACGACCCTTCACCACTTTGCATCCCTGAGCTTACTTGGCGTGCCCCGGTGGAGCTCAAAGCATCACGGCTGGAGGCGTAATATCAAAGACTCCAGCTACCTCGCAAACAAACATTCGTGATGACCGCCAAAAAACGTGCCATAGTGCTGACTGTTGATGCATTTGGTACACTGTTCACACCCCGAGAGCCTATAGCCAAGCAATATGGTTATGTAGCCAGGAAGCATGGGCTATCGGGATTCACTGACGAGGAAGTGGGAACGACTTTTCGCATTGGTAATCCTGAACACTTGAGGGTGGCCCTTTTGCAACTTTTGAGAGCTGATTCGTGCATTAGCGTTCAAGAAAGAATCGGGTGAACACCCCAACTATGGAAGAGCGGTGGGGATGGAGGCACCTGAGTGGTGGTCCAATGTAAGCATTTCAAGGGTCCAAGGTGCATTGTTTGATAAGCATCTTCATCCTTCAGACTGATGACCTTACGCATCTCATGTACTACTGTTGGTAACGCTGAGTGCCGCGTCGGCTTGCTCTGAAGGCCTATAATCTCTCTTTTTATGGCTGAAGCGTTCTGCCTAATACAGAATCTCGTAATCTTCTAACCACCAGCAGGTGATCCAATCCACTTTCTCCCCTTTAATCCCAGCCTCTTCCTCCTTACCTAAAAAGCTTGTACCCGATCTTCTCTCCCGCTTCAGCTCTGCAGAGGGCTACACCCTCTTCCCCGACGTTCATCCTTTCTTTGAAAGTCTGCGGGAAGCAAGAGAGAGATCTTGGCATAACCCAAATCTACCCAAAGTTGTTCTTGGCATCATCACAAATTCCGATGACCGCGTCCTTCCTATTCTCTCTAGCCTTCATACGCGTGTTACCCCTCGACGTTATCAACGTGATGCGGAAGCATACTTCCCAGCGCGGCAAGCAAAGGACGACAGTGATATCGAATTTGTGATCCTGAGTTACGACGTAGGTTTCGAAAAGCCTAATCGAAGGATATTTGACGCAGCAAAAGAGCTAGTGCATGTAGAAGAAGATGTAGAGTGTGGATATATTCATGTCGGCGACGATCTGGAAAAGGATGCTCGAGGAGCCGAAGCCTCAGGATGGACTGGTGTGGTGCTAGATCGAGATGATCAATATGAGAGTGAAGGACTTCCGCGTGTAAGAAGTCTAGCAGAATTAGGAGACATAGTATCGGAGAGAACAAAGGGAGAAAAACTGTCAGACCCTTGGCATTAACCTAGTCCATTACCGCTATTGCAAAGCCTACAACAAGACCGTACGGGATAGTAAAAAGCCCTCTTTAACTCAGTGTATGAGGACAGGCATACAGCAAGAATAAAAATAAGAGGAAAGTGAGTTTTGCAGGGTAACGCAGATACGTAGCTAGAAGCTACTACAACAACAGAAGCAGTAGTGTATCCGAATGGCTTGAGAGATAAGCTCAGCGCCCAGGACAATAGACCGCCGGACGATTGAATATGGTGTTATTGATTGTAAACAGGGCTCCGAAAGCTCATTCACCATCCGAATCTGCAAACATATCTTCAGCTTTGGGTCGCTTCCCTCGGCCTCCTGGTAAGATATGCTTAGAAGTTCCACTAGCAACTTCTTTGCCTATCTTAAATCCAACAGAATCTCCTCTGTAAACCTCTTTAGGCTTTCCTTCGATCGCACTTCCTCTGCGGCCGCTGTCATGTGCGGCCGCAGCAGTTAATCCGAGACGGGGCGCTTTGTCGCCATTCAACTCATTGTCGTCTGAATCCTCCATCGGCTCACCATCAACTTCTTCATCATCATCCATTGGCTCACCGTCAAGATCTTCGTCGTCAACCATGGACTCACCATCCACATCAACATCCATAGGATCTCCGGCGTCAGACGGCGCTAGCTGATCGGCACTAGACCTAAGAGCCTCTCTTTCCTGTGCCTTTTCATCAACGGTCTTCCACCGCGACTTAGTAGCAAAAGCCGCTGCCAAAGCCTTTTCTGCCGCTGCGTTGGCTGCATCTTCGGCCGCTGTAAGCGGAGGATTGGCAAAAATCGTGGCGAAATGCTCCTGTGATGCCTGCGGGAAAACACACCAACCCTCCCAAAGTCCAAGGACACTACATACGCTTCGTTTCCATTTTTCGGCGCGCAGACGGCCCCAAGACATTGTTTTCTCCAGCCGCCCAAGACCTTCGAATACTTTATTTTGCTTGAGTGCATTTTCGAATAATTGTCTATAGCGCCATGCGTGTCGAACTCCGCTAGTGGAAGATGAGGATAAGAGGTCCGATATGATGTAAAGCCCTATCAATTTGGAGGATGATGTGTCTTCTTTCTCGGCAGTCTTTTTGTCATCCTCGTTCGCATCCTCTTCATCCTTTGAAGCTGGATCGTCTCCTAAGGCCTTCTTGTTGGAATTGGCGCTGGAGAACGCAAAGGGCCTCAAAACATTAGACGTAATTATCTGTACTACCTCTTCAGCTCCTTCACCTGCATGTTGAATTGCAAATGCGGTGATGCGGGCAACATCCCCTCTTCTGAGCTTTGCATTTGTTGTAGGCAGTCTAGCCAGCAAATGTGTCAATTTAGCTTTTTCAAGGGGAGTAAGATAAGCTTGATCGTCACCGTCTAAATCAGCAGCATCCGGAGGTGGAGCACCTCCATGGTGGTGGGAGTAGCGACGTCGTCCTTCATCGCCTGAGTCTTCATCGTCCGAGGAATTATAATCCGAGTCTGAAACAATTTCTTCAATCCGGGTTGTATACTCGAAGGGTAAGCCTTTTTCAGGTGCCGCCCAAGGCGCTCCTCCTTCAAAAAGACGTTGCGAAGACGAAGATTTCCTACTCCGAATCCTAGTTTGCGCTCCTGTGAGAACATCCCAAATTCGCCAACGATACCATACACCCCCAACGCTGCGAGCATCCCATAACCAAGCCCACTTTCCATCCATTTGCACATCTTTTCGGCTCATTAGAAGAGCCTCAAATTCTGGCCCGTTAGCGATTAGAGCTTCTACGGTCTTGTGGATAAGTTTGAGCTGTTTGAGATCAGAAGGGGGCGTGACGTTAACCGTAACTGGCGGAGCACCTCTCCCATACTGTGTTGAGCTGGGTGCGTAGGACTGCGGTGGAGCGTAACCACCACGATGAGTATTTGATGGCTGTGCTCGGCCAAAGTTTGTACCAGGACCAATCTGTATAGGACGAGCGCCAAATGGTAGCGAAGACGTAGCAGATGAAGTTCCAAGAGACGGCATTTCTGTGCCTACAGCAGCCAAGGATAGGTGACGTGACAACGAAAGGTAGAAGCCACGACCCATATATCGATTCTGTAGAACGCTAACAGCGGTATCAATGTCAACCGCAGGCGTATCTTCCGCTAGGGTGACGATTGCTGAGAGCGATCGGCGATCTGAGGTACCTGGTCCAGAAGGAGGTAAGATCCGGACTCCTTCAGCTTTAAGATTTGACGGTAGTACCGACTTGATTACCGCAGGAGATGTCCCTGGTGGTAGCGAAGACAATCGAAGTGTAGGTCTCGGAGCAGCTCTTTCGGCCGCCCTTGGATGAGTTGTAATATCTTCATCATCGGAAGTCTGAAAGGCAGTCTTGGCATCCGCTGGATATGTAGAAGAATCTTCAAAAGCAAACAGCCCTTGATTTGTCTCTTTCCGTGCAGGTTGGGATCCATCGTATGCTCTTTTACGTGATATTGACGGCGGCGGAGGCCCTAAGCTACCTGGCCCACTGCTCCCTCGGCCTCTGGTAGCGGGTCCAGAAAAATGCCGTTTTGATTGACCCGCAAATGCAGCACCTCTTCCACCCCCAGATCCTGATCCCCCCCTAACCGAGGAGTTATTTGATGGACGAGAATCGTCTTCATCATCGAATGATTTGATGAAGTCTTCGTACACTGCTGCTGTCTCTTCTTGCTCACGCTGGCGCTTTGCTTCGGCTTCAGCTTTTTGGCGTTCGAACAGCGACTTCTTAGTCGGTGCAGTGAGCTTCGACCCAATATCTGGAAACTCCTTTATCTTGGAGTCTTCAGCCATAGTGGCGACACCCAATGTTAGACGAAGAATAGTGGAAGTACGGGTGACCTTGGAGTTGGCCATTTAGACATCGCTAGCGCAGCCCATTGAAGCTTGAGCGGAACATTCCGCTGTCAAGCTTCACCTCGGCGCTTTCACAACATAAGGTAGGCATCGATCCCGAAAGTAGGTCATAGTCGGAATGGCGACCGCGGGAGACGTTCAGGCGCTGCTGCGTTTTCTGTCTCAGGATGCAAAGATACCTCTTCCTATCGCGATGGGCAAGATCAAAGACCTACAGAAGGCTGCCTTGACCTCGTATGAAACACCGAGAGGAAATCAAGTTCTCTGGCGCTGCTAATACTCTACAGTCCAAGTACTCTGGCGAAGTCTAGTCTACCGGTGGTTCAGGCCATCTTTGCTGACGAGAAACGGTCAAAACAAATCATCAGCGCAGCCAAACGGGTCACTAAGAAGAGGTCTTCAAGTGCCACTCAATCAGAGTCGCCAGCTAAACGCAAGAAGACAGTTCTTCTAGGGGAACAAGATACACCAGCAGCTATCGAGGAATCTCTCACTCTCCCTGAAGTCACCTGCAATGAAGAGGAACTAGAAGCATCAGCCATTTACACCAATCGGGCACCTCTAGTTCTTGCATTCGCCGTCACTCTTCTCAAATATACCATGCCTGAACAGCCGCTCTCTTCTCGACTAAGCCTAGCCAAAGCTGTGGTTAGCGCAAATAGCAAGACCAAGGCCAAAAGTCTAGGAATAGAGAAAGGAAATACTGCAGAAGACGAAGGATGGGGTCAAGGGCAGCCGAAGGTCCGTATCATGGGACGAGAAATTAATGTGATGAAGCGCTGGGGTTACGATCCAACGGAGGGAAGTAAGGTGAGTGACTTGGCGATCGTTCAGGAAGAGGATGGCCACAGTCAGGCTGCAGAATCGCAATCAACGATACAAGGTGATGAAAATCAAGGTCAAGCAAGAGATCAGAAGCAAAGACCCCATCCTGGCCATCCTGGTCCACCGTTATGGGGGCTTGACCTTGACGCCCTCCGGTCTTCCAGTAATCCGCTCCCACCCGGCGTCTCAAAATCCCACACATCGGCCCTCCCAATTCACGAGCCCAAATCTGCAAAAGACTACCTCCTCAAATCATTCAGCTCTCCTCCCTCGCCATCGCCCAAAAAACAACCCACAAAAGTGATAGAAGCAGAGAAAACAAGAAATCTAGCTCGGTTGCTTCAAGCACTTGATCTACTGTATAGCTCCTGGGCGCATGTTCTAAGCCAGCAAGAACTTGATCGCAGAGCATGGGCTTGGTATGTGGGTGTACGGCCGGAGGTACAGGATGGAGCTGCGGGCTGGGGTGGTAAAGGCGACGTCAAGCTTCCGCAGATCCTGGAGTTGCGGAGAAGAGGATGAAGATGAAAACGGGTGCTATAATATATAGAAAACACTCGGCCGGAATTCCAACAAAAGTTAAGTCTGCAGGCTTCGAAGAACAGTAGCCGCGACAAGAATGATGCCTTGCATTGCAGCTGCAACACCAGCAAGAGTAATCTCTCTTCAGAATCGAAAGTCCGCTAGAGGCGTAAACTTCACGGATATAAAGCTTCATAAGGTGATTCTAGATCGCCACGTAATTCAGTTTGGCCAGATTGATTTTGTGTTGGGCACTAGCCTGGCTGCAATAGCCATTCGAAGCTGATTAAGAGAGTAGAATCTGTTCTTTTCGCCTCCTACTGCGAAGAAGATAAAGATAGAAACTGCATTACTCACCGCAGTTCGGCGTCGTGGATTTGGAGAATGTCTCTGACGGTTGCTTTCAATCATACAGCTTTATCCACCGTACTCGAATACCGGCAAGAGAACAGGTTTCGTATGCAAGCAACACTGGAGGCAGTGAATCACGAGTGGTTACGATATAAGTTTGAGATCCGTGTTGAACATCACACCTTCGGCTTTCGAATATACTTTCGATCCAATGCTGTTAAAAAAAGGCATACGCAAGACGAAGAAACCTCACTAAGAAGGAACGTAAAGCATGTCGAATATCCAGACGCCATCTTCAAGCACCTGCAGTGACCACTTGTAACGACCGCGTTTACCCGTCAATCGAGTTCAACCCGTCAATGAAAACATCCTCAGCGAAAGTGTATCACGCACTGATTTCTGGGCTGTAGACCGGCAACATTACAGCTATGAGTACGTGTACTGCATGCGCCTAAAAGACGTGGTTGTCATAGATGGCCGCAAAAGCCCTCCAACATCCAACGAGACATAACGACAAAGTCTGCCTCCACGACGTTTATCTTATTAGCAGACACCACACCTATCGAACTCAGCAAAGAACTGCCACCGTCAGACGAATTGCAGGACCTGCGACATGCAAACCGACCGCAAGGTCAAATCCCAGGTCTTCAAGACTGAGAACAAATCGATGAGCTTAGCCTTGCTTTCTCTCTCAAGCCTCAAAAAATTCCATCAAGAACATCCAGGTTTCCCTCTATTTCATATGTACATTCTTCAATTTCTTCCCAAAATATCCACTGCGAAAATATATATACATCCGAAAAACTCATTCTACCCTTGCACTACCCCTCATATCCCACATCCTCAAGTCATGAAATACTTCGGCCCCTCCCCACCCTGTGGGGTCTGCCAGGTGATATCCTGTTTCGGGATCTTGATATCGCAAGTTTTGCAGTGGATGCAGCTATTCCCACACCAGTCAGCCATCACAGCCTTAACCCACACGTTGAAGAAGGAGGGCGTTGAAAACACGAGGTCAAAAAGATAAAGGACAACACCTACTTCTGCGCATTAATCTGAAATCGCACCCCCACATCCTTACTGTCATCATCCACATATTCATACACCCCCGCCGGACAAAACCGGTTCTCAATGCCCTTGTATTTCGGGTACTGGTCCCGCGCGTGCTCCTCCCAGTCTTTAACCTGCAAGTGCACCGGCTGGTCCTCCTCGTGGTTTGTTCCTGTGCGGCTGACGCTGGTCAGGATGTCGAAGGAGATCTTGCCGTCTGGTTTCGGGTATTCGATCTTTTTGCACTGGTCGGCGGTTTTGGTGGCGCCGTGGTCGGTCCCGGCGTGTTTGAGGGTCCACGGCGTTTTGCCGCGGAAGAGGTAGGCTTCGAGGCCGGAGTAGAGGATCCCGCCATAAAGACCAAGGGGGTTGTGGAAGGATGGCCGCATGTTGCGGACTTCTTTCAATTCTTTCCAGATAGTGCTTTCGCGTAGGGCGTCCTCGTAATCGTACAGGAAGACGGTGCCGGCGTCTGGGTTTGTGGTTAAGGCCGAGTATGCGGCTTGGGCGGCGAGCATGCCGCTGCGCATAGCGGTATGGGTTCCCTTGATCTTGGGGACGTTGAGGAAGCCCGCGGTGTCGCCAATAAGTGCGCCTCCTGGGAAGGCACATTTCGGGATGGATTGAAAGCCGCCTTCGTTGAGGGCCCGGGCACCATAGGATATGCATTTCCCTCCCTCAATAATGGAGTGATAAAGTGGGTGGTGCTTTAGTTTTTGAAACTCGCCGTATGGGGAAAGCCAGGGATTGGGGTAATCGAGACCCACGACCAGGCCGAGTGAGACAAGATTATCGCCGAAATGGTACATCCAACCGCCGCCATAGGTAGAGGAGGGTAAAGGGTAGCCCATGGAATGAACGACTTCACCTTTGCGGAAGTTTTCGGGCTTCACCTCCCAAACTTCTTTGAGACCGAGGCCGTAGGTTTGAGGTTGAGAGTCTCGACGTAGGTCAAATTTTTTGATTACCTGTTTCGTGAGACTGCCGTGACAACCTTCGGCGAAGAGGGTGACTCGAGCATGGAACTCCATTCCTCGCTCAAAGGAATCCTTTGGCTTACCGTTGCGTGCTACCCCGAGATCGTTTGTAGCCACGCCTTTCACTGATCCATCCTGCCTGTAAACGACCTCGCTCGCCGCGAACCCTGGATACACTTCAACACCAATCTCTTCTGCTCTTTCCCCCAGCCATTTGCAGAATTGATTGAGACTGACAATGTAATTCCCATGATTGTTCATCTGCGGTGGTGCGGGAAGCGGTAATGAGCTGTTCTTCGTCAAGAAACGCATTTTATCATGGGTTGCTGGTGTAGCATTTTCGAAACGTGAAGGGTTGTCGGGCGAAATCCAGTCGGGGAAAAGTTCGCTGACAGCTGAGGGCTCAATCACATTGCCAGAGAGTATGTGAGCACCTATTTCTCCGGCTTTCTCTAGTAGTAGGACGCGGAAATCTTCGTTTCCAGCTTCTGTGGCAAGTTGCTTCAAGCGAATGGCGGCACTCAGTCCGGCGGGGCCTGGACAGAGGTCAACATTTGGAATGGAGAATTAAGTGTCAGAAAGCAGTACCCCCGCCAACAATGCAAACGTCAACTTCATCACTCTCGCGATCCTGCTGCCGTGGATCGAAAGCATCGTCAACAGCAGCGAAAGGTCGCCAGAGTGATGTTGAGAAAGCTTTTGTGCACGGAGTGAGGGGTTTGGACCTGGATTGAAAAAGGCGGCGTCGACGAGCCGGTGGGAAATGTGAGAATGCTCTTGGAGCTATGGGGACTGGGAGATGCAAACTGCAGAGGCCTCTCCTCGCCACTGGCAGTAGAGAGGCCTTGAAAGTCATTGTTGCAATAGAGACGATGTTAGGATTAATGTGGGGAATCCAGATGTTCGATTTTACGTGGGGCCCTACGTAGGATCGCCGCCCACCCAGACCTCGGCATACCAAAATCCATAGCCTTATAGTACTTTCTATCAGCCATTGAGCGTGGCTCCAATGACCTCTGTCACTCTCACAACAAACGTACTCTAGAAAAAGATAAGAGTCAATCCGCGTTTGAGAGATAGCCTGGCTAGGTCTCCATACGGAGGAACAGACAAATAGAAGAAAAAGCTCTCATGATGCCATAATACTAAATATTTGTAATTTTCAATCTTGTCTCCAAAGCAAACCGCTAAGGTTCTACTGTAGGAGTATAGTTGAACTTGCTCAAACGCTTTCCGCCAACGCTTTTTGAAGTTACGCGTGCTCATGGCTCCTCTCCGTGCGTATCAGCCAACTTGTCCGCTGCCCCGTTCTCCGGCTTTGCACCTACGCCATCTGCATTCTCGCCAGCTAGGCTAGCTACTTTAGCGGTGGATGAGGTGGTGGCCGTTGCTGGTGCTGATTGGGGGTTGTCAGGCTCATTGCTGATCGAACCCTCTGTCGTGGGTTTGTGCGTAGGAGCACTGGGCAGGTCTGTTTCCGTTGCCGCCGGCGGTTGTACTTGTACAGTAGGCGCACTAGCTTCTAACGGCTCTTCCGCTCTGGCCTCGATTTCTTTCTGCCCTTGCACCACCGGGTCTTCCACTGTTTCTGGCTCTGGGATTGACGTTGAGACGTGCAATGCTTCTGGGGATCCCTCGTGGTATTTAATTTCTGTAGTCGGTGGAGTCGAAGCAGCGTCCATAACATTCAAAACGCCACCGTCGTTGATTTCCCATACAGTCCACGGTTCTTGAATACCCCATCTACCTTTCTCTGCCTTATCTTCCTGCTCTTCCGCTACAGCATTAGGTACAGAAGCTGCTGCTGGTTTCCTTCTCGTAGGTCCTCTGGCGCGCCCCTTACGCGCATCAGCTAGAGGGGCTTTCTCTTTCTCAGCATCGTCTTCTGTCGTAGCCTTTTCCTGGGCCTTAGGCGGAGCTTGCGGTCCGAGTTGAAGTCGCTTGTCAAGATCGGAGAGGAATCCTGCTTTCAGTGCAGCGATTTTACTGCCTGCGGGCCGGGACGGTACAGCAGGTTTGGATTTCGGGGCGGGCGGTGGAGACGTAATACCTCGAGGGTCGTCCCTAAGTTCGCCACTAGCAGTTGAAGAAGTGGACGTTACTTTGGAGAGTGGAGTAGATTCAGAAGAGTCGCGAGATATAGGTTTCGCAGGGCGCGCCGGCACTTGAGGTTTCGGTCGCTCAGGTAAGACAGGAGCTTTACGCGACTCTGAAGAAGCAGCTTGATTTGCTTCTATCGGAGATGACTCTGCTGACGCTTTCGAAGGCGGAGGAGGGATTTCCGCAGATGGAACTTGATGAAGCCTCTTTGGTGGTCGTGCTGGTATTGAGGGTGGAGCTTGAACGCCAGACTTCGAGGAATCTGGTGGGGGGTTGATTTTGGCCGGTCGTTGTGGAATGCTAGGCTTTTCTAGAGCTGCTGCACCAGCCGTGGCGCCCTCTCGGGGTTGATCTCCAAGAACCTTGTCTTCAACTGGGCGTCCAGACGTCCGCACCACAGCCCCAGCTATGAGGCCCTCATCTATTGGACTCTTGACATCATCACCTTGAGGTCTTTCCACAGTAGTTTCTAGGCGAGCACTGTCTGGTGAGTCTTCCCAAATATCTTGACTAGGAAATCTCTGTTTCAAATCCGGTTTCTGCGTCTCTTCTAAGATATGAGGCTTGAAATCAGACTTCGCTAAACGTTCCTCTCTTGGCATCAACTTGGCTTTCTCATCTTCGCTGACCTCACCCTTGCGTGCGCCTTCAGCTTCTGGGCTTTCGAATACCGCAGAAGGTGCTTTTGCCACTGGGGACTGCTCTTCTTTGGGCTCTGGCGTGGTCACAGTGGCTTGTAATTGCAAACTATTGGGCGTGTCTTCCCATATATCTTGGCTGGGAAACCTCCTCTTCATAAGCATCTCACGACGCTTGAAGTGTTCTGTGGCCGGAATAGGTCGTCCCTCTTTATCCTCTTCTTCGGGAAAGAGAGGTTCGTATTCTTCAACATCTTCCAGAGGGGTGTGCATATCCTCACGCTCATCATGAGAAGTGAATCTTGATAGTCCAGGAAGTGAACCATATATACTTCCTGGCCTGCTTCCGGGTCTACTGTTTGAAGCACTACCCGATCGACTGCCGTTCTTGAATCCACTTCGATATGAGGGGGGGGCATCTGAGTCTATTCCGGAGTAATACGTGCTGCCTCTCCGTTCCTGTACAGGAGACACAGCAGGTTGCAGATATTCAGATGCTGGTTCTTTCGCGACTTCGTCCGAGGCAAGAATTGGAACACCATATCCAGTTTCGTCAATCCAGCCTCCCTCGGCTTCGGAATTACCACCATGGGGGCCGAGATCCTCGGTGGGAGGATTATACCCGTTCCCGCCAATTTTGTCGCGACGAACCGTTGGTGGAGGTATATGAATCTCGTCATCCTCTGTCTCACTCTCCAATGCATGCTCGGATGAAGGACGAGCGTATGAATGGCGTTGATTCGATTTGTCAAACCTTTCTTTCCCCTCGACGTCGACCGGAAAGCTTGTTTTACGTAAGGGCGAATCTACGTGAGTTTGCGAGTGGTTTGAATGCGCCTTGCTCTGGTAGGTCACAGACTGGGGGGAGTTGATGCGTGATACATATTCTTCTGACGCCATATAGCCAATTTGCTCATTGGGCAGTCCAGCAACGTTTGCAGATGTTCCTGCATAAACCATGTCAGTCATTTAAACACACCAACTACTAGGTCAGTCAGACTTACCAAAACCTGCACCCCTGCTTGCGGTCTGTCTGACTATCTTGTTGAGGTCGTCACTACTGAGGGCCCATTCGCCCCTGGAACCACCAATGCCTGGACCGTAGAGGCCATTCTCTTCCCGCACCAGCGCATCAGGATGCTTGTCATACCAGGCCTTCTCGAAGCTATCAGTGTGCGGTACACCGTGTCCATGCAGTCCGTAACTTCCCGGAGGTCCATGGAAAACCTCCTTGCCACTACGAGTGCGGTCATGATGTTTACCGGGCTTTTGCCGACCATCATTGTGAAAGCCGATCCCAGATGGGAAAGTCTGTGAGTATGGCGAAGGTGACGGGGCTTGGACGTCTCCGGCATCAGGGTGCATTGGTACCCTCTGACCGATTTCAGGAATTCCATGGTCGCTGTCACCAGCTTGGGAACCCGGGCGTTCAGTAGACGCTGAAGACTCGGTCCTATTGAAACTTGTACTCGATTTTAGAGGACGAGATTGAGGGTTTTTGTCGTCATTGGATACCGGGGTGGAAGCCTTTCCGAAGCCAATTGCAGCTGCTTGGTTCGAATCTGTGCGGGTCACAGCCGAAACCCTCGCCTTTGCGTTTGAGCTGGAGAACGAGGGCCTTGGCGCATGTAAAGGCAAATCGCTACCAACGTTTCTTGTTTGTTCCGGCTGTTTCTCGCCATTTCCTTGGTCAGGGGTCGAGTCTTCTGCTTCATAGAAGTCAATGTCCGCGTACTCGCTTCCCTCTTGCCCAATTGAAGGTAAAGACACGCTCGGCGGGCGCCGGGGTAGATCGAGGGTCGAGCCAGACTCATTGTTGTTAGCGTACAAGCTCCCGCTCTTGTTGCCCAAATTCATGCTGAGAGGTACGTCATTGAGAGGCGATCTCGGGAAGCTGTCTCGGTTTGGAGACCTGGACTGATCTGCAGCTCGACGTCCGGGCCTTGGAGGAATCTTTGGGACGTCCATACCGGTTGGTGCGGTAGGCTGCTGCTGCTGCGAGCGAGAGGGGCGAGGAGGAATTTGAGGTGTCGACATGTTGTTGGTTGAGCTCGCCTGGTATTTGGCACTATTGTAGGCTGTGACTGGAATGTGTCAGTTTTAGGGATATTGAACGTGGAGGATCCAATGTGAAGAGCCTGTGGGCGAAGGACATGGATCTTGTGCTATTGGGGCTTGTCATGATTGCTCAAGAGAACATGTAGGAAGACGAAGCCATTCAATGTTTGCAAAATGTGTCCAAAGCACATGATGATTGATACGGCCATAACAGTGAAGCTCTCTCGTTGGATTCCCAGCATCACATCCCGCATGCATCAACAAGAAAGTAAGCTCCACTTACTGTTCAAGTACTCAGAAAGCAATCAATTGAGAATGTATAAACTTGGAAACTGCGTAGAGTGTTGTCGAACTTCCATTTACTCAGTTGTGTTGTGTATGAGCGGTGGGGGATCTCGAGGGACTTAAAGATCAAGTTACAGGTACTGTGACGACCAAACCTGGAGGCGCTATAATGGCTAGGCCCAAGCTTCCAGCTAACGCCAAACGATACAGTAAGTCATTGAGAGTCTCCAAGAACCTTTAGACCGCCCCATCTTTTCCAGGTTACTACAGTATGATATTCCGTACTGTACGGATGTATACTGACTTGCCATACTCTAAGGGGTCACTACCGCCTTCGTTGAACACCAAAACTTGGTATATGTTCCTATGTACAGGTAGTTCCCCACATTCTGTCCGCCGATCCGTGGCGTGATCGTTGTGGCGTATGCACGAGGTGCCTTTTCTCCTCACGTGGAGGATCACGCTTTGACCGGCCCTTGAGGTAACGCAGTCGGCGAACGATCAATAATGGTCATCGCCACTGAATCAGCTCTTTTGAAAACCGATTTGAATGCTCTTACACACTATTGCTGGATCTCCTCCGTGAACAAGCGCAGGACGAATCCCAACTCCATGATCCCAATTCATAGCTGAAATAGAGAAAGAACCCCTATAGTTACAGATGCCCTGCTGCAACCCTGGTATTCGTCATCAAACACGCAAAATGACTTCTCCCCAATAGAACAGTGTGCTGAGCAGCCGCGCAGTAACAATGTAGTTTGTGGCCAACGCCTTTCCCTCGTTCTTCAATCTCAAGAGGAACTTTAAACAATCATCTGCGCAACACCCTGTCCACCCAGCGTTTTGCTGCCCACAAATCCCTGTCCCTTGAATCCAGCAATTGCGTAGCACAGCGCCGTCAACATCAGTACGACGGCGGCGGCGACTAAGCTTGTCGAGTAAATGATTAGGCTAAGCCATTGAACAAGGCTCATGACACCGTAGATGCCAGCACGCATGTAATTTGTCGTAAATCGCCGGATGAACTCGTCGAATGTGCTGGACGTAGGGCAGATACGGAGGAGAAGTGGTACTTCAACGAAGATGAGAATGAGACCGGAAACGCTGCGAAGAAATTAGCAACTGCAATTACAACGCTGCTTAGAGTGGCAAAGCAGTCCTCACAGGCAAATGATGCTGAAGATGATAATAAGGGAGACGTGGAGCAGGTTCGAGATCCCAAGAGCAATGCATAGTAATATGCACAATACACCCATCCTGTGGATCCGCCAGAGTCAGCCAATACCCATAGACGGTGTCTTCGCAGCTTTTCCGACTCAAATGTCTCTAACACGTCAAGAAGGCCATTTTCCTGAGCCACTTCGGTCTTCATGTTAAATCATCGCCCAGCAGCTGCTCGGGCTCAAAATAGCTCCCTCAGCCCCCAGCCCACCCTTCACCCTACCTATTCCTTAGAGCTTCTCCCTAGGTTCCTTGAATCCCTTGCAGAGCCTAACGCTGAAGGAGCTATGCTGGCAGGTGGAGTGTGTACTAACCATTGCCCATATATGCCTAAGACGCGCGCCTGTTAGTTTTATTCTCTGTGTCTGTAATCCAGAATTAACTCACTGAAGTTGCGCGACTTAAACTCCTCAGCCAGCGTCATCGTAACACTTCGTGCCGGTGTGATTCCAGTCAACAGGTCCCAGAGCTTGTGATCCGAGTGTCTGCTTTTGGCTGGAGCTTGTTTTGTTGTTCCTTGGGTCTGAGAGGAGGGCTGTTGATGAAAGGCTGGGCTAAGTATGACAGAGCTCGTAGTATGTGATGAGGTTTGGTTCAGCTCGAGCTGCGGATTGTATTTTATTTGTCTTTGATGTTGCCTGAATCTTTGTCGTGGCTTCTCGACCAAAAATCAGAGATGTCGCTAGCGCAGGGTTCGCAGCTGCGCCTGTCTGTTTTGGTCGTCTCACAGCACTAGGTATCAAGCGCAATATTTGACTAGGGGTTTTTGTTTCTATTGCTAAACTAGATCCACGGTATTGAACAGATACTGATCGCTGTAGCCTGCGGATTCCTTCCTTGCCCCTTTTCTCTTCAGCCTCATGCCACGTGGTAGAACACGCAAGTCAGGAGGCGTGTTTATCATAGAAGCGTGTCATTGATATCACACTCCAGGCTCCGCTCTGTGAAGACGGGGAAGTATCTCCTTAAATATATGACCACTACAGCGTGCATTGGAACCCATACGCAGTCGCTCAATCTCAAATGCTTATGCTTGAAAACTGGTGAAGCATTAACAAATGACAAGACACCGGCGCATGGTGTACAGAGTATGGTTAAAGGCAGTCGCTTAATACAGCATTTTCCCGTAACATCAATCGTGTAGACACTGTAACTCATTTGAGTGGCTTTAGTCGATATGCACCTTGATCATGTTCGCAAAGTTCCTGTCGTTGATGGTACTGACACCATGAGCACATCTATCAAACATCCCCGCAGCCATCTGGAATGTTATTATGACATTACTTCAGACGCTCATGATCCGTAAATCAATCGAAAGACATCGTTGAAGACAAAGTAGCTGCCCGCACCATCAGGCATAAGTTGGAAGACCTGGGTATAATTCATTGGCCGCTGCTCCTCGTCGACCTAGAATTCCAAAGCAATCAGCCTTTCTACAATCATGACCATTGGGTCGAGAGTAGCATCTGTGGCTTGATCCTACCAGTAGTGCTCCTGTGACCATGACCAGAATTCCACCACTCTCATTCGAAGGCTGTGCGTCAAGTGTGGAGACCCGATGTACGACCTTTTCAAAATGAAGGGACTAGGTATAGGTAAACAAAAGTATTCGCAAAGTTTACCCCGAGATGTGGCATACTGTAAGTTTCTCAATGATACCCGATACGCCCTGCACCGCAGAGGTCTCAAAGGTGAGCATTGACTGATCGCGCTGGCTCACCATGACAGTCAGCTGGGACACACGATCTGATATCTTTTCTACTCACGTATAGAGCGGCTAATTTTGTCCGATCGTCATCGAAGGTGTTGTAGTAGAATTGGGTAAACTGTTCTGTTCATTGCTCAGCTCGTGCGCTTGCTTAGGAGCTCGAGCTCGTCTTCAAGGTATGAAACTGTCTGGTAGGCTCACGGGCAATAGTCGTGAAGTCTACTTTCCCATGTCAGCGTCTTTTAGTGATCTTTGAAAGGAACCCAGGCTGCCTAGACGCATGGAAGGCCGTAGCATGTGAGAAGTGTACATACCTCCCATCGTTGCAGTGGTCGCAACCCTGACTTTAAAATATGTACGAGCTCGCTAAGAGGCCTGGGGGACGTTTCCTAAGGTATTGATGCTGTGAGGCTGTTCAAGAACTTTGAGGCTTTGGTGGGGTGTGCAGTATGTACTGTAAGTATGCCGAGGCGTAAGGTACCGTAGGTAGGGTACCCGTACCGCGGGGAGGTTTTACAGTACCTTACGGTCGGGTGGGATAGCTACATAAGGTACGGCGAACTTTAGAACTCGAAAATGATGATATGCATACAATCCAGCACTGCAACATCTTTTAACTGCTCATCATAGCATGAAGTTATCGAGAAGAACGACTGTACAGATCGCAATGTTTCTGTGAGCAATAAGCATTTCCCTCTACCTCTACCTCTACTGAAACTTCTTACCGCCTCTTCTTGATGATGACCTCTCCTTCAAACGATAACTTCTGATTTCTGTGAAGTAATATACAAACACAAGCTCAGCAATCTGAAATACATCGTTACTTCTTTGCCAATAAATCTTAGACTTCTTCTTCAGCTGAGCAAGGCTAATCATGTAAATAGATTAATAGGGCCAGTATGAGAAATATGTGCTCAGCATGACCCTCGCAGACTTGATCGAGAGTTCTCTCTTCGTTTAGGGTCTCAGGCTCTACTATAGAAGCAGCTCATCGCTCAGCTACTGCGTTGTTCGCCTTTGAATCTATTCTGTTAATGTTGAATGACCGAACAGACGTGACCGGATAGCCTGAGGACTAGCACACCTATCCTGATGCTCGTTCTAATTTGTGAAACGTGTTGAAAACGAGAAATTCCGAGCGGGCCACTTGCAACTAATGAATTACCAAGTAAGGTACCAGCTACCCAGTATATCACTTAGAAGCTCGAAGTCAATGATATTCCTAGCCTTTCAAGATACTAACCCTAACAACACCAGAAGTTCGGTGGATCTAACTGTCAAGGTGATGAGGCAGCCGTTAGGTTGATGAAGCTCTTCGATCAATGCGGCTATGTTCCCAAGTCCGGGAAGCTCGGGTAATCTCCTAGTCCTTATTCAATTAACCCACTGTCTCCAGGAAAATAGTTGCTCGCTGTTTTCGTCTAGGGGACCCGTCACAAGATTTTGGACAACAAGCTATCAACATGTTAGCAGATCTTCTTTTGTCACTAAATTTCTGCGAGACTCACTGCTGCATTTGATTTGACGATCCAATCGTTGCCATTTAACTGTTCGGAGGAGGAAACATTATGGCTGCACAAGAAAGCGTTGAATTTGCTTTTCCATTGATCAAGCTTGTCTGTCTTCCCTAGAATCCGAAGGGCTTCCGTTAAGGACTTCGCACAGCCTCTCAGCAGCATACACCCGGCGACGAAGTCACCAACACTCAGTTTGCCTTCCCGCAGCTCAATAGCACCATCGATGAGCGATTCTGCCTCGTAACCGTTTGGGAAGTTGACCCGCACAATTCCTAGTGCAAAGCAACGTGCTTGGATTGCCGCCAGAACGATGAGCCTATGTCTTTCTGCTTTCCACTCATATGTCCTACCGAGCACGTCGGAAAGTTTATCTCTCACATCCTTGTCTTCGAATTCAATATTCGATGGATCACTTGGATCTCTTGTCTCTATGGTAACAGGCCTGTCCGTTTCCCGGAAGAAGTTTGTTTCGTCAACAAGCCACCAGCTAAGCTGTTCCTCCCCTGCGACTGGGCCGACGCCGTATTCACCTTCTATTGAGCTCGGGAATTTATCCACGGCAGTAGCGTACACGCGTACGAGGAAATCAATCGAGTTCGGGCGAGCGGATGCGAACTCGTGGAGTGCGAGAAGCGTGCTCAAAATATACTGTCCCGGATCCTTCGACTTCGTCGTCGATTCACATAGAGCTGCAGAGGCGGCGTTGATATTGGGCCGCCCATCCTGAGTCCAGTACTCCGAGAAGATTGCAAGTACCTCGCCAACACCGGACGCGGACGTATCCATTCGAGATGACAGCTAGAATATCTTGAGAGGCTAAGAAACTAGCTCTGATATTGCTGTCTTCGGTTTGCAACAGAGCTAGAGCGTTAGAGTGTGAGGTTTGGCTCCCTGTGTTCACAGTATTAAATGCAGGGTTCTAACGGCACAGCAAAACACTTTAACTGTTGAAGCTAAACGAGGTCGGAGCCAGCCCCGGGGAGCCCCGCTTCGAAACACACAAAAACAGCAAAAACAGCTTGGACAAGTGAAACGTATCCCGACGAATCATATGCGACATGCATGCAATTCACGAGTGCGTGATAATCTTCGATCGAGTGATTCCCATACCAGAGAAAGATCTCCTGTCCTTGTAACAGTCGCGTTTACAGTTCTCGTTCGCGTCATTGGCTTGGCTACCGGAATACGCACAACCTTCCATACTCGTGCAAGCCCAGTCCGACTTGCCGTTCTAGGTTTACGCCAACTTTCCCAGGACTCGCCGCTTACTACCAAGGGCGCGAGCGGATAGTCCGAGCCTTTCCAACACGCAGCAACGGCTATGATGACCAAGACTGTGTTTCGCCCAGCCGGGCCACCTAATCAAAACCTTGCGTTCATTCCAATTTCCATTTTTTTCCTGGAGGTGAGGTGGATCTGGATATGAATCCATTCAAAGCAAGCCTCGAGCTTAGGATCCGCCTAGGCTTCTGTTTGTCGTTTGCAGTATGATTTGCATATTCTTTCAATGTTTGCGTTCGAAACTAGTGACTCGTCTGCTTTGTGAAGATGGATTCGTAATTGAAATCTGGACACGAGGCCTGATCTTAACCTAGGATGTGCCAAGATCGAGTCGAGATATCCGTTTGCTTACCGTTCGTTGGACCTTCAATATGACCCAATCCGGACTGCGGCGGATGCTTCGCCGATATGTCCTTCAGTATTAACACTTATCGAAAGAGCCGCGTCGCTGTCCGTTCGGAGCATGTATTATTCCAAAATGCTCAAGATTGTGTCATTGATAGGATCTACAGTATCTGCCCGTATTTATCACGCCATATGGTGCGGTATGTTCAATTTCGACTGATACTGGGTTGCTGTCTTGGTGTCGTGGTCCTGTCAACGAACCTGCCGCTAATAACGGTGAGAAATTGTAGAGCAGGAACCATTGCAAGGATAAGCAGTCGCCCGAGATTCAGCGCGCTTTGCTGTTACTCCACATTAGGCCTGCTAGCTATCTGTATGCTTCCCTCATCGACATACAAAAGCCGAGGCGGGTGGCACAGCGTCGATCGCGTCGTGGTCGCGTCGTACTCATATTAGAGCTTGATCTGAACGATCTACCGTTTCCCTCGGCTATCCTGTATACTGACCTCTCATCACATTTCATGGTGTTCAGCAGAAATCCATGGCATTTGCAGACGACAAGCCGAACTTGAACCGACAAATCGTACAAGTTTTGTCATCATAGGACCCCGTAATGAGTGCAGGGATTTTACGAGGTCTGGCTCCCATTCAGCTGAGGTTGTCTTTCGAGCCTGTCAGGCCATCACGTGAAGGTCACACTAAAAGCGGATCAGCTGTTGTGTAACCCTAATCGAAAATTGACAAGATCTCCTGACTGAATACGATTCAAACCTTGCAAGGTCGCTGTGAAGCTACCGCTTTCATATCCTCAGCGCCGCTGTCATATCTAATTATCCGTCTTGCTCTATTCACGCATATTGTTGTGTGTAGTGAAGTAAGGAAACTTTCTGTGGTGGCATTAAGGTTCTCGTATGCAAGAACTTAATGTAAACCCGTGGGGAATGTAGATTCTCTTGATTGGAAGGTGGCAAGCTGACGTTATAAACACGCCATGCAATCGAACCAGGCAAAGCATGTGCAGAACGCCTTGCTTACGGTCACAGCCTCAGGAGTGCCGTAATCATTGTCAGCTCTAAGATCCTTCGGCCATGTCGAAGTATAAAGGCGTGCCATTTCTACTTGACATCTTCTACAACATTTCTTAAGTACCCAATCATTAAGTCATCTACACTTTGCAAACAGCAAACATGAAGCCTACAGCCGTTTGGATGGCTGCCATCACTCTTGCGGCAAAGGTGTAAGTGTCTGGACAGTCTCGTTTGGACGTTTCAATTATGTTTTGAGAACTAATCTTCGATCCACAGCATTGCCCAGGGTTCCATCAGCTCATGTACGACAACTCTGACAAAGGTTGCTCAATTCAACCTAGATCCAACGACAACGGTCTATCTCAGCACTGAGACAGAGACATCGAGCGTCGACTGTGGAGGGTGTGTCCTTGCAGTTACTACCAGAGACTTTGGCCCTGGTCCCGTATGTCTTGCTTTCCGAGGTTGAATCTTTTGGATCCCGTACCTCCTCGCATTTGTGTTCTCGAAACCTTCAGCTATAATTCAATGCTGTCGTCTGCCATGATATAGTTTGCCCAATACTGACCTGATCTATCTCAGGTTCGAAAGATCACTGCTACCGCCACAGATCCAGTTACCACCACAACTGAAACAGCTTGCTCAGCGACTGGGTATTAGAAGATTAGATCAGGAAAGAGAGATATTTATGGGCGAGAATGAATGCTGGTCTTCTGTTAGTTGACAACAAGCTGGCGAGTTACAACAGCGACTATGCAAAGTTTCCATGACTCTTTTCGAGTGAAAGGGCCCTGAACACCAAATTGATCAGTAAAATGCTAACCCCAGTGCTCGCAGAGTCTGTGGTATTGGTGTTCGTTCAGCTATAAAATGTAGAGAAATTAGGGCATTATATGTCTTTTGAGATAATACGGTACTGCTCGTTTTCTGTATATAAATTTCCGTAGAAGGCCAATCCCAGAGTGACAACACCTATCTACATAATGTAGGTACCCGTGCACGTGCCGTGATACCTTAAGACACCGTGACTGGTCGTTGGCCCAGCCCTACAGTCTAAGCGAGCCATCCCACGAATGAAAACCTGAGAATTCCTCAGCGCCATGAATTCTATGCAAACATTTTGAACTGCTCTGAAACCAGCTTGACAAGATGAAGGCAAATCCACTGTTATCTTGTCATGTACCTGGACGGAAACATCGGCAAGAGAAACTGCCACCTTTGCTGTAGCCCGGTATCCAAACCCCTCCTTCAGAGCTTGAATAATCGCAGCACATCACAGAATCGGATTTGGACCGCAGAACATGCTAGCTATGACACGCCTTCGTATCCTCGATACCATTTACCTCCGAGGTTTCCAACTCTCCGCCGTCATCGGCCCCGATGCATGGGATCGCCCAGGCAAACCCCAGCCCATTACGCTGTTCATCCAGCTACAACTAGATACATCCAGCGCTAGTACCTCGGACGACATCACACATACCTTTAGCTACGGCCACATATGCAAAGATGTCACTGCAAAGCTGGATGGGAAGGTCTTCCCTGGGTTGAATGACTTGGTAGTTGGCATTGCAGATCTCGCAAAGAATTGGCCTGGGGAGATCTTGAAGGTACAGGCAGTGGCACCGAAGGGACTGTTGAGGGTTGATGAGGGCTACGCGAGAGAGGTTCTGTTACGGAGAGTGGAGGTTATAGACAAAGGCTTTGGGCATCTACAATGGCGTGTGGATACCCTCGGGTGGTTCATCAAAGGCTTGAAGCTCGCCTGCATCATAGGCGTTAATCCTCATGAGCGTCTTGAGAAACAGAATGTCTGCATTGATCTTAAGCTACCAGGAGAGACTGAGCGCCCAGACGTTGATTTTTACAAAAGTGGTTTCGACAACTGGCGGAATCTTGTGAAGCGGGTTTGTGAGGTAAGTCATTCGGAATATGTTACGCAAACGTGACTTTGTACTCATTAAAACTTAGGTCGTTGAAGCTTCTTCTTTCGAAACCTTGGAGGCATTGGCAGGACTAATCTCCTATACATGCCTCAACGAATTTGCAATCCACCAAATTACTGTTTCTGTCGAGAAACCTAGTGCTCTCACTTTCGTCGCCGGAGCTGGAGTGGAAATGACTCGGGGTAAAGAATCCGTCGCTACCCCAACGGCATTTGATGTTGCACCCCTTATGGGTGGAAAAAAGCCTGAGAAAAGAAAGGCTCCTGGAATTCATACCGAGGAATGGATGTTGAACCGCTGACTCCGCCGATATGGACACTGTTACTTCGTCTCAACCGCCCAACAATCAACCCTGCGCTAATATCTGTTCACATGGGTGCCTATAATCGAACGCATTCAATCAATTATCAATCCCCACTACACCAAGGACGATGATATAGTTGACACGCCGCCAATGACATCTCCGGCCAGCCAGATCTTGTGGTAACCGGACCCTGAAAACCGCATCACATGCGGCAGCTGCTTCTCATGTCTTAAGAACTGGACAGTGGCAGACGGCAGATGGCAGACGCATATCATGAACAGGACCCTATTAGAGTTGCGCTTGCTGTGCCTGCATCGAGTTGCTGGGGAAACAAGAAACAGAAGAGTATCGAGAGGATAGACTACGCCTGTCATGACGGCAAGACAAAATACTTTTTGAACGGAAAAAGAGCTGGAAGACTGTTTTGCATATCTACGAAACTTCCGTACTTGCTATAGATGTGAAATCCCCGAGTGGCAATTTTAAACGATATAAACATGCGGTTTGTGAGATTTTATGATTATAGAAATACAGAGCCGCGGTGGTTTCTGGAGAAAATGGGTTAGAGAGCAGGCGTTTTCCGATAACCTACGTCACATTTCATTGGCATGCCCAGGACATCTTTCCAAAATTACTATACCACATATGCCACTCCATCAATTGCCAAAAATTTCTCACACAGCCGTACGATTTACATGAGTCGCCATTGGCAGGACAAAACATCAAGAATCCTCTATCTATATATATCTAGACCACAACAAGCCCAACCAAATTCATTACCACCGTGAAGCAATATCTGCTCTCAGGCCAGTAGAGCTATATCGCTGATATGACAGAGGACCGTGATGGTGGTTCTCCTGCCGGGAAAGCTAGGGTGGTGGTGGTGGTGGTGGTGAGGGTGGTGCGAGGTGTATCTGTATTATGTGCCTGACGAAATGGGTTCTGGAATCTGGTTAGTGTTCTACACCGGAAGACTATTGTGCCCAAATCGCGCTCATACGCAAGATTTGGATGGTGGAGCGTGACTGGATTGGATCCAAGCCGGTTGGTTAGGCAGTGTAGGACTCTCGCACTTTGATTTCTTTGCCGTTCGTTTCTGCGAGGTATGTATGTTTGCAGTAACGAACCATTATACCTGTCTGCGTTCATTCCTTCAGTTTTCGAGTTGGGATTAACCTTGCAAACTTTACGCGAGAGCCTGAGATTGTTTTCATGATGATTGTTTGTCGTTGACGCATACAAATGTAACTCTTTACTTTCTTTAAACCATCATCCTGATTCACCCTCACCCCTTCTTCCTTCGGACCCCCTTTCCCTTTCCCCATCATAATCCCTCCAACAAACCCATCCCACCATCAACATCAAACATCAAGCAACAACGCTCGAAAACCCCAAAACCCCAAGACCACCATCCTCGACAAAGAAGATCGATATACTTTCAGTGTTTTCTTATGAGCGCGCAACAACGTCGTCGATAAAAGAAATATATCATGAGAATGAGAATGAGATAACACTCTCTTTGTAAAAATCAACAAAAATCCCAAGATCTCTCATACGAATCGACTGCGAAGATTGGTTGAAAATGAGTCGATTATTTTACTGAGAAATAAAAATCTCGTTGTGGAATGCGTTGGATTGATGGGGGAGGGAGGTTAGCAGATGTGTAGATAGGGCTTTGCCGCCTTCTTCCACCCCTCCTCCAGGTCATGTCCATCACCCTTTCATGCCCTCACTCCATTTCTATCCGCAACCCCCCCTGTCCACCCCTCACAACTCATACCAGTATATACTCCAACAAACTTGCAAACTTTCGATACTGCGAGACGGATTCCCCAGAATGTCCGCCGAGAGATCCGTTGCATTGTTGCAGTAGGGATATTCTGTGACAGCGCATTGGTTCGTTGTTGGGGTTTGATGGTTTTTTGGATGGACGAGAGGTGGTTGAAGAGGGAGAGGGGTGTGGTTGAGGAGGAGAAGGCGGTGCTTTATTGGGGGCATCGATGTTGAGGTTACTTGGGTCTTATGGGGAGGGGGGTATGGTAGGGTGGAGTTGAGGTGGGTTGAGTCGGTGTTGGGGAATTCTTGAAGACGGGGGTTTTCGATTGTATGGCGAGGTTGCGACCGTAAGTCCGTCTTTCATTTGGTTAGCGTTATGAGAGTACTGTAGGTGCGTCGAATCAAAACACGGAATTGGACACTTCGTTGACAAGTTTTCCCTTGCCTGCTTTTTCCCTTGACTTGCCTTGATAGGGCCTGATGGAGCTGGAGGGTTGCGAAACGGGTATTTGGGCCATGGTGACTGTGTCGTTTGTTTGAAAGGCTTATGTCGTTCTAGTAAAGAAAATGTCGAAGGAGATGGAGGTCTGGGAGCATTCTCGTTGGTCGCTATGACATGCAGAGACGACTCCAGTCGAGACTCCGAAAGGAGCGCTTCACTCAATTGATGGGTTTGGGTTTCGCCTTGTTGACCAGGGTGAAAGCAGGTGCTCCGCTTTGTTTTTGAAACAATATAATTGGCATCAAAGTACGTGTATGTTGCTCAGTGTGATATTCAATCTTGAGTCCATTACTGATTTGGAGCCATGATAGCACTGGAGACTTCGGATGATGACAACCGGATTGTCCATGATGAACAGACCCCGTCATGTCAGCTTTAGAAGGGAGTATTGGGAAAGTGTCAACTGAGTCAGGGCAATATTACAGGAAGTGATATTTGGGCGTAGGGTCGATATGCTTGAGTCGTCAGCATTGTCAGCATTGGGTGGGTTCGGAACATTTTCCTTTGGTTGGGATGACCCACCAACTGCTCGCTCGCGTCGATCTAGCACCAAGAAACTCGTTACAGAGATATCGCTGGCATTTCCATCCACAGTCACCCTAGGTCTTCAGTTATCCAGACAAGAAAAGCGAAATTTCAGTAATTCTTATCGTGAAAGCAACGTTACTAAAGTTTTGAAGGTGCGGAAGATAACTGAGTTCGCTCAAGTTATGATACAGATTGCTTCGATTAATCGTACAAGTAGAACGCGGGCAGCAAGAGCTTGGCCTGGCCGCGATCATAGTGACACTAGATTAATCTCGAGTCTTTAGAATGTTGGAGAAAAGAACCGAGGACACCGTGCTCATTCGCCATGCTCCGGTCATTTCCAAGGTTCAGTCGAGAAGTCGAAAGCGACATTATTGATCTCGAAAAGGAGGAAGAATGTGTTGCAATGGTTGGAGCCGAGTTGCGCGGGTTCAAAACTCCGTCAAAGAAATGACTTAGAGGCGTTGATACACCACCATTGCATCATAGTCCTCGAAAGGGCCAAAAAATAAGAGGATAGGTTTCTTCGTGGTTAAAACATCTGGACATTCGAGCAGCGGCGTTCTCAATGTCTCTCAGAGACACCCAGTGAAACGACGCAGCGACAGTAGAGATGCCATCACTCGAACGCGTGTGCCAGTAGTCGTAAGTTCCGTACTTCAACCGTGGTGATAATCGCCGACCGAAGCCTTCAGTGACCGCCCCCAAATGCTTAATCGCACCACACCTCAGGCCAACAATCAGCCTACTCAGGGCACGTGAAACAGCTAGAAACCCCACCACATATGCCGTACCTATGATCAACCTCTTGATCGTTTCGTCTTGGACACTCGCAGGCAGAGTGAGAAGCCTGGTGCACATGCAGAATTTGTAGTGCAGATTTTGTGTCATCTCGGTGAGAATTGCTTAGAATGCTGAAACTAACCATGGGAGCCTCAATGGTACCTGCAGGCTGCAGCAGGACGTCGTGATCGGACATTGCCTTAATCTGCAGGGAATGCTCCACCATTTTCTCGCTGGGGAGTTTCAACAACCCTGGGTGTTTTCTGATGTTGCAGGTAAGACTTGCCCTACTACCCTGCACTGGGTGCGAAAGGTAGATTGTTTCCATTATGAATTGCGACTCAGATTGTTCACGTTTGGGTCGAGTTTTCTGAGCCGTAACAGAATTGCACATATTTGCACTCGGTGAATATCACCTCAAAGATAATAAAATCGAATCGTCAAGACGTTAAACGATGGCGTACCCGCAATGGCTAGATTTCTGGAAACTGCGTCTTAGCGACTGCGTTTGATCGTCCCCGAGTCTTCAGCTGGCCTCATAGCCCAAACATCCCGACGGAGGCACAGGAATAAGCAGACCCACATGCAGGGTCTATGGCCAACCACGACTGACATCACAATCAGCGAGCAGAACTGAAATCTCAGCTTGATTCGGTTCGAGTAACGTCCACGCGTCCAATTAGGCAAGATGCGTAGAATAACCATTTTGTTTCCTCAGCATGTCTCCGGTGTACATATGTACAGCTCTATTAAATAGAGCCTCTACCCTTTCATCACTTGACACCCTTCACTTGTCAATTCACTAAATTTCCAACCATATTCTTTCCTCCAAACTGTATTTTTGATCCCCTCGGCCGCATTTGATATCCAGCCATTTTTTCATCATGAAGTTCCAGAGCCTCTTCGCTCTCGCTGCCCTCGGGTCTGGTACCCTCGCCTTCCCAGCCTGGCCTCACTACTTTTCGAAAGGGGACAACGGCTCTATGCTGCCACCCTACCCTAAGTCGACCCAAAGCTGGATTCCGACTGGGGTCATTCCATCCGGCGTCTTCCCCACAGGCGTCTTCCCCACAGGCATCTTCCCAACAGGCGCCTTCCCCCCTGGTGGCTTCTCAACAGGATCCCCAAAATACACAGGTCCCCACGGGACAGGTCACCATAAATCGGTATACCCAACAGACAAACCCATCCTCCCTCGCCATAAGTCGCATTCATTCACCGGCGGTTTCCCCATGCCGACAGGATCCCTCCCACCAATGCCGTCCGATGACCCTATCCTAAGCTCTCTCAAGATAGAGCACGAATCATACAAGGGGCCGCACCCGACAGGAGGGCCGTTTATCGCCAAACGTGGCGCATCTGCTCCTTTCCCGTCCGAACCGAACTCGGGAGAGAAAACAGATGATTGCTCCTCTGAGAAACACGCACACAAGACTGGACACCAGACCGGGGCACACCCTCGCCCCACGGGTGTCAAGCCCAGTGGCGCCGTAGGGTATCCCAAGAACACGAAACAATACTGATCTTTTTGATGCATTTGGTTGAACTCTGCTGGTTCTGATGGAGACTGTATTTAGTGGATAAGGTTTGGTGTGTAGGGTCTGGCTGGATGGCTGCTTTCTGTCGCATTACAATTAGACTAGACGGGCTTTCTTGAGTAATAGAAACGGTCGTCCCCGGCTTTCCAACTTCTGAAGACTATGTGGAAAATGTTACGTTGTGCCATCAGGGTGTTTTCTTTGAGCGTAGCGTAGTGACAAGGTTGCCCGATCTCTGAATACATAGCCTTGAATTCCATAGGTGAAACTATTCGGATCCATTAACGGGCGTTTTAGAGTGGTTACCCCTGTCGCCGACGTGTCGATATCTTTATTCCACGAGAAGGTTGAGGTTACAATCCGACTCATGATACGCTAGGTAGTGATGCTAATTTGATCCATCCTGACTTATCTTCACAAGCGCTCACAAAAAACAGATTAGATGTTAAGTTGCTTCTACTTCTTCGTCTTCGTTACTGCGCCCTTGCCAAAGAAGTCGCTCATCTTTTTCATACCGGTAACGTCAACCTTCTTGAGATCTCTCAGACCCCTTGATTCTCCAGCTTTCTTCCTCTTCTCCTCCTCCTCTTTCCTCCTTTTTTTCTCTGCTCGTGTTTCTGCTGCTTCGTCGTCGTTCATGCTTCTTTTGCGGCTGAAATCTGATAGAGATCGGGAGGCTAGCACTTCGGTACGCATCTTAGCGATATGTGCAAGGTGTTCCTCCAGAGTTTTGAAGCTAATGGGACTTGAAACCGAGCAAAGTTGATCATTCAAAATGGACCCAAGGGAGGAGGGGATATATGCAGATATCATATAGGATAAAGCGGTACGTATTCGTAGAAGATGCTTGATGTCGTTAGACACTGTCGTGACACTATCCTCATCCAGGACTGTAATTTCTGTCTGTGCCGAGGAGTTCGATGCTGTCGATTGAGAGGTAGTAGTACCCAATTGCGACTTTGTAGCTTCCGATGGCATAGGAGTGAGTACAGCCGCCTCGTCCTGAGATGCGCCTACAGCATCAGACGAGGAGCTCTGTTCCCGTCTAAGTCCAATGACTGGCGTCTCCAGAGCCTTGCGTATGAATCTTTCTTCCATGCTCTTCGGTAAGCCCAGGGCCACCATCGCCTTAGCCTTAATGAGGAGCTCCTTCAACAACTTCTCAGTGTTGAGGCGATACATGCTCTCATCTCCGGCTTCAACCATATCACAAACTTTATCCAGCCTTTCTTCTAGTAAACCCCTTGTACGTTCGTGGTTGGACATGTGCCTAAAATGCTTGGAGGTGTCGCAAACATCATCAAATATGTCATCAATCGAAAGAAATAGCCTTTTCGACTGTAGTGAAGGAAGTAGTACGAACAACGGATCGATGGGAGTTGCGACGAGTAGTTCTGGAGTTTTGACAACATAGCCTTCAGACACCGGTGTAAATTCTCGAACTCCACCATCGGCTGCAGACACTATCTCATTGCCTTCTCCTTTGAGCGCAGAGGAACATTCGTAGGATTCTATGGCTTTTCCACCAGCTAAAGCCTTTGTAGAGATGCCTGATCGACTGTGTCGTCCAATGAGCCAGCTGTGACAGGCAGACTTGGGTCTTGCAACTCTAGTGAACTCGGAAATACCCTTTTCAGGGCATAAGTAGTATCGACTTGGTTTTTCTGTTCGAGGATGTGTCAATGTACATATTCGAGCGTTAGAAGAAGTGCCTTTCGGTAGTATTAGCAATTTCAAGGGCTCGTAAGCCTGTAATCCGCTGGCCATTGTAGGTCCGTCTTCTTTCAAGGAAGTTATGTTTGATCGAGTTCTCATGTCTGTATAGAATCTAGAGGCAGACTAGCATCCAAAGAACGAATGTATGGTTTGGGATATGCAGCGACTTGAGTGACGCGACCTGGGCGACGTGGCAGCCGCCGGGGCTACCGCTTTGGCGAGCGGCTACCCCAGAAGGCCATCCAAAGTTGCGGGGCATTTCTCGGCCATTCTCCTGTCAAGCACAATGTCTATTCACGATTTCCGAGATTACCAACGCCGCTCTCGAAGCCCAAGAGACCACTTTAATTCACCGGGTTCAAGAAATCGCCAACGGTCGGGCTCTCCCCAATCCCATCACCATCACAGCTCCTTCCACAAGCACAAACGCCCTAAGCAGTCCTATCCTGTGGTCCTCCCACTCAACGCTTCGCCACTCAGCAAGCATGACTTCGAAACGTACAAGCCGATGTTTGGGCTGTATCTTGATATACAGAAGCAGCTTGTTCTGGAAGAGCTACCAGCCGATGCGGTGAGAGGCAGGTGGAAGAGCTTTGTTGGTAAATGGTATGTTAGAGTCACTGATTTCACTTACCACACCGTAATTTCGCGCCATTATGATCGAGTCTATAAAACGCAATCAACTAATATTGTAAGGAATCGTGGAGAACTAGCTGAAGGATGGTACGATCCAACAACACTACAAAAAGCGCAAGCATCTGCTGCATCAACCTCGGATACCGACAGCGTAAAGGGTATGCGAAGACCATCGCCAGAGTATAATAAAGAAAATGAAAGCAGTGGTGACGATGGCCCTGGCCCAGCGCTTCCTAACCGCGACAAGACAAACCATAAGGGGAACAAGAGGTCCGGGCCTGCTATACCCAATCATCAAGACTTAGAGCTTCAGCGAGGTAAGAGCCAGAAGCCCTCATAATTGCTTTCAGTCATGTGTGGCAAACTGGCGTAGTCACTACCCAACGTTCGAATTGCTGATGTTTATGCGTAGAGCTTGAAGCTGAAGACTCACTCGACCACCGCGAACAACTCCGCCAATACCGTCTCCTTGACCGCAAGCATCAGAAAGAGCAGCTTGACGAAATTGCTCCACGCGCCGAAGCTGGCTCCAAAGACCGCATGCTCGAGAAGAAGCGCGAAAAAGCCGACAACAATCGAATGTTTGCGTCTGCAAAGACCGAGGCTGGGGGCGTTGCAGATGTACCTGATGCAGATTTGCTCGGAGATGAGGATGGAGGGGTTGAAGGGTTCAAGAAGAAGAAACAAGAGATGGAGCGCAAGAAGAATGATCGGGAGATTAGGAGGGAGGAAATCCTGAGGGCAAGACAGGAAGAGAGGGAGGAGAGGATCCGGGAATATAAGGCTAAGGAGGACAAGACAATGGCCGGGTTGGTTGCATTGGCGAAGGCAAGATTCGGGTGATTTTCGGAAGGCAATCCATCGAGGCGCGTTACACTGGGTTGGTTAGATCGTACATCCTGTAACCCATTGGTCATGCAACCCAAATCGATATTCTTCTTCGACCTTGCAGTGAACAGCCCCATGAATTTCAATTGATCTAGTGAGAACGATGCATGAGATGAGAGCCTTGGCTAGGGCGTACGACACCGTCAACAGCAAATGCGTCAACATCGCTGCTTCACAGCCGCTTGCAACAGGATATCTTTATAACGCGCCGGGGCCTGTAGAGAGCTGATTCATCTTTGGATCTCGGTTCACAGAAACACCGGCATTTCCATCATGTCAAGGTAGAGAGAGTCACCCTACTGCTCCATCCCGGGGCCTCTTTAGGGCATCAAGCTGCTTTAGGTCTGAGCTACATTAGTCTCGAGAAAGAAGGCTTCTCCTTTGGTGATTGATGGTTTCGCTGAAGTTGAGTATAGATGAATGGAATTTTCCACAATACAGTAAGGTAAGGCAAGAGCCAGCGCCCTTGTGAAGAAGAAATGAAGTCCAGATGTTTGCGACAATTAACCAGACCGAAAAAGAAGAGATAAAGCGGCATGTTTTGCTTCTAGCGTCAAACTCAGCGTGTGCTCTATGCCTGCAAGCGGTGGACTGTGAGTGGTTAACCTTGCCCCTTTTCAAAGAACGACAAGGGGCGAAGCGCAGAGTCGGGCTCGGCATCGCAGGGCGTAGTGGCGCTAGATGCGCGGTTTTGAGTCGCTAGCCCTGATTCATCGTAGCCCGGCGGTGAATGTTAAACCAGCGGGTTACAGCCTTGAATGCGGGCGCGAGTATATAAAGACCGCGATTCCCACGCCGGATTTTCGAATATTTGCTCGCTTAGAAGTTGTGTTGTTTGACGTCTGCCTCCCACCGTCATCCACCTCCTCTTCAACCCTACCACAGTAACCCACAGTTCAGATAGAATTTGTGTCGTCTGTACAACCTGTTACCTTTTCTAATTTAATACAATTGAAAGGCACATTACTCGGTGTACTTTCCACTCTCTTACGGGTTTAGTGCTGTCCACCTTCCGATTTGATTTAGCGGCTCACCTCACCGGCTCACGTTTCTGAACTAACAACATAACCCAACACAACCTCAACCACAACATACACATTGAGGCGCGTCAACACAGCTTCTCGGGTTTGTGTCGCTTATGATATAAATCACTGGAAAGTTCTGGAAAGTGTCGGGCAGCGGCTGTAGGGGAGACATTTGCTTGTTCATCTCCCACATACGGTACGAACCCACCTCGGTCGATTTCCATCGTCGAACCTTGCATCCTCCTCACCTTTGCGATCATCAAGCCTCGATCTCGTTATCGAACTTGGATCCATACCAAGATCAAGGAGCCCATTCGCAGTTCTAACCTTTGCCACTGCAGACTGCCGGCTTTCACAATACACTCTATCTTATCTTACTCGTGACACTCGGATCAAGATGGATAGTCTTACAACTCACCCGTCCACTGCACAACAGGCTTCGGCCTTCACCTCGCCTGCCTCCCTGTCATTCCCTGGTGGAGCTGGTGACTTGACGCCACCTTCTGAAAAAGATGGTAACACCCAGGCGAACGGTATTTCTGGTCCGACAAATGGCGCGAGCACGTACACCAACGGGCAGCAGCAACAACAAGGAGGGAATGCCGCAACCGTGGGCAACGGGGTGACTCCCACAACTCCTGCTGCGACCCCCGGTGCTGGACAGGGTGTGAGTGGGATTGTACCAACCTTGCAGTGAGTATAGCCTCTGTGCCTCTTTGAGTTCAATGAGGCTTAATGGCGTTCTTCTAAAGAAACATCGTCGCAACGGTCAACCTTGACTGCCGTCTGGACCTCAAGACGATTGCGCTACATGCTAGAAACGCTGAATACAATCCCAAGGTACTGCTGACTACAATGCTATAGCTTCAACATCGTGTGCTAAACAATACTAGCGTTTCGCGGCCGTCATCATGCGTATTCGCGAACCAAAGACTACAGCACTGATATTTGCCTCAGGCAAGATGGTTGTTACTGGTGCCAAGTCGGAGGATGATTCAAAGCTTGCCTCGCGCAAATACGCTCGTATCATCCAGAAGCTTGGATTCAATGCAAAGTTCACGGACTTTAAGATCCAGAACATCGTTGGGTCTTGCGATATCAAGTTCCCAATCCGCCTCGAAGGTCTTGCTAGCCGTCATCACCACTTTAGCTCCTACGAGCCGGAGTTGTTCCCTGGTCTGATATACCGCATGATCAAGCCTAAGATTGTGCTCTTAATTTTCGTGAGCGGCAAGATTGTCTTGACCGGTGCCAAGGTCCGAGAAGAGATCTATCAAGCATTCGAGATGATCTACCCTGTGCTTTCCGGTACGTGTCTGTAGCTATGCGCTGGTGCTTTGTACTAATTGTCACAGATTTCCGCAAAGTCTGAACCATCCTTCGCCAAGGATTTCTTCAATAGAGTCGATCCCGATTTGCTGTACTACCACCCTACATTCCGCCTGTATTATTACACCTACCTATCTCACGTCGTTATGACCACCTTCGAGACCCGACAAGCAAGCAAACATGGCATAAAATTGACACCATTGTCGCGCGAGAAAGCACGCTTTGGCTGCCCCTTGCTCTGCACCATTCAACATCTTAAGGATACTTGCATCAGTAAGGAGTTTTTTATTTTCAGTCTTTCAACCAGCATGGCGTTTGGCAAACATACAATATTAGAGAGTGCACACTGCCACAGATATCAGGCGGGTTTCTTGCGCTGGTCGATGGATGCCGCACTGGTATCGTTATGGTATTTTCGACGGCAGCAATGGTTGCTGGTGTCGCTAGTGATGATGCTACTGTGGATGAGACAGATTGAACTGAGGCTGGAAGAAAGTGTGCGATAGGTCTGCAAGGTGGAGATGGACGATTTAATAGCATGCATTGGTAGGCTTCCTGCGGTGGTCGGGCTCAATGCCTCGAAGTTCTAGGTCACCGATGCCTCCATTGGTTGTGCTCGCACAAGATATGGTAGCATAGAATTCAATCCTTTCTACCAACAGCTGTGCAACCTCCAAGGCCTGATATGGCATCACAAAGCCTGCATCCTCCACTTATCGCAACAACATCCATATCCTGTGTCTGCATGCTCCACATCACTCTGCCTTCCCCGTTCTCCCCAGCCATGCTCTTCCCGAACCCATCCTCTCCCCCGGGATCATAACCCCACCACCCTGCCTTGCTTTCCTTCAAGTGACTAAGCTCGAACATCTTGTATTCCCCCTTCGTCGCCTTTCGATCAGTCTCATCTCACACTTCTGTCTTACAAGGAATGTCTACCCTATCCTCCCCTTTCCCGCGACCACCCGCTTCAATCCTCATCGTCGGCGCTGGCGTCTTCGGTCGTACGTTCCCCCAACTTCACCTACCGTCTTTCTGATGTCCACCAAACCGTATTTTCCACCCCAAATTCTTCTGCCCCTTCTAATGAAGTATGAACAAAACAGTAACACCCCTATAGTTTCAACAACCCTCACCCTCCTCGACTCGCCGAAGTATGCTCAGACCAAAATCACGCTCCTCGACCCGGCCCTCCCTTCGGCAGGCCAAGAAAACATCTATCCACCACCATACGCCGCATCAACAGATAGCAGCAGGATCATAAGACCCGATTACGCTTCCCCCGCCTATTCCGCACTAGCGGCCGAAGCCCAAGAAATCTGGCGTCGAGACTATACAGCAAATGGCATATATCATGAAACGGGCCTCGCTGTCGTCGCGGATGGTATCAATGAAGATGGAGCGGGTTATGTGAGGAAGTCGAGGGAGAACGTATCCACTAGCTCTGAAACTACTAGAGGAGCGAGGATCAAAGGATTGGATAGTAGAGAGGAAATTACTAGAATTTTAAAGGGGGCAGGTGGAGGGAGTGGGGAGAGCGGGTACGTAAATTGGGGCAGTGGTTGGGCTGATGCAGCGAGTGCCATGAGGGTTGTTATGGATAAATTCCTGGCTTATGGGAAGAGGGTGGATATGGTGAGAGGGAAAGCGGAAAGGTTGATTTTCGAAGAAAACACGGGGGAGAAGAGGAAGGTTGTAGGCGTAGGACTAGAAGGAGGCAGGGAGGTGAGCGCGAAGGTAACGATCCTAGCCGCAGGAGCCTGGAGTGGCAGCCTGGTGGATCTGAGAGGCATTGCAGAAGCCCGAGGCCAAGTCGTCGCCTACGTCCGCCTTTCAACTTCGGAGCGCCGCCGTCTTGCGAACATGCCAATCCTTCTCAACCTCGGGACGGGCATGTTCGTCATCCCCCCTCCGCTCTCCCTTCCAGCCTCCGATGAGCAAGGCGGTATCCTCAAAGTCGCTCGCCACGGCTTCGGTTACCGCAATCCTGTTTGCGCGCGCGCGCTGGGAGGAGTACAAGTCTCCCTCCCGTCCCCGAATTCTAGCGTTCTCCCCACCGAAGGCAGGCAGGCTTGCCGCACTTTCCTCTCTCAAGTCCTCCCCTGGCTCTCCACCCGCCCGTTCTGCGAGGAAAGGATATGCTGGTACACGGACACGCCTACGGGCGACTTTCTGATCGATTGGCACCCCGGCTTTGCGGGACTATTTCTCGCGACGGGAGGGAGTGGGCATGGGTTTAAATTCTTGCCTGTGCTGGGAGAGTGTGTGATTGCTATACTGGAAGGGGATGAAGCACGGACTGGGCAGATGGGGGAGTTGGGAAAGTTGTGGGGGTGGAGGGAGAGGCTAGGGATTGGAAAGGTAGAGACGCAGGATGGGTCTAGGAGTGGGAGGAGGGGGATGGTGCTGGCAGAGGAGATGGCGAGGGGAGCGAGTAGGCTTTGAGTGGGGAGGCAAGACACAATCGGCCAGAAATAATGAGAGGCGCGTTTTCGAGGCACAGGAGCAGTGTACACGAAGCTGCAGCGTCGCCAACTGCACCCCTCCACGCATATACTTCAAGCACCGCAAAAAGCAACCACGCAACCCCACCACCCAAGTCCAGGGCTTCAGAATGAACCAAAAGATGCCGCTAGCAGCCAAAAAAGCCAGAGAACGAGCTTCAGAAAAACCGACGCGATAAGTGCAAGTCTCATACTCCGCTTTCACCCCATCGCCATCGCCATCGCCATCGCCATCGCCATCGCCATCGCCATCGCCATCGCCGACGAATCGGCACACGACAAACGTAGCAAAACCCAAGAAGCCTGCGAGCGGAACAGATCGTACGATCTTTGTCTTAGGGACACACGAACAGCGGCACCTTCAAAGAGAGACGCAAGTGCTTTGAGAGTTGACGCAGGCCAGCTACATTGCATAAAACACAAACAAGAAGGAACCCATAAGCATCCTTCAACCCCCCCCCTCGCGTTAACCCCTTGTCATATCACATAACTCACCCTCCCCTCCACACAGCCCAGCCCAGCCCCGCCTGATAAAAGCCACCGTGCGAGAAAAAAAATCCACTGCAGATGAAGATTTCCAATAACCCACCCACCTCACCAATTTCCATCTCCATCTCCATCTCCACTTCTTCTTTCATCTCCGGGGTTTCGAGATTTCGAGAACGTTGCTTGGGGTGGGGGATTGGGGATGTGAGAATAGGGGAGGGAGGGATAGATCATCTTCTTGGGGAGGATATATGAAAATCTTGGGCTGGATACGCGTGCTCGCCATTCCAGGCGTTCCGTTTTCGGGCTTTGGATTTGGAAGTTGGGGGTGGGGCTTTGCGATGGGAATTTGGATTCGGGGAGTTTTTGGGATGGGGTTGTGTGGGTTTGGGTGAGGGGGGTGTTGGGAGGGTTTTGGGGGGGGGGAAGTTGGGGGTGGAGGGAAGAGGAAATCTTCGAGGTTGATTGAGTGTGAGTTGGGTTCATGGAGTGGCGTTATGGGGCTCCTTCCTTCTCCGCTCCCTCCGGATTCTTCCTGCTCCTCTCTTGCTTTTCCTTCTCCCCCCTCCCCGGCGCCCTCAGCTCCCACACCCACAACGTGCCCGCATGCCTCCTTCTCTTCCCCACAACCACCAACCCGCTCTCCCCCACCACCCTCTCCAGATCCCGATTCCACCAACACCCATGCCTCTCCGCATGCCGTCCCGCCGTCCGATCCAACACCCAATTCACCCAACTGTAGTAGCCCCGCCCATGCTCCAAGAGCAGAACCCTGCCCTCGTCTTTGTCCAGCAGGGTTCCTAAATGGCGCAGGAGAGCGGCGGGTTGCGGGGTCGAGCAGAGGCCAAAGGTCTGCAGGATCGTCGTATAGCCCTTCCCCGGCGGCGGGTGCGGGAGGGCGAGGAGCGCGGATTGCGTGTGGAAGCTCACAGCCGCGTAATCCGGATGCAGCAGTTTCCATTTCTGGCGACAGAGCTCCATCATCTCCGGGCTCAGATCCACGAGCGTAACGCTCGCGCATTTCTTCAAGTCGTAAAACTTGCTGTTCCGCCCCGTCCCCGCGCTCACCTCCAGCACATGCCCTCTTGCCTTTTTCGTCATCTTTCCCCGCTCCCGCAGGATCCCCGTGCTGCTTTCGCTGAAGCCGACATCGCAGTCGAAGCTCTGCGCGGTGGTGCTGTAGACGGGGGAGACGTCGGTGTCTTGAGGCAGGGGGGACGGCTCGGCGGAAAGGGTTTGGTAGAGGTAGAAGGTGTAGGCTGAGAAGAGGTAGACGGCGCTGGCGCCGACGACGTAGGGGAGGGCGCGGCGGCGTCGTGTGGAAAGGAGGGGAGGTGGTGGTGGGAGCTTGGTGGGGTGGGGTCTGTGGGGTGTTAGGGGGTGGGTTGGGGGAGGGGAGGGGGAGATACTTGTATGGGAGAGCGCGTGTGGCAGCTGCTGCGGCGCGGGACTTGCTCATGTAGAGTTTACGTCTATTGTGGTGGTTATGACATTTTTGTATATCACAGTAGTCTTCAGAATATAGAGAGTAGATTGGCGTGAAGACAGCATAAGGGTCTGACTCATTAGGATTGATTTAGCCGAGAGAAGATCATGATGCAGGCACCACCTTTCCAATCCATTCGGACCATTCTCACAAGCCAAAGAGCCCCTTCAGATCTTCTTCGCTGAATCTATCGTACTTCTGAAGCACAAGTATGAGACTAGCCCAGGTATCGTATCTAGAACTAAAATACATGAACAGGATAACCAGGCATCCGCTAAAAGCATCGTTCCATGAGATCGTAAAGTTCAGTCAGATCATTCATCCTTGAATGAAATAATTTTGAAAACCCTCCAGAAGGGCGAATGTTGTGCAAAGCAGATGCCCACCGGCTAATGTAGTACAAACAGACACCCCATATCAATGCATTGGTCATGTTGTATTTCAGCTGGCTCATCCGTTAAGAAGCGAAGTTATCTGCATTGAGTTTTGTTTCTCTTGTCCCGGAAACTCCGCTGGTTTATCCTGCGGTGGACGCTCTTCGCACAACTTCTGCCATTCGTCCATGAAATCCTGAGCAAGCCCTGGATCTAGGTTCGGGAGCAGTTGATTTATCGGCTGTTGATATGTAGGTCTCGTGCATGCGTTCAGCAGCTCGTCAGGCCCATACTTTGAAGAAGGCCTACACAGCCGTTCAAGTTCGTCGGGTATTGATACGTTGTAGTTATCAAGGGCTACACGGAACATCCTCTGAAGAGGTCCTGCAAGTGGGTAGCCGACCTTGGCCACTTCAAGACTCTCCAAACAGAAGCGCACAATTTCGATGTTGGATGGACCTTGACTGTCGGATCCGTTGTCGTATCCCACCAATGCGTCACAAACATGAACAATGCAGAAGAGCAGTATTGGGGATTGGTAACGGAAGGTGTATGCGTTTCGATATTGTGTCAATAGAGCTAGGCTAACCCTTGCATGCTTGACGACGAGTCCTTGCAAATAGTCATGGGACGCTTTGTAGTATTGGTCAAGATGTAGAAGAGGTTGGAAAAGCTGGAGGAGTGCCACATGATATTGAATGCTTGATTGGTCAGCTCGGACGTTGAGTATCAACTCTTTGAAACCTACTGTAAGAATAGTGCATGAGGCAGTGCTTCACCGTCTCCGTCTACACCTGCTAAGGGGGCCGGTAGACGCTCTTTCCACTCCAAGAATCGCTCGTATATCAGCAGCATATGATGAGCCGAGACTCTACCTTGACTGCCACAGAACACAAGGATAGTCTCATGAATGATTCGGTATAATCTTGCATGTTCGTTTGCTGTAGATATCAAATAGCTCGGGCGCCGCGATTCCGAAGTATCGCCTGGCTCTTTGTAGAAACGCCAAGGACCGTCGTCCTTTTCGGTATCGATGTCTTTAAAAACAGTTGCGTGCGTCGAGATAGGCGCAGTCGGTTTTTGGAAAATCAGCCCGGACCATGCACTACCAACTGTCAGCTTAGACATTGACATCGAAGGACATCTGCAGCATACGTGTGGAGAGTCAAAAGACCCCACGTCGCAACCTCGGATGACTCTGAAGATTGCTCGGGTTTTTTTTTGGCCACCACTGACTCGGTCGCTAGTCGGAGGTATGAGGATGCCACTAGACCATGCCCGGAGCCTAGCTCAACAAGGAACATTATAGCATAGGTCTGTATCACTGTCATCTTGGTGTATTCCGATACAACCAGCAGCGCCTTGGCTTCGTCCAGAAATTGTCTACCAAGAGACTCCATGCCTGTCTGTGAGTCGGGCTCGTCCTCCCAAATGCCATGAAGTAGATGACAAGACATGGCACATATAGCATTGACCAGCGTCGACGAACAATATGTGTCCGAACATTCTTGGAAGCTCTCCATGAAATGAGTCTCGTCAAAAAGCATGTGGGCGGGGTGAATCCAAGTGAGGTATAACGCCACCAAATGTTCGATCAATAATGCGTCGTTGGTCACATTGGTCCAGTAGCGAGGATCTTGGTTATCGACCAAGTCTCTGTGATATCGTTCGATAGCTCTGCTCAGTTTCAACTCTGATCCTGACGACAACGCCTGAGTGTTTGGGGTCAATGGCCGGCCAAGCCATTCTGCGATGGCTTGATGGGTCTCGCCACGTTTCAATCGACGAATTATCTCGGGGCCCTGCGAGTCGCGTTTGAGGCTCGTTATGATCGCCTCGATCCATTCGTTCTTTACTCCAAGTGTGTCATTTTCCTCCTCCAAGTATTCGTTCTTTCTCTGAAGGCGTTGGATTTCGCGGATCATCTGCTCCTTGGCTGTTTTGGCGTGCACGTCGTAATGGCATTCATCTTGGACATGCCGTTGGGTACATCGCTTACAGGCAGGCTTGAACCCATCGCACTACCAGCAATACAGTTAAGCATCCCTGACGTATGGAAGTATGGCTGGAGACCATGTACCTTCGCCCTCGCCCTTTTGCAGTTTGTGCAAGCATTCGGCGTTACTGAATCAGGGACCTTGCGCTTCCTGCCGGTAATGCTGCCTCCACTGCCCGACAGCCCTGTATGCTGCTTGGAAGCGGATGATGTTGCGGATTCGGAGCCAGTGTTTCCTGTAGACGTATTGCCGGTGGATGAGTCGGGCTGATCAACATCCATGGTTCAATTCTGGAGCGATAGCGGTGAGGTTTGACCGCTGCTCGATGATGTCAGCGAGGTGCAAGCCTTCCAAGTCGGAGCCTCTGTACGGCCGCAGAGTGAAGCATAGAAGGATGGATTCGTGATAGTGCAACGGGGGTCTTGTGGTTTGGTTTCTTTGGCAAAAAGTTTGGAAAACGCGGTTGCGACAGTTTGCTAGCTAGTTTACTTGGAGGGGATGTCATCCGCTTGAAGTTGTGTGGACTGTAAGATAATTATTATTGTTGCAAGTGTCTTTGATTCGTTTGGCCACCACCCACCCAATTGGCGAAGTGTAGGGCTAACGGTGCCCAGTCCGAAGCCACGGAGCCAAATTGATTGGTCGTCTTAGGGAACTCTACCACTCACGCCAGTCTACTTACCTCACCGTCGTAGCATGCCCTGAGTACCATAGTGTACGGAGACACGACAGAGCCGAGGTAGCATCTAAGCTCTGTCGGTTTCCACTGCTCCGAGTGGGTCACGGATAAGAATAGAGAAAGAGAAGAGCAATTCGTATTGCGTCACAATGGCATTCTACAAAATCCCATGTTGGTCCTGCGAATCGGCACTTCGGCTCCGGAAGCTGACAACGTCAGAAACAAGGATCTAATATGTTTTACGAAGCACTACGTACCTATGTACTGCCCTGACTGACTAAGCTATCATCTTTCGACCAGCCGGGCTTCTTTCAACCAAGTGCTATCAAACAAACAAGCTCACAAGTCTTAACAGTTAATTGGAACAATTCTCAAACATTTTGGAATTGAATGTTGGATTTTGGAATTTATTAAACGTATGAATGCTTAATAAGAAAATTCCAATTATATACTTCCCCTTTTGTGATAAAGCTACTATTAATATACTTTACATATGTATACAAGACACGTGAATTACTCTCTACTTGATAAAGGTTTAAATCAAACAATAAACAGAGTGTGTGGTTGTGTTGCTGTTGACAGTTGACACAGGCTGATCTTTGGACTTGGACCCTCGGGAGAGATGTATTCTATACTCTACGGCCAGATGTTAATCCGAAACTGCGAAGCTCATTTCAACTAGGCCAACTTTCTTTCACGGAGCGGTATTCTCGAAATCTAGAGTTCTAGATGCCTCTTTTAAGATACTCTACGCTAACAACACTATTGTTGCTGTGAGCCTGTGAGTTAAAGGGCAAGGAACTACCGGCCAAGACATTAGTGTTATTTGCTCATTCACTTGGAATAAATACCACCAGGGCCGGAACGAATGGAACAATCCGCTCAGATGGATCAAGTAACCAGACTTACCTTGCCTTAGTGCCGCACAATGCTTCCAAGGGTACAAAGTGCTCAATCCGTCTTGCATCATCTATCCCAGACCCTGTGCCTTGTCGTGCCTGTCTCATGTGTGGTTGTTTATGCGAGTGGGAGGGATACTCTGTGCTTTAGCAGAGCCTAAAGATGCGAGCCATGATTTCGAGCCACACCAGCTGAGGTAACGTAACCAAAGAAACGATGGAAAGCGTATATAGCATATCGCAAAGGACTTGCGCCGACTGTTGTTTCTTTCCTTTCTGTTGCTGTCGGTGCTCTTACATCAAGGCTTCCTACCACAACAAAGCGCATGACTATTACTGAATACTAGGATAAGCTGCCTTTGGAATCATGACACCCAAACGTACTGTTAGAGCCCCGCACAATTACCGTTCAATGTTGGCTTAAACGATATCTAGATATGCCAGAGGCACCCCGATCCAAGGCCAAGCAGCCACCAGACGAACTTTCTCCCCAATATTCTCCCAGTCTTGGCGACATTCGAAGGAGAGTAGTAAAAGCTTGCCAGAGGTGCAGGCTGAAAAAGTGCAAAGTGAGTCGGCCACTGAATGGCTCTAGCCGACGTGGGCTGAAAGTCTCAGTGCGACGGTCTGAGTCCCTGCACACGATGTAAAGCAGATGACGAAATCTGCTACTACGGAAAACAGAGGCAATCGGATAAGAGAACCTTCGAGACGGGGTAAGAATACTGCCGGATAGCACCGTCTGATCAATAATAACGTCAGTACCTAGCTTTGTTCAAGGCTTAGAGCAACAAAACTCGCAACTCAGACTGGGCATTACAGAAATGTATAGAATTATGCAAAGGGGCCACTGTATGGAGCCTCCGGTGGAAACCAATGACGCCGGTCAGCCTCTCATACACAAACTTCTCGAGAGACTCGGAGTGCTGGATCCAGAGGATACTTCCAGTGGCATGGTTTTCGAAACACCTTGGCGTAACCCCTATCAATCAGCTGTCAATTCCGCATTCAGATCATTGCCAGAGTCGCCCCCAATCACCCCATCAATTCAGGGCACCTCATTTACTGGCTTTGGCCAGTTTCCAGATGTCAGATTCAAATCCGAACAACATCTTCAGATTACGCACGTTCCAGCAGAACCGCCAATAATGAGCGACGTGGTTCAATTCGGTCAGACAGGTCAAACGCCCTCGGGATTGATGCTATCTATGCCATCACCATCCTCCTCGCGTAGTGCTCTGTGTGGAGGGGATAGTACACACTTTAACCTTCCATTCAATCCTATGCAATGGCCGGGTCATATTCCGCAAGAGGAATTCTACGACTTTCCTGGAGGATCGGAACTTTCTTGACCGCGGACATACAAGACGAAAGAGACGGCGTTTAGGAAAGGCGATCTCAGGTGTGCACGTGGATAACGATAGTAAGACGTCCATTTTGGGCCAACCATTTATGCCATCGTTCCACCGAGTCATCAGTTGCCGACTCATTGACAATCCGGTTTTTCCATTTGATCTACTCGACGGCTTCGTCATTTTGAGATGCCGCAGATCGAAAATATGCTGGGGAGACTTGCGAAGCAGGTGCGCGCAGCAACTAAACAGATTTGCGGAGCTGCCAAGGAGAACCGTCAGGCCATCTCGAAGCTCAACCAGAGATTAAAGTCATATAGGCCAGTGGTATCATTGTCGTGTGAAATAGCCTAGCGTGAAGATTGGTGTACAGACGGGGGAGGAAACACTGCATACCGATATTCATCAATGAGAAACGGGCCAGACATGAGCTAGGATTAGACAAGGCGTACTTCCAACCATGGGCAAATGCGTCGCATGTGACTGGTCTCTAATGGCCCACAGAGAGTGATTTAGAGTTATTTTTGTTCGCCATTCCTGGAACGCTTGATTACAGAAGAGGCTCAATCTATACATTGGAAATTAATTTGATCCTACCCCATAGTATGACCAACCTTCATGCTCGCACAAGGAATTTCATGTGTACGCAGACTGAACACCATGCAGCGATGCTTGGGGAGAATGCCAGCTATCGGGTAAACGGACGGTGAGTGGTAGCTATGCTGAGCACCAGGAGACCTCAGCACGCTTACTTAGGTAGGCTTAGTGAAACTACTGAGCACGTGCCGAGATAAATTGGCCATAGCAACGTATCTTCGCGAACAAACTCAGTAACGATCCTCAACTCTCCCGAGTACTCTGAACGAGCGACTTTGATCGTACGAAATAGCGGACCTTTTTGTCGTCTGGCACCACGATAGAGCATCACCGCCTAGAAGCTATTGTCCAATCCGCCTAAGAGTGTCGCTGCGATGATATGATATGGCTCACAAAAGCGACATTCAATCCCAAACCACCTGCAACCTTCACAAGGGTGCTAGAGCATCTTCCTGCCCGAGCTGCTTGAGCCCTACAATCAGTCCAGAAGTAGCTGGCATAGGTACAGCGTTGTTGTCCAACATTGCCACTAATGAAACTTCAGTCTGTTGGGACGTCGTCAAAAGATCTGGCTCAGATTCGACCAACTGCATTGTGCATCGTGCAGATCCCGCCTTTCACCAGTCGCAAACTTTCTATCCCAACGGTTGATGCCGGTATACAAATAAGAGTCTCCATATGACCTTTAATGATAAATACGAAACGAAAACAAAGAGTTGTGATCTCTGTGCGCTTTTATTGTTATATGTTGCCCAGCGAATCGAGACAACCATAGAATGATTTCCAAGTGATGGGAAAAAGAAACAGCCATATCGCAACGACCACCTTTTTCCTAGGGGCAAGCTGAGAAGCCCGTTCCGTAAAGGACCATCGTCCAACATCGCACATCCCACAGCGCCGCTTCAATCATGGCCGACCTAGATCTTACTCTGTCTTGGTTGGATATGTCCCAATACTTTGAGCGTTTTGTCCGAGCTGGCTTCGATTCATGGGTAACTATAATGGACATTACCGAGCAAGATTTGGAAAGTCTCAACGTAGAATTGGGCCATCGAAGAAAGTTACAAAGGGAAATAGCTAATTCACGGCGACTGTCTCGAGACCCTGCATTCGTAACGCCACTGTATGACGTTCCATCTGATCAGAAGAAGTCAGAGTCTTTGAGCGGATCAGTGTCCATCGACGATGATACTCCTGGTGCAGTATCTACGAAACGGAGGTACAGGCATCATCCAAAGTCAGACAAGAATGTACCGGAGCGCCCATACTCCGCATACGTCCTATTCTCTAACAAGATGCGTGAAGAGCTCAAAGACCAATTTTTATCATTCACCGAAATCTCGCGAAGAGTAGGAGAGAGGTGGCAGCTAATGCCGCCTGAGGAAAAGGAACTCTGGAAACAGCGAGCTGCAGTGCCCTGGGAGAAGTATAAATCAGACCTAGCCGAATACCAGAGAACGGACTCTTATAAGGAATATAATGAGTATCTTACCGAGTTCAAAGCCTCTCAAACACCAAAGAAAAAGACTGATGCACAACGGCAGCTTTCGTCAAGCCAACCCTCCGGTGTCTTCCAGGGCTTTTCGCATAAGAAATCAGGCTCTTCGTCTAGGCAATCATCCATACATAAACCGATGCAGGCTCTCTCTACGGTCAGTTCAATGGCCCCTCCTTCGTCTCCACTTAAAGACCGCAAAAGAGAAGAATCAACGTTGCAGATCGACCGGGTGAGAAAGGAGATTGATCCTAACAGCTCCGGCCCAGACCATCTGCGCGTTGCTCAAGCCTGTGAGCCCTGTAGGCAAAGAAAGACGAAATGTTATGGAGAAAAACCGGCTTGTAGGCACTGCCAGGAACTGAGAGTGGAATGTTATTATGGGGAAGTGAAGAGAGATAAAGACCGAAAGTAGGATCATCTTAGTCAAGTCTTACCGAACGAAGTGCTGACGAGTTTCCAGGCTGTTGCTGGATCTTTGGAGGAAAGCGAACGCGTACGAAGAGTTGCTTCTTCGGCTTGTGCATCAAGTTGATAGCGTCGATCAGTTGACAATTCAACAGTGCCTGCTTATGGTATACTTCTTGGGTGTGCTTAAGATTCCGAAGCTTATCGGTGCAGACGCCGCGGCTGGACGACTTTAAGAGCTCAGTGCTAGCCACTCCTCGAAGCGCTAGCGTTAGCAACCGCAGTAGTGAGTTCGGTGGTGCCAAATCGAGAGCATCGGGTGTCGGATCCATGGGATCTACAGACCACGCGAATGAAGAGGACTTCACCCAGGCGGAGAGCGAGAGAAAATCGAAGGCTTTTGTAGGCCAGGCTTCAGAGATTAGATGGATGCAACGATTAGAAAGAGAACTAGCCAAAGAGCCTGCTCGAGACTGTGATCGAGAGGATCCGCCACATCCCGGTGTGTCTGCTTCGTCAAAAGGTAAAGAACGACTCAGCAGAAGCACTGATAACCAAAACCCAAACCCATATCCTGATGATATGGATACTTCAATCATCGGTGACCAGATAGATCCGTTCGAAATGCCTATAAGGTCTACCGCGGATCGTCTGGTTGATTCGTATTTCAAGACAGTCCATCCGTCGTTCCCTGTCGTTGACAAGGCATCTTTCATAGAACAATATGGGCAATACTTCGCCGTTCGAGACTCGGAAAATTTCCGAGACAAAAACTTCATTGCGACTCTGCAACTTGTGCTTGCCATCGGAGCCGTTCACGCCCACCTAGTTGGAGCAGAATGGGCTGGAGACGAAAGAGATCATCTGCTGTATTTTGCAAAAGCACGGATGCTGGGCATTGACACGGGCATCTTGAATGACATGGCATACCTAAGTCAGGTGCAATTATTCGGTTTAGCCGGCATGTACCTGATAGTCACTGATCAAATTAATCGGTGGGTTTGTTCTCAGGCTTGTCTATCCCAGCTAATTAATTGGGTAGAGCCTGGAACACCATGGGTGTCGCGATACGATGCGCGCAGTCTTTAGGAATGCACCTCATTAATACTACGCCTACCTTGACACAACACCAAAAGGACCACCGTGCAATGGTTTGGTTCTCTGTACTGGCACTGGAACGGAACATTACAGTCATAACAGGTCGTCCGTCCATGATTCGCGATCGAGATTGTAGCATAACTATGCCGCAGCTAGTAGCAGGGGAGGATTCTTCGCAGAAGGCTGTTTATCCTCCCTCGGCGACATCGGTGTCTTCTTTTGATTTCGGAATTCGAGCATCTGCGTCTCTCTCATCCCCACCTTTACAAGGAGCGTTCGGCACCGGACAATCTCAATTACCACAAGCCAACAACACGGGCGCTTACTTCTTCCACTATGTCCAGCTAACGGCTTTAGCCCAAGATGCCGTAGCTCAAATCTACTGCCCGGAGATTCGCCATGTCAAATGGTCCGAAATCCAACGCCGAATCGACGAGCTCGATGGTAAACTCGTTCAATGGAACGCCGCCCTGCCCAAACCATTCAACATCGAATACCCTTACACGAACCTTGAATCAGAATCTTACCGCATCGCCCTAGCAATCATCTCGCATAGCACCCGTACCATCATCAACCGTCCCTGCCTTTGCCGCCTCGACCGCCGTATCCCAGACCAATCCCTCCACTCCAACCACCTTAATCACGTTGCTGCAAACAAATGCGTCTCCTCCGCCCGCGCCGTCCTCCAACTCATATCGGACAAACCCCACAACGCAGTTCTCTACCAAGGTACGCTATGGTGGATGATCGTCCACCATCTCAAACGCGCCGCCACCGTCGTACTTCTCGAAATCGCCCTTAGGGCGGAACACATGCCAGCCGAGGCCGAGAATATCCTGGCGGACGCAAAGAAAGCAGTCAATTGGCTCCGTGGCGTGGCTGTCTCCGACACTGCCGCCCGCCGTTCCTGGGCAACGCTTAGTCGCCTGCTCCACCTTGCTGCACAAAGAGTCGGTGGCGACGCATCCGAGGTTGTCGCGGCGCCCTTTTCTCAACTCGGCGAAACTCAAGCCACTGGTATGACGGTGCAACAGCAGCCTTCCGCGACTTCCGATCAATTCGATCCAAACGTTTGGCAGCCAATGGATAACTATTACGCCAGCCACTTTCCCGGAGAACAAGGATCGTCGGAATACGACCAGTATGGGTTTCACCCACCCGGCGGCGACGCGCACAGCTTGTTTCCGCCTTCGGGTGAGCAAGGGCACGAAGACGAAGATCAGAATATGTGGTTTGGTAGGCCCGATCCATCGCTGGGGGATTGGTATGGTCAGTTTGGGGGATCTTGAGGCAGGAATTCTTAGTAAGAGAATCTTTCTGTTCCTTTTTCATTTCCTCCTTTTTTTCCCTTCCCTTGTTCATATTGGTACTTTCGGTGACGCGCGAAGCGCCTGCTCTTCTTCCCTTCTACCAACATACAATCATGTGGCTTCGCGGCTTTGGTGTTGCTTGAATGGTTGAGCGCGCAGTTAAGGTAGTACACGTATACCCCACGGTGAATGTCCGTACAGCTTGAAGGACTCGAAGAGACTGAAGGCCTCAGAGGGCTTAGAGAGGTTAAGGTTGCCTAAAATGCTCAGAATGCCTTCAAATAGCTGTTTTCTTTCTTTCGCTGTATTAACCGCGGCAATCAGCCAAACCTGACCAGTCAACTCAACTCAAAGCACCAAATACACCAGCTGTTTCCCGCGCTGATGCGGCATATGAATTGATGATCTTTTTTGACCTTCCGACTCTGCAGTGCTTTCACATCAAGCGCCAAGTCGAGAAGGAAGATTTATCTTCAACATGGTGAGTGTGTGTTTAGCTTTTCATTGCTTTTGGCCTTTTCTGTATTAGATTACAGAAGCGGTTGTTCAAAATCGGATACTATAGTTATTTGTTTATTTCGGGGTTAGAAACATTCACTGATAACAATAACAGTCAAAAGGGTTGTTTTTTTTCTTCTTCTCAACATTCGCATTACGAAGACTCTCAACCCCCCTTTTTCCTCTTTCCTCTTTCCACCCCCCCCCCCCCCCCCCAATTCCCAACCTCACACCCCCGACTGCTCAACCCCAACCACAAACTCCAAACATTTACTCTACATATCTCATATCCCATATCCCATATCCCATATCCCACACACACCCCACCCGCACCATGCACCCCATGTTCGATTATTCCCCTTTCCAACCCTTCACATGCACATCTCCAATCTCTTCGCCGTTATCAATACTCGCAAACCAATACAAAACCCCAACAACCGCACCCCACCGCTCTCAAACCATCAACTCCCAAATCCACTCTTTCTCCCTTTCCTGGCTCCCATGCAAATAGAAACAGCTTTCGTTTTCACGTCTGAGCGAGTTGGGTGGAGGTGGTTGAAGAGAGTAAGGGGGGGGTTTGTGGTTATGTCGAGGGGATGGATGGGTGTGGTTGGGGGGAAGGTCGGTAAGAAAGAAAGAAAGAAAGAAAGAACCAAGACATAAACGCGTGTCTTCAACACGAGGACTCGAAACAACGGCACGCTCTAGGTTTAGCTCAAGAAGGGGTGATGAGATGGCCCCCCAAATCCGGCCTTTTCCGCTTTCGATTACCCTATTGACGCGGATGAGATGGACGAAGGAGAGGACGACTAACGTAGGAAAGCACGAACTAAGGTGGTTTAGACCAAGCAGCAAGGTAGGTTTTCTGTCTCTTATCTTCATATATAGCCATGAACCATGTTGATCTAATCTACTGTTTTTGGCTTGAGATGGATGCTCAAATGCGTTTTTTCTTTTCGGGGTGTTTTTGTGACGAGAAGCGTTTTGATGATGTGGTTGGGGACGTATTGTATTGAGGCGATGGGGATCGGTGGATCGGCTGGTTTGGGAGGGGTGGGGAGAAGAGAGGAGTTGGTGCAGGTTGTTATCATCGTCTCTAAGAGCAATCAATTGAACTAAATTTTGGGAAAAAGCTTTGGGATCATTTTCACTCTCGAATAAATGCATTTCGTTCACGACAGCGATTCCCCAAAGAACCCTGGTGCTCACATTTAAAGAGCCGAGCAGATGGAGTCGCGGATTACGGCGGCTGGGCACTACCTAATGTACATACAGTAGCTGATGAGCTTTTTAAAGGGGGGTGTTGGGAGGAGGTTAGGTAGACGGTTAGGTAGACGGTAGAGGAGGTGAGATGGGAAGATGGGTGGAGAGCTGGATGAATGGTAAAAGGAAGTCAATGGAGCCGGAGATATGTAATGGCTCACGTATCTCCGCTTCTTCGTCCAACGGCCTCGCACACCCGTACTCTCGTGTTCTGAGGTACCCTACCTAGTACCGTCGCTGTCAAGAAAGCCTGTGTGCATCGCCGTTAGGAGCGAAACACGGCTAAGGTGGTGGGTAGTTGTTGGGAATGGGAAGAGAATAGTTTCGGTATCATATGTTTTATTTTGCTTGTAGGGTTTGTGGGGTTGCAAGCTTTGAGCACAACCCCCCCTTTTTTACATTTGAGCCTCAAACCCCCCCCACCCCCTTAAACACTCCGTCTTACCTCAATCGGGGTACTGGTACGACATGCCAAACCAAGAGCTACGTACTCGTACTACAGTACTACGGTCTACGGACTAGGAAGCCGGCAATCTCGACAAGGTTTTGTTTTGGCGCAAATTGATGTGATTGGTCGGCAAGGGATATGTTGTCCGTGTTCCGGGGGATCTCGTTTTGGTTAGACTGGGTGTGACGGGGGGGAAAAGTGAATGCCATCATGGATGGGATTTGTGAATATGTAAGGTAATGTGTGATGAGACGTATTTGGGAAGGAAGGCAGTCTCGATCCATTAGTAGTGCGGGTTCGAAGTATGAGAGTGTTGTTACTAACCACAGTATTCCGTAGTACTCGTACTGCCTGGTTGTGTTCCATCATCTGTGGTGGGTGAGATGCGTTTGAAGATCTGGACGAGGGACGGACTTGAACCTCCGTATATTCCGTATGGTCAACGATGAAGGGGAGAACCGTGACGGCATCACTTTCTCACATCCCAAACGGGGCGTCGCGAGATCTCGTGTTGTTTCGGTTTAGGGCCAGAGGCATCCCTGCTAGGCTGTTGGTCGGCTGGTGGCAGTGATGGTTTGGTAGGCGCTTGTCCCGAAGTGGGATGGAGGGGTCGAGGCTAGGGGAGCCACTGTTCATTCCCTAATCCCTGGGACGAAGCGCTTCAAGCCTTCACTTCAAGCCTTCAAGCGTTGCCGTGGCTCTCCTTTCTGCCGTTTGGAAAGTGAATCGTTGAAACGTTGCTTCTCCTTTTCTGAGATACCTCAGGTACTTATCCTTGGTGTTTCGTAGCTGAACATCATTCGTGCCGGCATCTCTCTCCCTCCCTTTTCCAGGTCAACAGGAGTACCTACTCACTCACTGATCTCTTTTCCTGACATCTGACCTCTTCTTCTTCTCCTTTGGCCACTGCTGCCTTTTCCCAAATCCGGTGTAACAGACTGCTTACTGACTGCTTACTGTCAAGCACACCAGTCACGACAAAGACTAGAATACCGTCAAAGCACTCAGCCCAATCACCGGTGCCGAACCGGGATCTCGCCCCCCCTTGGCAAGTTGGAAAGCTTCTGCAGCCTGCATTCCAACGCACCTACTCCTTACCGTCAAATCGTCCAATAGCCGGCCGAGCACCCTTTTACCTCGCATTCTTCCCACTGAACCCTCCAAACAACAATCGTCTCCCATACATCACCGTCGCAACAGCCTGACCCGGCACCGTGTTTGCGACTACTAATCCACCAACTCAACATCACTCAGCAGTGGTAACCGTCATATCGTGATGCCGTACAATACTCGCCGGAAATCCTTGTCACTTCCATCTCTGGGCATTCAGTTGCCTAACGCCTCACGCGCTCACCGCCCTTCCATCAAAACTGCCGTCGCTACAGAGACGGAACAACCACCGACGAAAAAGGTCAAACGATCGCACCCATCACATACGACCACACCGACTTCACCGTCTCGACCACGGTCATCAACTGCATCTTCAGCTACCAAAGCCGTCTCCTTTGCCGAACGCCCAAGGAGCAGCGGCAGAAATGCGTACGAGCACACGCCACCACCTTCACCAGGCGCCCAAAACCACAACAAGATAGACACGGATGGAATCAACGATGATATCGTTACCGGTGTGATCGAGCAACTTGAAAAGACTGGTAACAGACCACACCTGATCAAGGAGCTGGCTACCGTTCTGTCGACCATTAGCGATGCTGTCGCAAGGTAAGCATCCTCCGGCCGATAGCTACATCTCGTGTCGTCTCAAAGAAAACACTGACATCTCTGCCGCAGCTCCGCAAACCCATCCGCCCTGTTGTCATCACGCTTAGCAGCCTACATTCGTCGGCCCGGCTGGACAGCCTTATCCCCGTGCCCACTGGGCAAAGAGCTTATTCCGATTCATCCGCGCAAGGTCTTCTACTTCCTGACCACGACGTCGCGACAAGAGATACCGGCCGATTCGTCCGACATCTTCACTTCACCCCTCCTCTCGACCTTGAGCTCTGGAAACAAGGGTGGAAAGCGAATCATATCTCCCAGCCTCAGTAATGCCAGCATCGACGAAGATGCCGAGAATGCCGAGGAGCGAAAACGTGAAGCGCTGAGTCCAAGTCCCGAGGTCGATCTCTCGGCTCCCGAACTCGATTCTATCGTCTCAGGTGCGGACGATGACTTCACCACGCCACCAACACCTGCAGGGTCGTCCTTCTCTGGCAGATCGAGTTTGGCAAGAGATGGGACCAGTGGTGCCTCGGAAGGACTGAGTCTGGTACATAATCATCGTGCAGCCAGTCCACCACTGGAAGGAGACGAAAAGGAATTCACTCAGACGGCCAGCAGCATGCGGATGCGAGGGATGAGCCTTGACGAACCAATACGACCGTCGACGGAAACGTTGGATTCTGCAGTAGATGCAATGCAAGTGGAGGAAAGCGAGGAAGAGAAAGCAAACAGGAATCGGGAGGCTGCAGCGGCTTTGTTTGGTGGACATCACCTGAGCACCCAAGAAGTCGGGCTCGGGATCATGAGCAGCCCGCTGGTGAAAAGTGAGCACTTGGTGGTTAAACAAGAGGTCAAAAAAGAAGACATGGATGTGGATATGGAGGCAGAAGAATCCATCTCGATACTCGGCGACCGAGGATTCGGTACAAGCTGGGATATCAGAGAACCAGAAAACATCGAGCTGGAGGAATTGGACGATTTGTTTGGAGGATTTTGAGCGTCGACATTTTCCCCTCATCCCTTACCCTTCACACTTGCAAACACCACGAGCACAATGTTACGTTATACCCATCTTCTCACTGTTGTCACATATAAGAAAGACAAAGGCCGGGTGCTTTTTGGGGGTGTATGATAGCTTTGAGAGATAGCAGCAGCTAGATGTGCACCACATGGCTTCGACATGTCTTACCTAACACATGGCTTGCACTGAGATGAGTGAGCCCAACCTGTCTGAGAATGTCTTGGGTTGGATGGTATGTCCCCCGTTCTGGTTGGTGATGCCTCAATCGGCCTTGGCTTTTGGCCTCGTTGGATCTGGAAGCTAGGTTCGGCAGGAGTACAGCATAGAGAGTCTCTACATCTGGCCAGACTAATTAGATCTGTTGGTAAATGTTCTTGCATAGAGGTGTTGACTACCTTGTCTATCGTATGTGAAAATAGGGCTTTGTCCAATTGGAGTGAATACGGTGAGCTGCAGCGTTGGACCGGCAAAAGCAAAAGCTCGGTGACCACCAACGCCCCGATTGCCAACACTTCAATCCTCGTCAACAACCAGGGCAATTCCACCACCAGCCACGCAGGACCAACGACTGCATCCATCGAGTGGATATCTCTTCTGTTGGCTCAATTCTGGAAAAGAAGGATCTTTCGACACCCTTTGTGCCACCACCTCCCCACGTCTCGCTCTCACCCGCAGTGCCCTCAACCGCGATCCTATCAAGGCCCACCCACCATGTCGGCCGAAGTGTCTTCAACCCGCCTTTACCTGGGCAATCTTCCCCGCGATGGTACGCAAATCTGAACTCCAAGCTCCTTTGTTCTCTGGTAGGATGCCTTGTGCCTGAGGTCATGGTGTCCGCGTGAAATCTCTGCTGCTGTTGGCTCTGCCGCTGGTTTGGTGGCACTTCTGGGCACGCGACTCTGGCTTCAAGGGACCTGAGAGGAATTCCATGTTGCCCATTTTTGGCCATCAAGGTCCATTCACCGGACACTGCTGACAATTAACCCGCGCTGCAGTGACCAAGGAAGACATCCAGAGCCATTTCAAGGATGGCACTGGTAACATTACCGAGGTCAAGCTCATGAACGGCTTTGGCTTTATCGAGTATGATGATCCTATGGATGCTAGAGATGTGGTCCCTGGTAAGCTTTGTTTATGCCTTGACGGAGAACGTACAACGTCTGCTAATGTTTGAATCAGCCTTCCGTACGTCCCAGCCCTCTATGCGGCAGCTACAGGCAAGCCTCCTAACAAAGTACAACACATCAGATGGATCTGATCTCAACGGGTCTCGCTTGACCGTCCAATTCGCACGTGGCTCCCGCCAGCGAGATACTTTTGCCCAACCTGACCGTACCCATCCACGTCCTAGGCGTACCGCGTACCGTATGCAGATCACTGGGCTTCCGGGAGAGACGAGCTGGCAGGTTAGCTAAACTCTTCACTACCTTCATTCTTGGTTCTTGGTTCTTGGTTCTTGGTTCTAGGATCCAAGGGTATCTTCTACTTGGCTTCTTCTTCCATGACTGTCTGAGTGCAGTGGTCCCGTTCCAGACCTGTCCTGCCCAGCTACATGCGTGCGCCAAATCACATTCTTTGGGGTATACCGTACTATAATTTCCAATCACACTGGGTCTATCTTAGTCTATTTGCCGGTCTGACGAGTCCGCACATTACACTGCCTGACCGCAATTGCCCACATGCACGTCATCGTTTCTTCACGTTCATATATGTATATATCTTGCCAGTGTTCAAGGAGCCCCTTCTTTAGAGCTGTCTACGTTATGTGAACTGGTCATTTTCTGGCACTGGAACGCGGACTGCCAACAGTTCCCGGAGTATTGACCGGGCTGCAAATCTACACATCGGGACTGGACTCGGACTTACATAGGACCATAGGACTTGAAAGATTTCGCACGTCGCCCGGGCCTTGATGTTGTCTACTCGGAGGTTGGCCGCGACCGTGATGGCAAAGGGTAAGCTTGGCGGGTTATTCAATCGAACAACGACTAATATATTACCAGGTTTGTCGAGTTTGAGACCGCCGCCGACCTCAAAGTCGCGGTCGACAAGCTCGACAATCAAGACTTCAAGGGCTCCAGCGTCCGCTGTGTGGCTGATGTAGGCTCCTCCTCCGTTTCTAACGTACTACTACTGACCAACTTAGCAACAAGACGAAATCCCTCGCAACGATCGCTACCGCTCTCGCTCACCGCCTCCCGGCCGTCGCGGCTATCCTCCTGCTGATGGCTACTACTCTCGTCGTGACGGGCCCCCACCCCGTGGCTATAGTCCTCGTCACGACTACCGCCGCCGCTCCCCTCCACCCCGCCATGACGACTACTATCCCCGCGAACGGAGCTACCGCTCCCCGCCACGTGGTGCCGCTCGTGGTCCCCCTATTGACGAGCCATACCCTCCTCGCGGTGGCGATTATCGCGATGATCCCTATGCTCCTGCTCCTCCTCGTCGTGGATATGAGGGTCCGTATGCGGCGAACGGGTATCACGATCGGCCGAGAGCGAGGTCCCCGCCTAGGAGTTACGGGGGGTACGAAGAGCGTCCACGTTATTGGTGATTCTTCCTCTATTCCCACTGGTGAAGGAGTAGAGAGGGCTTCAGAGGCTTATCGTATTAGAACTTCCATCGATTCCGCCCTTTCATCTACCGACTTGAGATATTCATAAGGTAGCGAATGGGTCCTTGATGGTTCTGTTCACGACGAGATTGACAGCGGGTACCATACAGCTTTCGGAGAGTTTCGGGAAGGCATGCACGAGCGACTACATTTTGCTTGCAGATTGGGGTATGTGATGGGAGACTTGGCTGTTTGTCTGGTCGAACGAGGCGGTATCAAAAGCGCAATTTGTAACATTCTCGAAGCGTGTTCGCTAGCATGTTGAGTTTCGCCTACTTAGATACATACGAAAATGCTTGTACCTTGACCCCCATAACCCAATGCCGTGTAACCGAGTGAGAAAAGATGAAGAGGATGAGTCGATTGAAAATATAAAACAAAGTAAAAGTGGTATTTTAAGAAACCGCGATATTTCCCTCTACCGTACCACAGCGTTCTTTATTCCGTACTCCCCGTTTTTTCACCTACCTATAATCTATATCTACATATGTATCTCATACATGGTATTTTGAACCCCAACCCCAAAGAAGAAATTCCTAACCACCACCATCCCCCCAAAAAACCTTTAATCTTCTGAAACAACCTCTACAACCTCTCCCATCTCGCATCTCACATCTCACCATCTCACCATCTTCCATTCCACACCTCCCATCTCACCATCTCCCTACCACATCCTTCCCCCTGCCACATCTCCCATCTCACCATCTCCCTCCCTGCCACATCTTCCATTTCCCTCCCTCCCCACATCCTCTCCTCGTCCCTAACCCCACCCCTCGTCCCTCCCCCCCCCCCCTCCCAATCTTCCCACTCCCAAAAAAAGAAAACAGCACACCTACCTACCTACCTTACCTACCTACCTACCTACCTTACCTACCTACCTTACCTACCTCACCTACCTCACCTACCTACCTTACCTACCTTACCTATCATCTATCTACCTTACCTACCTACCTTACCTACCTTACCTACCTCACCTACCTCACCTACCTACCTTACCTACCTTACCTATCATCTATCTACCTTACCTACCTACCTTACCTACCGCCTCCCAATAGTCCCAAACTCCCCCGCATCAGCGAATTTTGCAATGCTGATATGTAGTTAGTTAGTTGGGAAGGGAGGGAGGAAGGAAGAGAAGGAGAGGGGAAAGGAGGGAGGGGGGAAAGGAGGGGAGGAAGGGAGGGAGGGGAGGAAAGGAGGGGAGGAAAGAGGGGGGAAAGGAGGGGAGGAAGGGAGGGAGGGGGGGAGGGAGGAAGGAAGGGAGGAAGGAGGGAGGAATGGGGGGGGATGGGGGCATGGGGCATGGATGAATGGGTTGCTATGCTACTATGTATGTATGTATGTAGATAGGTAGATATGTATGTATATGTACGATACAGCAAAGTTCTTTTTATCTTATCGGCTAGGATGCCTAGATACCTATGTAGGACTACATACCCCATCATTATCATCATCATCAATCAACCAAACACTAAGGTACCTACCTACCTACCCTACCTACCTACCTCCATCATCACCTCCGGCCCAGATCTATATCCAACACCTTTACCATGCCATTTCCCGCCTTTCCCTCCTCCTCTCTCTCCCTCTCTTCCCTTCCTCTCTCTTCCCTTCCCCCCCCTTCCCCTACCCCCTCTTCCCCCACCCCACCCACCCCACCGCCCAACCCCCCCAAAAACCCCTCCCCTCCGACCAACACCCCCACCACCCCGTCCCAAAACCTCCCCACCACCCCCCGGCCCTTGTCCCCACCAGCCCCGAAATCAGGAAACGCATTCGCCTCCAACAGCCACACCTTGCGGTCCGCGTCGACCAGCCAGTCGACGCCAAAGACTTCGAACGCGTTGGGCAACGGTTGGAAATGCAGGGATTGGGTTGCGGCGGCGGCGCGGAAGAGGAGGGAGGTGAGGTGACTGATTTGCGCCAGGGTGTCGTCGAAGGGGAGGGAGGGCGGCAAATCCCGGGACGGGATGACGCTTGTCTCCGCGTTGTCTTGCAAACACGTGTTGGTGAGGTGCGCCCCTAAATCCGGCTCCGCGTCGTTGTCGTTGCCGGGCGCGCGGTACGGCTTGGCGGCGAACAGGGCCAGCATCTCGCGGAACACGTAGACGCGCAGGGCGCCGACGGCGAGGACGTAGCTGCGGAGGTGGAATTTGCGGTTGCCGAGGGCGGGGAAGAGGAGGGGGCGGGCGATGTAGCGCTGGGCGATGAAGTGGCGGAGGTGCGATGTTATGATGCCGGTGGGTTGGTTGGTGGGTTTGGTTTGGGGGCTCGAAGGGGTGAGGTTGGGGTCGTTGTCGTGATTTCCACTCCCATTTTCATCGTCTTCGTCGTCTTCTTCCTCTTCTTCTTCTTCATCCTCCTCTTCTTCATCGCCCTCCCACCCCTCAAAAATCCCCCTCAACCCTTCCTCGCTCCAGAACAACCTCACCCCATCCCCCTTATCGCTCATCCCCGGCTTCAACACCCACCACTCCCTCTCCTTCTCCTCCCCTTCACCACCCCCAACATTCCCCTCCAAACTCCCCCTCAACTCCCACGCCTCCACCAACGCCTCCTCCAAAAATTCCGCATAATCAACCTCAAACCCCACCGTCTCCGGCACGTGCCGCCTCAGCTCTCCCCCGAGCACGGGGTCCTTGACCGCGAAATGCCGCACCGTCTCCCAGAGGTAGTGCTTGCGGATCAGCGCTTTGCGGATGATGTAGGAGTGCGCAAACGAGGTGCGCGGGTGCGCGAGCAGGTGCGCGAAGTCGAGGGATTCGTAGGGGAGGAGTTGAAGGATGGGGGTGTGGGGCGTGGGGAGGAGGGGGGCGAGGGAGAGGGGGTCGGTGGTGGTTAAGGGGGGGAAGGGGGTGGAGGAGGTTAGGCGCGGGAGGGGAAGGAGGGTGTAGGAAAAGGGGGGGAGGTGGGTGTGGAGGGCGGAGAGGATGAGGGGGTGGAGGTAGGGGGTTGTGGAGAGGGCGATGTGGAGGTGGGGGGGAGGTGGGGGGGAGGGCGACGGTTGGGAACTGGGAAGAAGAGTTAGAGAGGGTGCTTTGGTTTGTGGGGAATGAGGGACTGGGTGTTGGGGGGCTTGGGGCGTGGTGTGGTGGGAGGCGGAACAAGAAATGAGATGACGGTTCCAGCCTGGCGGTAAAGGGACTTGGTGATGGTCAACGAGGAAAGGGGTGTAGAAGAAGAAGCAGACCCTCGTCCCCAGACTTGTGCAAGGCTACTTGGGCTGGGACCGACTATTTCTACAGCTTGACTGTTTTGTCACCATCGATGATCTGTCGACTTGCTTGAAGCATATAGCTAGAATGATCATTTCTCGAATCTTGCGGTGGCAACAGCCTGAAAGACTATGGGTCCCAGCCAGGCGAATACATAATAGTACAATCGATATTCTAGAAATGTATACATGCTTCTGTTTTTGAAATGCACTTACTTACAGCTTCAATTCGCCCATCTGAACGCCTGACGCATGCATGAAATTTGCCTTTAGCGGAGTCACGCTGGAAGGGACAGTCAGTTCCCGCGTCGAGAGGCTAGTTGGAGATGTGAGAGTGCTTACCTGGTATAACCCTCCTTTAACGCCCACCCGTCATTGCCCGGCTCGCTCTCCTCCACACTCTGGAGAATATCCCCAAACTGCGGCGTCCACTTGAAATGCCTATGCTGGTGTCTCGTCGCTGGCTTCTGGGGTGCGCTCCCGGCCTCTCCACTCTGCCGTATTTCTTGTTCCCTCTCGTTGGGATTTGCTTCTTCTTCTTCCGTTGCTTCGACTTCCGTGAAAGAACTGCCGGACTTCCAGTAGTTTTGTAGTGCGTGCGTGCACATAACCTTGTGGCTTTCTACACCGTCGATCAACGGGACGTTGATGGAGTAGAGATCCACATCTTGGCCCCAGTTTTTGTAGAGGTGCTCGATGAGTTTGACCGAGAGTCTCGAAGCCTGCGCGATCAGATTTGGATCATGGTCCCTTGAGTAAAAAGCGTAAGATAGCGCAATAGCTTTCTTCCGACATATCGCCGCTTCCATCGCCCCCCCAATTGTCCCACTGGATAAACTGAATAGTGAAGTGCAGTTCCTGCCATAATTAGGACCGGACAGAACAATGTCTACTGGGCCTTTGTCCTGGAAGAAGTGGTGGAGGCCCAGTTGGGTGCAAGTTGCGGGTGTACCATCCACAAGAATCCATTCTTCTTGATCTGAACTGTCTGATGGGGGGAGAGGCGAGGTGTGCACGGTGCCATCGTCCTCGTGGAGGGTACCAGGGCGGAAGTAGGTGGGTTTTGTAATTTGGGAGACGAAGTGGGCTTTGCCGATCCAGGAGCGTTGTTGGTGAGGGAGGATGACGGAGACGGTATGGGAGGATTCTTGAAGGGTTTGGATAAGAGAGTGAATATAGGGGGAGGACTGTGGTTGGAGTTAGCCCTGTCTATCCCCTAATGAGGAAGGGCTGTTATCAGTGGAATTTTGGAGCGAGGGTGGAAAAGGTCAATTGGGGGAGGTGCATACTTGATTGCTAGGAGGGCCGTCGTCATTTACGACGAGGATGTGCATGTTGAATCGAAGCAGGGCTTCAGTACAAACGTCTTCTTTGGAGCATTCTGGCACAGTGTTCAAAATTCTTAAGCGAGGGTGGCTGGATTCTTCATGAGGCTATCTACTTAGGAGCTTTCACCTTTTAATTTGTTTCGTCTTCGATTCCGTCAAACAAGTGTCATGATTTATATCGTCATTCTATTGGCATCATGGCAGTGTTTCTCTTGACCAAATGCCCGTGAACCAATTGCACCACGAATATCCTGACTGTAAGGCTTTTCGATCCTTCGAGCAGCGAATCTCAACTGACGGATGGTTTGTCTAATTGGTTAACCCTTCATTAGATCGGCCAAGGAGAACAGACTGATCGCACGATCATCATTTGGACTAGGAGCTCGAAGAGTGAAGAATTGAAGAAGGCGGGACGGACACCTTGAAGGATTGAAAGACATTTGTTGGCAATGTAAGGTTGGTCTTCGTCGGTAACTTAAGCGCTGAAACACTGAACATCCACTTAGGGTACATGGCAATGCACTTGAGGCGCAGGCTGAAAACAGCTTGAATTCTACCTAGGTACTTTGCTAAAGTATATTTGGCCATGTTGTGTTTGTTGACCGGAAGTTCAAATTTCCATGATGGCTCTCCACTTCACGTCCCAACTCCATCAAGCTTGGATATGAGTGTGTGTTGCCTTACTAGCTTGCTCCAAGGTATCCACGTTGACACTGTCTTGGACTTTGCCTTGGACTTTGCCTTGGATTTTGCCTTGGATTCTGCCTTGGATTTCTCAAGCCAGGCGTTCGGGCGTTGGTGCTGGTGTTATGCGCTATGTTCTAGTTCTTTCAGGAGAAGGATCCAAGATGCACGCTTGTCACCCCTGCAGATATTCTACGTCGTTATCCAGCCAGAGCATCAGCGCAACCAATAAGGCGGCTTACCTTCGACTTGTCTGATTTCTAAGGGTTGCTACCCATAGCCCCGCCCTATGAACAACGAAGGCTATTAAACGATGGGCTTTTGAGGTTGACAATTCTGGTAGTCCTTTCAGCCGCCTCCAACGTTGATGCGTTCGATTACTTGTTTTTGATTTGGTGTATCATGCGGAGATTGTATCTTTCTAGACGCAGACCCAACAGACGGATAGCCAAAGTAAGCTGTTGGATTGAGGGCTACGACTACTTACGCTGTTGGGGTTGGCAACGACGGTTCAACACGCAGGCGCAGCAAGACATGGCGGTGATGCAAAGCTGCGAACGTGCCAGCAAAGAGGTATAGGAAGGCAGTTGAGTCCACCTTTCTATCCACATCAAACAAACCTTGAAGCATCTTCATCTACCATCTTCATCTACCATCTTCATCAAGCATCTTCAACTAGCAAATCGACGTCCCCTCAATACCTTGATCGTCTCACAGGCACTTCAGCGCTCTCCTAAGTTCCAACGGTTTAAAAATATCACCATTACGACAATGAAGTTCTCAACCTCCCTCACCTCCATCGCAAGCCTCGCGTCTTTCATCTCCTCCGCCTCCGCCGCTGCTCTACCTGTCGAGTCCACCAGTCTCGCAACCCGATCCTCGGACCTTGCCCCTCGTGGCCCTGGCTGGTGTGGCGTGCACGTCAGGCTCTTCGTGAGTAGCAGCCCAGGGAAAAAATTCGATTTCAAACAACCAGACTTGAAATACGCCGTGGAAGTGACTATCAAAAACCCCGACGGAAACCAGATCGGATACTTGCCCAAAACCAACGCCGACCCTTCCGTTAGCGTGGACAGTCAGCTCCCGAACGTGTTGGTTATTACCAGCGAGGCCGGCTACATCCAGTTTGCCTATGGCAGTGAGTCGTGGCAGAGCGTCGACACCCAATGCAAGGTCGGACGTATGGACGGTCCGAGTTTTTCCGGCACCACTGACATGGACTGTGGCTTCACCTGCAATTAAGTCCAGAAGCAGCATCATCACGGGGCCTGGAATTAGGGGTTTTGCATTGGCGGAAAGGGTAGATGCGATCTTTCGAATTCAGCAGCAGGAAGAGAATGCGAGATGTGCGAAATCAACATTTGTATAGTGTGTTCAGAGTGTCGTGTTATCTTACATTGTTTCATGCAATCTTCCTTAGAACTATGGATTTATTTTCGAAAGCCCTTGATTTTATTGATGTTAGTCGCGATTTGAGAAGTCTGTACAATAAACGACTCACTTCTAAACTACTCGCGCCATCATCAATGTTGACGCAGTACGAAGTAGGTAGCAAATTTAATACAGGGATTCATAGTTGGCTTGTCGTTCGAATAGTGCGGGTTTCAGCTCGCGGAGGGTTGGAAAAGTGAAGCCGGGGTCGAAAAAGATTCTTGGCGTCGAATTGAACTTTGAGCATATTCTAGCAGTAGCATATGCCCCGCACATTCAAGACTTGACGTCGAGTTGGAAAAGCTTCGAGGCGAGATGAGAATCATTTCGAACTCATGCTTAGCATACGAGAATGTAGATCGCGCGACCCATACTAGAGGTCGCGCGACCATGCCGATCATTCGAAGCTAAGACTCACGCTAACGTTCGAGCTCACACATAAATTTCATGATCGCATGAACCTTTACATCTGTAACTACTTCATGATCAATACACAATCCATAGCCGGTAGGAGAGACGCTGATAATCTAATTACGAGGTAGATCGCTAAACTAGGAGGAGATAAGGACCTTGCCTGCAAAGATAATAAAGGATGGGATAACGCGCCCTATCGCGCCGACGCCTTGTACTAGGGTAATCCACTTGCGATCGCTAGGCTGTAGTTTCTTCTGTTTTCCAGGTTTCTCTGAGCCTGTAATAATAAACTAAGAGGATATCTTGCCCATCAGGAAGCCAGACTCGTTAAAGTTCTAGGTATCCCTATCTATAATACTATACTTCGCCTTTATCGACTGAACAAGCGTAAACCAGGGCCGGATAACCGCTAGGTCCTCGCAGGCAGCTCGCTGGCAATTATACGGACGGCTCCATCGCGTTCGCAGCTCAGGTGTACGCTGTATAAACTTATCAACCCAGTTTTTGCCAGTAAGGTTGCCTTCGCGCTCTCTCAGTAATCTATCAGCCATATCTCGTACGGATACCTTCGAGGGTGGTATGCCACGTAGACTCTCGTCGAGTATACGCTATACAATCCTTCTCTTCTAACTTTATCAGGCTTTTGCGGTTCGGCTCGCAATCGCGTCGAGGGCGTTTTCTAGCGCGTCGGTCAACTAACGTTCTTCGCGGAACGTTATAGATCGCTGCAGCGCGTCTATTAGTTTGTATTTGCTAGGAACTAATATCTTGGATAGCAAGCTGTAGATCGCTTTCAGTATAGGTTCTTCGGATATTGGATGGTGAACCACGTTAGGTATTTTCCCTTTGCAAAATACCTTAAGCATTCCTAGTACTAAATAAGATTAGATAAGAAGCACGGACGCCAGTCGTGGTTGGTTGGGCACTCGCTTGTCGGAGCCCGGAGGCCGAGGCCGAGGCCACACACACACACGCACATAGAAGGCGCCGTTCTCAATTCCTTGTTGAGGCACGACACTAGACCCCACCTTGAGCTGAGCGACTCCGTTTAGGGCAGAGGCGCCCTGTTTGGTGATAGCTCTAAGAATCAGATCCTACACCATCTCCTTCCTGCCAACATTTCTGACTTTTTCGACGTCCTCCATCTGTTGATTCCCTAAAATGGAACAGAAGACATGGGTAATGCTTGGTAAGGGACCTAAGTCCTCATGGACCACTTGTCTTTGAGTAAAACTCATCGCAAATGGCAGAGAACAACCCCGATGTAATGAACCAATTGGCAACGAAGTTGGGTCTATCGTCCGATCTCCAGTTCTATGACGTCTATTCCCTGGATGTACCCGAACTACTCGCAGATATCCCCCGACCTGCCTTGGCTCTGCTGGTCATCATTCCACTTACATCAGCTTGGGATCGAAGTCGCAAGGCCGAAGACGCTGACAAAGAACCCTACACTGGCTCCGGCCCTGACGAGCCGGTCATCTGGTTCAAGCAGACCATCGGCCACGCCTGCGGCTCGATCGGTCTGCTCCATAGCGTGATCAACGGTCCGGCCGTCGACTTTATCAAGCGTGATTCCAATCTCGCAGCGATACGAAGCCTCGCCATACCGCTGGATATGACCAAACGCGCCGAAATGCTGTACAACAGCGAGCCATTCGAACTTGCTCACAAGTCGGTCGAGCAGGCCGGCGACAGCGCTGCGGATCCAACGTGTGAGCGTGAGGGTGGGCATTTTGTGAGTTTTGTCAAGAGCGGTGGGAAGCTCTGGGAGCTTGAAGGGTCGAGGATGGGTCCTCTGGAGAGAGGAAGTCTTGCTGACGACGAGGACGTTCTCAGTCCGCGAGCGCTTGACATGGGCATCAAGAGGATCATCAAGTTGAACGCGGAAGGAGGAGGAGAGGACCTTCTTTTTAGCTGCATTGCTTTGGCTCGCAGGTCTTAGGCTCTGACTGGGAATCGGCACACACGCATTACGGATATACTATGCTGTATTCGGAGCATCTAATGAGATTCGAGAAGACATTATCTTGCTCCCTAGATCTACACGAGACCAGAACGGACACTCGAATCTCTCGGTGTTATAGCATTAGAGAAACGGGCTGTACTAACATGGCTGCAAGATTCCCAGAGAGGAATATCGAACCTTTGCAGTTGCGCAGAATAGGCAGACGTGTTATGTAGAAGTTCTGACAGTGAACAGGTTGCTATAGTCCTCTAGCCTACGACTGTGCGTGTACTGGCCCTCTAGAAACATCTCAACAATCTTGTCGTGCCTTTCGTTCGTCCGTCCGTCGTTGTGTTTTTGATAGGATAAGAAAGAGAGAGAAAGGGAGAAGAACGTTCGTTAATAAGTAGGTTGTTGACCTTATGAAGCTAATCCTAATCCATTTACACATATATATACAAAACAATAACAACGGAGGACTAATGCTCTACTCTGCTCCGCTCTCCGGCCGGCAAATATCAGCACCCCAGGTAGGGTTCTTTCCATTTTTCGTTTACTATTCGTACGTATCGTATATCGTATAGAAGGCTGTAAATCATTACCTAATTATAGAATCACCTAATCAGTACATGGACCTTTAAGTTGTCAGCTTCGACTAAGGAAGCCTAACCGCTTCCACTAAAATCGGTCCGATTGTTCAGAAGCCAGAGCATTTTTCTAGGATCATCCGAGCGGGTCTCAGGTCTCGGATCATCTGAATGCTTGCAGATGCTATTACGCGCATAGACGATGTGCGTTTGCGGTGAAAGACCAGCGAACGGTCTCACTTTGTAATCATCCAACGTGGTCAAGAAAGCGTTGAAGTGGGGCCTCAGCCAGCTCGGAGGTGCTTTGCCGTTGCTGCCGAAAAAGTCCAAGGTGTCGAAGAAGTTGAACATACGCTCCGGCGGGTTCTTCAGTCCAACGGGGTTGGGTGAATCGATGAGGATAAGACGGGCTGTCTGCTCGCCGTTATGTGAGAGCTGCTGTGCGCTTTTATAGGCCAAGATCCCGCCGGCTGACCACCCACCAAAATAGTAAGAGCCCTTAGGATTTGGCTGAGGCGGCTTCGAAAGAGCATTTTATATCCTGCGGTGTTTTCTGCCAAGGGCAGTTCAAGCCGTACACTGCGATATTAGAGGAAACTTTAGGAAGCGATACGTAGAATATAGTAGACCCGGAACCGTCAGGGAATAGAAACAGTATTCTCTCTACGAAGCTAGGATTCCCTTGAAGCAGAACTGAAGTCATATGCGGTGACGAGTCAGAGACAGAGTATATAACCTTATAAGCGGTATTAACTAAAGACTTCTCACTAGCCGGTTCCTTAGGCGATAATCCTAATACTTTTTAAACCTTATCCATACTGTTATTGTCTGTAAGAAGGTTTCGTAGAAGGTCTATCTCTATTTCCTCGCTAAGCTTACTTATTATATCGTTGTATCCGAAAGTCTGGTTCAGTTTTCGGGTTTTAGCGAATTTGGCGGGGAAAACACACAAATCAGCCCCGAATTTGGTGCAAATAGAGCAAATACCTAGATACCATCCCCACATCCCCAAAACATCCCCAAGCTTCATTTTTGAAGCTATCGTTGTATCGTTGTGTCGTTGATTGCGAAACCTGTATCGTTTTTTTTGAATTTGCCAGTATATTCAATGCTCCATATGTGGCCTACCCAGTGCTCCATATGCGACCTATCCAGTGCTTCATATGTAGTATATTCGATGCTCCATATGTGACCTACCCACTGCTTCATATACGACCTACTCAGTGTTCCATATGTAGTATATCCGATGCTCCACCTGACAAGCAAGTGAATATGCAAGGCCGGCGATTGGATCAGGGGGTTGGGGTTGGCTCTGAGCTTTTGAGCTCCAAGATCGCTGTCTAAAGACAACGGCAAGCCAAGTTACCTTAAAACCCCTTTTCTAACCCGCTCGGCTCTGCAATATTTCATCTAGCCCAGACACTGACCTCATCATGGCAAAATGCTCCTCAAATCTGCAATCGAGACAGTAAACGTCATTTCATACCAAATACACGAAGCTCCACAAATAAACCCAAGGTATCCACAAAACCATCAAAACCCGCTCAACAACATCGCCCAAACATCCAACCATACAGCTGATCAAAAACCTCGGAATATGCTAAACACCAAACTTGCGAATCTATACCATATCCTCTTCAGCACGCTCCCCAATATGTCCTCCTGGCTGACAGGATAGAATGGCCCCTCAGCACGGCTGTAGATAATTACTCGGAACCAAACCCGCCCTCCCCTTCTTCCCCGTCACCTCCGCCTCCCACCACCCATCGTCTTGCAACCTCAGCACGGCTAGAATATCTCCCTTGGCAAAACTCAGCTCCTCGGGAATGGCCGCGCGGTACATGTATAATGCCCTCGCTTTTACTCGAAAGTCAGCGCCTTTTTCACTTGGTTTTTCCAAAATCCGGCAAGAAAGTTGCAAAAAATAGAACGAAACTCACCAAATTGCAAAATCGGACGACCATCTTTCGTAAACTGCCGGTCACTAGCCGCACTCTTACTCCTCGCCCTCAGATCCCCTATCCCCGCATCCATTCCCATCGGCGCCCCCTGCTGCCCATCATAATAACTCATCGGTCTCGCCGCCGTGTTCGACCTTGCTCGCGGAGCCAAATTTCGATCAGCTAGCTGCAGAGCACCACTGCTACTGCTTGGCCGTTCTTGCCTCGCATATTGCGGCTGCGGTGGTTGCGGAGATACTGCGCGTGGAATGTCGTTGGGAGAATTGTGGCGAGAGTAGCGGTTGTTGCTGTTGTTACTCTGGCTGTTGGCGTAGCTGTGTTTTGCGGGGCTGACGTGGGGGGTTTGGCGTGGCTGAGGGGCGTTGGTGTAGGGGTTTGGGCTTGCGGAGCGGGCGTAGGAACCTTGGTGGTGGGCTTGCGGTTGAGGGGCATTATAACCTGGGCGTGGGGAAACGCTCCGCATTGGGAGGGGAGAAGTTGCCCGAGGTATATCGGAGGCACTGCCGCGATTACCTGGACGAGAGGAACCATACATATCTTTGGTCTGACCTACGTACTTGCGAGTGGTTTGCTGCATCTGTTTTGATGTAAAGGCTGGTTGGGGAAGATCAAGACGCTTCATGGGTTGAGGATCGTGGTAAGATGGCGGTGGCGTACCACGTTGGGCGGCTGCCGCATCGTTCTGTGGGACTGGTGGGGTTGCTAGGCTAGGGGCAGGCGTGGCAATGCCATGGTAGCGGTCAGCTGAGACACGAGTGGACGATTGTTTGGTAATGCCTTTCAGATCGGCAAGGGCTTGAGCGATTGGGTCGAGGTCTTTGGTTGGTGAATTCATCGCGTTACCAGCAGGCTGACGGCGAGCATCTGGAGATGCAACGTCGAAGACATTGTTGCCAACATTGAGCTGGAAGTTCGCGCGTGGATCCACAGGCTCGGGGCTCGCCGAGTGGTCGTCTTGAAAGTTTGAAGACCGATTTCCTTGACCGTACGCCCGGGTTGGGCTTGACACATTGCTTCCGCCATGTCGATCGTTGGACGAGCCATAAGTACTACGGCCATTTGGTGGAGCAAGCACCGGGTTCTCCTTCTCATGCTTGCTCTTTCTCCGGAAAGGACTATTGCTGAAGAAACCACTTCGCTTCTTCTGAACCGACTTATTTGGGCTGCCTGCAGACACCATAGAGCCACCGCCGTATTTCATGGGGGATTGTTGCCCACTACCAGGATCTTGACTGGAGAAAGACGTGGGGTTGGAGTATTCGCTCTGAGAGTCTCTACTTCCTGGCCTAACCGGGCTTGCAGCAGAGCTACGTTCAGAAGGCGGAGCGGTCCGGCAGAACATTGTCATACCATCCGTAGGATACTCATTATGCGGTACCGTTGGCAAGTCATCTATCTTATGTTGGCGTAATTGATCAACTTTATGCTGGTACGGTGCCTGTGTCTGAGGATCTCTCCGGTAGTCTATCACTGGAGGGGGTTGCTGCATTGCCTTCTGTGGCGTCATGGTCGTTTCGCGGCTGGGCGGCGTATTCGCTTCCAAGTGGCCCATTTGCTTCGCCAGATTCGATCGAGGGTCATGATGAGATTCCAGAACAGATGGTTGGGGAGATGAGCTTCGGAACGCAGGATTGATTGTTCGTTGAAACTGGGCCACCGAGTAGTTCTCATCCTCCGACGCTTCTGATGCAGTATCATTGATGTCTCCGCGACAAAAGTTGATGTACTTTGGTGGATCAGGAATTTCTTGGCCGGTTCCCCTCTCCTGGATGAAGCTGGCAATATCCTTCTCAACCTCGCAGCTCTCGAGGGCCAAACGAATCTTTTCACACGACGCATCATCGCTGACACATACTGTCGAAGCAACATTCGCAAAGGTCCATAAGCTGCTCTTTGTAAAGTCAAGTCTTTCTTCTTCAAGATCTTGGAATTTCTTTCCCCCGTTAGCCGAATGCCTCAAACGGGAGAGGATTGTCTTACATCACAAGCAGCCTTCCAATCTCGATTCCAACGGCCAGTCGTCTCTTCTAGCGCCTTCACTACTGCTTCGTACTCGTTACTGGTTGTGGCTAGCTGAATTTGTGTCTTCTCCATCTTCGCTTTATTCTTGCGCTCTTCCTGACCCATGACCATGTGCCCTTGCGCAAGATAACCTTTGATCTTTAAGCAGTCTTGTTCGTACCTATCTCGAGCCTGTAATTATAATAGAGTCAGCGGGTATTATATATTGTCCCATAGTACCAAAGTACCTTGTTAACTGCGTTTGTCTGCTGTTGCTTGACTTTGAATAACTTTTCCACGCCGCTTTGTACAATCTTCCTTCGCTCTTTCATACCCCCAGCAAATGCCGCCAATGGTTCTTCCAATTCGCTCTTCATTTGTCCTGCAATTGTTTGATGCGATTTTCCCATTGCTTCGACTTCTCCCCTCATAACATCAAGCGAAGCCCGTAAACTGCCTGCTTCTGATGATCCCAAGGGTTTGCGACATAGCGCCGTCAACTTTCGAGCGTATTCGTCTTCTATCGAAGCACGAGCTGTCGGAAGTGAGCATACTAGTCCAAGATACGTGTATGAAATGCGGATTCTGACTGTTATAGAAGCTCTTTAATTCGTCGCATGTCACCTTCGCATTCTGCATGCGCTCAAGCAGTGGCTGTACACCAGCGTCATCTTTGCCCCAGAAGTTGTTCGCAACTACCTAAGTCAGCCAAATACTCATTATTCGAGTAGTTACTACGTACAGGACATAGTAACCGTCGGGCCTTCCGCAACGGTTCCAGGCATCGTGGCGGAAGCCGGGCGTTGAAGCCTTGAGCTTGTTACTCTCTTCAGTATGAGATATCAAATTTTGAATGACTGAGAATAGCGACTTAGATACAAATCGGTGGCAATGGCAGTATATTAGAGTGCGGCAATATGTTGGGTATTAGGTGGTTTACGGAGCTGAGAGTTGAGATTTGGAGTTGGTGGTGTGATGCGAGTTTACTAAAGTAATTGTAAACATTGCAGCGTTGCGGGGCAACGGATATTCTAAGCGCTGCTTCGTTTTTCGGCTTTAGTAGCCCTCCGTACCTTAGTTTGCGCAAGTCGCCCACCAATCTGATTGCGGCAAGGTACCGGGATGTTCCACCAGAGCCTCAACCTACCAGTATTCTATCCAGGGCTTCACATCAATCTTGCAATTTGTACATGTCACACAACCAAACTCCGCCCTGCATTCCGCCTCACACTTTCACATCACAATTTAGATACTCTCCGGAGTCCCATACATCCTAAATCCTCCTGTTCCTCTCCGGGCGTTACGAATGGTCGCGTATCCTAGATGACCTTCCCTCCCCCTCACCCTGCAGCTCAGAACTCCATTGCTTCTAATACAAACAAGAACTCCAGTGCGCGACCAGCGAGAGTACAGCCTTCAGCCTGGGGGCTGCCCGCTCCAGCTACAGGCGCTCGGCGTGGTCTAACTCCTCTTGCTACAGATCTTGGCTCATCATCACTCGAGCCCACTGGGCGACCTACATCCACCGCCCCGCCTTTCACTTCTACCTTCTCATCTGTTCTTAATTCTTCCAGCCGGAATACAAATAGCCGTGTCACCTACTCTACACCCTCCACAGCCTCATCCTTTTCCCCGTCACAAACTGGATCCCAGCAAACCCCTCAGCTGCTCTTGTCTCCAAGGTCAAGAGCCATTACGCCCTCATCAAATTCATACTTGGCGTCCTCCGCCGCGGCTTCGACCACCGCGTCTCAAGGAGGAGGTGGGAGCGGTAGCGGTGGAGGAACCCAAAGGAACCAGACCTTCTCGCCCTCATCGCAACTTCAGACTTTGAATTCGCCCACAAACAACACGTTTGATCGGTCGGCGTTCGGTGGGTCTGCTCCTTCATCTGGAATATCTGGCCAATCATCAGTGTCGAAAATTGTGGTCACGCAAGTGTTCTTGCTCTTGGGATCTATAACTGAAAAAGAGGGCAAAGCCAAGTGGGACTCCCAGGCAGAGGCCATACACAAGGTAATTCGATTAACATTTAGAGATCATCTAGCTTGTACTGGCTAACTATTTCTCAGCTGGTGGAATCAAACGGCATGGATGTCTTCGCAAAGTACTTCCGTCGCCTACTTGTCGGCAACTCTCCCCAAATCTTTCCCGGCGTTAACCGTAATGTCGAGAACCCCGGCAACTATCAGCTTCTGGTGCAGGAGATGGAGAAGATCACACAAGATCCGGAACAAGCTCCACGAATTGCAGAGATAATAGACACCTCTGAGGGTGACATATTTCGTGATTTCGAGCTTGCGACATTCATGGATCACTTCAAGTTGAATGCCTTGGCTAAGACATTGCTGGCATCAGCCTTTACGCACGTCTCAAAACAGGACCTTAAGATAAAAGGTAGGCTTCACTATATTGTATTGTGCTTCATTCACTAATCACAGGCAGCCGGTGTTGTCCTTTCCAATAACTCTCCTGCTTTACTTCAAAGCCTTGCCAACGCCCGCAATGACGACTTTGACGTTGAACCATCCCTTCTCGCCACAAGTGCCTACAAATTCCTTCAAGATTTACCCCAGGACCTCAGAAAAGATGCCGAGAAGAACAAGGTATTCCATGCTTTGAACCTCCGTTATTCAAAGCTAGACATGCAACCACCTGCTGCAATACGATCAGCAATGGCTTTGATTGAATTGCTAGACAGTGGTCAGGATCTCATAAATGAGGTTCAACGTCGAGGACCCCGAGCGACTGCGAGCCTCGAATCTGCAAAGGAAGTTCTAACAGGATATCCTGGTGATCTCAACGAGGGGCAAATTGCGGGCGCTCTCTTGTTCATGATTCTGGCTCCAGAATGGCAACAGTACCGTCCTTCTCTATTTGTGTCTGCAGTCCGAGAATGCTTGGAGTCTTGTGATTGGCAGAGAGTCGTCCGCGAATTCGATTGCAGCGACTATGCTGTGTCCAGTGATCAGTTCTTGGCACTTCTGAATGCTTTGCTTCCAGTCGCTCACAACGATGCTCAATTCGACATTCAAGCACTGTGGGGCGGAAGATGGCAACATTGTGGGACCCAGCTTCACTTCGCTATGGGTTTTGCATCTCTCCCATCTTCCATATTAGATGCGCGAACAATACCTGGTCTTCGCAAATCGTACAATCCTATGGACTACATTGATGGTCCCCAGGAGGTATTGCAATACATTGAAGAGGCACAAAGGGATACTATGATATCGGTGGATGCAGTCGCGGCAATCATCAATCTTGCCTTCACATCTCCTCGGATACCGGAAGACGCCGAGGCCGCGAAAGAACTTGTCCTTGGACCAAAACAGAGCTTCTTTCTTTGCTCCGCCGCTGGAGTCCCGAAGCCCTGGAGTCCAGTCCAGCAGTCTGTGATGGGAAGGCTACTGATTTCTTACCTAGACAAGCAGTTTCCTGAGTATGCTTATGTTCTTTATTCTCTGTGGCGGCAAGATAAACAGTGGCTCGCCTCTACGTTAGCTCATATCCATAGCGAGGATCCCCTCAAGATGCCTTTGATACTTGAGCATGCCCATGAGCTTGGATGGCTTCCAGAACTTGCTGAGTTGATTTCCGGTTTTGGAGTTGACCTAGTGGCTTTAGCTCATCGTCGAGGATATATCGACCTCGAGCAATGGGCACAGGACATGCTTACAAGAAGTCCCAATGAACTAACATCAACGTTTGTAAAGTTTTTGAAGCTCAAAGCCGAAGACGAGATGCGGACCGCTCGTAATGAGCAGCCTGGTCCACGAACGGTGAGTCTAATAATCAAGACCGTTAGTATCCTCTTAGATGCTCTGGAGCAAGCAACAAGAGATGGAGCAGAAATTGTTGGCCTCGAGAGACAGTGCATACAAGCTTTCCCAAGACTCATCAACTATGGAGAGGGCGTGGACGACGTGATTGACCAAAATGGGGCAGAAAGTAATCTAATGTCCGAGACTACCGATGACCAGATGCAGGATCTATACAAACGTATGTATAACAGCAGCCTGGAAGTCCGGGATATTCTCACTCTTTTGCGAGACTACAAGTCTTCGAGGGACCCTGCCAAGCAAGATCTATTTGCTTGTATGATCCATGGACTCTTTGACGAGTTTGTGTGTTTTAACGAGTACCCGCTGCCGCCACTCGCGATGACGGCCGTTCTTTTCGGCGGTATCATCAATTACGGTCTGATCTCAGGCCTCGCCCTTCGTGTTGGCCTCGGTATGATTCTTGAAGCTGTCCGTGATAACCTCACCCAAACATCCATGTACAAATTTGGGCTCCAGGCACTTTTGCATCTGATGGATAAATTACCGGAATGGCCTGGATATTGCTCTGTGCTCGTACAGATTCCGGGACTCCAGGGCACCGAAGCTTTTGCAAAAGCCGCAGAAGTACTTGGTCAGAGCGATATCCAATCAGGTTTTGACGCGGAGTCAAATGGTATCAATGGTGTACCAGAGGGTATGGGACTATCAAACGGGGAAATTGATGATTTCTTAGCTCCGAACATCCACTTCAAGTCAATTCATGCAGAGCCTGCCATGAACTCTGACATTTATGAAGACCCTGACTCTGAAACACAAGAGAAGGTTGTATTCTTCTTTAACAACGTCTCGGACCAGAATCTCCCCATGAAGCTCAAAGATGTGCAGAAGGCTCTGAAAGAAAAGCACCACCAATGGTTCGCCTCGATGCTTGTGGAAGAGCGCGCGAAACTTGAGCCGAACTTGCAGCAGTTATATCTCGACATGCTGAAGCTACTTGGCAACAAAACGCTTTGGGCTGAGGTCCTCCGGGAGACTTATATTAGTGTGCAAAGAATGTTGAATGCCGAGTCGACTATGAACTCACAAGCAGAGCGAAAAAATCTAAAGAGTTTGGCTAATTGGCTAGGATCGTTGACGATCGCAAGGGACAAACCTATAAAGCACAAGAACGTCTCGTTTAAAGATCTTCTGGTCGAGGGGTACGAGACAGACAGGCTACTGATCGTCATTCCGTTCACCTGCAACGTCCTGATCCAGGCGTCAAAGTCTACGGTGTTCAAACCTCCCAATCCTTGGACGATTGAGATACTTCGAGTCTTACTTGAACTTTACAAGCACGTTGAGCTCAAATTGAACCAGAAGTTCGAGATCGAAGTACTTTGCAAGGAACTTGGGGTAGATAGAAATGCCCTTGAGCCTTCTACAGATATAAGGACTAAACCCCACCAAGAGGAGGACTTATCTGCGTCTATGATACCTGACGGAATTGACGGTTTCGATGATTTGGCTTTGAGTATAAGCAGACCGCGAAACGCGAGGTTCTCTCCAAACACGATTGCCGCATCATTGCCAGATCTCGAAACTATGTTGGTGTTCCCTCCATCTACTGGCAGTATTACCAATCAACAACGACTACGCCAGATTGTACAGAACGCTGTCCAACGTGCTATTTTAGAGATTATTGCACCTGTAGTGGAGCGTTCTGTTACTATTGCCACGATTGCAACGACCAACCTAATTCATAAAGATTTTGCACGAGAGTCTGATGAGGATCGGGTCCGAAAGTGTGCACAGCAGATGGTCCGGCAACTCTCTGGGAGTCTTGCTTTGGTTACTTGCAAAGAGCCACTACGGATGAGCATGACGAATTACATACGCATGGCGCAAGCCGAATTCCCTGATCAGTCTTTTCCCGAGGGTGCGATCCTGATGTGCGTGAACGATAACCTCGATACAGCTTGCAACGTTGTAGAGCAGCAAGCAGAAGACCGTTCAATGCCGGAGATTGAGGCTCACATCGAGGCCGAGATAGCTCAGCGACGCCAACATAGAATGGAGCATCCCAATGAACCATATACGGATCCTGATTATAGCCGTTGGGCTGGATTCATTCCTGAACCTTACAAACAGGGTCCGGGTGGTTTAAACCAAGAGCAAATGACGATCTATCTCGACTTTGCTCGTCAATCTCGGGGACCAGCTAGTCACGCTCAGAACGCTTCGTTAGACAGTGGTCGACAACTTCCAGATGTACTCCAAGAGGCTTTCTCTATACCTCACAATCCCAATTCCATAGAGCCACCTGCGACTCCACATCAACTCCCTCATCCGCAACAAGGGCGAATGCTTCCACCCCCAGTACCTACTGCAATTCAACAACCTTCAAACGGGTTCATGGACGCTAGGGCTGTCTCGGAGCGCATTGAAGATTTAGTTGCCGACATTACCCATCTAGCCAAGGATAGACCCGATAGAACACTGAAAGTGGTCGAGTTGGATCAAAAGGGCCCGATGATCGATATCGTGAACGAGATAAAACAGCTGATCAACTCGTTACCAGTCAATCGTGACACCGTGGCCTATCAAGCCGCAAATACCGTCTGTATGGCTTTGTATGGGCAAACAACGAACCATTTACAAGTCGAATTCCTAGTAAGGCTACTGGTCAAGCTATGTAAAATCTCTCCGAGCACTTCAAAGGAGGTTACTATGTCGTTCGCAAATCAGGAGGACGAGAAAATTCTCAATGTTCCAGTGACCATTGCACTTCTCGAGGCCGGCTTTATGGAGCTGAGGCAGGTAGATATGACATTGACAAAGGCCATTCGGGATCGGCGGCTGGTCTCTATTGGTTTTCTATCGGATATCATGAACGCACTGCTACTCAACAGCCACCCATTTGGTCTCAGAGCAGACTTTGCAAGCAGCCTCGGAGCGATGGGGCAGTGGCTGATTGAGGAACCTGGTCTGTCAATGGGTACAGAACTCATGCAACGATTAAGGGATTGGGGAGTCCATGATTACGTCGAAAGCAGGCCTGACGAGCGATCTCTAATCAGACAACATCAGTTGCAATATATCTTTACAGAGTGGGTTACCATGTGCGGTCATCCAAATCCTACCGAAAAGATGTTCGGGGCATTTATCTCTCAACTGCATCAAAGGCAATTGTTGAATTCACAAGACGAAATGGCACTTTTTCTTCGGCTTTGTATCGACACATCCGTGGAAGCTTATGAACGCGAGGATCCGAACTCGATTGCGAACGAAGGCTACTTCAACGTCGATTGCCTGGCCAAACTCATTGTTCTTCTGGTAAAGAACCAAGGTGAAACAGACGGCGCTGTTAGAGGCAGCAAGGCTGCGTACATGAATTCGATACTGTCCCTTGTTGCTCTGATATTTAACAACCATCACGTCATTCGGGGCGAGCTTTTCAATCAACGGGTCTTTTTCCGGTTATATTCGAGTATCCTTTGCGATTGGCATGACTTTGCCAGAGAAGATTACACCCAGGACCGAGACATGATACTGGTCTTTGCTGATAACTTTTTGATACTGGAGCCGCGATACTTCCCTAGCTTCACCTATAGCTGGCTAATTCTGATTTCTCACCGGATGTTCATGCCTGCCTTGCTAAAGCTTCGCGATAATGAAGTGAGTTTGTTGGATTCGCAGAGCCAGACTGTGCTAATGTGACTAGGGTTGGGATGTTTACGCTAAAATTATGGACGGCTCTTTGACTTACGTAGGTGAATTGCTCATGCCAGCCATGGTCTCACCTTTAGCCAAGGATCTTTATCGAGGCGTATTGCGTATCCTTCTGATCCTACACCACGATTTCCCAGAGTTCCTGGCAGAGAACCACTACCGCCTCTGCAACATCATCCCAGCACATTGTATGCAACTTCGAAACCTCGTTCTTAGCGCATACCCTTCGTCATTCCCAGAGTTACCAGATCCATTCACAGCAGGCCTCAAGGTCGATCGTCTAGAAGAGATCAGAAACCCGCCTCGGATAGCTGGAGATATCATCCAGCCTCTCCTGTGTATCAAAGACGTCGTGGACAGCTCATTGAGAAGCACTGACATTTCAGATGAGAACATCAACACGGTAGCAAATGCCGCTCACAATTCAAGCTCGGACTACGGGAATTCCAACGTCAACACTCCTCTCCTTCATGCCCTAGCTCTCTACTTGGGAGAAAGCGCCCTCTCCGCGGCTGGCCAAAAAGGCGGCCCTTCTTTCTCCAATGACTCTCCCCAAGCCACCTTTATGACCAAATTAGCCAAAGAGCTCCATCCCGAAGCCCGCTATCACTTTCTCAGCGCAGTCGCCAACCAGCTCCGCTACCCAAACAGCCACACTCATTACTTTAGCTACGCGCTTCTCCACCTTTTTGGTAATGATCTGGCCGACCAACAAGAGTCGGACGTGCGTCAGCAAATTACCAGGGTGTTGTTGGAACGATTGATTGTGCATCGACCGCATCCGTGGGGGTTGATAATCACGCTGCTGGAGCTGCTGAAGAACCCGAGTTATATGTTTTGGGATCTGCCGTTCATCAAGGCGGCGCCCGAGGTATGCAATTTATTCCGCACATTTGTCATTGGATTTAATAATTACTGCTTGCAATCTAATACCGATATGAATTATGGATTATTGTACTGACTTGAAGGGTGTAATGCAGATTGAGAGACTGTTTGGGGCGCTCTTCCAGCATATCAACCAGAGTCCCAGGTCTTTGGCTTGAGCTAGCGATTGACAATGGGCATCATGGAGTGTTGAAGGATGCGGAGCGATCTGACTCTGTCATGAGCATAGCGGCATTAGCAAGGAAATGGATGGACTTTGCAGTCTGCAGTACGATAGAAGGAGTTTGTATGACATTGCTTTTCAGGGGCTGGCAACTTTTCTCGACTTACGTCTGCGCAATACCAATCTGTTGCGCAATATCCAACCACGGCTGTTGAATGAACGGGGGCAACGGCATGGAAGGTTTTAACGCTGTTACAAATGTATAATAGGCAGATGGCAGAAGGGGAAGTGTATGTAGGATAATACCTCTATTTGCTAGTCACTATTTGCTGTTTGCTATGAGAGAGCCAGAGGGTTATTTTGAGAGGATCTGAGTGAGACTGTGGTGTGATGTATTGTGTTATGTTTACCTACTGTAGAGGACTTATGGTTGATGATGTGATTGCTACGCTAAGACTTTGGAAGATTCTCAACGGGCTATTGTCACTGCAGCATCAACCGAAACGCAAGCACTTGATCCAGATACCTTACGTAGGATGGAGGGATCAGGCTATTGTGGCCTTGTGAAGCATGTTTCATATCTCCATTCGAATATCTTGCGTGCACAATAAGAGGTACTCGCACTAGTAATTGGAGAATAGGAGCAGAGTTGTTGAACATGATCTTGACAATAGAAAACCCTCGCGCTAGCAACATGATAAATAGCAACACATAAAAAGCCTATTGTCGACTGCTAGCGCCTGAGCTGGCGAAGGGCGGGTAGTATATATATTTTGGTTTGTTTCCTGCTTGCAAGTTGTTTCTGCAACGTACATCCTTTTTGAAAGCTACTTTCTTCAGGGATATCTTTCTTCAGACAACATACTTCTTACATCGCACACATCTTTCTTCAGACAGCATATCTTTCTTCATAAACTGCTTCCTGCAACAGTACACCTTTTCTTCAGCTGCAAACCTCTCTTCAACACACATCTTCACGGATATCTCCGCTGTCAAAGTTTAGCTTTTTGCAACTACATACACATCTCCCCGCCATCGCACTGCTGGTCAGTGTTCCCTTCTTCTCACCTCGCGTCGTGTCGTCGTCTTATCCACCAAAGTTAGTAAGTTAATCTTTGATTCTGGGCAATCGTATGGTTAGCTGACTGGGTTGGCTAGGAGTCTTGCTCCAGCGAATCCTTTCTCTTCACAAGCACACTGCCGGTCAGTGTCTCGTTCCTTTCGTCTTCATTTATCTAAATTAGTAAGTTTAACTTGGGTTTGCTGTGGTTACATAACCGTCTGACCAGTTTTGTAGCTTCGACAATCCGCTCCAGAAAATACCATGTCGGCCCAGAACCGTTATGCTCTTCGCTCCCATGGGCCAGTCCCCGCTCCTCCTGCTCTTCCCGGCCGCGTGGGTCGCGACGGCCTTCCGCGTCGTTCTCCGCCTACCGGCCGGCTTTGGTTGAAGCGGCGGGCGCGACCAGTCCGTCGGGTCGCAGACCGCTTACGAGACGTCAATCTTGTAAAGATCAAAAAATTGGAGGAGGAGATGGAAAAGATGAAACACCACTGGACATTGGAGATGGAGGCGCGGCCGGGGGCGTGGATGCATGAAGCGACTCCGGATATATTGGGGGAATGGCGGGAGAATAGGGAGTGGGCGATCGCGGATCGTTGGAGGTTGATGGCGGTGCTCAACGGCAGAGCGATGGTGCTTGGAGAGCTTTATGATAAGAAGGTGGAGGAGTTGAAAGAGGCGAGGGAGGACGCAAAGAAGGACAGAAAGGAGTTGAAGGAGATGATAAAGTTGTCGGAAATATGGCGTAAATGGCGGAAGTGATTGCCGAGAGCAGGGAGATGGAGCTACGCGAGCAGGTGAAGGATTTGCAGTCGGAGGTGACGCAGTTGAACAGAGGGAGTATCTAGAGCAAGAGTGCGAAGACCTGGCGTCGTTGACGTTGTAGCAATCATTGACTTCTGCCTCACAATATCATCTCCGGCCGAATGGTCGCTTTAAATTGCTGATGTTTACTTGGAGTATTCTGTTAGATCCGGTAATTTATATCAATCCGGCAAGCTCCCGCACAAAGGCCAGTAGTTGGTTTCAATTGTAACAAGTAGCCAGCATAGCAACATGTATTTTACCGCAGTACGTCCTGGTTCAAAGCTTCGTGATCCGTCCAAGCCAAAGTGGATTGAGGGTGCTGTCAAACCCTGGTTGAGATCTCCGCTTCTCAGTCTCGTCATTCCACTTCTTTAGCATATCCAGTACCCAATCCGCTACAGCCTCTGCCGCTCCCTTAGGTTTCTCTAAAGGCAATGGATGATGGGCTCCATCCACGAATGTCTCTTTGACCTGGCCTTTTGCGACACCGCCACCGCCCATGTGACCTGTTCCAGTCTGTTTCACTACGCCTTCGGCATAATCGGAGTCGTGCAATTGTGATAGAGTTCCCCAGACGTATAGAACTGGTGGATGAACGTTGGCCAGACTTTCAAAAGCCTGCCTTGATTCATCTTGGTAGAATCCAGCGATTACAGTAGTATTCTTTCCGCGCTTTTGATAATCTGGTGCTTCCGGGTAGCCGGGGAAAGGAGGGTCAGGGCGCATCATGGTGTACACTTCCATTGATTTCGGAGTTGTCAAAGTCACGGGTTTGGCTGACCCGTTCTCCGAGGGTATGTCTCGCAAATCGTATTTCACGACGCGCTCAAAGACTCGAGGATCAAACGCAGCGTAGTAAGGATTGGCAGCGAACTGTTTCCGGGCTTGTTCGCGAGACGGCCATACATCTTTACGATTGGCCATGAGCGTCGCAACATGGAACCGGTCTGGGCGCACATCCTTATCTCCTTTCCGTTTCTTGTACTTATATCCGGTCGCGAAAACTGGTTCCATGGAGATGATTCCTGTGAACAAGCGTGGATGGAAGATTGACATCATGGTAAGTGTGACACAGCCCCAAGACTGACCTACTCCGACGATGGGATGCGGCATCTCTGCCTGGAAGTAATTGACCATCTGTAGCAAGTCTCGAGAACTATCAAACCAATGCGGCTCGTCGCCAATGATATCTTCATTGAGAATGTAGGAAGCGCTATGGTGAGCAACATCAGCTGCCCAGATTCCACGTATTGGAACGCGGCAGTGGAGGAGCTCATCAAAGAAAGGCTCGTATGATTCCTTCGACGATCCAACGCCATGGGCCATAATAAGTGTGACATCCCCAGGCTTCACGTCCCGGTTCCGTGGGACATAGTGCTTAACAGCTAGCTTTAGATGTGCGGTACTCTCATCTCTGACTCCTCTGCTAAATCCTCGAATATGAGATGCGGGAATGACATGGGCTTGTACGTCCCAGAATTCTTCAGACATGCTGTCTAGTTTGAGGAGGGAAAGATATTTGCATCAAATGTTTAGGAGATGAAGCGAATCACCATGTCACTTTCTCGTTCATGCTGTCAACACAGTAATGCGTGGTCATGGGTCGCGGCATTGATGGTGGATGAATTGAAAGTGAATGCTAGTCCTTCAAAGCTGGCTTTATAAACTCAGTCTGGCACTGACATAACTCTTCTATCCCAAGTCCCTGTTTGATGAGATAGTCTCAGGGGAGTCGTTGCCTCCTGAATCATGTCGCGACGAATCTATGAGATGGAATGTCGTCGAGAAGAACAAGCCCGCCAAGCTCGCCAAGCTAGGGTTTTCGCTGACAAAGCAGCGACTTCCGCCCGACATGTGATCGCCGACGACGTGCCTCAACCTATTCAGAATGCCTTGATGGGGAGCTCAGAAAGGGAGCAAACGGCGTTTGGGAAAGCTGTGGTACGTTGGCTCCAAACCTTCTTCGAATGCGCATAGCTGAACTATCTAGGACACAGCTCTCGTTCCCTTTCATGCCGCCATCTCCAAACCTGCCCAGAAGGCTTATCTGGGGACATTCTTGCTTGTGGCGACGAGCTTGCTGCTCCTAGGTGTTTCAACTGTTGCTTACACGTTGTTCTACTACAATTTTGTTCCTCAAATTGGCGTTGAGCGGGTCATACACCTGCAATTTGGGTGCGTTCCCACCTCGAATGCTGGGAATGGATTGCTAAAGTCTGGAATGGCGTAGGGATGGCCATCCCTACGGTATCGCTTCTTTGTCTTCTTCCTTGACATCTTTGCAGGCCTACGATATCACCCTCTATCTTCATCTACCACGAACCCCCAATAACATTGAAGTCGGAAACTTTATGCTGGACTTGTCTCTCCTCTCTCCCCCACTGGCTTCAGCTTCGGATACTCGATTGCCCTCTCTAACACCTCTAAATAATCACACTCAAGTCCTTGCTCATTCCAGACGATCTGCAATCCTAACCTATGCGTCGCCCATAATAGATACGGCGAATACGCTGAGTGGACTGCCGTGGTATCTGATAGGCTGGAAGACGGAAAGTGACGTCTTGGAAGTGAACATGTTTGAGGGTGTAGAGTTTGCGAAAGGCTGGAGAAACATACCTCAGGAGGTGAAGGTAGTGGTAGAGGCAGATAAGAAGATGCAGTTCTATGAAGTGGGAGTCAAGATTGTTGCGCGGTTTAAGGGGTTACGGTGAGTCTTCATTTCCAAGCGGTTCACACTCAGTATGTCTTTTTGATCTTGAGGGCTCATTCTATGTATTGAAGCTCGGTTCTCTACCATCACCGCATCCTCTCCTATCTGTTCTTCACAACGGCCTTTTGGACCAGTTCAATGACAACCGCCCTCGTCGCCTGGCTTATCCTCTCGTTCTTCGTGTCCTCTAGCTCAACTGCTCCCAAATCTGAACCTAAGAGAAACGGGTCCATCATCAAGACTGAACCTTCAGACTCTGACCATTTTGATCCCTTTTCAACCGAGGATCTTTCTGATACGTCTCGGACATTCCCAACCCTTAGGCGGCAGCCGCCGTTGCATTTTACAGGACGCAATGAGCCTACGAAGAAAGAAGAAGCGCGGGTGAAGGAGGAAGAAGAGGTTCTTGAATCGGCTGCCATTGACCCATTACACAATGAAGCAGATGATGAAGAAGATGATGAGGAGCGAGATACGACAGGATGGAGAGACTCTGGGATTGGGACAAGTCTCGAGGAAGGGGATAGGAGTGAGTCGGTGCAGAGGAGGAGAAGGGCGTTATTTAGCGGCATAAATGAGTAAGATCGATTATATCAAAACACTCAAGCTATAAGAACAAGCCATCAGAAGTACTACGCTGCCCTGAGTGATTCTTGGCTTGCAACCACGTTTTTAGGTGTAAGTTTCCAAGTGGAGCATTGAAAGGCCCCTCAATGATTGTACAGATAATACGCTGTAAAGAAGTAGCCTCTCCAAATCTAAGAATAATAATCAAGTACTTAAGAATATAACCGGTGAACTTTTGTACAGCTACTCAACTACCTCTCTACCAGGCGTCTCCTCCCTTTGGACGCAGAGCTATTAAGATGGAGAAGACGTTTGAGATCATCTGCCTTTACAATTGGAACCTAGAGGATTGGAAGGATGGGAATCAATTTTATAGTTAGTGAAGAACAATGGAATAGGTTCCCACATCTGAAAGCTTGAAAACATGAGGGGCGGATAGAGGTTTACAGACTCAGACTCAGGTAAATAGATGATTTAGGCTCTATGAGTATGGGTAGAGCACAGCTTGATGCCGAAATGAGTAGTAGTGAACAAGAATATCAGCTTTTTGATATGGCCGTGTGACTGAAAGGTGAGTAGATGTGTTCGGGCTAAGACATAGATAAATGGATGTTGAATGAGATGAGCGCAGGAAATGGGATAGGTTGAAGTCGATACGGGCAGTAGTAAACAGAAGCTTAAGTTGCGTAATGAGATTACATCTACAAAGGCATCAAGACGACATGTCTATATGGCGAAGTTGTCACGTCGATGAGAAGGTGAATATTAGTCTGCAAGCACCAAAGCGTTTTGATGTAGCAAGCAAGAGAGCAAGAGCCAGTCGATCTCTAGGAAAAAGCAAAGCACCCAAAGCAAGAAGTCCACGTTCTATCCGAAAGCACCAGCACACCAGCGAAGCAAAGACCCAGCCAACACCACCTGCAAGTGACGTTAGTCGATGCACCTAGATGGAGGAAAGGAAACCAAGCTTACCCACAAACGACCCCTAGCGGTCGAGGCCCCCCATCGCCCCCGGCCGATCCACCCAGAAGCTCTCCCTCCGCCCCTCTGGGGCCTGCTTCGTCAGCCGACGAGGCGACTTGGCGAAGGGGCGGACCGGCCCAGTCCACTGGGAGGGGAGCTCAACCCCCTCCACGTCGGATGGCCCGTTGGCGAAGGGCACTTTCTTCGCCCTGTGGCAGGGGCGGCAGGCGAGACAGGAGGCGATGGAGGAGAAGAGGGGGGAGGCGAACAAGCAGACGGGAGACATTGTTGGTGGAGAGGGGAAAGACAAGTTGGTTGGTGGTTGTGAGGGACGAGTTAGTCAAGTTGGCTTCTGGATCATTAGGGGTTGGCACTGTGATGCTGAAGGATGTTTGGTTTCGACTTACCTGTTTGGATGAATCGAAGTTTGGTTTTAGTGAATGATTGTTCGTGGCAGAATTTAACTGCACTTACCTTGTATGAAATTTAGCTTAAGCGAGCCCTATTCAATACCGTGAGAAAGGCGACTAAGCGGCCCTTCTTACCTTATGGAACGACGCTCAACGCTTCAGTCTTCTTTGAGCGTCTCGGTGTGTCAAAGACGTGGATGCACGTCTTCACGTGTATTTTGCTGGAACAAGAGCCAGCAGAGCAGCGCCGGAGCGAGCACTTAGTATCGCTATTGGAAAGGCACTGTTCACCGGAAACGCTCCGAGTTGCACGACTCCTTCATGAGTGTCCGGACGTGTAAGAAAGCAGAACAAGCACCCTGCTGACTTTGAATCTGGTTTTAGAAGAACCGCACGTCCACGGTAAGGCCTGTTGCAAGTCCGTGCCTTGATCTCCTGACATCACGTCCTCATAGAGGCCTGGTCCTTGTGTCACGCACCTGGAACAACTTCGGAGCATTGTTGCTCGAGCGAATGGCCTTGAAGGACGACTGCACAGCTCTCCAGTCTTAGTCTTTGGCTGAACCCACTGAGAGGCTTCTTGGTGTCCACAAGTGCTAGAGATGCTTGGACGGCTTCAACCCATCAAGGGGAACACTCATTGGGGAGCGGCAATATAACCTTGCCCTGGTAAATGGTACGGCGTGTCGGTGCAAGCAAGCTTTTGGCAGTATGTAGATACCCAACTGCCGGTCCTGATTACTGTGTGCTATTAAGAGACAAAACAAATATCAATGAATGAAAATCTCGCTACGTGGGTATCTAGGTCAAGCAAAGGAAGACTCTTAGACAGGCGCCTCACTCCGAGTCTACAAAGGAACTTGCTAATCTGCCGAAGATAGGAACCTCGAAGCGATCCAGAGTATTTGCTGAGACGGTATCAGTACCGTACACATTTAGGGAAGGAGAACCCCACCATCTTGATAAGCTCGAAATGCCAGAAAACCTATAAGCCCAAGATCTAAAACAAACAGCATCCACGAGATAATCTTCGTCCAGGAGAATATGAGGTGCACAACCTGGAGCTCTGTCAGTCATCGTGTCTGTAACATCGTCGAACGTCACTGACAAATATAGCCGTGAAGAGCAGACTCGATTGCCATGCATGGAACCTGCACCGTTACTTGTCAGCCTTATCCACCCTTTTCTGAAGTGAAATCAAGTCATCTACGCAAATGGAACGCATTCACCGAGACCGGTGAGACATGCCATTGTGCCACAGAGATGCCTAGGATCTACAGAAAGATGAATGCCGGATTTGGGAGAAAGAGATGATCTGAGGTCTTTTACAAACGATATTTCAAGACAGTCAAACGCTTCAGAAATACTGCTTATCCTTATGACAAGTCCTGGGATGGTAAGATACATATACCTACAAGCATAGGGTTTCGGCATGGCCAGAAGGCCTCAAAGTAAGAATGCATACGCAGTCTTGAAGAAGAGTGATAAGACACAATGATGAATGAAAAGAAGGAAGCAGGAGCTAATAAGGAGACACGAAAGCGAGAGGCATGATGCCAAAAGACCTCTCTGCCCTTTCCCAGCCAGGACACTTCTTCCATCTTTAAGTCCAATACGTACCGAACATAGTCACTCTTGTGCTCTGCTACCAGCAAGAGTACCCCTCCGGCAGGCGGCAGGAGCAAGTATGCCAGCATCGCCTCGTAATCCAACCGTATTGGCAGACTTGTCTCGAACAGGCTTACATCCAGGCGCCCAGTCTCAATGCTGCCACCGCCAAACCCTCCTCCATTGCCGTGTGGTTCATTGCTGAAATGGCTGGGGGCTGGAAGAGATGACGCGGCGAAAGGCTCTGTGGATGGTCGGCCTGCAGGCGGTGACCGAGGGTTTGGAGATCGAGTGGAAGAACGCTGAGGGGATGGGGAGAGTGCTCTGATGGTTTCCGGAGCAGTGTCTTGATAGGGAGCAAAGTCCATGGCTGAAAGAGCGGTCACAGCGGTCGTAGTAGTGATGGAGCTTGAGGGGTTGTGAGAGCTGAACTTTCGGGGTAATGGCGGCCGATAGTGGCAAAGCTGGCGGCTGTAACGCGATAAGGACGCGGTCGCACTGAAGGCTCTTTCCGTCCATCACAGCTTCAACCTTATTACGACTTCACCAGTGGATTACTACAGGTTTAGGTACTTCGAATGGCTCTTGAAGTCACTTCATAGGAGTATGGCTACTGGAATGGTCGGCCGTGTCTCAGAACGTGATGCGACAACAACAACAAGAAGGACAACAAGAACGACTATTGCAAAAGGCAGAGCCTGGCAACGGATGAGAGGACAAAATCACACCGCTGCGCCACTTAGGCTGTAGGCAGCCTGAGCCGGATTGTCACTTTTTGCATGCACCAATGTTGTCAGCTTTGCATTAAAACGATCAGGCGACAAGCTGGAATACCTCGAGTCCTGCTTTTTACTATGCACCGTTATCATTGGGAATAACAGGCTCTATACTTTTCGTTCTTGTTATGGATTACATGCTACTTTGGTGGTAGATGCTAGGTGAGTCTTACTCTTAACCGGGAGGAAAGTCGTAAGCAAAAAAATCGAGATCGTCGCAGGCGAGGACAAAGCTTCTACATTCAAATTGTCTCAAGATCTAATTATCGGCTGCGCAGTGCTTTGATCTTTCTTCTATGACTGTCTCTTGGATCAAGGATATCTTTAAGCCGACCCCTCTTCCGTGTGTTTCCTGTTCATGTTCATGGTGGAGCGCTTGACGGAGGAAAGCGCATTGAACCAAAATCCTCACAGTAACAACGAAACCATATTGCTTTCATTTATATTCTTTAATAGAGGCCTATTTAGTCAAAATTGCTTGGTCCTCAGCTTGGCGCCCATGACAATTTTCTAGGCAGAAGCTCATATTTATTAGCTTTTCAGCCGCAGTGGGCCTTAAAGGTATATATGACAACCTTATACTTGACTCACGCTTCCCCGACACTTACTCTAGACGCCCAGCGTTCACTTCTTATGATGTTCAACCTCGAAAATCCTTACTTTGACTCATTTGGTTCCACCTGTCGGATACTGATTTCAATATCACAAGCTTTGGCTTACAACGCTATCGGAACCCAAGCCGCTTCACGACAGATTCTCCATTGGATTAAGGTTGCCTGAACCAGCACACTGAGGCTTCATGTAGTCACTAAGCGCACAATACTGCGACCGCAAGTATGGATTCAATTCAGCAGATGCAGTATGTAATCCAGGTCCTACACTACACTGGTCCATCGGTCGTCTTACTCTACTACCTTGTCGCTGCAACCGTCAGTGTTTGCACTTTACAATCTCTCAAGAAGCCTAATCAGAGGAAACCACAAACGCTTGCCATTTACTTTATGCTCTTTACCATGATGACTTACATTGGTGAAGCCTCGATGCTTGTATTCGACACTTTCAACAGCCAACCGCGCAGATCTACTACTGACAGCAATGTCTGTATTCCAGCCGGCAGTTGTTCTAACAGTCTATCCATTGGGCTTGAACGCTGACAACTCCCAGATCTATACCATCTCTTTCTTCCTAGTCTGGTCAACCCTCATCTTCTGTTTGCTGGACTCTAAACACCCTGTGTGGTACCCTTACCATGGGTCATGGTTACTGGCTCTTCTTCTCGAGATTGGGCTTTTCAGTCTGTCCTTGACCATCCGCCGGCTTTCAAGTCCCTTTGACTATACACTCTGCTTATCATTCAGATATCGCGGCTACTAGCTTTAAGCCTACTTGTAGCTTGCGTCTTCGGAACCTTCTCTAAAGTAGCCCTCCATACCTCGGGCGACGAGAGCGCTCCGCTTCTTTCGCAGATGGATCGGCCTTCTGGGTCTGTTGATCTTTCTAACACGGCATACGGATCAGCAGCCACCGAAACCCTCTCTGACGGTGCTGACCTGGAATACGAAGCTGAAGAACTAAAGAAGGAGGAAGAGCAAAAACGAGATATCGAAAATCGCCTAAAGGCAAACGGAAATTGGGTTACCTACGTTCGCGAGTTCTTCATTTTTATTCCATACGTCTGGCCTTCTAACTCGAAAGATCGCAAACTTCGGTGGAATGTTCTAGGTGTTGTTATTTGCTTGGCCTGTATCCGAGCATCAAATGTGCTCATACCGCATCAGTTAGGGGTTCTCATTAATGCTCTGGGGACCTCTCGAGATCATGTTCCGCTCATGGCGAATGGTTTATATATCCTCTATTCCTTGGCACCGTCTTCCGCTGGTATTCAGTCCATAAAAAGCTTGTAAGTATCCCGTCAAGGAATTGTAAGAAATCTTCTGGACTAAATAGTTGTGAAAACACGTACCATGGGGGGCAACGCTAAATGCAAACTCTTTATAGGCTATGGCTTCCGGTGGAACAATACGCCCACAAAGCTATCAAGACAGCTGCCTACAGCCACATCATGGGTTTGTCATGCGACTTTCATGACAACAAGCAATCTGGGGAACTATACAAATCAATCGAACAGGGTGATTCGATTAACAGTCTTCTGGAAATAGTATTATTTAAGGCTCTCCCAATGCTGATTGACTTGGTCGTGGCTTACGTATATCTCTACTACCTCTTTGGTCCTTACATGGCTTTGACGGTCGCTGCTACAACGATTATGTACCTGTGGGCCGCTACATGCTACAGTGCCAAGCAACGGGAATTACACCGCAGATATGTAGGCATTTGGCGAAAAGAGTACCAGGTCATGTACGATACGCTTGGAAGCTGGTCTACAGTAACATATTTCAATCGCCAGGTATACGAGCGGGAGCGGTATGCTTCCGTTGTGGAGCAAAATATGCAGTCCCAGTTGAAGACGTCCCTTATCTTCTATATTTCGTTGGTAGTACAAAGTTGGGTTCTTAAGATTGGCTTCTTCGGCGCATGTATAATTGCAGCTTATCAAGTCACCAATGGCGAGAAATCAGTTGGAGATTTTGCGACATTGATCACTTACTGGGCTCAACTTACTGGTAAGTTTTCAGTATTTTATTAGATTCAAGGACATTGGCTTGAGTATGCCCTATGTCTATGTATTGGGTTATTCTAAGTTAGGTCGTTGCACCTTGTCGCGTTTGCAACATTGGCGGCCAGATCTGTCACGACTTTCCTCGGCAACATGAATCAACAACTTCTTGCATCTCTTTGCTAACTTCACAACGTTGCTGCTCGTTTCTCTTGAATTAATTGCTGATGTGGTTCATTCTAGGCCCACTTGTATTCTTCAGTCAGGCAAACCGGGATTTACAAGGCAATCTTATCGATGCGGAGCAGTTACTCCAACTGTTTCAGCAAACACCTAGCATTAAAGATGGTCAGGCGATCTTTGCACCCAAGGAATCCTCTGTCACCTTCCAGAACATTAGGTTCTCTTACGATGGAAAGAAAGAAGTCATAAATGGCATTAGCTTTGACGCTAAACCTGGTCGGAAGGTTGCACTCGTTGGGGAGACAGGCGGCGGAAAGTCGACCGTTCTCAAATTACTATTTCGACTTTACGATGTTACGCATGGTTCTATCTCAATTGACGGGCAAGACATTCGAACAGTCCCTTTAGCAAGCCTTCGAGAATCTATCGGAGTAGTCCCTCAAGACCCAGACTTGTTTAACGATACGATCATGAAGAACGTTCGATACTCTCATCTCGAAGCAACAGATGAGGAAGTGATAGCGGCCTGCAAAGCTGCAGCTGTCCATGATAAAATTATGACCTTCACCGATGGTTATGCAACAAAGGTTGGAGAGAATGGCATCAAGTTGTCCGGTGGGGAGCTCCAACGGGTTGCGATTGCCCGCGCCATCTTAAAGAACCCCAAGATCATGCTTCTTGACGAAGCAACTAGCAGCGTCGATACTGAGACCGAGTTACAGATCCAGCAAGCTTTGGAAAAGCTTACCGAAGGAAGGACTACCTTTATCGTTGCACATAGGCTCTCCACGGTGATGAACGCAGATCTGATGTTGGTAATCAAAGACGGCGCAATTATAGAACAAGGCTCACCCAAGGAGCTGCTGGAAGCCAAGGGAAAGTACTACAATCTTTGGTCAAAACAAAACGGTATTGTGTCAACATCCGTGAAGTCTGGAGGTTGAGCATCTCGATTCTTTTAATCCTTCGAGTGGGAACAGACACTTGACGAACACTAAAGCCTGTGGAGGGTGTTGGGGTCTCTTGCTGGTGTTTCATAGGCTGCTGTTTGTCTGCTGCGGTATCTTGTCAGATGTGCACTATACTTTGTCTGAGTAAGAACAGGAAGGATCCCCTTGGATATCCGGCTCCGAGCAGCAGCCGTGACTCTCGTGAGCGCCATTGCTAGCTCGATACCTTGTTTGCCATGTCGAAAAGTTGATACTGAGGACTTTCGAGTGGAGGAGGCCTCTTCTGATTGGTCAGAAATCCTTTAGTCAAGCCGGGAAGACATATATCACTGATCCATTCCCGCCTAATCCCAGCTAATGGCATAGAACAGACACAAAGCACAATTTTAGATGCGCTCAACCACCTGGTCCTGGACTAGCACGAAAGATTCGCCCGAAGTAATCGTCAATTTTGTAGGATGCAGGGTCACTGAATCTGGGGACGTTGTTGAAAACTCCGGCGTCAGTGTCGCCAAAGCAGAGCGATGTGGGCCGGAGTATGCGATGGATCCTCTACCGGAGCAAGATTTCACAGATGGGCAAGACAGAGTATAATTTTCTGTCCTTCCTATTGGTGCCTCGGAGGCTTGGCAAGCATCGAACCTACCAACGAATTGCCCTGGTGACTGCCGAAAATCATCTTCAGGTATACTCGGACTATCGGACCTAAAGAGGGGTTCATTGCTTTGGGAATCCTCTCATCACGTCTCCACAGGGAGCAGAGAGATACGTTGGTGCAGCGACAATCGGGATACGTTGAAGAGGGAGAGAATGACGCCTATTGTTAAAGCACTCAATTCCTTTCGAATCAGCTATGACACAATTTGGCAATTCTTGTTTACCATATCAAAAATATCCAGTATTGATGAGAATTGGGAGCAATACTCTCTTTTCATTGTATATGATGGTCTGAAACGACGTGTGAGGCTTGGTAAAGCCTATGGTATTGTGTAAGAAAATCGAGCGCCAGGGCCGGAAACCTACCTATGTTTACGATACGTCGTAATACTCCCTAGGCAGGTCACGATTCGCCAGACCTATCCGAGCAACGAGACAACAGTTCTCTTGGAAACCAGCCGGTATCGCCATCCAATGAGGCCCAGGATCGTAGATTCGTCCTGGCTGGTTCCGCATCGAGATTACACAGGCCCCTTGAGTACGTGTAGCTGCCGATACTATTAATAGGTACGGGAGCATCTGCTGCTGTTATCGACCAGAATGGCAACAAATCCAGCCGGATTATACCTCCCCCCATAAGGACACTTTCGACTGCCTATGATGCGGCCTACACACTTGACGACTCTAATCAAGACTCAGAGACCAGTGGCTTTGCGGAAGAATACGAGGCTGAAGACAAAAAGAACGAGATGTCGGAGGTGGTTATTGACTTGCTAGGAAAGTATACTACGCTTTTTGAATCCGGAGGAAACACCAAGGGCAATATTAACCCGATTAATCCATTCGGGATACTGTGATTAGCATTCGAAGTAAGCATGGTTAAAGTATGGGATATAAGGAGTCAGGAGGTATGAGATGAATGCATACTAAACAGGGAAGAAACCGGCATTTGGGAAGAGCAAGGTTGTAGGAAAGTGAACGGAGCATCTGTATGCAGAATGTTCACCTCGGAATGGTTGAAGGGATGGAAGCAGTGCCGGTTTGAAGAATGCTTGTGAGATGAATTCGAATTGGGCAAGGCAATAGGATGAAATGGAGATCTGCGAAAGCGTCCCGAGCAACAACAATCTAAAATGATATTCCAATATCCCGTCCTGAAGCGACACCTTGAATTAACACCGGGTGGCAGAAGCAACAAGACGCAGATATATGGAGGAAGTCGTACCAGAAGATCCCGCCAGACGTGGAGTCTTACCCTTGGCAAATTATATAATACAAGTCATTAATAAATACACGAGTCATCAATAACTAACCCAACATACACAAGTCTTACGTGCCAGCTTCAACAGCACTCCCATCCCCACCCGTCCCGTCCCCTTTCTTACTGCTCCCCCCAGAAGCCGCCATCTGCCACGCCGGTATCGCCGCTCTCCCACCGCTCTGGAATACGCTCGGTGTCTCTCGTCTTGGGACAGTCACTCCGGGTGCAGGCGCGGATGGAATTGAGCTCGTGGCCATCTTATCCTCTGATTGTGCGGTACCACTACTCGCGATGCCGTTTGGTGCGCTGTTTATGCCTGTCGGTGTGCTGGTTCCGCTGGGTCGATCTGTTGGGGCGTTGGAATGTCTCGGCAGTGATTGTTGTGTGCTAGGTCCATTACTACCACCAACTCTGTTGTTAAGCAGCTTTTTGAGGCTGCGCATTTCAGCGCCTAGCTCCTCCAATCTCTTGTCCCCAGACTCCTTCCAGCCTTCCAAGGCCTTGGGGACTAGATCTTTTAGTCCCTGGACCTGGTCAGCGATATTTCTTGATTCATTCTCTTGCCGTGTTTTTGCAGTCTTGAGATCCTCTATTACGGCATCGACATCTCGTAAAGTCGAGTCTAGTTTCTCTGTGCGTTCGACTTCTGAGGCTTTCAAGGCTGCGGTGTCTGCTGCAAGTTGGTCGATGAGGGTGAAGGCGCGGGTGAAGGATTCGTCGATGGAGGCTTTGTCTTGTTCGATTTGAGGTGGTGTTGGAGGAGCTATTAAGGGCATGATGTAGCGCTAGAGAAAAATTAGACGAAGCTATGGCTACAGCGGGCAGAAGAACGTACCTTTGCAGCCACGTAAAGGCCGTAGCTCACGCCGCTGGTGACGGTAGCCATTATGAACCAATCACGCCAATCGCGAGAAGGAGGCCTTGAAACCGTCAGTCATGTTGTTCCAATGATTCACATTGCCTTACTACTGACTCTGGAGGTGGCTGCCCCCATGGCGCTCCTTGATAAGGCCCGTACCCATAACCAATAGGCTGTCTCATCATCTGCTGGTTGGAGTTTCCATAGCTGAGTTGGGTTTTAGAAGGCGGCGCTGGTGCACTTTGCTGCGCTGATCCATCCTCAGCTCTTGCTAGTGATATATCAATCTCTTCTTGAGTAAGGTTCTTGGATTGGAGGAAGGCTATTCGTTTATCGACGGGTGAGGCTGCGACAGAGGGGTCTTGGAGAACTTTGAAAGCTGTTAGGATCTTCAGATTCAAGCCGTTCATCACAGCTCTTGGAAAACTCACAGGTAATCTGAAGCTTTGATTAGCGAATATCCTGGTCTAGCACCGGAGAGGGAACTTACAGCGGACGCGATCAGATCGTCTCGGACCATTCTGGCGCGATTATCTACGTGTTAAATGAAGAAGGCCTACATGAACATAATTATAGAAGAAGAACTCTGGCGCTCAAGGAGAGTTCCGAGACAATTAGGCATCTGAAGCCGTTTAATGGAAGTCGTCGGCGACTTGAACCTCGGCCCGACCTGCCTGTCACGCTTGCGGAGGCTTGCCTTGTGAGGCTTAGCGCCTTTTACCCGGCCAACAACCACCTTTGTTTACTCACAAACATCGCGCAAATCCTTACCTTCGAATTGTCGCTGTCGCATTGCTTCATAATTAATTGCTCTTCAACTGTATTACCAGAATACTGTCGCATTGCGTGTTTGTGCGTTCTGAAAGCTTCGTATCCCCACAATCCGACTTGTCACAACTCCTCCAAGATGTCCCAAGACACGGGGCTCTTCAGTGTGCGCCGGCCACGAGAGGTATGTATACATGAGCTCTACGTCGCTGCAGCCTGGCTCCCCTGCTGTATCGCTCTGCTAATTGCTCTCCAGACTCTTGGTGGCCTCAATTACAATTCCGCGATCCCACAGCCAGCATCCGCGATGAAGAGATCAAACTCAATTTCCAGTATGAAAGATACCCAAATGACCGCCCCTCATACTACACACCATGCGCGATCTGTTTCCTCATCGCGCATGTCCCTGGCTCCAAATAGGCCTCAGCAGCCTACTTTCCAACGCTCATCCTCTGGTACGAATCTCGCAGATCTGGGGCGCCCTTCTACTGTACAGCGGAGCTCTTCGAACATCTTTGGAAATACCGCGTCCGTGTCGAGGATGAGCTATGCTCCCGGAAGTGCGATGACACCTCACATGCAGCCACCTATGAGCACGTCGAAAAGCCTACAGCGAAGGAGTAGCGTATACTCGCGACCATCATCCACTGGCCCAATGGGCCACCAATCGTTCTTCGTGCAAGCGCCAATTCCAGCTGGGGTACCTAGGGATCCAAGACCATTGAAAGACCGAAGCTATCAAGCGAAGGTTGGACAGGAGTTGCTGGATTACCTAACGCATAACAACTTTGAGCTAGAGATGAAGCATTCCCTTAGCCAGAATATGCTAAAGTCGCCGACCCAAAAAGACTTCAATTTCGTCTTTCAGTGGCTATATCATCGTATTGATCCGTCGTATCGCTTCCAGAAGAACATTGACGCAGAGGTGCCTCCTATTCTAAAGCAATTACGATACCCTTTTGAGAAAAGCATCACGAAGAGTCAAATAGCGGCAGTAGGAGGACAGAATTGGTCGAGTTTCCTTGGGATGCTGCACTGGATGATGCAACTCGCCCAAATGCTGGACCGCTACGATATAGGGGACTATGACGATGCGTGCGCAGAAGCTGGTGTAGATGTGAGTGGGGATCGCATCATCTTCCGATTTTTGAGCGGTGCCTACAGAGACTGGTTACAAGTTGAAGATGGAGACGATGAAGAGGATGCGGACAAGCTACTTGTGCCGCACGTTGAATCAATGGCCGCGGAATTCCAGCGAGGAAACCAAAGATATGCTGAAGAAATGACAATTCTCGAAGCAGAAAACGAGGCTTTGAAGTTGAAGATCGAGGAGGCCGAAAAAGGCGCACCGGATATTGCAAAGCTGGAGAAGCACTTCAAGATTTTGGAAGATGATAAACGGAAGTTTGAGGAATGGAACAGTACCGTGAGCGATAAGGCCCAAAAGTATGAAGCGAGAAACAAGTTTCTGCTCGAGGAGATTGACCGAACAGAGAGGGAACTGCGAGAAGCAGAGCAGGAGAAGGCGAATCTTCAAGAATCAGTTGATAGGCAGGGTATCACGATCGAGGATATCGACCGAATGAACGCCGAGCGTGAGCGGCTGCAGAAGAATGTCGAGGCAACAGCAGTGAGATTGGAAGAGGTTAAGAAGAAGGCTGCAGAGAGGGACGTCGAGGCGAACCGCAATCTCGAGGAGCTAGAGCGTGTCGTGGACAAGTACAATTCTCTATGCTACCAAATTGCCCTGATCCCCTCTACCGCCGCAAATGCCAAAGGCGAAGACTACGAGCTCAAGCTCTCCACCAACTCCGCTCCTCAATTCTCCTCCTCCCAGCTAGGCGTTTCGGAAAATGGCAACAGCGACCGCCTCCTCGCAGATCCATCAACAGGCTACCACCCCGCCCACCTCCTCAACCTCGACCTCAGAGGCACTGTCAAAAGCCAGCTCATCGGCCTCCGCAAAGAAATCAACGAGCGCCGAACCATAGCCATCGATGCCGACATGAGAAACCACGAGCTCCTCGATACCGTCAAGGAAGCCATTGATGACAAGAAAAGCGAGGTCGAGGCTCTAGAGCACCGGGTCCGAGCCGCGGAGGAGGAGTTTGAGAAGACCAAAGAGGTGACCTCGACGCAGAAGCTGGCTTCGGACGCGCAGATCGAGAAAATGGAGAAGGAGCTTGCCAAGATGCGGGCCGGGTTGACGGAGAGCGTGCAGTTGATGGAGCAGAGGGAGATGAATACGAATATCGAGTAAGGCCTCCCTTTAACCCTTCTTTCTCTAGTCCTAGCATTTGCCTAACCCGGCCTTTTTTTTTTTTTTTACAGATATGAGCAGTTGACTCTACGAGCGAATACTCTGCGCGAGGAACTGCATACGGAGATTGAGCGTATGTTGAATGATATTATCAAGTTCAAGGTGCATGTGCAGAAGAGTCTGGAGGACTATGAGGGGTTTGTGGTTGAGGAGGTGGAGCAGGAGTTGGGTGGGGAGGGGGAGGAGACGGGGGATGTTGTATAGGAGGGTGGGGATGAGTTATGCTAGGCGTTGTGGAGGGTTGGAGTGTTGGGTGTGGAGTGGGGGTTGGAAGGGGGATGGCGTTGGTGATGTTGAAGTAGATATGGTTACTTCGGGGTTGTTTATATGTGATACCTTGCTGGATGTGGAAGTCTAGGTATTTTGAACCCAGCGGTGGTCTACGTTTCTGGTTGATCCAATATGAATTCGAGGGTGCTTGCTCGTCTGTTGCAGAGCTCGGGTCTTGACGTCTTCGATTCGGTAATCTGCGTCTCGAGCGTTCTCGGCTCCAAACGCCCCGTTTACCTCTCGTGATCATTTATACACACAGCTTTTTCTAAGAACATCTCTTCTATGTGTTTATTGCTGATAATTCGGGCAAGGGATGGCTGAATCTCGTTGATATCTTCTTCCAGATGTCCATTAGCACATCTAGAGCACGCGTTTGTAAATCTGACGTGTTCGGGAACAATTTCTTTTCGCTGGCTAAGGCCCGTGTGTCTCCTTTCTGCCTGAGATGGTAGAGCAACCCGAAGTGGGATTTTCTGCTTCGACCTAACCTCGACTGTGCGAGCGCGCTGTTCGGTTGCTTCTTCTTTTAAGAAAGGGAAACTTGTGGCCGAGTTGAGGACTTGAGGTTTTGAGACCTTGAACGGTGTTGTAAGCATGATAACACCGATGAGTGGATTCATAGCTCCAGGGCTAAAAACCCTTGCTTTTTCGGTGTCTGGCCTTTAAGCTTTGTAACGCGCGCTTCAATTACTGACTCCATAAGTGCCAGATGCCGATTGCTCTGAGATGGGGCCCCGTTACTTTTTGCATATTGCATCGTGTAGGCCTGATGCTCAGAACGGGGTGCCTGATGGACGTACGGTAGGGATCTTGGCTTTGGCCTTTTTCGATTTAGTCTCTTGGTGTGTCTTGAGGTGGTGTCGTCTCCCGAGTTAGGTGGTTCGTGCTGATCTACTGTAAGATGTGATGGATGGATAGACTCTATGAAACCCTCCAGCGAATCAGTTCCTTCTTGACGAGAATTTGACGAGCCAGGCGTAAAGGCCCCAGTCGGCATGGCAAAAGATGGTGAAGCTGATCGAGTAGCCCAATGACGGCGTCACGCTGTGGATAGTGTCTGGGTCAGTAGCATATTGCGATACGTCGAGTGATATAAATCTCCTATACTAGATATTTGTGCATGTAGCATTTCATTGAACAAATCACCATGGCAATGTTCATTCTCTTCGACACTAGACACGTTGTGAACCGATTTCTCGCTGTCCACATCCGTGTTCCATAGCATATCTTGACTAAGCGGCCCGCGGGCTGAAGTCCCTGATACCAGCTCTATTGTGGCCTTTGGCAAGATCTCGCCCTCTTCTACGGGATAGGGCAAAGTCGGAGGCAAATGCTCTAGAACCTGCATATAAGAGACATGGCCTTTGGGTATGACAGGGTCGTTCCTTTTGTGCTGAGTAGGCATATTCGAGCGATTGGGCGCTTTCGCCATGACGGGATTCCTTACAACGGGCAATTCAAGTGGAACCTGCGGGTATGTATGATAAGGCTCATGTAACGATGTTGCCGATCTGACATTCTTTGGCACATGTGTCGGCGACTGACTCCTTTCCGCGTTAATACTCTGATTTTCTGAATTTGAAATCAACGGAAAGCTGTTTCCGTGGGGCTGCTCGTCTATCGGAGCTCTGAGCGTTGGTGGAAGCCGAGGAGCGGGCGTATAGCATCTGATGTCTGGTGGTATTGCTGCATGGTTGATTAAGACAGACGTTCGGTATCGGCTGTACAGATAGCTAGACTTACGGTTTTGGACATGCCGGACTTCAAGATGCTCGGGTTCTTTCTTCCTTCGAGCATAGCGTGCCAATTTGCCACCTTCCACACGCCGACCTCTCACGTAGAATACACTGTCCTTGTCCTTGTTGATTTTCCTGTTCCTCTGCATCCAGAGCATGGCTCTCATCTCTTCATCTTTGACATTCTTGTCGAAATGCCATTCTGTAATCTTTCGTTTGTACTGGCGTTCCCTTTGAATGAAATATTAGAAGAAATTACGTGCCACCTGTTATGACATAACGTAAAATTTGGGTCCAAAAATCGAATTGAACAGAGAGACATTTTGAACCTTAGAAGAAGGAATAACCTGGTGGGTTTGCGAAAGGTGATGACATACGTTGCTTGAAATCCATAAATCTTGTACATTGCATCCGCCACATTTCCAAGCGGCTTGTCCTCTGTCACGTAGAGTCGCTTGAAATTTTGTCGCTGGCTTTCCCACTCTTCAGCGACATCGTTGAACTGTTGGTCATTTCGTCCTGTGTGCTCGGTATAAAGGTTGAGAGCAAAAGCAAGTAAAAACAGATTATAGGATCGTTGAACGAGATAGTCAGTACCGCGTACTATTAAGAAAATATGACGATCTATTGAGGAGAATGTTCGGAACTTCAGAGTCCCGGAGTCCACTGTAAGACTCACAACTTTGGGCAGCACAAGCCCGTCTGCTGGCCTTGTCTTCCGTCTTGTTTAATATATCTGGCACAGCCACTGCGCCACGACAAAAGTACCGTCAAAGCCTTAAAGGCAGGTAGTATCGGATGGTAGGATGTAGCGATGCTAGCCCAAACAGGTAAAGTAGTTCCCAAGTCCTCGCTACCTCTCGGTCCGCGGCACCTCCACGCGTATTCGGCCTGCGACCAAGAGCGAGTGCGATCAAAAGTACCAACTAGCGTGATGTGCATCTGCCATATGCAGCTGCGTCTCCGCCATGTGACATGTCGGTATGACTGGCGCCTCTTGGAACAAAAGTACCATCGAGCCCCAAAAGCTCCCTATCAGTCGGAGTGGCAGAAGTACCCATAGAAACAAGCGCATCGATTGTCCTGATAGAACTTGGGCCATGTAGAGAGCTGACAGCCGCGGATGGTTGTCCATCCGCTGCCCTACCGAATAACACTAACAAAAGTACCAGACCTTAACACCACGATGGATATGATGCAAATTAGAGCCGAGTACTGCAAGGACAAACTTGCGCCGCCATGGACAGGCTGTCGTGGGCCAAGCTATAAGAATGGCAATAGAACCCTCTGCTGTTTTCGTGGTCTCAAACTATCTCATATATACAATTCCTCCGCTAGGTCCGTAGGACTGAAGCCCACTGTTGTCCACATACACTCTTCTTTCTCTGATTGACTTTGCTTTTGGCTTATCCAAAGCTCAATATTCTATTCCGACCTTGTACCTACTGCTTTATATGGTGGTTCTAGCTTTTGTACCTTGAGTCGACAATGTCATCCCCATCACCTACTTCCACATCTGCATCTGGCCAGACCACTCATAGCTCTGTTTCCCCTGAGGTTATCACCAGCATTGCGTTTGGAGTAGTTATGACGATCCTTGGGGTACTTACGTTATGGCAGAGTGCTCGACAAGGTCGTTGGCTATGTAAGCAACGAGTACCCGATTGATACCGGCATGACTGATATATGCTCTTTCCAGCCGTCGACGAGGAGCATGTGGCGCCTGAATTACCTTCCAGCATTTTCGAATACTCGCCTGCCCTCGAACCCATGCTAAATTCTGCCGCCTTCCTCAATCGTACGTCCACATCTACGAATCGAAGATGCTTGTCAATATTCCAACCGCGAACGATCCACCTAGACATCTCGAATGCCACCATCGATTCATGTGAACTGTTATGTCACGGTCCAATCGTCGCACCTAGAAGCATCGACACAAAACATTCACCAAGCTTTCCGTCCCTACCCAACCCTGTGTTCATCGCACCGCGACCTCTTAGATCACCTTCACTTGACACCTGCTATCGACCTGACAACGATCCTTTTGAGTGGCACATGTTTAGAGCTAGACCGAATAAGTCAAGGTTGAAACGAAGGCATTCGGCAGCTTGATACTATAGCTTTCTGTTGTTAATCTTTTGTATTTGAGCGCATGATCACACTATTTGTCCTTGGTGATATACGTCGAAGAGCCGTCGGATACCCAAGCGCTTGAAGCAGATTCCTGTAACGTTACTTTTGTATGGAGCGAACTCGCTCAGAGTACAGAGACCAGTATGCACTAGATATCATGAACTCGCAGCGGACTCTGCACTGTGTGATGGTGTTTCGAAGGTAGGGATAACGAAAGTAGAACGTGGGGATACTTTGGAGACGTGGGTACAACTATATCACTACAAATCGCAATGTTGAATTGGATATTTGCTTTTCGTGACTTGGATACAGGTTGCTTTCGTTCGATCGTGTTCTCCACTCGATGATTCGTTAAAGAGAAAGAGCCATGGCCCACGGGTACCTTGATAGGGCTGATGACGTTGACGTAAGCCGGCTTATCTAAGTGATGTCACGTGCTCTGAGGCAATTCAGTCTAAACAAAACCTCCGAAAGCAATCAAGTCCATGCGTTGAATTGTATCATGCTAAGACACCCGAATGGAAGCTCTCGGAGTTGCCTCTGGCGCTGCTGGTATTCTATCCTTGGGTATTGCCGTGTGCCAGGGTCTGCTGCAGTACTACGGCTCTTGGAAGGACGCCGAAAGTGAAGTGGCAGGCATGTACGAGTCGATAGAAGCACTTACTCACATCCTTCTACTACTCCTACCTGTCATTGAGCACAGGGATCTTGATCGCAATGTCGTAGCCCTCATCGAGAACCATATTGCATCTTGCCAGCAAGGCATCGAACAACTTCGAAAGAAATTGGATAAGGTCAAAATAACTCCGCTACAGCCTGGTTCAAGAGGAAAAGCGAAGACACAGTTTTGGAAGACCTTGTATCCCTTCAAAGAGAGTACGCTTATAAAATTGAAGGGGATAGGAAAGGAATTGCGAGACCAATTGAGTTTATCCCTGGACGTACTGCATATTGACGCATCTACAGCTTCCCTCACCAAGCTTGATATTCTTAGTCAATACGTTACTGGAGTTTCTACTGATGTCGACTTCTTGAAACAGAAATCTGGCTTGCTTTCTTCGAATATAAATACCTTAAGCAACTCAGTAGAAAAATCGTCAATTGGCGTGGATGCTTTAATCTTGGGTCAAAGTAACGAATACCTTCTGAAGGTCTTCAGGTGGTTCTCCCCCTTGTTGGGAGACTTTGAGAGGAAGCAGCTTGATACCTTCAATCTCAAAGCCCGGCAGGGTGGGGTTGGGAAATGGTTACTGGAGACACAAAAGTTCAACGACTGGTTCCTTGGTAATGGGGAAATATTATGGTGTCCGGGCAAACGTAAAGTGCCCAGTTCTCTTGGTTATGTTTCCTCTTCCCCTCATATACAAAGTATCTATCTACCTTATAAGCACTCTGTGGGCGTTCCATGACAGGCGATGCTACCAATTGAAAGTAAACGAGCTGACTTCTAGCAGAGGGTGCAGGTAAAACCGTACTTGTGTACGATCTCTGTCTCTAATGACGGCAAAACAAACGCCTAAGTTGATTTACTTAGGTCTTTTGTGATAAATCACCTTCAAAAATCTCTTGTTGATACGAACATCGGTATTGCCTATATCTACTGTAATTACAAGGAGGCTGAACAGCAAAGCCTTACGAATCTTATTGCTAGCTTGGTGCATCAACTAGTTCGCCGCGATTCGGTTTTGGCGAGCGATCTGGCGTCTTTGTACGAGTCCCATATCACCAAAGATACACGTCCATCAAGAGACGAGTATGCCCAGCTGCTACAAGTTGCAGCTGCTTCTTTTACTAAGGTCTTTATAATTATTGATGCCCTTGACGAATGCGTCGAGAATGATGGGACTCGGCAAGATTTGCTCGAAGAATTACGCAAGCTACAATTGAAAGCCTGTCTCTTGGTCACGTCGCGGGATCTACCAAGTATCCAACGTCAACTTCGGAGCGCGACTAGGCTCGAGATTCAAGCCAGTGATGACGATATCATGACATATCTATGTGAACGTATATCCAGCTCTGAGAAGATTAGTATGTACGTCAAGAGAGATCCAGGCCTTCATGAGGTTATAGTCAAAACGATAACGGGAAAGGCCCGAGGAATGTGAGTGCAAAATCTGCCGATGGCATACTCTTTAGAAAGTTATAATTGGAGATCTGGATAGAAGCATTTAATCGATCATAAGAGAAGTTTCCGGCTGACTTATGCAAAGGTTCCTACAAGCACGTTTGCATCTAGATTCATTATTTACGAAGACAGACCTTCGAAAGTTCAAAGCTGCTCTAAACTCTCTTCCGGAAGGATTAGACGAAACTTACGACGAGGTGATGAGCCGAACACTGGCTCAGCACCCTGACTATATTGCATTGGCTCGCAAAGTCATATACTGGGTGTTTTACGCTGTTAGGCCACTAACTCTTAAAGAGATCCAACATGCTTTGGCGGTAGAGTCTGATGACACTTTTCTGGATGAAGACAGTATAGTAGATGAAGAGCTTCTAATATCAGTGTGTACCGGCATCATTACTGTCCAACATGAAAGTGATGTAGTTGGTCTTGTTCATTACACAGCTCAACAATACCTGGAGCGTAAGGCGGTAGAATACTTCCCGGAGGCTCAGGATGAAATTTTACGGACTTGTCTTACCTATCTCTCTTTCAAAGAGTTCGATAAAGGACCTTGCCGCAAGGTCAAAAAACTGGAGGCACGGCTCAAATCGTGGCCTCTTCTACGATATGCAGCTCAGCATTGGGCAGAACATGCGTCTTTCAGGAAGTCAGCTTTTCAAAACAGCAATTTATTGCAAGGTCTGGCTAATAAGTCTTCCAGCGGTCGAGCGGATGATCCATTAACTCACCAGAATCTAAACATCTCAGGCTCTCAAGCAGCAGCTATCGTTCCACGTGGCCAAGTCGTCAACCAAACAGATTTAAAACGGGATGAATCCTTACTATCCGTAATCTTGGGGCAGCCAGACAGTCAAGTGGACATATTATCAAGCAATACCTCGAACCGAGGAGTATCGAATCTAGAGTTGATTACAAGGTTCCTAAACCAAGGTGCAAAAGTGGCGTCCTCCATGGAAGTCGCAGCTTTAAAAAATGTTTTCCGATTTTCACTTCACACTAGAACCTTTACTTCAAATATTTCTCCATTGTGTGTGTGCGCTTTCTTTAATCTGGAGAGTATAGCTCAGCTTTTGCTCTACAAGGGCGCCAGCACATTGATAAAAGATGATTGCGGAACAACCCCGCTGCATTTTACAGCCTTATATGGAAATGAGGCAATGACCCAGACATTGCTGGAACATGGAGCTGAAATTGCTGCAAGAGATTTATGGGACTCTACGCCATTACATCAAGCAGCTCTACGTGGACATGAAGCTGTGTTGCGAGCACTTTTAATTAAAGGCGCGGATGTGGTAGCAGAAGACGTCCGTGGATATACGCCTTTGCATGAAGCCGTTTTACAGGGTCATTGCATGGTCACCAACACGTTGTTAGAATATGGAGCAGACCTGACTGCACAAAGTCGGGCCAAAAAAACCCCTTTACATGTTGCAGCCGGGAATTCGTTCAACGCAGTGACCCGACTACTTCTGGAGAAGGGAGCAGATGTCAACATCAAGGACGACCATGGAAGGACGCCATTGCACGTGTTCATCATGGGTGGAACCTCACTCATGGCTCTGTTTTTGAAAAACGCTGCTGATCTTACTATAAAGGATGATGGTGGAATGACTGTTTTACATTTTGCGGCACAATATGGACGGAAATCGTTGACACGTCTTCTATTGGAATCGGGAGCGGAGACTGAATCAACAGATAATCATGAAAGAACGCCGTTACATTTGGCTGCTCGAATTGAACATAAAGCGTTGGTTGAGATCTTGATTAAGGGTGGCGCTAGTCTTGGTGCGAGGGACGACCAAGGAATGACGGCTTTACACTATGCCGCTGAGTCCGAAAATGAGAGTATTATGCAATTGTTGCTAGATTATGGAGCAAACATTAAGTCTAGAGATCGAGATGGTCGGTCTGTCATGGATATAACGTTTCACATGTGTAATAGGTCTGCAACCCAACTGTTGTTGCGAAATGGGGCCGATACATTTGGCCACAGCAAGGATTGGGGCAGTAAACTCCAAGCAGCAGCTCAGAAAGGGGATGAGAACATGGTGCAATTACTACTCGAGTTCGGAGCGAATATCCACGCCTCTGGCGGGTTAATATCACAAGGCAGAAACGCTCTACACTTGGCTTGCGGCGCAGGGAGTTCAGGATGTGTGGAGGTACTATTAAAATACGGATCAGATCCCCTTATTCTAGATGGACAAAAGCGAACCTGTCTCCACCATGCAGCATCGTCCGATTCCGCAAAAGCACTTACTCGTCTACTGAAAGAAGGGCTTGACCCCATGGTGGGAGACATCGATGGCTGGACGTCGATAGATTGGGCTGCTAAAGCAGGGAGGCTTACAAATATCAAGATACTTTCCGAAGCTGTAGCTGGACCGATAGACACGTGGAAGCCCAAGAGTATAGCTATCTATCATGGCCAAATGTCAATCGCAGATTATCTTGAGACTCTAAGTCAAAGATCCATGGAAAATGTGGTTGAAGGTCCTCCGAATGAAGCTTTTCCGACTGAGACACCTCGACGTATAAAAGAGATTGAATATCTTCCCTCCGGATCTGTAGGAAGACCTGTGCCGAATGGAGGCCCTAATATCCAAGATTTTCCAAGTGGAAACCTGGGCCGAGCGGAGCTCACAGATATTGGGAAATGTCAATTACAAGCTATGCCGGCCCCACAACACCTCCGTGTCTGGTGTGACGGTTGTGATCTTCCCATCTGTGGCTCTCGTTACAAGTGTTCTGTTTGTGCGAATTTCGATTATTGTTTTAAATGTGTTGCATCCTCACACGATAATCATTCATCCCATCATTTCATGGCCGTTGAAGGGCCCAATGTCATCTATCATAAGCCTAAATCCGATGCTCGGTCGCAGAATGCGGCGGATTACGTCCTTTGATTTGCCTAAACGAGGCCGCAGACAAAAAAAAGCCTGCGTTTGCTTAACGGGATAGACTGAATAGAGCGGTACCGGGACCGTAATGGATTATCCTAAATAGGACGGGTCAACAATATAGCTCCTATCGGACCATAGAATGCCTATGTTGTTCCCACAACGTGCAAGGTGAGGACTCGGTCTCTGCGATAGCGGCCCCATGAAGTGACTGGCTTCATAGTATATCAACTTAGCAGTAGCTTGGCTCGACGAATGTGCTTAGCATTACAACCTTGTGGTCTATGGAAAGTACCGGGTGTTGTGACCTGACTGCTCTTGCGGAACGTCAAAGACGTTAAATAGTCCGCCCGTGTGCCAGAGCAAGTCGAGAGAAGAACTACCAATGAATTCGAACGGGCCAAAACAGGTGGTTTTGGCTACTAATTGCTAGAGGAACAGGTCTGTTGTGGGAAGCTAATTCCTACCTTGGTAATTGGGTCTGCGAAATCAACAGTCCCTTCCAGATTCATAGCTCTGATTTGTTGGCAAATATGTCTTGTTTTCTTGTGAGTAAGCTGTATCTTTCGGAACTACAAGCTCAAACTAATCTGATTCTTCTGCGGCACAAGACCTCGAAGACATCATTAAGCCACCTCAGTTGCCTAGTTCGTTGAGGGTGAGCGAGAGTCAACTACCAGGTCGCCTAGTAGAACAAGCGCAATTTCGGCTCAGACCAACCCGTCACTTGGATTTCTTTTTCCAACACGCCGCATCGCACAGGCCACATTAATGGATAAGAAGAAGCATGCCTATTCCCTCTGGGTCATTCAACAAGACTATTTGTTCATGTAAACATATGGAAGTAGAATATGTGACAATCCTAGTGGAAGCTTAAACAAAACGGCAAAGCTGTCACTGAATCTAATTCATATGATCTAACATTTGTTGAAGTCAGGAAAGAAAAGTAAATCCTCATTTCTTATAAACGATAGCCTATGATGATTGACAAGACGAGTCAGGCTGTCTGACCAATGCTCTTACCTTGTGGTTCTAGAGCATTGCACATGTACAGCTGTGACTGACTACCTAAGGTAACGGAGTTAAGGTAGACCAAGTCGTCTCCTCTGGCGTCTCGGTGGAGCGACACTAGCGAGTTATGCTAGCGCCGCGCACAAAGCTGATTTTCAGTTCGTTGCGTCTTTCCTTTTCTCTTCTCCTCAAAGAAGCCCATACATTGCACTACATACGTGGTTTCGTCATCACCACTGGCAGTGTATATCACTGGGTGGTTTTCCAATATCAATCTCTCATGAGCAGTCTCGCTCGTCGCCCCTTTGCGGTTGGCAGCTTCTTAGCTCTTTCTGGTTGGGGTTCTCCCAGCCCTCTGTGGTTGTTGAGGGGCTGTTAGCCCTTTGTGGTTGAGGGAGCCAGGCTTCTTCCTCGTCAAGAAACGATCGTACGTTAAACGATGTGCGTTGGGTCCTTCATTCCTACCTGCAGCTTCAAAACCGGGTACATCGCGCTCTTGAGCTGACCTCTCAGCCCTTTGTGTTGTGGGCCTCTGGGCCACCTCGGTTGAGGTCTTTCTGGCCTAGCCCTCTGTGATTGAGAGAGTCAGGCTCCCTTCTTCTAAGAAGCCATCGTACATTGCACTATGTACGCGGTTTCGTCATTACCACTAGCAGTGCATATCACTGGGTGGTCTTCCAATATCACCGTCTCATCAGCGATCACGCTCTTGGATGGCCTCTCAGCCCTTTGTGGTTAAGCACTCTCAGCTCAACCCTCTGTCGTTTAGCAAGCCAGAATTTTTTTCAATCCAGAAGCCATCGTACCTTTCATTATGTGCATGGTATGGCAATTTTGTCCTCGGTTGCAAAACCGTGGGCCTTCTTATATCATCATCTCATGAGTGATCTCGCTCTTGAGGTGGCCCGTCAGCCTTTTGTGGTCAAGGCTCCCTCGGACACCTGTGGTTGAGGGCCTCTTAGCCCTTTGTGGTCGACGAGCAAAGGTATATCACTTCTGAGCCTCTTCTACTTGGCCAACCAGGGGGTACCGCTTGAAGGCTGGTCATCAATATAATCAAATCAATCAAGCAAAACATACCACAAAGCTGGTTTGATGTTCAGCTGTTCATATGTAGGGACACCAGCGAAGAGGTGCACTTCTACGTAGTGCTGGTGACTAGTAACTACAGTCACCGGACTGCAGTAGAGCTAAGATACCTCAACTCTAATTTAACCTACTATCTCGATAACGAAATTGGCGGCTAGAAGGATATCAGACATAATCATCAACGCTATGGGCGCTTTCATTCGCTATTTCGAGGCTTTCAGGTGCGCTGATGGTGGCTTGACGAGATTAATGTTAGTGATTATGTGGTTGTATAAGTGCCCCTTAGTTCTTAGAAGTCATCTGTCTTGGATTACGACTGACAGTGTAAGGTATATACTGACGGATATACTCAGTAAACATATCTTTTCCCACTGCTACAAGCTCTTGGGAGGAGATTTTCACATCACCCCTCTATCGATCCTCAACGACGCTGTGCAAACACACAATGCATCTACTCATTTATAACGACACTATGAACATCGGTAGTGAGGTCAAGCCGCCTAACAAATCGAGCTGTCATTTACAAAAACAGCCCTCTCGCCCCCCCTCTCTATATCTGCGCTAAAGTTTGCTCTAGTTGATCGAGGATACAGCAAAGAGGTTGGAAACTTAATGGGGCAGGGATTCATTGGAGAGACGGTCTCGTTGTCGTCTTCACGATATTTCCAGAACTTCTGTAGAACTCACTAGATTTACAGCCCCTTTTCTTCCACTGCAACCCCCTACTTCTTACATGTACACACACTAGAAAATGTGGGATTTTTATATGAATGGTAATATGAACACAAATACTTGATTCTCAGCTACGATCTCGGCTCGCGATCTCAAAGTGTGTAGGTGAGCTAGGAGCTCGAATTTGGGTTACACCCCTGTTTTCTACCACTGCTCCTGTCACTGCTTCTGCCATTACATTACATTACATACGAAATGCCGCAAACCGGCCTGCTTCCGTCTGCGTTCAAGAAGGCCCAGCGTCATTGAGGCAACATTCACCCCACCCCCTCTGTCCCCTTTCCTGGTAGTTGCTTTACTGTAGATCGAGGGATTCTAGGACCCGTAAAAGGCTCTCAATTTTTTCTTATGACTAATTGACTAATTATCTTAATTCAGATATCGTCTTCTCACTCCACAACACTCGCTTAATTAGGGCTCGCTAGCCTGCCGGCGGTTAGCGCGTCCTGATTAGTTATCCCTTGTTTACATGTCGTGCATCAAACAACTCAATGCAATACCAATCCCACCTGAGATACTTCAGGTACGATTTGCATAGTATTCTGTAACGCTTTGGTCAGTGTTCGACTTTTAGCTCAACATGGCTCAGACGAGGGTGAGCGCTGAAGATGTGAGTTTACCTGGCCGTCGAGAATTAGCGGTGCTTGTTTGTAATATGCAACAGGATCTGGAGGGGCTACGACATCGCAATAATAAGCGGCCTGCTGTAACTTTACCAGTTGTGCCACGACCAAATGAGGTCAAGGAATTCAATAACACGAGCAGTATGTCTTTGTAAGAGTGGCAGAAGGTACAGCAAATACCCCAAACACTAGGCTTATCTCTTCCCCAACCAGCGAACAAATCGGGTGTCCTCGCTGCCCAATTACTTGACCCTCAGAACAATATGGAAAAGCTTCAGCAGCTTTACGAGAAGCAGCACGAGCAGATCAACTCATTGGTTGCAGCACAAAGTGTGCAGATAGAGGGATTACAGCATCAGATTGCTGAGCTGCAGAAGCATAGAAGGGCGAATCAACAACCACTAACAGAGGTTACTGATACGCTTGTTGAACTTACGGAAAAGATAGCGGCGATTTGGGAGGCGAGTAAAGGGGTGGTAGTAAGAGATTCGAAGAGTATGAGTCAGTCTTTGGAGACAGCGAACGGCCCTAAGTCGGATGAGGGTTCTGCTGGCACCACACCTGTGCTTGATGCGTCAAAGGCTTCGATCGCGGTTGGGTCGCAAACTAGCATCGCAGCGGTAGACGCTGCGCCAAACATCCCCATCACCGTCAGCTCACCACTCGGCACGGCAGCTACAATCCCCAAACCATGCACGAGCAGAACCTACTTGAGCGGACCTAGCGCAATAGGCTTTGGCGGAATTTGGGGGACCGACAAGTCTTTGATTAGTGGGGAGCCCAAGGCTATGGTCTTAGCCCAAATAGAGAGTCCTTCGGTCTTGAGGGCAAACAGTGAGTCAGCATTCGCTGGATTTATCATCGACGGATACAAAGCTCAACCGGGAAGCAAGCGCAAGCGGGAGGAAGCGGATGGAGATGATGGAGACAGAGAAGATCGTAAGGTGGCTAGAGACCCGTGGTTGTTCCGCGGGGATGATGGAATTGTGCATGATGAGAGCGATGGATAAGGAAGAGTGCTTGTTGCTGCTTTGGAATCGGGACTCTATCTAGGGTAGGTGTTGTAGCCCTAGTGTCAAGTCAGAAAGCAGGATATGTAGTTGGAAAATTGCAAGGTTGTTCTTTGTACCTACCAGATATTCAAAGAACGACATGGAGTAATCTCAAAAAATATCAGTGTAGAGTAATATTCAGCAGGCTTAGGAGATTTTGGGCGGAAGCACTTGACATTGACTGCTGAGGTTTGACTATATGCCATACCGATCAGATGGCACAATTGCTTCCATGTGACCATGAATGAGTTAAAGCATGCGGCCCAAATGCTCATCGGAGTCAATTCTCGACACTTTACTGCTTCAGTTTGATTATATGTATAATTAGCCATGCATCGTGCGAGTCAATTGCGCATGACGCTATGCTGATCAGGAGCATGGGTCTAAACACAAGTCATATTAAGGTAGTCATGCGGCCTGATTGCTCGCTATAGCTTAATACTTACTTGCTTAGTCCTGGTTATAAGTTGGTCCAAATCATACAACTCGACTGCTCAGCGAAGCAAGCACTCGATTGCTGAATACTGTGGTCAGTTCTTATCGGAGTAAACTAAATGGCGTCTTCGGGATCAGCATCGCTTGAACATTAGTTATAGCATACCTAGCGAACGGCATAAGGTGGATTCGTAGGTAGTGTTAAAAGCTCGCTTACCTTAGACTGGCACTGAACCAAGGTAATATATCACCTGAGGTACTTACGTCAACACCACAGTCTCGTTTTTCTTCCATCATTCAATTTTGCACCTCAATGCACACGATTTAGCTGCAATCCCTTCTTCTCTTCCCTCCGCGCACGTTTTACATGTAGGAGCTGCATCCGGGCTCTCTACGAGTCCTTTGATTCGAATCTTAGATTCGAAACATAAACTTTCTCTTTTGGGGTATCCCTTGAGAATTATTCAACCAAACATGTCCATTCACTTGGATCAACAATCTTTCCAAAAACAGATCTTTCTCTTGGAGCGAAAGCTCGAAAGAAAGCAGCAAGATGTTGAAGGCAAACAAAAAACCATCGAAGATATGAAGGATAGAATTGTAAGCCTTGAATACGACCTTAACCAAGCTAATCGAGCTATAATTTCAAGGAATATAAGCGAGCAAGAATTAATTCGAAAGATGCAAGAGCTAGAGGCCAACAATAACAGCCTTGTGGCCGATTGCACCATCCTCAAGACTAAAAACCTTACGGTAGAAGCCGAGAACATCAATCTCACCAGAGAGATTCGTCTAGCAAGGAATATTTCTTGGCAGGCTCCATACAACACCTATGCTCAGGCGACCGAGCAAAAACCTAATGGCCCGAAGAAAATTAACACCGACAAAGAACTCTGGGCTATGGTGGGACTCGATGGACCACCATCATCATCATCGACATCGCCTACTACGTCTGAGTCGGGAAAGGCTCCGATGCTTTCCATACCTAAAAATACATTAAATACTACATGTTCCAACTTGGCAGCTGAGGGAGGCTCTAAATCTCTGGATGTTTCAGTAACAGATTCGGGTACTCAGTTACCACGGGAGAAATTGCTAACATTTATACCAAAGCCTGCGAAACGCCAAGCTTCTGAGGGTGCCGCCCAAGCTCAGCACAATTGGTCTGGAATCGGGGCCTCGGATAGGTCTCTCAATGCACCAACCCGTAAGAGTGGGCCCCTCCCCATATTTGATGCGGAGATGCCCGAACCATTGAAGTCTCCGCTTCCTCCGGCATCGATGTTTTCGCAGCTTGCAACGGTATCAAGGATTCCCAGAGAGCACTATGAACCATTTCGATCCATAGAATCAAACCCACTGCCAGACACCGATACGCTGCCGTCTAAACGCCAGAGGTATAATTGAAAGCTAACGGGCATAAAGCAGCAGCCCTTAATAGACTTGACCTAAAAGGCACACCATGACAGCTGTCGCAGTGAGCAAGCCGCCATCTCATGGGCAGACAAATGATACATCAGCTCGAGAACCAGTGAGATAGCTGACTTCTAAAAGTCGGTTCTTGCTTTCCACAAAGCATTATCGCTCCAACATCATCAATTCTCAGGTAAGAAGCTTGGCACTTGCATCCGCGCATGCCGCGATAGACGCCAAATTGCGGCTAAACTAATACTTAGCAACCAAAAGTCACCTTCTCTACATCAAGAGACAATGCATCTGTCTCCTTACGATGTTGATAAATCCGGTAAACTTTTCAGAAACTCTGAGTAGTAGTTATAGAATCATAGCATCTTATACTATCATAAGCAACGCAGTTGCTTTTACTGACTGATTGTGACCCCTTTTCCTTAGTCTGCGACGTCGGTATTTCGGGAAACTAGGCGCCGATGGCTTTTGGTGGCTAAAAGCCACAGGGGCCGTGTGGGGCCGATGTGCGCATGTCGTGGCCAGGGGGCCGCAAAAGATACGCCGTAGCCGATCGAACCTTCCGTGAGCCACTTTAGCAACTTCAGTTGCTGGGGGAGCCATGGAGGGAGCCACAAAGGGAGCCATGAAGGGTGATCGGTAGGGAGCCATGGAGGGAGCCATGGAGGGAGCCATGAAAGGTGTTCGGTAGGAAACCATGGAGGAAGCCATGAAGGGAGCCATGAAGGGAGCCATGAAGGGAGCCATGGAGGGAGCCATGGAGGGAGCGCTGTTTGACGCATGTTATGCGCCCGACCGACGCGTATTCTGAAGCATGTAGGGTGTTCGATAGGGAGCTCGATAGGGAGTTTGATGTTGAGCCATGAAGAATGCTTTCTATTGAGCTAATTTAAATTAGCATGTGCTATGAAGCATGTATGAAGCATACTATGAAGTGAGCCATGGAGCGAATGACGTGTGTTCGAACGCGTCGTATGAAGCATGGTTTGAAGCATGTTTTGGAGCGAGTAGGCTGGCGAGTAGGCGAACGAGTAGGTAGCTTAGTCGGTAGCTACCTTGGGCAAAATATTTCAAGCAAGATTCGGTCGAAGATGCTAGTGTGGCTTCTGGCCAGCCCGGCGCCGGCCTCAGGCCAGAAATCAGCCCACGATGTTGCTGAGAGCTGTTTTAGCAACATCAATTCTGCGGGCCGACTTCCCGAAATGCCGACGTTCAATATTGAATGCGGCATCCCATTGTGGCTTCACAAAATGCTTACTCAAGCCATTGCGGCACGAGACAGTGTCACTAATTCGCCACGTTAAGTAGATTCGAGCGGGTTGCATGCACCCTTACATCTACTTCATGGCGGTTCAACGAAGTAATCGACGCGTCGTGCGTGAGAAGTTCCGCAAACGAAGCTCAAGCTGGTTTAGAAAAAGGAACGAGCTGGCGCAGGTGACAGAAGCAGACATTTACATAATCATTCGTCATGGCAATAAATGCTATACCTACAATTCAATCAATCGACCCGAATGACCTTCATCGAAGCAAATTATTGTAAGCTCATCCAAAATCGCCATGACATAGATCGCTCATGAGTTGTATGTCAGGTAAACCTCACTTCACCCCCCTTTCGCCGATTTCTCAAGGACTTTGAGACAATGAATGATGAGAGAGACGAGGACGACGAGGACGACGAAGAAGAAGAAGAAAGACGAGGAGGAGGAGGAGGAGGAGGAGATGACAGAGCACAGGCCGAAGAAGTAAAGCTCAACGGATCTAAGGAAAGCCGTACACAGAAGACCAGCGAAAAGATCATTGATCAAAGAAAAGTTTTCATTATTCTCAAGCCTCTTGTCTTGCGAAGATAGATCGAGAGGCTTCGCGCATAGATGAAAATTCGATTCTATAGCAAAAGACGTTAAGTTGTTAGAATTTCGCTCGAAGAGCTTTCAAGTCATAAGAGAACGTTCCAGCTCAAACGAGTTTGAAACCATTGTTTTTTGAACTATGCTTTCCGTGTCACAAGAAAGGTGACGAAGAAACGTTCGAGCTGAAGTACAGGTTTTAGACGAAGGATCCGAATTAAAAACATAGGTACCGGAAGAATTTGATCTGACTGGACATTAAGGAAGTTAAGGCGCATGGTTGGTAGTCAATTTGGGCGATGTCTCTCAGCCGCACTATATTTATGCCGTGCCTACCCCACATGCAGCTGTATGGATATAGAGCGACTCGAGGTGAGTAGACGTGTAGGGTGACCACCTTGTGTTGTCGTATGGATGGCAGTGATGCGTGAGCTTCGTATGGGCTCAGCACCACGCAGTCGACCGTGTTGCGGCTCGTTCCGCTTACGACCCAGCTAACAGGCCTAAGAAAGGAGTCTACTGTAGATGCTGATTTTTGGAGCGTGGGCAAAGTCGGCCGTGACCAGCAAATAAACCGGCCATGTTTCCGTCTCAAGACATTCGATGACGCTTTTGTTGCCGAAAAGAGCAAAGACAGGCTAGAGATAAATGATCGATGTGAGCCTTCAGACAAGAGGCGTAATAGAGACAATGACAGTCTTCATGTCTTAAGGTGCCAAAGGTTCACAATTGATGCCTTGGACAAGGAGTGGGGAAATTCGTTGTCGTCCGCCCTACCTTCACACCCAACGAAAGCCGGATGAGGCCGCCGGATAGAAAGTCTGACATTCGCTGCCTTCGTTCCAGCTGCTGGGACCTTCGGTCTCTGGGAATAGCCCGTCGTCACCAGGCTGATGTTCTTCTTATCAGCATGTAGCGATTACCTCTTAGACTCAATGACGATAAGGCAGACTTTGATATGAACACAGACAAACATCATGTCCATGATTCATCGAGCTCACGCGGCGATCGAAACCAAAGGATGTTGGAGGGTGCAGAGCTGGACGGGATGAAATGCGACGTTGATACGCAAGACGGACCAACTGCAGATGCTGATCCTGAGCCTAAGTCGCCTGCTGAAGCTACTGCTGTCAATGAGGACGACACGGGGGGATTTGGGATCACTTGGCAAATCGACAACTGCTAAAGCGAAGAAGAAGGTAATCAGAAGGAGCGCATGGTATGGGAATGTCTATTCAGAGGGCATGCGTGGATCCATCAAGTTGGCGCTCTTTAGGGGAAAGAACATACACCAGGCACTTTCTAGAAACGTTCATCCTTCTTCAAACGTCCGATTCTTGAGCACGTGCCAGCCTAACTTGAAAAAACGGTCACTTATTCTACGTTCCGTGCGCGAAAAGTACCAATGTCATTGAATAGTGCAAGGGTACCTCGCAAAACCCCCCTGGCACGATCCGATGCACTGTTGATGCACGTGATTCTCAGGGCCTATCCCAATCGGGTTAGTCAGGGGTATCTGTTGGCTTAGTAAGCTGAACCTCCACCTTCATAGATTCTACACACTTACACGACTACGCTGGTTCAACATGCAACCGTTCTCTACCAGTCTCACCTTAGTTGGTGCGTTCTTGCCAAGTTCGCGGATCAATCGCACCCTTGTGAATCCTTACCTTACCTAGGTACCTTAACGGAAATATATGGTTTCCTTTAACTGTATCTATACAGTAATGGTTCAAATTACCGTCTAAAGGCGGTATTATAGTGAATATACTGACTTACAGTAGCTCATTATATATGTAACAAAATGATAACTGAGTATTAAAAAGA